>ENA-ORLY01000067-ORLY01000067.1-human-gut-metagenome-genome-assembly--contig:-NODE-67-length-150549-cov-13.894791_pt1:2500-150549 | contig 150549 bp, 122 predicted proteins | sample MGYA00243071_ERZ508832 | MGnify/ENA primary metagenome ERZ508832 (study PRJEB26277, sample SAMN04329777) | human gut metagenome | biome: human-associated habitat | host: Homo sapiens... | reverse complement strand
CGAACACAGAAGTTAAGCCCTCATACACCGACAGTACTGTGCTGGCGACGGCATGGGAGGATAGGCAGCTGCCGGATCCCAAAGAAACAGTCAAATGACTGTTTCTTTTTTGTTCCTGTTTTTATTTGCATTTCGGCTATCATTTAAAAGGCACTATGCAAAAAATATACACGCATTTTGCTTGACTTCACAACGTTAGTATGCTATTATGTGTATATCGAAAATCGAAGAGGGGCATGTATTTAATGGAAAAAAAGAAATCTGCAAAGAGAACAGTTCTTTGGAAAGTAATTCCCGGTTTTGTTATCGTTTTGCTCATCGGCTGCATTGTTTACCTTTGCGCTGTCGTGAAATCAAACACTGCCGCACGCATGGATTCAATGCGGTACAGGATTTTGTTTGATCGAGAGTGCACGGGCAGCGAAATTGTTAAGGCTGCGGAAGAGCGCGATTATGATATCATTGTGCTGACAGGCGAACAGGCGGAAGAAGCAGGCGAGGCTATTGCGCCGTTTGTTACCGAGAACTGCCTTGTTGTGTTTGAAAACATGACGCTTGAACAGGTCCAAAAGGCAACCGGGCTTGCCGAGGGGTTTTCGGATGAGAAAAGCAGCAGTAACGCAAGCATCGGCCTGATGATGAAGGGCGGCGCGCGCCGGTTGTGCGGCTTTGAATCCAAAAACGGAATTATTGACAGGCTGACAAACGAAAACGTTGCGGATGCGGCAGCGGATATGCTCAGCAATAATAAGTAAGAACTCGATTATGACTTGAAGCTTATGCTTCCAAACTGAAAGTGAAACGCAGCACGGCGGGGTTTCTCCTGCCGTGCTTTTTGCTGCAAAGTTTTCCGCAAGTTATATTTATTTGAGGAAATTATGAACCGGACCGAAAAATGTTAATTTGCCGCCTTTTTTCAGAAAAAGAAACAATCGGATACTTTTCGAATGTTGTTGACAGCCTCTGAATACTGTGTTAAAATGTAAATAATTGGAGCGCAATTTAAATTATTATTTAAATCATACTCCAAGGAATAGTTTTTGCAAACAGACGATTCGGACTCGACCGCGGTCGCGGTATGAATGACGGAAACGGTGCAGCGCGTTCTCCGAAATCCGATGTTTGAGCTTGTGAACGATATCAGCGCTGTTCACTCGAATTGCGTGATATAAAAAAATCATTCAGGAGGCATTATGAAAGGAACGAATTTCAGAAGAATACTCTGTATTCTCATTGCAGCGATGCTTTGCATCGGGCTTTTGCCCATCGGTGCTGCGGCGGACAGTTATGCGGCAGCAGCTGAACTTCGCAGTATGCAGAAGGTTCGTCGTGAAATTGACGGCGAGCTCTTTGAACTCGAAAGCGAACTTGACTCCGACCTGTCCGCTGTTGAAACGGTTGACACCCTGTTCGAATATCTTGACGGGGATTCACGAATCAAGAGCATCAACCGGCAGAACGGAACAACTTTCGGCTACACTCTGAAATCCGGAATGACCGTTGTGTATGATTACAATATCGTTCACGGCATCAGAGAAGGTTCCGAACCTGTTAAAATCGAGCTTTCCCCTGCGGAAGAGGTTCGCGGTATTTTGGATGACGGTGCGGTCACGGCTTCAAACAGGAATGTTGCCGTTTATGCGCCATACTTAGGAATTGATGAGGGTGTCGGCACTTACTATTCGGAAACTTTCGCTCCCGTGATCAGCAGCTACACGGGCGGAACTTTGACCGTGTACGGAGGCAACGAATGTGATGTTACCGATTTGACAGAGATGTATAAATACGGTGTGATCATGTTTGACTCGCACGGTTTGGAATATGACGGATTAAGCTATATTGCGATTCACAATGAGAACGGTGTCACGGCAAGCGATTACAGCAACGGTTGGGTTGTGGAACTTGCCGGCGGCGGCATTGCCGTGAATTATCTCTATCTGAATCACTATGCAACCGCAGCCATGCCGGGCAGCTATGTTCACCTTGCAACATGCAGCGGCGGCAAGGACGGCAATCTGCTGAACTATTTCACTTCACACGGTGCTTCCGTTGCTTTGGGTTATGATGAAACCGTGACCGTTGCATATGATGTTTACATCTTCCAAGATATTTTGAACTCCATGCGCGGATTGGGCGTGTCCGAATGCTACAATATCGGGCAGGCACTTGACTATGCGAAGAGCCGCCGCGGTGAATACGATCCTTATTATTATGAGGATGAGGGTATATACACCCATCCCGTACTTGCGGGCAACAGGAACTGGTACTTCCCTCCGCTTTACACGGTAAGCTTCTTTGTTGACGGGATGAACAATCCTTACGAAACCTACACCGTAACGCAGAATTCAAGCCTCAACGTTAATGATTTTCCGACGCCGCCCGCTATCGGGGGAATGGAATTCTCACATTGGAAGACCCGCGGCGGAACCGCTATCAGTGGCAGCGTGACGGTGAACAGCAATGTGGACATTATTGCCGTTTACACTGCTCCGACCTGCACCGTGCAATGGGTGGACGGCGCGACGGAACAGGTGCTGAAAACTCTGAATATGTCCATCGGAGATACCGTTATGGCAGAGGCTTTTCCCGAGCCGCCGGAGCATGAGGGCAAAACGTTTGAATATTGGTCGGTTAACGGTTCCGAATTTTTCGGCAGCAGTTACTATCTTACGGGCGATACGACTTTCCGCGCAGAATACAGCAACGAAGTCTACACGGTAAGCTTTTATTCGGGACTCACCGGCGAACTCATCGGAACACGCACCGCAGAATACGGCACGGAAATTCCCCTGTCCGAATTTCCGAAAGCTCCCGATGCAGTCGGATACAATTTTGCCGAATGGCAGTATGCGGACGGAAGCGCCGTTTCGGGAAGCATCAATGTTACGGAAAATACAAGCTGCTATGCGGCTTATGAAGCGAAAATGTACACGGTCAAGTTCTGGGATAATCACACCGACGTCATTCTTCGTACCGATACTGTGCCTTACGGAACAGTGATCAAGGCGAAAGATTTCCCCGAACACATTGAACATGAAGGCTATGATTTTAAGGGATGGTACGGCTACGGCGAGTTCCTTGACGAAGTTACGGTCGTGTCAAACGTTATAATCTACGCTACATATGAGCAGCACCCTTATACAGTCACGTTCGTTGACGGTTACAACGGTGAAACGCTGCAATCCGTAACCGTGCTCTATGACAACGGCCTTTACAGCGACGAATTCCCCGTTCCGCCCGTTCATGAGAATGCGGACTTTGTCGGCTGGTATGTTGAAGGGACCCTGTTTGAAGGCTCCTATCTCAGAGTGTTGGGGGACATGACGGTTACAGCGGTTTACAGCGGGTTCGAAACGCATACGATCACTCTTGTTGACAGCGATACCGGCGAAACATATGAGACTTACGAAGTTCGAGCCGGAACGGAAGTTGACCTTGCGGATCTGCCCATGCCGCCCTATCGTGAGGGAATGGTGTTTGTGGGCTGGCTTGTAAACGGCGAGCTGATGGAGTCGGGGACCGTTATCGTAAACGAGGATATGGTCATTACGGCGGTATTGAGGAAAGAGACTTTTACCGTGAGATTCTATGATACCATAGCTGACAGCTTTTTTGTGACCATGGAGGATGTTGAGTACGGCATGGTGCTGAGAGTCAGCGATTTTCCCGCGCCGCCCGTTCACGAGGGAATGGAGTTCGCAGGCTGGGATTGCAACGGACGCATAATAACCGAAGAAACCGTAACGATTACCCGGCCCATGGTTTTTGCGGCGGTTTACGCTCCGCGCACGTGCAATTTGACGGTGATTGACGATTACACGGGAGAAACGCTGCTTGATACCCCTGTCAGTGTCGGCTTCAGCTTGGAAGTCAGCGAAATACCCGTTCCGACCCATGAGGGCATGGTATTTGTGGGTTGGTTCATCAACGGGGAGCTTGTCACGGATGAGATAATCACCGTTGAGGAGGACACGGTCATTCACGCGGTTTTCGAACCCGAAGCCCCCGTTATCGGCGATATTAACGGCGACGGCACGATCGGAATTGACGACGCGCTTATGCTTATGCGCTATGCAATAGGAACGGAGGGCCTCACCGATGAACAGGCTGCACGTGCGGATCTTAACGGCGACGGTGCGGTTGACGTTTTCGATGCTCTGCTGGCTCTGAGAGCGGCACTTAACGGTGAACAGCCGCCGTGCATAAAACCGCAGAACACGGCGGGCAAGGCGGAGGCATAATAAATCTGAAGAAGAATAACGTTTTGCACTAAAGCGAACGGCGCGGCAGGAATAAAATTTCCCGCCGCGCTTTATGTTAACTCGTCCGTTGAGTCGTTTTATTAATGTTAAATCAAATATATTGGGGTTTGCAGTGCATATGCACTTGACTATTTGTGCTTAAAAATGTATTATACAACTGTAAAATGCGGCACACAATGTTTCTTTGTGTGCTTGGGTTATGTAAGGACACTTTATCATAATAATGAGAGGTCAAAGTGATGGATAAAAAGACTCTTGTTATCGGCGTTATCGGCGCCGATGTTCACGCGGTCGGCAACAAGATCCTGTATCATGCATTCACCGATGCGGGTTTCAATGTTGTCAATCTCGGCGTTATGGTTTCTCAGGAAGAATTCATCAACGCCGCAATTGAAACGAACGCCGATGCAATCGTCATCTCCTCACTCTATGGTCAGGGTGAGCTGGATTGCCGCGGTATGCGTGAAAAATGCGATGAGGCAGGTTTGGAAAACATCCTGCTCTATGTGGGCGGCAATATCGTTATCGGCAAACAGCCGTTTGACGAGGTTGAAAAGCGTTTTAAAGAGATGGGCTTCGATCGCTCCTTCCCGCCGGGAACCCCGCCGGAAGTTGATATCGAGGCATTGAAACAGGACCTGCACGTTGAGGAATAACCTGCGGCTCTGATTGTTTACTGATTACGATTGCAAAGCGGGGAAAAAACATGAAACCTGTTCTTTTGATCGATTTCGGGAGCACATACACAAAGGTCACCGCGGCGGATGTTGACGAAGGCAGGCTGCTGGGCACGGCAAATGCCTACACGACCGTTCAGTCGGACATTAACAACGGACTTTCCGACGCGCTTTCAAAGCTTGAAAAAGTGACCGGAAAACTTGATTTTTGCGAACGCTACGCCGCCAGCAGCGCGGCGGGCGGTCTTCGTATGCTTGCAAGCGGGCTTGTTCCGGAACTGACGGCGGAAGCCGCAAAATGTGCAAGCCTCGGTGCGGGCGCAAAGGTGCTGAAGACCTACGCCTTCAAGCTCAATGAGGATGATGCGGACGAGATAAAGGCGATAAATCCGGATATTTTCCTGCTTGTCGGCGGCACGGACGGCGGCAATACCGACTGCATTCTGCATAATGCGCACGTGCTTGCGGATATAGGCGGAGATTTTCCCATCATCCTTGCGGGCAACCGAAATGCCGTGCGGCAGTGCGAGCGCATTCTTGAAGGGCGCGAAGTGCATATTTGCGAAAATGTTATGCCGAAATTCGGCACGCTTAACATTGAGCCGACCCAGAAAGAGATTCGCGAAGTTTTCCTTAAAAGAATCGTGCAGGCAAAGGGACTTACCAAGGCGAGCGAACTTATTTCCGGCATTATGATGCCGACGCCTTCCGCAGTTATGGCGGCAATGAAGCTGCTTGCGGAGGGAACGGATAATTCCCGCGGGCTTGGGGAACTTGTTGCCGTTGATGTCGGCGGCGCAACAACGGATGTTTATTCCGTTGCAAACGGAATGCCGACCGACCCGCGAACCATGCTCAAGGGTTTGCCCGAGCCGTATATCAAGCGCACGGTTGAGGGCGATATCGGCATGAGATACAGCATTCGCGGAATTGTGGATGCGGCGGGAATAAAAACGATTGCAGAGCTTGCAGGCATGAGCGAGGCGCGTGCGGAGGAAATCATCAGTATGTTTGCCGCAAACACAGATCTTTTGCCGACGGACGATGAAACCGAACGGTTGGACGAAGCTCTTGCATGCATGGCGGTGCGCACGGCGGTGACAAGACATGCGGGCCGCATCGAAGAAGCGTATTCAATGATGGGCACGACCTATGTTCAAACCGGCAAGGATCTGCGTAAAGTGCAGAAGCTCGTTGTGACGGGCGGTTCGCTGATTCACACAACAAACACGGCAAAGATCGCGTCATTTGCGCTCTATGACCAAAAGGATCCGACATCGCTGAGGCCGCTCAGGGCGGATGTGCTTGTCGACAGAAAATACATTATAGCCGCAATGGGTCTGCTTTCCGAAAAATATCCGGAACAGGCGTTGAGCATAATGAAACAAGAACTATGCAGAGCCTGACGAAAACAGGTTCGATGCCGAACCTGCCTTCAGGCGATTTCCCAATAAAAGAGGAGCATTTAAACAATGAACAACCCCAATATCAAAAACAAGCGCATTCCCGATGACGAATTCAACGCAATCCGTGCCGACGTGCTCAAGCAGTGGCCGACCGGCAGGGAAGTTGATCTTAAAGAAGCCATCGAATACCACAAGGCCATGCCCGCTCACAAAGTTTTTTCAAAAAAACTTGTTGAAGCAAAGGAAAAGGGTATCACTTTGATTCAGCCGCGTGCGGGCGTTGCGCTGATTCCCGAACATATCAAGCTGTTGACTTATCTTCAGGATAACGGCGAAGCCGATCTGCTTCCGACAACCATTGACAGCTACACCCGTCAGAACCGCTATGAAGAAGCCGAAAACGGCATAAAGGAGTCCCAGCGGCTCGGTCGTTCCCTGCTTAACGGCTTTCCCGCCGTCAATCACGGCGTTGCGGGCTGCCGTATGCTCATTGAAGCATTGAACACTCCCATTCAGGTGCGCCACGGCACACCCGATGCGCGCCTTTTGACCGAAATTGCCTATGCGGGCGGTTTCACAAGCTATGAAGGCGGCGGAATTTCCTATAACTTGCCCTATGCAAAGAGCGTCCCGATGGAGGAGACGATCCGCGATTGGCAGTATGTTGACAGGCTTACCGGCATCTACGAAGAAGCGGGTGTTTCCATCAACCGTGAACCCTACGGTCCGCTTACGGGAACCCTTGTTCCGCCCTGCGTATCCCATGCGGTTGCGATTATTGAAGCTTTGCTTGCGGCAGAGCAGGGAGTTCGCAATATCACCGTCGGCTACGGCCAATGCGGCAACCTTGTTCAGGATGTTGCGGCGATCCGCACCCTTGAAGAGCTGACAAACGAATACATGCATAAATACGGCTATGATGATGCTGTCATAACCACGGTTTTCCATCAGTGGATGGGCGGTTTCCCGCAGGACGAAGCGAAGGCATTCGGCGTTATTTCCTGGGGCAGTGCAACCGCTGCACTCTCAAAGGCAACAAAAGTCATCGTCAAAACTCCGCACGAGGCGGCGGGCGTTCCCACAATGGAAGCAAACGCACAGGGTCTGCGCTGCACAAAGCAGGTCATCAGCATGCTTTCCGACCAGGTTTGCACCGCAGCCAACCTTGAGGAAGAAAAAGATATTATCCGCAGAGAGACGCGCTGCATTGTCGATAAGTGCTTCGAACTGGGCGAAGGCGACCTCGCGGTAGGTTCCGTTCGCGCTGTGCTTGCGGGCGTTCTTGATATTCCGTTTGCGCCTTCCCGCTACAATGCGGGCAAAATGCTTCCCGCACGCGATAACGACGGCGCGATCCGCATTCTCGACATGGGTGCGCTGCCCTTCACCGATGATATCAAGGCGTTCCACCGCGCAAAGATTGAAGAGCGCGCAAAGGCCGAAAAGCGCAATGCAACCTTCCAAATGGTCATTGACGATGTTTACGCGATCAGCAAGGGTCGTCTTGTCGGAAGACCGCAGGCTCTCCGCAGATAAACGGACGCAAATCGGCTTCGGCTGAAAATGCACGGCGGCGCGGAATGCTTTCGTGCCGCCCGAATACTTAAATTTCTTTTTTGAAATAAAATTTTGAAGAACTGAAAGGATACTTTTATGAAAATTATCGATGTTATCTGCTCCGCAGGCAGAACAGGCTTCTATTTTGACGATCAGCGCGCCATTAAAGCGGGCGCAAAAAGCGACGGCGCCGCATACGTCGGCGAACCCAAAACCCCCGGCTTTACCTCCGTTCGTCAGCCCGGTGAGTCCATCTCCGTGATGCTCGTTCTTGAGGACGGCCAGATTGCATACGGCGACTGCGCTGCCGTTCAGTACAGCGGCTGCGGCGGACGCGATCCCCTCTTCCTTGCAAAGGACTTCATTCCCGTTATCGAAAACTATATCAAGCCCGAACTCATCGGCAAAGAGGCGGACAATTTCCGCGCACTTTCCGAAATGGTCGAATCTATCCATGTTGACGGCAAACGTCTGCACACCGCAATTCGCTACGGCATGACTCAGGCGATTCTTGACGCTGTTGCAAGGTCCACCGGCAGAATGATGTGCGAAGTTGTTGCGGACGAATACGGCTGCACCATTTCCGACAAGCCCATTGATATTTTCACCCAGTCCGGTGACGATCGCTACACCAATGCGGATAAAATGATTATCAAGGGCGCACAGATTCTGCCCCATGCGCTTATCAACAACGTTAAGACCAAGCTCGGCGAACACGGCGAACTGCTCGAACAGTATGTTGCATGGCTGCGTGACCGCGTGCTTCAGCTCCGCACGGATGAAAATTACAACCCGATTTTCCACATTGACGTATACGGCACGATCGGTGCTGCATTCGGCAACGATAACTACAAGGCAATGGCCGATTACATGGCGCGCCTTGAAGAAGCCGCAAAGCCCTTCCACCTCCGCATTGAAGGCCCCATGGATGTTGAAGACCGCGAAAAGCAGATGCGCGCGCTTGCAGCAATCACCAAGGAACTTGACGACCGCGGAATCAACGTTGAAATCGTTGCGGACGAATGGTGCAACACTCTTGAGGACATCAAGTACTTTGCCGACAACAAAGCGGGTCACATGGTTCAGATAAAAACTCCCGATCTCGGCGGCATCAACAACACGATCGAGGCTGTTCTTTACTGCAAAGAAAAGGGCATCGGCGCATACCAGGGCGGCACCTGCAACGAAACCGACCGTTCCGCACAGGTTTGCACCCAGTGCGCAATGGCAACCCAGCCCGTTCAGATCCTTGCAAAACCCGGCATGGGCGTTGACGAGGGCTATATGATCGTTTATAACGAAATGCAGAGAATTCTTGCGGTTCGCAGGGCAAAACAGGCAAAATAAGCCTTAGCAGCAAAATCCGAAAAAAACCATAAAAAGCGGCTCGCCCCGACACATTGCGAAATGCAATCGGGATGAGCCGCTTTGATTATTTCGATTCTTTATGAATGCAAAGGAACCGTTGTTTTGCCGACAAAGGCCGATTGAAGAAGTGCTTCTTGAAGAAGTGCTTCAAAAAATCGCCGCAGACATGATTCTGCCTGCGGCGATTCGGACACTTTGGTTTCACATTAGACGCAAACAGACTGCCGCAAAAGTATGAAAAGTCATATTCTTAATCCCAATTCTCCTCGGAGGGATCCAACGGAGAGAGGCTGCTTTCAGGAAAAATCGTCAGCTTCTCGACCAAACGGACTTTGTTCGATTGAAGCAGTGCCTGAGCCTGCGCACCTGTCAGCGTCAGTTTAACTCCGTATATGCGATACCTGCCTTGCTCCATTGCCGTTTTCAGAGAGATGAAATTGCTGCGAAACTCCTGCAAATCGGAAAGATCTTCCTCAAGTGCAGGATCAATTTGACCATCGATGAATGAAAGTCCGGAGGCATCAACAGGCGATGTATCTATAACCTTGCTGGAGTCATCTTCACCGGATGAAGTCCCCTCAGAGACATCGTCAGCTAAATCCTGGTTGTAGTAATCTCGAATTTCCGCAACCTGCTGATCATAACTGTTCAACTCGGAACAGATGCTGTCGTAGGTGTCCGCATAACACTCGGCGGCAAGCTGCGCCGCCGTTTTGCCTTCACAGTCGAGATAACCGCCGTACATCGGGTCGTCAACACCTTCGGTTATACAGTCGTATACCTGGGTGAAGCCGCCGCAGTCGGCAAAGAGCTGCGTAAACTCCTCCGTTGTAACACTGTCGAGCGAGACAAGAACGTTATAGGTCTTGTTCGGGTTTTTGCTGAATTCTTTGTAACATGACTGCGCATATTCAATGCGCTCCTGCGTGTTGTGAATCATTTGGTCTTCCGGATTTATGCGCTTTTTAAAGGCCTTGTAAAAGAAAAACACGCCGACTGCCAATGCCGCCGTAAGCACAACGGCAAGGGCTGGAATGAGAAAGTTGCGTTTTGATTTCATAAGATTTAACCTCCTGTCATGAAATCGTCGAGCGGGGGAAAAACAATGCCGTGAGCGGACAACCGAAAGATTGTTCGGCGGTAAACACGAAATTACGCGGAGAAAATCAAATGCGCTGTCCTTGCTCCTTCCCAGTATAACACATATACCCGATATTTGACAACAAAAAACAAGGTATTAATAAAATATATCAACTGCACAACAGAGATATTTCAACGGATATTAAAACGCCAAAAAGAAAAATCACCGCAAACATGATTCTGCCTGCGGCGAAAATATCAAAAGCAAAAAAGCGGAACAATCATTTTCAGCGGGCAAACTGACTCTCGTAAAGTTTTTTATAAAAACCGTCGGCGCGGAGCAATTCATCATGAGTTCCGCTTTCAACTATGCGCCCGCTGCGCATAACAAGGATAATATCCGCCTCACGAACGGTTGAAAGCCTGTGCGCAACGATAAAGCTTGTTCGGCCGTGCATAAGCTTTGCAAAAGCATCCTGAACGAGAAGCTCCGTGCGCGTATCAATGGAAGAGGTAGCCTCGTCAAGAATCAGCATCGGGGGATTCAAAAGCATAACGCGCGCAATGCAGAGGAGCTGCTTTTGCCCTTGGGAAAGGCTGCCGCCCGCTTCGTCAAGTACGGTGTCGTAACCTTTCGGAAGACGCATTATGAACCCGTGCGCGTGACAGGCCTTTGCGGCGGCGATGATTTCGCTTTCCGCTGCCTGCGGCCTGCCCATTGCGATGTTTTGCCGAACTGTTCCCGCCTGAAGCCATGTTTCCTGAAGAACCATGCCGAATTTTTTGCGCAGCTCATGGCGGGGCATGGAGCGCGTTTCAACGCCGTCAATAAGAATTTCGCCCGAATTCACGTCATAAAAACGCATAAGCAGGTTGATAAGCGTGGTTTTGCCGCAGCCCGTCGGGCCGACGATTGCAACGCGCATTCCGCTTTTTACCTCAAGCGAAAAATCGCGGATCAGCTCCGTGCCGGGCGTGTAGGAAAAACAAACATTGCGGAAGCTGATATTGCCGGTGCTTTCAGCCTTTTCATTGCGTTGAGCAGGGTTCGGCGCAGCGGCGGCATCGACTTCCGCAGGGGTGTTGATAAGCTCAAACAGCCGCGCCGCACAGGCAAACGCGCCCTGCAATTCCGTAATGACTCCGGAAATTTCGTTGAACGGCTTTGTGTATTGGTTGGCATAGCTTAAAAAAGCGGAAAGTCCGCCGACGGTCAGCCCGCCCGCAAGCACGGAGAATGCGCCGGAAACGGCAACCCCTGCATAGATAACGGCGTTCACAAAGCGCGTACACGGATTTGTGAGAGAGGAAAAGAATACGGCGCGGAGGGAAAACTTTTGCAGCTTTTCGTTAACTGCATTAAAGCGTTCTTCTGCGCGGGCTTCGTACGAAAATGCACGGACGAGCTTTTGTTCACCGATGAATTCATCGATCAGTGCAGTTTGCTCTCCGCGGGTCTCGCTTTGTTTGCGGAACATGGAGTAGGTTCGCTTGGAAATAAAGCTTGCGACCGCAAGCGAAAGCGGCGTCACGGCAACAACAACGAGGGTTATCAGCGGGTTGACGGTGAGCATGAACACGAGTGTGCCGATAATGGTCATAATCCCCGTGAACAATTGGGAAAAGCCCATCAAAAGCCCGTCCGCAAGCTGATCGGCATCGCTGAGCATACGGCTCACGGTTTCGCCCGCCGGGTGCGAATCGAAATAGGCGAGGGGCAGTTTTTGAATGCGGCGGAATGCTTCTGCACGGATATTGCGAACGCAGCCGTAGGTTATGCTGTTGTTGCAAAGGCTCACAAGCCATTGAGAAAGTGCAGCTCCCGCCGCAGCTGCACCGAGTTTCAGCAAAAACGGTGAGATCTCGGCAAAGTCAACCCTTCCCGCGCCGATGATGCAGTCAATAATTTTTCCGGCGAGAACGGGGATCAGAAGCGTTAAAAACACATACACGAGCGAAAGCCCGAGTGAAAGCGCGAATTTAAAACGATAAGGTTTCAGCCGGCGCAAAAGCTCCGCAGCGGTGCCGCGTCCCGCTGAATCGAGTGTAAAACGTAATTCTTCTGAGTGCGCAGATTTTCCTTTTTTGTTTAAACCGTTTTTGCTCATTTTGCCGCATCTCCTTCGGGTGTGTTGTTCGGAATGCTAAGCTTTGCCGCTTCGTCCGGGAACTGAGAGGCATAAATCTCGCGATAAACAGCGCAATTGCGCAAAAGCTCTTCATGCGTGCCCTGTCCGACGGCGCGCCCTTCATCCAGAACGATTATGAAATCCGCAAACATGACCGATGCCGCGCGTTGGGACACTATGAAGGTCGTCGGCGCGGGGGAAAGCTTTCGAATTGCGGCGCGGAGTTTTGCATCCGTCGCAAAGTCCAGAGCGGAAGCACTGTCGTCAAGAATCAAAATTCTTCCGCCGTGAACAAGGGCGCGCGCAATGGACAGCCTTTGTTTTTGCCCGCCGGAAAAATTGCTGCCGCCGCGCAAAACGGGTTCATCAATGCCGTGCGGTTTTGTGCGGACGATTTCCGCCGCCTGAGCGGTTTCAAGTGCCGAAAAAAGCTCCGCTTCGGAGGCATTCGGGTTGCCCATTAAAAGGTTGCTGCGAATCGTGCCCTCGAAAAGCACTGCTTTTTGAGGAACAACGGAAACTGCGGAGAGCAGTGCGGCGCGGTCGTATTCATCCGCATTCACGCCGTCAATAAGCACCTGCCCCTTTGTTGCGCTGTAAAAATTCGGAACAAGGTTCACAAGCGTGCTTTTTCCGCTGCCGGTGCCGCCGATAATGCCCACGGTCTGCCCGGGCTTTGCAAAAAAGCTTATGTCGAACAGAGCTTCCGCTCCGGCGTTTTTGTATTCGAACGATACGTTTTTAAATTCCACACTTCCGCAGGGCGAACCGTTCGCAGGCAGCTTATTGCCGCCGTTCGCACCGCTGTCAAGCTGCATGACTGCCGCAACTCTGTCAGCACAGGCGAGGGATTTTGTGATGGTTATGAACAAATTGGCCATTTTTATCAGTTCAACAAGAATCTGCGCCATAAGATTATACAGCGCAACGACCTGCCCCTGAGTCAGAGAGCCGGAATTAACTCGAATTGCACCGCTTTGCAAAAGAATTATAACAGCGGCGTTGATAATTATCAGTGTGAGCGGGTTCATCAGCGCGGAGAGTTTGCCCGCGTTGATTTGAAGACCGAGGAGCTTTCCGCTTCGCCTGTCAAATGTCCGAATCTGCTCTTCCTCACGGCAAAAGGCACGCAGAACACGAACGCCCACAAGGTTTTCGCGCACGGTGCCGGTCACGCTGTCCAACTCCGCCTGAACCTTTCGGTATTTCGGAATGGATGCCAGCATGATCGAAAAAACAACGGCGCAAAGCAGCACTATAACGCCCGCAAAAATGAGTGCGCAGCGTGTGTCGATTGTGAACGCCATTATCATTGCACCGAAAACAACAAACGGGGAGCGCAGAAGCAGGCGCAGAGAAAGGTTGACGCCCGTTTGAATCTGGTTGATATCGCTTGTCATGCGCGTTATCAGTCCGGAAACGCCGAGAGTATCAAGCACGGTGTAGGAAAAACTTTGGATTTTTTTCAGCAGAGCGGCGCGAAGGTCGGTGCAGAAGCCGATTGCAGCCTTTGCCGCGAAAAATTGTGCCGTTACGGAACAGAGCAGGCCGACCGCCGCAAGTGCCGGAAGCAAAAGCCCCATATTAATAATGAAGCTTTTGCTTTTGCCGTCAATGCCGTTGTCAATAATTGCAGCAACGATGAGCGGCACAAAAAGCTCAAATGTTGCTTCCAAAAGTTTGAAAAGCGGAGCCAGAATGCATTCCTTTCGGAACTTTTTCATGTATATCAAAAGTTTCTTCATTTTCACTTCCACCTTTGCATTCAGCTTTTGCGGGAGGCGGTGCATCCCGACGGCACAATGCGGCTGCATCCGTCTGCGCGGCGGAATTGTGCCTTATTTGAAACATTATACAGCAAAATCAAGGCTGTTTCCATATAGAATGAGGCAATGCCGCAAGATAAATTCAATTCGTGCGGAAATAGACAAAATTAAGCCTTGCGAATGCTGTAAATAACCAATATAATATTAGCAGGGAAAGATAAGCGGGGCGGTTGCACCGAAACGGGTTTTTCCGCAGGAATAACGGAAACGGAAAGGATGAACCGAATGGTAAAGGAACACAAAAAACACGGACGGCGGGTGCTGTGCATTTTCACGGCGGTGATTGCGGCGGTTTCAATGCTTTGCTTTGCGGGCTGCGGCTCAAAATCAACCGAGGAAAAGACGGTTTCGGGAATTATCACCGTTATTGCCGACGGAAAGTACACTTTGCAGCCGGGGACGATCGAAAGCACCGAAAATCAATTTCCCGGCGGAATGAATGACGGATCCCGCCGTGACGGTTCGGCTCTGAACACACCGACGGTGAGCGATGAGCCGAGTTCCGAGCCGAACACAACGAACACCGGCTCAGTCAGAGAGAAAAACTGATTTTAAAATATATTTCTTCATGCCTCCTACACCATAGACTAAAGAGCCTGCCGAAAAAGCAGGCTCTTTTCCGAATCCCGTGCGGTCTAAAGCTTTTGATTACAGCTCATTAAGCATTGCGCAAACAAAATCCTTTGCAATTTCGGAAGCACGGGAACAGTTTTCTTCAAATGTGCCGACTCCGCTGTGTTTTGCGGTGTCCGTGATGCAGCGCACCGCAATGAAGCGAACGCCGTTCAAATAGCAGACATGAGCAATCGCAGCGGATTCCATATCAACCGCAAGCGGTGCAAGGCGGGAATTAATATCCGCGCGTCCCTCGTCGGCAATGAACGCTTCACCTGTTGCGGTACGCCCGAAAAATATCCGCTGTCCGCGCGCGGCGAGGAGTTTTGCTGCGGCTTTCGCTGCCGAAACAAGCTCCGAAGAGGCGGGGAAGAACTGTGTTTTCATAAACGGGTGATAATCGGTCAAAATACGTTCGTGAACATCGTGATAACAGGTTTCGGCTGCAACAACGATGTCGAACAGCTGAAGGTCTTCCGCCATTCCGCCGGAGGCTCCCGCACTGATGACGGTGTCCGCACCGTAACAGTCTATCATAATTTGTGCGGCTGCGGCGGCATTAACTTTGCAAACGCCGCAATAAACCGCCGCGACTTCAAACCCGTTCAGCCTGCCCTCGTGAATGCGCAGCATTGCCCGTTCGGAAATTGTCGGGTTTTCAATCAACGGAAGAAACGGAGCAAGCTCACGCTCGCTCGCACAGATAATTGCAATCTTTTTGAATTCGGATTTCATGATTATAACCTCATTTTATAAATTGCTTTAAATTAAATATTACACGCAAAGATATATTTTGCAGACTAAGACGTAATACGCGCCGCAAAACGCAAAATCATGCTGCGGGGCTCGTCAATCAGCCACGCGGGCAAATCTTCAACATAGACCGTGCGTTCAACGGAAAGACCCTTTGCTTCTGCAAGCTCAACAAAGCGTTTTACCCACGGCGAGATATAAAAAATCTGCTCATTGTCCGCCTCGTGCAGGAACATGCAGGCATATTGCCCGGCGGGAAGGAACGCATTGGCGGTTTCCGAACGGCAATGCTTAAAAAAACGGCGCGGATGAAGGGCTTCGGCATCCTCTTCAACCCCGAGATAATGCCCGAGGGAGAAGTAGCTTATGCCGAGGGAATGATTACTGCCGACATTATCGGCGTTTATTGCGGAGATTGGCAGTGCGGGCGCATTTTCCGTAAAAATCTCGCCGGGCGCGTGCTCAAGATAACTTTTGCGCAGGGCAACTCTCCGCTCAATATAGCAAAGTCCCGCCTGCATATCCGCCATTTGCTGCATGACGCGCTGACGGCAGTCGTTTACAATGTCGATATTATGTCCGCTTTCGCAGAGCAGCATGGATTTGATTTCACGAAGGTTCAGCCCCGCCGATTGCAGCAGGCGGATGGATTCCATGCGCGGCAATTGCGAAAAATCGTATTCACGGTAGCCGTTGGGCAGTATGCGCGCAGGCTTGAGCAAATCGATTTCATCATAAAAGAACAGCGTCCGCTTTTCAACTCCGCAGAGCTTTGCAAATTCCTTTGTTGTCACGGCGGCTCCTTCCGCGGCTGAATGTTTTCGGCATGAAAACATTGCGCGTCCAAAAAATTTTTTAAAAGGGCTTGACTGTAACGTTACGTTATACCCTATATTGATTGTATCACCGAAATCGACATTATTCAACCCCAAAACGGAGGTTTTTTCGGGTCGCACGGTTCGAGTGCGGCCCGGAGCTCCTCCGAAAACGGTGATGAAGCAAAAGGCTGATAAAAGAGGCGGGGTTCCGTGCTTTTTTTGCATAATCAGATGACTCCTTTCGAAAACGGGGCGGCGCGGCTGCCTCGTTTTCGAGTTTGCATAACGGAGCGCGGATTGGCAGGCTTGCAGAGGTTTCGGTTAAATCCGCCGAAATTGGGGCGGCACCGGGCTGAACCTGCCGCGAAACCGCACCGAATTAAAACCGAGATTATTAAAGCAATTATAAAAACAAAATGAAAACTCCGCATAAACGGCGGAGTTTTTCGCATGAACAAGGGGAGATTATTCCGATTGAATTGATGTATGCTGCAAGAATAACAGGAAATATATTTTACTTATTCTTTCCCGCGTTCCTTTTGTCTGCGGAACGCTTGCTCCTTGCGCTCATTTTGTTGAGTGCGGCAACGCAAAGAATCAAAACGCCCGTAACAACAAAGATGATGATAAGCCCGAGCAGCATGACCTTAAGCGAATCGATAAAGCCGAAACCATCCTTGCTGAAATCAAAGAATCCGTTCATAACAAGTGAATTTGTGCTGAATAACGTCATAATGTCCGCTCCTTTCCGTCAACCGAGCATGGAACCGAAGATGCTGAGAATCAAGCCGCCGGCAATGACGGACGCAATCTGACCGGAAACATTTGCGCCGACAGCGTGCATAAGCAGAAAATTCTGATTATCCTCTTCCTGCCCAAGCTTGTGAACAACCCTTGCAGACATCGGAAAAGCGGAAATACCCGCCGCACCGATCATTGGATTTATCTTTTTCTTTGCAAACAGATTGATGAACTTTGCAAAGAAAACGCCGCCGACCGTGTCAAACACGAATGCAACAAGGCCAAGCCCCAGAACAAGCAGCGTCTGCGGACGCAGGAATTTGTCCGCGCTCATCGTGGCTGCAATGGAAAGCCCGAGGAAGAGAGTGATAAGGTTCGCAAGCACCTTCTGTGCCGTTTCGGAAAGTGCATTCAGAACGCCGCATTCGCGAAGCAGATTTCCGAACATCAGGCAGGCAATGAGCGGCAGACCGCCCGGCGCAACGATGCCGACCACAAATGTGATAACGATCGGGAACAGAATTCGGGTCAGCTTTGAAACATCCCGCTGTTCGTATTCCATGCGGATAAGCCGCTCGTGCTTGGTTGTGATAAGTTTTATTACTGGTCGCTGTATAATCGGAACAAGAGCCATATAGGAATATGCCGCAACAACGATCGCACTGAAAAGCCCCGGGTTGTTTGCGCTGATGCCGAGGTGGTTTGCAACAACAATGCTTGTCGGGCCGTCCGCCGCGCCGATTATCGCAATGGAAGCTGATTCCATCGGCCCGAACCCGCAGAGGGTTGCCATGCAGAGCGTGAAAAATATGCCGAACTGCGCCGCCGCACCGAAAAGCATAAGTTTCGGGTTGGTCAGCACGGGGCCGAAGTCGATCATTGCACCGATGCCGATGAAAAGCACCAGCGGGAAAAATTCGTTTGCAATGCCGCAGTCGTAAAGAATGCGGATGATTCCGCCGTCCGCCGCAATTGCGGAACCCGGCAGGTTCACAATGATCGCGCCGAAGCCCATCGGCAAAAGAAGAGTGGGTTCCATATCCTTTTTGATTGCAAGATAAATAAGGATTCCGCCGATAACCCACATAATGGCGTTGTCCCAGTTCGCGACGGCAAAATCGCGTGCGATTTCCAAAAGACCCATAGATGCTCCTTTGTTTATTGTTTTTGCGGCTGCGCACTGCGCATCGCACAGTCTGCATTATACCCTTTTTTATACTCACAAACAAGTGCAAATTTGCAGCTTTTTTCCGAAACGGTAAATTAACGCAAATTTACGTTCGGCAAGGCTTGACGGATGTAAATGTTTTCGGTATAATATCAAATGTGACAACACAAATATGTTGATATTGGGAGGTTCATGATGAAAAAGAGGCTGCTTTGCATTGCGGCGGCGGTTTTGATGGTTCTTGCTGCGGTTTTTGCTTTCGGCTGTGAAAAACAGTTCCCGAGCGAACAAGAGGTGCTGAAATCGCATCTCGATAAGTATTGCAGGGAAAACGGCGAAAAAATCATTGAAAAATACAAAAACTATTTCAGCGGCGCCAAATGCTCCGCCTGCTATGTTGACGATTCGGCTCTTGTGATCGAGTTCAGATTTGACGAGAAAATATCCGATCCTGAGTTTCAGCAGAGGTTTGCTCCGGATACGGAAAACATCATTGCCGAGTTTCGGCCGATCGCTCAGGAGATTGCCGATGCATCGGAAATCACATATACAGGCGTTGTCCTGATGTTTTTGGACAGCGAAGGCCAACGGGTTCAATCAATTCCGATTGGTGCAAATAATTCGAATATGATTGTCGATTTTCCGGATTAGGGTAATAAACCGACACGGGCATGTTCGATTGAATAAAACATCGGGCAAAAGAAGAATCGGGCAGGCGGTGAAAGCTGTATGTCAGATTCTTTTATTTTTGCTTTGGAAGAAAAATCTAAAATATATTATAATTGGATATGATATGGTACTTGACAGATACCAATATTTGCTGTATAATACTAAATGTGGTACCGCAAAACTATTCAGAACAAGGAGTGTAACATGAAGAGAATCATATGTTTCGTTATGATGGCAGCAATGCTGCTGTGTGTAGGATTCGGCACAAAGTCGAACGCCGCCGCAGAACCCGGCCAAGAGCCGAACTTTGAACTTCAGCCCGTGGCTCTCGATGCCTCAGATCCGGATTATAATCCGTACGCTGTGTGCCGAGAAATTACCTTCACCCCTGTTGACGATCCGAGCATTTCCGCCCGCGAACTCGGCATCATGCGTATTCAGGAATCCGGCGGTTCCGATTTCCTTGACTGCTTTGACGATGAATTTCTTGAATTGATTTCAACCGCAACAAGTGTCATTGTCACTGAGGCATATTTCCTTGAAGAGGGCGATTCCGAAGAAACGGAGCTTGTCGCTGTTTCTTATGAGGAATTCATGAATGCCGAATCCGACGACTCCGTCGGAGAGGACATTCCCGTTATTGTTCCCGGCGATAACGGCTGATACGTTACAGCAAAATGCGATAATTAACCCGGTTGAACTTTCGGCACGGAGGCAGGCGCAAATAAAAAAGAGTTTGCTTCCGTGCCGATTTATTTTGAAAGATTCAGCGAAACAATTTACAAAACAACCCTCCGCAAAAAAGAAAGAAAGGAAGCTTTCGACACTGCGAAAGCGATGATAACAAACATGAAAAACATGAAAAGGATTATTTCCGCGATTTTGATTTTGCTCCTTGCGGTTTCAATCTGCGCCTGCAAGGACTCTGCCGAAAAAAACGAAGACCCGATTGCAAAAAAGGTAAGCGAATACGCCGAGCTTAAGAATAAGGACCTCTCCGAAAGCATTGAAACATTGCCGACGGGCTTGGAATATGATGAAACAACAATTGAATGCTACAAAGCGGAGGGGCGCGACCTTGTTTATGTTAGGCCGTTCGATTCGTCTGTGGCTTCCAAGTGGACGCAGGAGATTTGGGAGGAATACGCTCGCACCGATGATCTGTACAACAATACCCTGTTCAAGAACCTTACGGAAACCGTTGGGGACGACAGCGTAAGGCTGATTATCAGATTCATCGATAATGACGATAATGTGCTGTATGACCACATAATTGACAAAAACTACAAATCCTCCGCCGGAACGATTACGATTATCGATGACACGGACGAAGCCGAATATGCGGTAAAAGCCGCCGCGAAATATTGCAGCGAGAATGCGGAGCGGTTGAATGCGGAATTAAGCACGTTTATGGAGGAGGATGCAAAGTGGAACGGATGCCATGCCGAAGAGAGCGATATTGTGTTTGAATTCAAATACAACAAGGCCGTTGACAGTCAGGAGTTCGAAAGCAAATACAGTCAGACCGATATCACAGCGGCACTTCAGCGATATGCGGACGAGATTGCATCCGAAACGGGAACACCGCTTGTGAAGCTTGTTTTCCGCTGCATTGACAGCGACGGAAACAACATTGCCGAGATGCATATCAAGGATCGAACGTTTGTTCATGATGAGAATTAAACCGCAGACAGCGGGCTTAAACTGAAAAACGGCAATCAAACATGAACTTTTCGGGCGGACGGCAAAAGCTGTTCGCCCGATTTGCTTGCTTTTGAGGGGCGGCGGATGTATAATGAAACAGAGAAAGCCAAAAGGGAGGGATTTAAAATGATGCAAAGCGGTGCGGATGAACGAATTCTTGATATAACGCCCGAACTCAGACTGCGGAGGTATGCGGGCGAATGCGATTTTGCACTTGAATGGTATTCGGACCCGGAACTCGTGTTCCTTGTTGACGGCGTTCGTGAACCGTATACTTCGGAAAAACTGCACAGGATGTATGATTATTTGAACGTTCACGGTGAGCTGTATTTTATTGAAGCAAAGGAAAACGGTGAGTTTCGCCCTGTTGGGGATGTTACGTTTTCCGTGCAGGATATGCCGATTGTGATCGGCGCGGCAGAGTATCGCGGGCGCGGCATAGGCAGGGCTGTTGTAAGCTTTCTTGCGGCAAGGGCGAAGCGGAACGGCATTTCGGAGCTTTTTGTTCAGGAGATTTATTCGTGGAACATCTGTTCGAAACGCTGCTTTGAGTCGGTGGGATTCGTGCCGTATAAGCCGACGGAAAAAGGGTTTTCCTATCGGTTGGAGTTGCGGCAGTTTGAACCGAAAGGGCTTTTGCCGGAACAGGATTATGCCGAAACAAGGTGAACAAATGCAAACAAAACCCTTCCGTCAAACGTTCGGCGGAAGGGTTATTTGTCGGGCGCGGTGCCGAAAGCGAAAAGTCAATCGCTGTGTTCGGCGGCAAAGCGTTTTATTGCCTCAAAGGTTTCATCGGAAATAACATGCTCGATTTTGCAGGCATCCTCTGCGGCGATTCCGGCGGAAACACCGAGCTTTGTGAATACTTTTGTTAAAACGCGGTGACGTTCGAATGTTTTTTCGGCGACCGAACGCCCTTCATCCGTGAGATAAAGATGTCCGGAACCATCCATGATGATATAGCCGTTTTTCTTCAATATGCCAACGGCACGGCTGACGCTGGGCTTTGAATAGCCCATTTCTTCCGCAACGTCAACGCTGCGAACCTTGTTCAACCTGCGGGAAAGCACAAGAATGGTCTCAAGATACATTTCGCCGGATTCCTGCAAATGCATTCGATTCACCCCTTTCAAAGTTTTTTTAATTCGGTTGAACCTTACATAACTGCGGTCAGAAGGTAGATGATATAGGCATCGATCCATTCGGAGGGATCGCGTGACAAGCTTGACGCATAGTCGGCATAGGTAACATCCTCATCGTTTGTGAGCATATAGCCGGAGCTGAAAACCTGCGTTGAAGTGCCTCTTACGCGGTCAATGGCAACAAGATATTTATATTTGTCGTCAAATGCCTCTTTTGTTCCGTCCTCGTTTACCTGTTCGTAATGCGTGCGATAAACGCCGTCCTTGTATTCAATATCGACAACGACAAGCTCCGGCTCACCGCCGGTGACAACTTTTTCATAGTAAGTTGCAACGCGCAGAAGTGCAGGGCTGCCCTTTTTTGTTGTTTTTGCAAAGTCGGTCATGACGGTTGAATTTTTGATGGTTCCTTGGCTTTGGTAAACAACAAGGCAGCCATCCGCCTCAGCCTGCTCGGGTGTGTAATCGGCAGGAATTTCGGAATAGGCGCAATAGTCGGTTTCGATCGTCTGCGGAGTTTTTTTGCAGGCGCAAAGGCTCAGCACAGCAGACACGAAACAGAGCGCAAGTGCAAAAATTATAACGTTGCGGAAGGTTTTTTTCATTGTTTTTCTCCTTTTGCGGTTTAAGTTTAAACGGTGTCGGACGCTTCAGCGGCGGGTGATGATAACGTTGCGGAGCCTGTCATCAAAAACGCGTACGCAAAGCGTGAAAACAAGTTCGTATGCGATAAAGAAAATCTCAATCGCAGGAATAATAATGTACAACGGATAATTCGGCAGCTGAGCGATTATGTCAAGACTGAACAGCTTGCCTGCGCCGAATATCACAAGTGCAGCAAGGCCGTTGCAGAGGATAAGCTTTGCGGCAAAGGCAACAAGCTTGTCGCGGATAACGCTGTCTATGCCGAGCTTAATCATTCCGTAGCAGCCGAAAAACAGAATGTACGCTGCAAAATACAGCTTGTTCGGAATCAGAAAAAAACATATCGCGCCCGTTGCCGCATAGCTCAACAATGCGTAGACGAACCCGCCGCGTTCCCTGAGGGGTATCCACGGCATGAGCGATGTCAAAAAGCACAGCGCAAGCTTTGCCGTCGGAATGACGGATGCCGCATAAAGAAACACAACGCTGAGCGCGGTGCTCATGGCGGAAAGAGTCAGTTTTGTTGTTGCAGAAATTTTTTTCATGTTTATAAAGCAATTGCAAAGCCCCAAAAGCGGCTGAAAAAGCAGAAAATCAGCAGCAGGGAATCAGATCTCCGCCCATGCATTCGCAGCAGGAATCCGCACAAAGCAAAGTCGAACAGCAGTTGCAGGCAGTGTTCACGGTTGCTCCCGTATCGCCGTTGTCATAGGTGTGGTAGCTCCGCGTGCTGCGTGCGTTCAGGGAATCCCTTGCGCGGCGGTACTCCGCATTGCCGGGTTCCATCGAAACGGCTCTGTCAAGATAATTGCGGGCGGACGAGTAGTCGCCGCCGCGGAAACAGACAATGCCATAAAGATAATGCCATTCCGCATTGTGCAGCGGTATGCCGTCCAGTATTGCCTGCGCTTCATACAGAGAGCTTGTGTTTATGCATTGCCGCACACGCGCGAATTCAGCCGAAAAATTGCCGGAATAACCACTGCCGTAATTTCCGGAATAACCGCCGGAGGAAGTGCGGGAGCTGCTGCCCGAATAACCTCCGAATCCGTTGCCGGAATAAGTGTTTTGGGAAGCGGAGCCGTTTTTGCGCATGTTTGTTATTGTGTCATACGCCTCGTTGACCTGCTTCAGCTTGTCGTTTGCAAGATCCTTCAGGTCACTGTCCTGATAGCGATCGGGATGATATTTTTTAACTAATTTAATGTAGGCGGAACGGACCTGCTCATCGGTGGCGGTTTCCGAAACGCCGAGCACCTCATATGGGTTCACGGGTTCGTCCTTTCTAATATACAGGCAGAAAAAATCAGGCTTTGTGCGCCGCCGTCGTAATGCCGTCGTTCGGCAGCGGCTGTTTTTCCTTTGCGAAAACGGCATCGGAAACGGCAAAAAGCCCTTGGAACAGAATGTTGTCGAGAATCGCCCTGTCGCGGCCGGTGCTCAACAAATTATATGCCGAAATTGCAGAATTTATCGAGATATTAATAATAAACTCTGCATCATCGCGGGTGCAGCCGCAGATATTGAACGGGTTGAAAAGCGAATGCTTTTTGTCGCTTTCGCGATCGTCCCATGCATCGCAAAGGTAGATGAACCTTCCGATAAAAAAACCGGTTTCCTTCAGCGCGGGGATTTCCTTTTGGGGAACGGGTGCCGACGCAAGCACATCGCGCAGCATTTCCCCGAAAATATTGGCGGGAAGATCCGGCGAACGCAGCGTTTGCGAACGCAGCGTTTGCGAACGCAGCGTTTGAGAACGCAGATCAACCGCTGAATCTCTTTTTGCGGCTTTGCGGCGGGGAAAAGCCCGACTGCCGCGATAAGGTGCTTCAACGGAGGCAAGCTCCCGCATACGCTTTTTTACCGCTGCATAAACTTCCGGCCGGCGCAAACGTGCTTTTTTGAATGCGCAAAGCAGGGGGAGTTTTGCGGCAATTCGCAGCGGCTTTCCGTCCGCAATATCGTCCGAAAGCTTGAATTCGGAAAGAATAACGCAGACATCGGCTGCAAAATCGAGGGCGGCGGAAGGCGAACCGAGCATTGCCCGCTTTTTGCCGAAGGGCTTGAACGGGCAGCGCAGCAAATCTTCAGGCGAATCTTCGCCGCTGACGGAGGCAGCGAGCAGCGCAAGGAAGGTGCAGTCAAAGCTCAGCAGCGCACGGGCTGCCGTTCCGTACCGCGCCCCGAGACGGCGGCATAATCCGCAGTACCATGCATCATAGCGCGCTTTTTCGCGGACCCGAAGCTCCGGAATGTTTGGCTTTATGTATCCGAACAAAGTTTTTTCCGCCGAAAGTTGATTTTGCGGGCAAATCGCAGGTGCGGCGGATTCCGCGAACGATATTGCCCATATCGTATTTTATACCAATACGGACTTTTTTTCAACCGTCCCAAGACAGGACAATTAAAGAAAAACGCGGAAAATTGTGAAATTAACGCGGCAATCGGTGCTCAGCCCGTTTTTAAAACACACTCAACACGCGCATATACATGAATATATAGCCGGCATATGCAATCGCAGAGACTGTAAAAATTGCAGCGGTTCTTTCTTCCGACTTGCAGCTCATTGCAATTGCAGCGATAATTGCGGGAACAACGCTCAGATAGCGCATTGCGGAAAGCAGCCACGTGCAGCCCATTGCAAGCGCGAAATAGGCGAGAAAATGCAGTGTGTATGCGGCGGGGAGCTTGCGGGCGCGGCGAAGAATCAGCAGCGGAGTCAGCACAATCAGTGCGACCGTCGGCAGGAAGAGCACAAACACGGATGTGATGTTCGTTCCGTTAAACGCTCCCGAACCCAATGCAGCCTTCAAATCACCGATTGCCCTTTGATACATGTAGCGTGCCGTATCAAAGAAAAAGCCGAGACCCTGACTCCAGTTGGATTTTTGGTACACGGAGAACATAAACCAGTCGCCCGCAACGACCTTGTTTATGTAAAGATAGGCAAGCGTGCCGAAAGTCGATATAACAAGCGAAAGCACAATTTCCGCAATCGCCGACCCGATTTTTTTTCCGCTGCGGGCCTTGCGGACACAGTACCCGATACCCTCAATCGCAAGAGGAACGGCAAGCAGCACGCCCGGCGAACGGGTGAATCCGGCACATGCCGCGGCTATGCCCGCCGCAAGGTATTTCTTTTTTTGCAGCGCATAGAAGCAAAGCACGGTGAAAAGCATGAACAGCGGCTCCGTCATTCCCGAATTCAGAAAAATCGAGCCGGGCAGCATCAACCATATGAAGGGCGCAAGGCGTGCCTTTTTTTCACCGAGCAGAGGACGAAGCGTGAGATACAGAACGCCTGCCGCCGAGCAGGAGGCGAGCGTGTTGATTATTTGCGCGGAAACAAAGCTGTTGTGAGTCAACAGGTTGAGCCCGCGCATAAGCAGCGGAAGCATCGGAAAAAACACGATAAGCAAGCGGTCTTCGCCGGTTGAAGCATACCAGTTTTCGGCTATGCTGCAGTAATGCGGGGCGTCCGTGTTGACTTTTGTCCATGCAGTTTGCCAAAGGTTGAGCAAACTGCCCTGAAACTTAGGATTAAGACAGTAAAAAACGATCATTCCGAATATTGTCAGTGCTGCGCGGAGAATGAATGCGGCAAGAACGATTTTCAGGAAGGTTTTTCCGTTTGCCTTTTCGATGCCGGACGGCGCAAGCTGAGCGTCGTCCCCGCTGAAAACTTTGATAATCTGCGGGACAGCCGCAATGAGCACTGCGGTAAAAACGGCAAGCGACACTGCCGAAACCGCAAGACTGTCGATTTCGAAATTTGCACGGTTTTTGACACAGTACACAGCGAACAGCGCGGAAAAAGCAATTACGATGAATATGCGCACCAAAAGCACGGCGCGTTTTTGAGGATTCATGCGCCCGATTTTATTGAAAAAGTTAAGCTTTTTCGGTTTTTCTTCTTCAAAAGTCGATTGAAACGGTTCGCCTGCCGGGTCTTGAAGCATATCGCCCCGGGGAAGCTCATTCGTTATATCGGCTGCCGCGTAATCAAACGCATTTTCGGCGGAATTTTGAGGATTATTTGTTTCGCCGCTTCGGTTTTCCATAAAAAAGGTTCTCCTCCCGCAAAGATTTTAATCAGGACTTTTTTAAGTATATCACACTATGCGCACTTATTCAATGCGAAAAACAAACAAAAATGCGAAAGGGAAACGGGGAAAGAGCAAAATAAGCATAAAAAACCGGACAGACTTTCGCCTGTCCGGCCGGGGTTCATGCTGCCGTAAACTTGTGAACCGAATCGATGAACGAATTCCGTTCACGGCGATGACTGCCGATTGTTACATAATGTTGTCGTATTCGTTTACGATGATGTTGTGTGCGGGCATTGCGGAAGTATCGTCGGATACTTTAACGGTGCCATCGAACATGCTCTTTACAAGGGCTTTATAGTCGTCCTTGGTGAAGTTGTCCGTCCACTGAGTGGATTCCATGGGGATCTGAACGTAGTTAAGTTCGGGATCGTCGCCGGATACGAGGCCGAGGGTTGCGATCTTGCCGCCGTAGTTAGCCCAATTGCCGTTTTCGATAACGTCTTTGAGGGTTGCCTTGACGGTTGCGCCGAGACCCTTCATTGCGGAGGTAACGGTCATGCCTTCGGTGCCGAGCTTGTTGATGGTTGCTGCCTGGTCGGTGTCAACGCCGATAACCTTGCCGTTTGCCTTCTTTGCAGCTTCGGTTGCGGAGGTGTAGATGCCGCCGCCGCATGCGAACACAACCTGAACGCCCTTTTCCTGATACCAGGTGTCCATATAAGCGGTGATTTCGGGAGTGCCTGCGAACTTGTTGCCGTAAACATATTCAACGGTGACTTCATCGTTCATTTCTTTGCCTGCATCGTTGCAGCCCTGAACGAAACCGTAGCCGTAGCGGATAACAGCGGGAACTGCCATGCCGCCGAGGAAGCCGAGGTGGGTATAGCCGAGCTTAACCGCTGCATAACCTGCCATATAGCCGCAGAGTTCTTCTTTATAAACTGCGCAGTATACGTTCTCGCTGATGTGTTCCTTGTTGTTCTCGTCGATGAGACCGGCTCTTGCGCCGGTTTCGTCATGCTTATAGAAGCAGTCGAAAAGGTCGTATTCGGAAACATCGAGAGCGATGAACTTAACATCCTTGTACTCTTCCTTGTCCTGAACCTGATAAAGCGTTCCCGCAAAAGCAAAGCCGGGCATAACGATGATGTTGTAACCGCCGTCGATGGCTTCTTCAACTTTTGCAACGCGCTCTTCGGTGGAGTCGCCTGCGGGTTTGAAGTACTGGAAGTCGATCTTGTTTGCATCACAGTATTCCTTGCAGGCTTCATAGGTGGTCTGGTTGAAAGACTGGTCGGTGATGTCGCCGTAGTCGGTGATCATTGCGACTTTGTAGTCGCCCTTCTGCGTTCCGCTCCGGTCACATGCGGCAAGCATGGGAACGAGCATCAGTGCTGCAAGAATGATTGCAAGCAGTTTCTTCATGGTATTTACCCTCCATGTGGAAAATTTGATTATATACGCGATGCTCAGCGGAAATTCCGCAGATAAACCGCGTATATATTCATTATAACAGACTTTCCTGCAAAAGGGAAGAGGAAAAATGAATCGGAGGTGTTTTTTTAGGAAAAACTTTGACGGTTTTTTCGGAAGCACCGTTTGGTGCTGTGCCGGATCGGTCGTGCTGAAAGCCTCGGAGGGAATTTTACCGACCTTCCATATCCATGGAACGAAATCCCGAATAATTGTTCCATATGTATGGACTTTTCTTTTTTTATGTGCTAAAATGCATATACACGCATGATCGAGACATCGTGCGCAGAAAAAAGAGAAAGAGGAACAAAAATGAAAAGTATCAAAAGACTCGCGGCTGCGGTTCTGGCTTTTGTGATGCTGTTCACCGCCGCAGTCGGAATGACGACCGCCGCAGCGGAAGGCGCAGCAATCCCGGGCGCGGCGGCGAAAACGGCTCCGACGCTTGACGAGGCCCTCAACATTGCGGGCGGCACACTGCATTTTGAACCCTATATGCCCGGTGAAGTTGTATGGCCCGAGTGGACGGTTCAAACCGGCAGCGAAACGGGACATGAGGCTTATGCAATGAGCAGCACGGAGGACAGCACATATCTTTGCCTGAAGAATGTTGAACTCGGCGGCAACGAAACGCTGCAGCTGGACTACAAATGGTTCTTTATGTACAACGGCACCAGCAATCTGCAAGTTGAATTCGGCCCCGCGGGCGATCCGTACAACATGTTTGCGCTCACCGTTGAAAGCCCTGTCAATCAATACGACGGAACATGGCATGCGGGCAATGTTGACCTTGCGGAAGCTCTTGAACTTATGGGCTGGGAACCCGGCAGCTATGATATCAACATCAACTTCTCAAAGAACGGCGACGACACGAGCTATGCCTGCATCGACAACATCCGCCTCGGCGAGCGTGTTTCGGTAACCGGCGTTTCCGTGGAGGACGCTGAACTTTACGTGGGAACGAGCCGCAAACTGACCTGCGTCGTTTCCCCCGTTGAAGCAACCAACAAGAAAGTCGTTTTTGAAAGCGATGACTGGAGTGTTGCGGAAATTAATTACGAAACCGGTGTTGTTACCGGTATCGCACCGGGCACAACGACCGTCACCGTCACAACGGAGGACGGCGGATTTACCGACAGCTGCACCGTGACCGTCAGCGAACTCGGCGAGATCACTTTTTACGGCAACAGCATCAGCAGCTCATCCGGCACATATGCGGGCAATTGGATAAGCTTTACCAATCGCAGCCTTGAAACGGAGGCTGCAAACCTCGGACCTGCACTTCCCACGGGTTATGCGGCGGAATATGTCGGCGGGGTTATTTACGGTTACGCGCTGACGGAAGGCGGGATGCAGCTTTATACCTGCACTCTTGACAATCTGTCTCCCATTCCGCACGGCGTGCCCAACAATCGCAAGTATGTCATGGATATGGCGTATAACTATGCGGACGGCACGATGTATGCGCTGAACGTGCATTCCAACCTTGTGGGCGTTCAAACGGTGAAACGTTTCCTGTGCAAAGTCGATATCGTTTCCGGCAAACTTTACGATGAAAAGCTGATTGACTGCGGCGACGGCGTTGAAGCGGTTGCCCTTGCAATTTCCGCCGACGGTGCGGCATATGTAATGGATAATTTCGGACAGCTCCGCACGCTGAATCTTGAAACGGGCACAACAAACGCTATCGGCTGGTCGGGACTGAATACGAGTTCACATGTTCAGTCAATGGCATTTGACCACGATACGAACACGCTGTACTGGGCAAATGTTATGGATGATCAATCCGCGTTCTACCTTATTGACCCCGTGACAGGTGCAGGCACATGCCTTGGCATGATCGGCGGCAACCCCACCGAAATTTCCGGTCTGTTCACCGTCAGCGAGAGCGTTTCCGCAGAACCTCCCGCACCCCGCGCGGTGACTGTTGCCTTTGTTGACGAAGTCACGGGCGAAACTCTCGGCACGGCAGAAAAACTGCAGTGCGAACAAATGACGGCCGAGGATTACCCCGAAGCTCCCGCGCATGAGGGCTTTGAATTCCGCCGTTGGAGCGTTGAAGCGGGTGATGAGGTCTATGAAGACACCGTTGTGAAAGCAAAATACACCCGCCTCCGCCATGAGGGCGATGCAGCTGTTATTCTGCGTGCAGCGGATGTGTGGGGCAACGGCGAGGGCTATCAGATGCTTCTTGACGCGGATCACAACACATATTATTACGATGGCTTTGCCGATCCCGATGATCTCGGCGAGACTCAGGTGATCCCTCCGTTCGGCGGCTTCACGGAATTCGGCGATGCCGATCCCGCAGACTACGAACTGTTCGAATACACCCTTCCGTTAGATGCGGACGGACGCTGCTCAACAGAAAACATCATTTGCGATGATATGATGAAAATCTATATCCCCGCAGGCGTTTACGATTGGTGCATCACGAACCCCACTCCCGGCGACCGCATTTGGATCGCAAGCAACGACGGCAGCTGCCGCGGCAGGGAGGACGATTTTGAGTTTGAAGCCGGCAAAACCTATGTATTCGATGTTAAATTCGAAAACAACGGCGACAGGGTCGATCTCACGGTTTACGATGATGAGCAGTACGTTGTAAGGTTTATTGACGGTGCAACCGGGGAAACCATCGGCACGCAGCTCGTTGCCGGCGGCTCCGCCGCGGAGCTTCCCGAACTTCCCGTTCACGAGGGCTGGTTCTCCTTCGGTTGGAATGCTGATGTTTCATGCGTTACCGAAGATATGACCGTTACGGCACTGTTCGCATTGCCGGGCGACCTTGATATGTCGGGCACCGTGGATATTTCGGATGCGATTCTCATCCTGCGTCATGCAATGGGCGCGGGCGAGCTTACCGAAATGCAGCTTGTTCTCGCCGACATTGACAACAGCGGCGATGTTTCCGCAGCTGATGCACTGACGGTTCTGCGCAGAGCAATGGGCATTTGAATGGGCATTTGAATGAATTGAACCGGGGCATGTATCGCCCCCAAACAAAACAATAACAGGCATTGACACCGGCGGGCGGAATGTTCATTCTCCCGTCGGTGTTTTTATAAGGCTTTGTCCGCCGCTTCCGAAAACATGCCGAAAACACAACGAACACATGCCGAACGCCGCTTTCTTCAAAATCCGGCCGAAAAAATCCCGTTCGACAGTTGAAAGAAACCGCGCAGGGTATTATAATATGGTATGAGTATGCGGAGCGGTACGGAGTTTTTGCGAACTTCGGAGGATTTGCCTCTGCACCGCATCCGACACGAAAGGAGAAAACGGAAAATGAGGAGAAGTATGCTGTTTTTGCCCGGCAACACGCCGAACATGATCATAAACGGCGATGCGCTCGGTGCCGACAGTATCATTCTGGATCTGGAAGATGCAGTCTCGCCGGATGAAAAGGATTCCGCAAGGCTGCTCGTTCGCAGCGCAATGAAAAATATGGGCTTTGCGGGCTGTGAAATCACCGTCCGCATAAATTCAATAGATACCGATTACTGGAAGGACGATCTTGAGGCCGTGATTCCTCTTAAGCCCGACCTTATTATGCCCCCCAAGGCAAGCTGCGCGGAGGATATGCGCATTATTGATGAATACATTGCGGGAATCGAACGCCGCTGCGGCATGGAAGTCGGAACGGTAAAACTTATTCCGCTTATCGAAACGGCTCTCGGTGTTGAAAACGCATTCAATATTGCTTCGGCCTGCCCGCGTGTTGCGGCATTATTCCTCGGCGGCGAGGATCTGACGGCGGATCTGCGCTGCAAGCGCACAAAGCAGGGCAACGAGATAAACTATGCCCGCACGCGGCTCGTTTGCGCCGCCCGTGCGGCCGGGGTCGATGTTTATGACACTCCGTTCACCGACGTTAACGACGACGAGGGCATAGTGCGCGATGCGGAATATGCAAAAAGCCTCGGTTTCAGCGGCAAATCCGCGATTGCACCGCGCCATGTGCGCGTAATAAACGAAGTGTTCAGCCCGTCCGCAAAGGATATTGAGTACGCAAGGCTTGTGTTCGAGGCGATCCGCATCGGCAAGGAACAGGGCAAGGGCGCGGTTTCGCTGCGCGGCAAAATGATAGACAAGCCAATTGTTGAGCGTGCAAGGCAAACGCTTGAAATCGCAAAACAACTCGGGCTGGACGGAGGTGCCGAATAATGAAAACAAAGCTTACCGAATCGGTCAAACAGGCAATTGTCAACAGCGGACTCCGCAGCGGAATGACAATTTCGTTCCATCACCACCTGCGCAACGGCGACTATGTTTTGAACATGGTGCTTGAAGCGATTGCGGAACTCGGAATCGGCGATCTGACGGTGAACGCAAGCTCACTCTTTGATGCGCACCGTCCGCTTAAGGAACATATCAAAAACGGCGTTGTAACAACGCTCCAAACGGACTACATGTCCCGGGAACTCGGAAGATTCATTTCTGCCGGCGGAATGAAAAACCCCGTTCAATTCCGCACGCACGGCGGCAGACCCTGCGATATCGAAAACGGAAAAACTCCGATAGATGTTGCATTTATCGCCGCGCCTGCTTCGGATGCAATGGGCAATTGCACGGGCAAAATCGGCAAATCCGCCTGCGGCTCGCTGGGCTATGCAATTCCGGACGCAAAATGTGCAAAGCATGTTGTTGTTATCACCGACGAACTGCATCCCTATCCGCTCATCGAATGGTCGATTCCCGAAACGGATGTTGATCAGGTCGTTGCGGTGGAGTCCATCGGTGACCCGAACGGAATCGTTTCCGGAACAACAAAAATCACCCGCGATCCCGTCGGTTTGCTGATGGCAATGACGGCTGTGGACGTTATAAAAGCTTCCGGTCTGCTGAAGGAAGGCTTCTCGTTCCAGACGGGCGCGGGCGGAGCATCCCTTGCGGCGGCAAAATATCTTAAGGATGTTATGCTTGCCGAAAAAATACGCGGCAGCTTCGGCCTCGGCGGCATCACGGGCTATATGGTGGATATGCTCAACGAAGGCTGCTTCGAATCCCTGCTGGATGTTCAGTGCTTCGATTTGAAGGCGGTTGAATCCATAAGGAGCAACCCGCGCCATCGTGAGATTTCCGCAACGCACTATGCTTCTCCCGGTGCAAGCAGCGCGGTGACGGACAGCCTGGATGTTGTTATTCTCGGCGCAACGCAGATAGACACGGATTTTAATATCAACGTGCATACGGATTCCGACGGCAGGATAATGGGCGGCTCGGGCGGACACAGCGATACAGCGGCGGGCGCAAAGCTTGCAATGATAATCGCGCCGCTTTCCCGTGCAAGGCTTCCCATCGTGACGGACAGGGTGAACTGCATATCCACTCCGGGCAGCACGATAGACGTGCTTGTCACTCAAAAGGGCGTTGCCGTGAACCCGAAAAACATGGAACTGCATGACAGACTGCGTGAGGCAGGCATAAAACTTGTTGACATAAACGAGCTCAAAGCCCTGGCGGAGCGTACGAGCGGAGTGCCGAAAAAGCCCGCTCTCGGCGACAGAATCGTTGCAAACGTCATCTATCGCGACGGAACGGTTATCGACACGATAAAGCAGGTCGCGGACTGAGCTTTACCGCCGGCTGCGGCTAATGAATAATTGCGGACGCGCAGGGCGGCCTGCCGCGTTCGCAGACCGGTAAATACTTTATTAATTGCAAAAGGAGATAAACCATGCGGGAAATTAACGCGCAGCTCATAACCGATAAGGTTGCGGAGCTTTGCATTGACGCCAATTGCAGCCTTCCCTGCGATATCAGAAAGCGCATCGAGGATGCAAGGGCAAACGAACCGTGGGCAACGGCTCAGGGCATACTCGATAAAATTATCGAAAACTATAATATTGCGGATGAAAACCGCGCACCCATCTGCCAGGATACGGGCGTTGCCTGCGTCTTTTTGAAGATCGGGCAGGATGTCCATATCAACGGCGACCTTACGGAGGCCGTCAACGAGGGTGTTCGCCGCGGCTATCGCGACGGATATCTGCGTAAATCTGTCGTCAAAGACCCGCTGCGCAGAGTCAACACGGGCGACAACACTCCCGCAATGCTCTATATCGAGCTTGTTCCGGGCGATAAAATCGAGCTTACCGTTGCACCGAAAGGCTTCGGCAGCGAGAACATGAGCCGTATTGCAATGCTCAAGCCCTCCGACGGCATTGAAGGCGTGAAGAATTTCATTCTTAAAACGGCGGAAGAGGCGGGCCCCAATCCGTGTCCTCCGATCGTTATCGGCGTCGGTATCGGCGGAACGTTCGACAAAGCAGCATTGCTTGCAAAAAAAGCACTGATGCGCAGCACCGACGAGCGCAATGCGGATGAGTTTTATGCGGAGCTGGAAAATGAAATGCTCCGAAAGGTCAATGCTCTCGGCATCGGGCCGCAGGGCTTCGGCGGAAAAACCACTGCGCTTGCGGTCAATATCGAGGCTATGCCCACGCATATTGCAGGCTTGCCCGTTGCAGTGAACATCAATTGCCATGTTACAAGGCATAAGAGTGCGATAATCTGAGTTCGGGAGGAACAAACGAATGGAAAGACATATCACCCTGCCGTTAACGCGTGAGGAAGCGCGTACCATTAAAAGCGGCGAACAGCTCCTGCTGTCCGGCGTTATATACACTGCGAGGGATGCGGCGCATAAACGGCTTTGCGAACTTGTTGAAAAGGGCGAACCGCTGCCCTTTGACGTTAAAAACGCAACGATTTATTACGTCGGCCCCACTCCCGCAAAGCCCGGGCAGGTCATAGGTTCGGCAGGCCCGACAACAAGCTACCGCATGGACGCATATTCGCCGACGCTTATCCGCGAGGGCGAAACGGGCATGATCGGCAAAGGCAAGCGCAATGCGGAGGTTATCGATGCAATGAAAAAATACGGTGCGGTCTATTTTGCCGCAATCGGAGGCGCAGGTGCGCTGCTTTCAAGCTGCATCAAAAAGGCGGAGATAATTGCATACGAGGATCTCGGCGCGGAGGCTCTCAGAAGACTTGAGGTTGAAAACTTCCCCGTGGTTGCGGTTATAGACAGCGAGGGAAACAACCTTTACGAAAAAGGCCGCAGAGAGTATCTTGAGACCGTTGACGCAAACGGAAATGCATAATTCGTTAGGCTGTGCCGTATCGGCACAAGAACGATAAAAAACTTTTTTAAAACAGCCGGAACATCATCCGTCCCGAAATTGCAGGGCAGCGGGTGGTGTTCCGGCTTTTCCGCGCAGTGTCATTCGCGCGGACGATCGTCGTTTTGTTCAATCCCCATTCGTCGCTTTGCTGCGACAAGGTCATCGATAATAACACGGATATGTGACAATTCCTCCGTGCTCAGCCCGTCAACGATTATGGATGTTCGATTGTCCAGCCCGAGCAGAAAATCCGTTGATACGGAGAAGAAATCCGCAATTTTCATAAGCATTTCGATCGAGGGCTGAATATTTCCGTTTTCCCAGTTTGAAATGCTCTGTTTGGATACATTAAGTTTTTCTCCGAGTTCAACCTGGCTGATGCCGCGAACGCTGCGCAGCAGCCTTATGTTATCACCCAACATGGCATGCAGTCTCCCTTCTTTGCTTTTTTTGTTGTGCAATTGTATTTTTATACGGATTCATGCGCCGTATACGGCAGGGCTGCACACCGACTTCGGATTTTACCGTAAGAAGGTTCGCTGTCTCCTGAATACAACCGCAGCTGTCGGTACAATTTTAAGGTCAATCTTTCCGATGCATAAATACCACGGTATTGCATTGATGGACAACGGACAACTTCGCTCAAAGTGATGAAAAAAAGGTACAAATAAGGGCAATGTTTGCATAATTTCGCCGAACGGAGAACATTTTGCTCCGGCGGCGTTTCGTTGTCAAATTTGCTTTCAAAAACGAATAGATTTTATATTGAACCGCGTTTGCTGCATTTGGGTTCACGCAGCCGGAGAATTGTGTTATAATATGCGGAATTGCTGCGGTTTTTAAAATACATATGCGCACCGCTTTGCAGCGGGAATGCACTGCATGCCGCCTGAAAGGAAATAAAACAATGAGCAATATGACAAAAGTGATCATCGGCATCGTTCTGCCGTTTCTCGGAACAACGCTCGGTTCCGCAACAGTCTTCTTTCTGAAGAAAGAAATGAATTCAAAGCTTCAAAACCTTCTGCGCGGTTTTGCGGCGGGCGTTATGATCGCCGCTTCGGTATGGTCGCTGCTGATTCCGTCAATAGACATGGCGGAGGCTGCGGGCAAAACTGCGGCATGGCTGCCCGCCGTTGTCGGCTTTCTTATCGGCATCGGATTCATGCTGCTGTTGGACAGCCTGATTCCGCATCTGCATACGAATTCCGCCCGCCCGGAAGGCCGCCCCTCCGCAATGGGAAAAAACCTTATGCTGATGCTTGCCGTAACGCTGCATAATATCCCCGAAGGCATGGCCGTCGGCATCGTCCTTGCGGGCATGCTTAACGGAAACAATGCAATAAGTGCCTCCGGCGCAATAGCTCTCGCTGTCGGTATTGCGATTCAAAATTTCCCGGAAGGCGCAATAATTTCAGCCCCCCTCGCCGCAAGCGGAACCTCGAAAGGCAAAGCCTTTGCCTGCGGAACCCTCTCCGGTGTTGCCGAGCCTGTCGGCGCAATACTGACCATCCTCGTAACCTCTCTCGTAACACCCGTGCTGCCCTATATCCTCGCTTTCGCCGCCGGTGCAATGATCTATGTTGTCATCGAAGAACTTATCCCCGAGTCCCGGTCCGATGAGCACAGCAATGTCGGCACCGTCGGTGCCGCCCTCGGGTTCGCGCTGATGATGCTGCTCGATGTCGCCTTGGGGTGAGGGAAGATTTGGGAAAGCTGTTTCAACAGCATGAAAATCAGCTTGACAGAAAAACTGAAGAAAATATTATGCCGTAATAAACGAAACAGCCGTCGCATGACGGCTGTTTTGGCATCCCCGGCGCGATTCGAACGCGCGACCTTCCGCTTAGGAGGCGGACGCTCTATCCTGCTGAGCTACGGAGACATTTACCAACAATTATTCTATCTTATTTTTGAAAAAGAGTCAATCACTTTATGCGGGCGGGATGAAATATATCTTGGAGACGGCGCCGGGTACTGATGTTTTTCGGACGGCAGCCGAAGAAGACGGCAGCTCGGGGTGCAATTTTCTGCTTTTGAGGAGAAAAATCGGGTTCCTCTTGAAAATAGAAAAAGAAATGGTAGAATATTGGACAAAGGACACAAATGTGTTTAAGGAGGTGCAAAACATGCCGGCGAGGACAAAAATCATTGCGGCGTACCCATCGCTTTCACCTGCGGAGCGGCAGGCGGCGGACTTTATCCTTTCCGATCCGGATGCGGTTCCGCATCTTTCGATAAAGCAGATTGCGGCGCGGGCGGGGGTCAGTATGCCGACCGTGACGCGGCTTGTACGGCGGGCGGGCTACAGCGGTTTTACGGAGCTGCGAATTGCGCTTGCCGGAAGTTTTACCAAAAACAAACCGGTTGCATCGGGCGATGATGACGGCGAGTTTTTCAGCAAATTGATGCTCGGTCAGATGCGTTCGGTCGAGGCAGCACTTAAGGCTGCGGATGAGGAAAGAATTTGCGCACTTGCCAAACGGCTTGTGACGAGCACGGGGTGTGTGCTGCTGTGCGGTGCGGGAGCAGCGGCGGGGATTGCCGAAAGTGCGGGCAGCGCACTTGTCGAACTCGGAATCCGTGCGGTTTGCCCGCAAAAACCCGAAACCCGGGCGGCATATTCCGCGCTGCTCGGTGAAGGAGACACTCTGTTCTGCATCCGTTCCGAAGGAAGCGGGGAAAGCGCGCAGCAACTGACGGAATGCATTCGAACGGCAAAAAAGGGTGGTGCGTACACTGTTTTTGTTTGCAATGAGCCTTGCATTTCGGCGGAGAGTGAAGCGGATTGCAGCATTTGCACAACATGCGAAAGCGATATTCGCAGACTTTTGGGTTATGCAACATCGGCATCGCTTGTTGCGTTTACGGAAGCTTTACTCGCGCTCACGGCGCGATATGCGGGAAAAATTCCGGAGAACGCATACCGGGGAAGAATGCAGTGAACAGCTGAAAGGGAATATAAACAAAATGAGAATCATTGAGGATTTGCATACACATACATATTACAGCCACGGCAAAAACGGCCCGCGTGACAATGTGCTTCGGGCGTTGGAGCTCGGACTTGAGGCGGTTGCGGTCAGCGAACATGCGGGCGGCAACATGTATTACGGTGTCCGCGGGAAAAAACTGGAGCGGCTGAACGCGGAGCTTGCGGAACTGCGTCGGGAGTTTGACGGACGTATCCGCGTGCTGCGCGGCTTGGAATGCAACGTAATGAATTTCGGTGAAAGCGATATCCCGAAGGACCGCAGCGAATATGATGTCATTATTCTTGGGTACCACAAGGGAATTCCGCCGGTGAACAGATTTGCGCGGCATATCCTTTTCGAAAGTTTCGGCGGGAAATCGACTCCGCGGCGCAACACCGAATCGCTCATGGCGGCGGCGGAAAAGGGTCATGCAGATATTATTTCGCACCCGAACCTTTATTTGACTCTGGACATTCCGTATCTTGCGGACTGTGCAAGGCAGCTTGGCATTTTGCTGGAAATAAACTCCTCGCATGTAAGTCTGACCCCGGAGGAGATAAAAACGATACACGAACACGGCGCGGGGCTTATCATCGGCAGTGACGCTCATGTCAGCTCCCGTGTCGGTGATTTTGCAAACGGAATCGAATCCGCAAAACAGGCGGGAGTTTTGAATTCGCTTGTTAATATTGAATTATAATGCAGAATGCACGGTGCATCGACCGATGTCCGAAAGTACGGAGGCTCAGGTTCGGAAGAACCGCCTGCAAAGCTCCGAAAGCGCGGCCTCGAGCTGCGCACAGCTGCGCCAGCCGCTTCCGATAGGTGCGTTCGGACGGCTTTTTCCGTGAAAATCGCTTCCGCAGGTTGCAAACAGTCCGAATTCACGGGAAAGGGAAGAGAAAAGCCGCGTTTCACCTTCCGTTGCGGCACCGTAAAAAGCTTCAATACCCCATATTCCCTTGTCGGCAAGGTCGCGGACAAGCTCATGCGGATCGCATTTTTTCATCAGCATCGGGTGGGCGAGTATTGCAGCTCCGCCCGCGCCCGTAACGGCATCGATGACAGCCTGCGGAGAGGGGTGTTTTTGCTTTATATCCGCAAGAGCGTCTCTGTTCAGTATGCGGCGGAAGGCATCGGCTGTGTTTTCGGCGTGGCCCGCTGCGGTGAGCGCGGCAGCATAGTTGGCGCGGGTCGTGGATTCGCTGCGGATAAGATAATCCGAAACATCCATGCCCATTTTGCGCAGCTTGATTTCAAGCAGACGGTTGCGCTCCTCGCGAAGAGCGGTTTGTTCCGCAAGCAGTTTTTGAAAACACGGCGCGCCGATATCCTGCCCGATGCCGAGAATGTGAAGCGTGTCGGCATAGTCCGCTTCGGCCTCAACTCCGGGAAGCATCCGAAGCCCAAGTTGCGCGGCGCGCGAGAGTGCGGCGGGAACTCCGCACACGCAATCATGGTCCGTCAATGTAAGCAGCTCAATTCCGGCGGCTTTTGCAAGCTCGGCAACATGTTCCGGGGATTCACTTCCGTCGGAACAGCGGGAGTGTGTGTGTAAATCGTACATTGTGTTTTCCTCCGTGTACACGGCGAAGCCCGTGCGGGTGATTCGGCCGTGCTTTAGTCTGTCGGAATGCCGACTGCGTTTGAAATAATTATACATGAGACCGCGGAGAAATGCAACGGCGGAACAAAAACAATATATCTGCCGGAGATGATTGTCGGAAAAGCGCGTATATTGTATAATTGAAAATGCGGGAGTTTACGCATGAAGGGCGGGAAACTCAAAAAATATCGAGGCGAAAACCGATATGATAAACGTAAAAAAAAAGAAAACCAAACGAACCGAAAAAAACGGAAAAGTGCAAACAGCACCGAAAAGAAAGAAAACGGCGACGGTCGAGCGCATTGCGCAGGCGATAGGCTCAAAACGTTTTCTTGCAATTGTGCTGTGCTGCTGTGCCTGGGCGGTGTTCCATGCAGTGAACATGTATGCCGTTTATTCCGATTTGCTTAAGCGCGTTCGGGATGCGCTTCCGATTTATTCCGGAGAGGAAATGCAGCGATTTGCGGAGCTGACTTCCGACCTGATATATACTTTCAGAGTCACGGCGGGAATTTACTGCATACTTGAATGCATTTTGCCGATTGCGACGGCAGCGGCATTTGCGGCGGTGCATTGCGATGCACGGCGGGGACAGCTTGCGGAGGGTTCGGGAATTCCGCTGCTTCGAATGACGCTTGCGGTGCGGGTTGTCATCGGAATTGCCGCAGCCGTGACGCTGTGCCTGCTTGTCGTCTGTGCGGCGGAACTGGAGCAAGACATAATCGTTTTTCGCAAAACCGTACTTAACATCATTGCAACGCCTCCGCCCGTGTTTACTCCGATGCGCATTGCGGCGATAATAATTACTGCGGGCGGAATAAATGCTGCGCTGTGCACACTTGAATGCTTTTTGTTCCGCATGTTCGGAAATGTTCGAAGTCAGCTTTCTGCGGAGCCGAACGGCGGCAGGGCGGAAATACGGCTGCAGGGGGCGGAATATCTGCTGTTCGGTCTCGGGCTTGCTTCGGCGGCGTGCGCGGTTGTTCTGCTTACGGCGGTTGTGGCAATGGGGCAGCGGCATCCGTCCGTTTACAAAAGCGGAATCATCAATGCGTTCAATCCGCCGGCATTTGCCGCCGCGGCGTATGCGCTTTTCACCGGTATGAAGCTGTGCAGAAGCTGCGAACAACATGAAGCTGTGAACAATAAGGAAAAAACTGCTGCGGAAGATGCAGGCCATTAACAGCGGCTGCGAATCCGTTTATAACGACAAAAAAGCAGAGCCGCTGCGGCGAACTCTGCTTTTTGTTGTTCTTGCGGGAAGAGTCTCGGAAAGTCGCTTTTGCGAAAACGGTTTGTTTAACAGCCTTTTCACAAAACACGAAACGTTAACTCAACCGACGGCTGAAGGAACCGTTATTTTTCGTCCTTTGAATCGCCACACTCGGAGAACACGGCCCTGAGCCTGTCAAGAATATCGATTATATATTCTTTGTTGAGCGTGTAATAGGTTTTTGCGGTGCGCAGATCGCATTCCACAAGGTTTGCCGCAACAAGGCGTGCCATATGATGGGAAATGGTGGTGGGGTGCAGCGCGGTCTTTTCGGAAAGCTCCTGTCCGTAGGCGGGGCTTTCGCGAAGCAGATTGATAATGTCCAAACGGCTCGGCTCGGAAAGGGCTTTGAACAGCATTGCGAGTTCCTCGGGGGAAGAGATAATGTCGCGAACGCTTGAAACAAGGTCATAACCGATGCCCATGAGAACCATGCCGCTGTCCTTTCCGGTATCGTCCTGATACTGCTTGACGAAAGCAGCAATATGGTCATACATGAAGATGGAGCAGTAGGGAGTCATTTCGATATCGTCGGGAAGTCCCATTCCGTAGCAGTCGTTAACCTTTTTGAGGACGCCGCTGCCTTCGGGATAGCGTTTGGAAAATGCGGAGCAGATTGATGCAACGTTTTCGCGTTCACGGCGCATTGCATTGAGGAACCCGTCAACAAGCAGGGATACGCGTTCGGAATAGCTCTTGTATTTGAACAGGAGCTTCATTACGCCGAGTCGGGCCTGCTCATCAAGGCCGGTGTTTTCAAGCCGCTCATAGAAGACATCGGAAGTGATCTCCTCGGTCACGGTTGCGGTGCCGGGGGATTCAAGAACGCTCAGAATGTCAACCATGATGTCTTCATCGGTTTTTGAATAAATATATTCGGTGAAATTCTCCGGATCAATACCGTCGCGAATTGCGGGGAAGACCATCATGTACATAATGCTGTTGCTGCATGCGAAGGGTGTGGGACTGCTGCAAACAGGAGTCAAAAGCTGACTAAGCTCGCGCTTACCCACACGGACAAGGTAGTCAAGGCGATCCTGAAGGTCTGCAACCGGAGAGAGGAGCCTTAAGAATTCGTTTGTTTTTGAAGGAAATCTTGTGCACAATCTGTCGAGTTCGATGCGAACGAGACGACCTTCGGCTCTGCGGTGGAAGTATTGAAGAGCTTCAAAGAGGGGATTGATGTTTATCATACGGGAGACCAACCTTTCGTATTTTTGTTTTATACTCTTTTATTCTAATGCATTTAAAAAAATATGTCAAGTACAGAATTTCCTGTTGACAAGATATTGTTGGGCATTGTACAATGCATAGGATACCAATCCTATAACTGTGGTTGGAGAAGGAGGATAAACATGAAACTCAAACGTTTGGCGGCACTTGTGCTCGCGGTTATGATGACATTGACCGCAGCTTCCGCGACGGGGCTTTCGAAGCTTGCGGCGGAAGGAACACAAAAGCCCGAAAAGTCCGTTGTTGATGCGGCGGGCGCAACATGGTACCACGCCGATGCAGGCGAGGAACTGCGTTTTGATGACGACTCAAGCTATTGCTTTGAAAGCGAAAGCTGGATTATGCGTCAGAAGAGCGGGAACACGATTGACGAAGCTGTTTTCGACGGCATCACGCCCGACAGTGTTCAGACATTGACCGATGAAAACGGCGAGACCTACACCGTTTCAATGTATTCCCAGGCAACGGTTGTTGCAGCACTCAACCGCATGCTCGGCAAAGAAACGAAAAAACCCGAACGAACCCTTGTTGAAAGGTACAAAATTGATGATGAAGGCATGATTGACGTCATTATCAAACTTTCCGGCGATGCCGTGCTCGAAGACGGCGGCGCGGTTCTCGGCGAAGGACTTACCAAACAGCAGTCCGCCGCACGCGAAAAGCTTGCAGCGGAACACGAAATCATTAAAAAGCGCATTGAGTGCGCCGCTTCGGCAATCTCTTTTGAATATGATTTCACCCTGCTCTGCAACGGCTTTGCGGCAAGCGTACCTTTCAACGAGGTTTCGCGCATTGCGGCGGTTGCGGGCGTTGAAAGCGTTGAATACATGCCCGTGTTCGAAATTCCCACGGAAAGCTATGAAATCGTTCGTCCCGGCGACACAAAGATGACGATTGCGAACGATGTTATTGAATCCCGCTACGCATGGGATCTCGGCATTGACGGCAGCGGCATGGTTATTGCAATTATCGATACAGGCATCGATACCGATAACGAGTGCTTTACTCCCGGGCTTGAAACAGTCAAACTGACGCAGGAGGACATCAGCCGCATAATCGCCGAAAATCCGGATATGAACATGCTTGCGCTCCGTCCCGGAACGACTGCGGAACAGGTTTATATCAACGATAAGATTCCGTTCGCATTTGACTATGCGGATAAGGACTGCGATGTTAACCACGGCGGACAGGCTTCCGCACACGGCACGCATGTTGCGGGCATCGCAGCGGGGCAGGCGGTCGAAAGCGCGGGCACAAGCTTCGGCCTGACATCTCTCGGCGTTGCACCCAAGGCGCAGATCCTGCCGCTCAAGGTGTTCAGCAATCGCGATGCTTCCGCAACTCTCGGCAGCGTTGCGGCCGCAATGGAGGATGCGATCGTTCTCGGTGCGGATGCGATAAACCTCAGTCTCGGTGCTGTCGGCGGTCCCGTGTATTACGAGGACTATACAGAAGTTTTTGATGCGGCACTTGCCAACGGCATCAATGTTGTTGCTTCTGCGGGCAACTCCGCCTCTTCCACTTACCACAGCCTTTGGGAAGCGGATCTCGGCCTTACGGATAATCCCGATATCGGCATGGTCGGCATGCCCGGAAGCTTCAATTCCGTTTTGACGGTTGCAAGCCTTAACAACCCCGAATACTTCGTTGCGATTCAGACTAAGGATGCGCTGCTGTTCGATGATGCATATCCCGAATACGGCGGCTCATGGAAATCCCGCTACGACGACAAGGCGGTTTATGAGTACAAAGTTGCAACCCGCATCGGCGGACACAGCTACGAGTACAGCATTTTTCATACCACCATCGACAATGCGGATCTTTCCGATGTTTCCGGCAAGCTTCTGTTTGTTGATTATAACTCCGAACTGACGATCGATGAACACGCGGCGTTTGCACGCGAGGCGGGTGCGGCTGCACTGTTTATCTTTGACTCTTCAAGAGAAACCACCTTTGTTGACACAACGAGAGAGGATTGGACCTATCCCGTTGCGGCATACAAATACGATTCGCTTACCAAAGCTCTTGAACCGTCCCACCCGGCGACGATTCACATCAACCCCTATTGGGATATTGACGATCAGGGCGGTTACATGTCCTCATTCTCAAGCTGGGGCACAACCGGCGGACTGACCATCAAGCCCGAGATAACGGCCATCGGCGGCAATGTTTTCTCCGCATATAACGGCAGCGGCGCATACGCACTTTCAAGCGGCACGTCAATGTCCGCTCCGATGACGGCGGGCAGCGCACTGCTTGTTCGTCAGTATCTGATGAACAATTTCGATATTCCTGCGGCGGAACTTCCGGAAATTGTGAACAACCTGCTCATGAGCGCCGCGACTCCGGTGCTCAATCCCGACGGACTTACCTATTCCCCCCGTTATCAGGGCGCGGGATTTGAGAACATCCGTGCAGCAATGACCGCCGGTGCCTATATCACCACCGAATGCGGCAGGGCAAAGCTTGAACTCGGCGATGATCCGCAGAAAACAGGTGTTTACAACCTCAATTTCACCGTTGTGAACATGACCGATGCGGACAAGACCTATACTGTTGATGCTTCCGTTCAGACGGAAAGTGCGGAGACGGGCCGAATCAATGCGGACGGTACCCGCCGTTATCTCATGACCCAGACCCCGCACATGCTGAATTCCGAAATTGCGGGCAACGGTGCGATTACGGTTCCCGCGGGCGGTTCAACCGAAGTTTCCGTAACGATTACGCTCACCGAGGAAGATATCACTTATATCGAAAAGTACTTCCCGAACGGCATATATGTCGAAGGTTTCGTGACTCTCACCGCAGGTGAGGAGAACGGCGTTGATCTTTCCGCTCCGTTCCTTGCATTCTACGGCGACTGGCTTGCACTGCCCGCAATTGAGCAGAGCAGCTACTATGATTTCACCGAAATTGAAACCGGTGAATGCGATGCAACCCATGTTGTCAACGGCGTATACACCTATGATGCAAATTACGATGAGTATATCGGCCTCGGAACAAGCATGGCTTGGCCGAACAACAGCATTTACCCCACGGAGGAACTCGGCACGATGCGCTATGTTGCAAACCGCAACGCGATCTCTCCCAACGGGGACAGCATCCGCGATGCGATCGATGCGATCGCAATCGGATTGAACCGCAATGTTGAAAATTTCTATTACAGTGTTGTGAATGCAGAAACGGGTGTTGAATACTACCGCAAGGATCTCGGTTTTGTGCCGAAGACGTATTATAATGACAATGCGGGTCAGGCACTTTACGTCGGAGCCTATGATAACGAGGAGTTTGACTGGGATTATACCGACCTTGAAGGCAACCCCCTGCCCAACAACACAAAACTTACTGTTGCATTTTGTGCGGAACTGGCTTATAATGGCAGGGAGCGCACCGAAAAGTGGGAGATGCCGCTCACGATCGACACCGAAAGCCCAATCAAGAATGTTTCCATGGTCAGCTATGAATGGGAATATGAAGAATGGAGCGATGAGGAAGACGACTATGTCGGCACGGGTGAATACTACCACGTTCCCACTATCGTCATTGACTACAGCGAGAATCAGTACATGGACTGGAACTGCGGCAGGGCTGCATATGTCAGCGGCGCCAGCTCAAGCAAAGTGTTCCACAATTCCGTTGAACCCGGTACCGTGAACGGAACGACAAGGCTCGGTCTCGGTCCGGACGATCTGAGCGACATCAACAGTTTCCTCTTCCTTGAATGCATGATAAGCGATTATGCGGGCAACGGCTTGTTTATTCGCATCGAGCGCGATGATCGCCCCGGAATCTACAACTCCGGCGAGCTTTCCGACAGTGTTGTAAATCTCCGCCCCGGCGAGACTTACACCGTCAGCGCACATTCCGATATCTGGGATTTGTTCACGGATTTCGACTTTACATGGAGTGTTGAGGATGAATCAGTCGCATCGGTTACCCCGAACGATGGTGATGTTTTCTCCGCAACAATAACCGCAAACGAAATCGGCAGCACCACGCTGAAGCTTACAAACGGCTTCCTTAAGGAGATGACCTGCACGATTAACGTTGTTGCCGAAAGCTACGACATCTCCGCTTCGGCAGGACTCGGCGGAACAATATCGCCCGACGGCACAACCACCGTTGATTCTCTCGGTTCTGCATCGTACACGATTACTCCGAATGAGGGCTGGCATGTTGCGGATATCATTGTTGACGGCGAATCAGTCGGTGCCGCAAATGAATACACCTTCGACTGCGTTATTGCAAACCACACGATTGAAGCTGTGTTCGCAAGCGATAACTACTTTAATGTTTATTTCGTTGACTGGGACGGCACAACGATCAGTGTTCAGACAGTCGGCTACGGCATGGATGCGGAAGCACCTGCCGACCCCGTGCGTGAAGGCTATGATTTCATCGGCTGGAGCGGAAGCTTCACCGGAATCACGGCAAACACCGTCCTTGTTGCACAATATGAACCCGCAAGCGGAATCCTTGCGGGCGATGTTGACGGCGACGGCATTGTGACCGCCGCAGATGCTCTGCTCGTTATGCGTTATTGCAGCGACCTTGCGGAGCTGACCCCCGAACAGCTTGAGGCTGCCGACTTTAACGGCAACGGCGTTGTTGAGCTTATCGACGCGCTGCTTATCCTCCGCGCTGTTATCTGATTTGCTGCTGACGGCCGTTATCATGGCACGAACGGTAACAGCCTTTCAGCAACCCTGCATCGATTTCCGAACAAAAGACTGTCATCATCCTTTCTGTCCTTTGCATCCTGACTCCATTTTTGCAAAGTCGTTCGGGAAATCGGTGCAGGGCATAGAGCCTGCATTGCCGCAATTGTTGACCGGTTGCGGCAATGTTTTTTTACCCCTGCATCAATTTAACGGACGCACAGCCGCCGAAGAAAAACAGTGAATCAAATTTTTAATATAATGTGATTCTCCCTCTTGAATCCGTTTAAAAAATGTGTTAAACTGATATATGTACAAAATTTGAACATATTCGCCGGTGTGATGGAATTGGCAGACGTGACGGACTCAAAATCCGTTGGTAGCAATACCGTGTGGGTTCGAGTCCCACCACCGGCACCAAACACAGAGGCACCCGTTGGGTGCCTCTGTGTTTGGTTAAGTCAAACGGGACTCGAAGCCGGGGAAACAAAACGGTCCTGTGGAGCGTTTTGCCCGGCCGGGGAGCGAAAACAGTCCGGGCGCGCAGCACGGAGTGCAAGCAGCGGTATGCAGCTCTTTGTTCAACACACCTTATATGCTATATACTAAGACAGTAAATAAGCCGAAAACTCCTTTTTGCCGTTGTCGGTTGATCAGCTCATCCGACAAAGCCCGAAGTATGCCATACAAATCACCCCCGGTATTTAGGGATTTTCCCCCTGTTTACCTATTGGACTGCGGAAAAGGCGGAACCTTACAGAAAAAATGCGAAAAAGAAGATATATTTTCGATGACGATTGATTTGCCTCCTGTCGCTGCCCGTACTGTTGACCTAATAAGACTCCCCCTTACAACGAAAGAGTAACGAAAGTCTCACTTGCAAGCGAATAATATATAATTAAAACCGCATAACTATTAATTCGCGTGTGTTGACTTCGGGCACACAAATCGTGTATAGTACATACAAGCAGCGGGAAGATTTACCTGAATATCTTGCATTATGCTTATAACATGAGCTGTGTGCAGACTATCCTTATTGCACGAACGTCTCATGCAGCCGAGCGAAATAATATACGCTCTGCGACCGCATATGAGCCTGCCGGTGGTTCTTACAAGAGGAAAGAAGAAGTTCGTTGCTTGAAAACAGCCGATTTTACAAAAACACCGGATTTCTTACATCTGCGGACAGCGAGAGCTTGCAGCAGAGAAGAAAATGCACAGGATAAAAAAGTGTAGGGTTTTGGGCAATATCTGCGGCTTATCAGCAATTTTATCAATGCGTAGTGTCTGCGGGAGAGGAGCACGCTGTTCTTGGAATCGCACCCTCCTCCAATATCCATAGCTCTGATCCCGTTACGCTGTCCGTCCCTAACGTCCGTTTCGACAAAGAACTCTTTCGAACGGTCGAGGAGCATATTTGTCGGAACGAGGGACGGATAACGCTTTGAAATACGCAGCTGCATTCCGGTAAATGAATCCTCTTCTTTTCAAAATGCGAAGAGGTTTTGGCTGCAATATGTGTAATATGAAGGAAGAACGACTGCCGCTTTCCCGTCAGGCGAGAAGCGGGAACCCTTTGAGAAGAATCCGTTGAATCAAACGCCCTCGTTAAATTAAGCGGAGAAGTCACCGATATGTCGGGACTTTGAAGCATTAGGATAAAAAAGAATACCCCAGGAGGACAACCGATGAAAAGAATTATCTCAGTGATTTTGGCAGCGATGATGCTGCTCATGATCGCCCCAACCGCCGCACACGGCAAACGTGCGGAAAGCCGTGCACCCTACGGATATGTGGAGCACGAATACGATCAGCTCCTTGCTTTTATGGAGCAGACCAACTCAGCCGGCGTAAAGAACGGCACGCAGCTGAGCTCCGCATACGATCCCAACGACCCGGAAACATGGGGAGGCATCTTTTGGTACACAGCACCGACGGGATTCATACATGCCGAATACATCTTCTTCAGCACTTATGATTTCCCCAACAGAAATCTTGTCGGAACCTTGAATCTTTCCGGCTTCTCAAAGCTGCGTGCGTTTGGATGCGCGGGAAACTCCATCACAGCCGTCAGCATAAGTGACTGTCCGCTGCTCGATGAGTTGAATGTCGCGCAGAATCTGCTGACAAATTTCAGCGTAAGCAACTGTGCAGAGCTGCGTCTTGTCTGGTGTGAAGAAAACATGCTGCCAAGTGTTTCAATGTCTAATCTCCCGAAACTGCGCCAGCTCCACTGTTATCAAAACCCCATTACCGAACTGGACGTTTCACCCTTTGAAAATCTCTGGTATCTTTTCTGCGGAAATACCGGGATATCGCAGATCGATGTCAGCCGGAATCCGCAGCTGCGGGAACTTCGCTGTGAAAACACGCATCTGACTTCAATTGACGTAAGCAAATGCGAGAACCTTACGGATCTGTTCTGCAACAATACCGACATAAGCGAGCTGGATATTTCCAACAACCCTGCATTGGTAAGGTTGTTCTGCAACAATACCGACATAAGCGTATTGGATCTTTCACAGAACACGAACATAGACAAGCTTCGCTGTTATGATGCGAAACTGATGTCGCTCGAATGGAAGTGCATTGTACCGGGGCTATCCCTTGACATAACCCTCCTTTCAGAAGGCGACGGCTATGTGGGCGTGGACTGGGAGCGTGTATATGTGAGCGACAACTATTGGGAAAACAGGATAACCGCCGTGGCCACCCCCAACGGAACGTTCAGAGGCTGGTATATGGGTGAATCCCTTGTTTCTTCGAGTCTGCGGCTCCCCCTCGGCGCGGACATCGATATCCCCGCTACCATGCTTACGGCTAAGTTTGACGGTACAACTCCCATTCCGCCCACGCCTACGCCGCCGGTTTCTCCCGAACCGCCCACGCCCACGCCGCCCCCTGCACAGGAGGACGAGCCTACCATATACGGCTTCTGGGTTTCGGAGCGCATACCGAACGATCCGGAGTTCCATACGAGCTGGTATACCTGGTCGAGCTTTAACGCCGATTCTCCGGAAGAAGTCACTATGCACTGCGGTATGCCCGCCGAAACGGGGAGCGGATATTCAAGCCTCGTTGCTGCTGCTGCCTATCATGACGGGTATATTTACGGGTATACGGGGCATAATAACTTTTTCAGGGTGCGATTTGACGATATGGTCGCCGGGGAAACAACGCAGCAGTACTTTCTCGATACCAATTTCGCACAGAACGGTGGATTCAATGTTCTCGATATGGAATATGACTACAGTCGGAACAAAATGTTCGCCATCCTGCAAAACAGCAGCGATGGGACGCAGTGCATATGCGAAGTCGATCTTGAAACCGGCAATATGCTGAATCTTGAGAGCGGAGGGATCCCGCTTCCTTACATGAACAACGAGGAGGGCATCCCATACACAATGCAGACACTTGCAATAGACCTGCAAGGCAACGCTTACTGCATGGCGATGGGCTTCTCCGTATCGGAACTTTGCAGTCTTGATCTCGACACGGGAATGTACGAGACAATCATGACCGTTCCGGCAAAGAGCTACGACTATCAGTCCATGACTATGGATCATTCCACCGGACATATATACTGGGCACAGTATGCAACATTTTCGGAAACATGGAATCCGTCCAACCTGCTTTTCAAGATTGATTTGCAGACGATGCAGGCAGAATCCAAGGGAACGATAGGTCACGGCAGTCAATGGACGGGAATGTTCATCCCCTACGACAGCGGTCAGCCCCCCGTAACCGGCATCCTCGGAGATGTTGACGGCAACGGAATTGTGCAGATCGCGGATGCGATCCTTGCCGCCCGTCATGCGTTGGGTGTATATTTGCTTGAAGGGGAAAGCCTCATTCTCGCAGACGTGGACATGAATGGAGAAATAACGATCGCAGACGCAGTTCTCATAATGCGCATTGCAATGGGACTGTATGAACCGTAAAACCCCTTGCCTCGTAAAAGCTGCCTTTGAATCGTGAAAAACACGGTGCGTTTATTCAAAGGCGGCTTCCGGGAAAACAAAAAGTGATTTCGCTTCTCCCTCACTCAGCCGGGCAAGGGTGATCGGTTCTTGCCGAATTGACCGTTGCCCGGCTGTTCATATAACGAAAAACAAAGAAAGGAGAATCAAGATTATGACATGGAGCAAAGATTTAATCGAAAACATTACCGACATAGGAGAGCTTGAAGCGAAGCTCCGGTTTGATCGCAGACTGACACAGCAGATGCGGGCGCTGTGTGAAAAATTCCCGATGTCCGTCACAAGATACTATTTGTCACTTATTGACTGGAGCGACACGGACGACCCAATCCGCAGAATGAGCATCCCCACGTTCCTTGAAACGGACATGAGCGGAGAGTTTGATACGAGCGATGAGGAGTCTAACACTGTGTGTCAGGGTGTCCAGCACAAATACACCGAGAGTGCCCTTATACTGACAACAAATCGTTGTTTCATGTACTGCCGGCATTGCTTCCGCAAGCGGCTTGTAGGGCGTTCGGATGAGGAGATAGCCGGAAATCTTGAATCCGTTGTAAATTATATCCGCGAGCACACCGAGCTGACCAACGTTATCCTCAGCGGCGGCGATGCGTTTACCCTTCCCACATGTATCATCAAGCACTATCTTGATGTTCTTTCAAGGATGAAGCATCTCGATCTCATCAGAATAGCAACGAGATCGCCGGCAGTGTACCCCATGCGGATTTATATGGATGAAGAGCTGCTTGCCTGTCTGAAAAAATACAGTGGAAAGAAGCAGCTGTATGTTGTTACCCAATTCAATCATCCGAGAGAAATAACGCCGGAAGCCACCGCTGCCATACGCGCCCTTCTTGATTGCGGGGTTGTTGTAAAGAATCAGACAGTGCTTTTGAAAGGCGTAAACGATTCTCCCGGCGTACTGGGCACGCTGTTGAGAAAATTGACCGCCTGCGGAGTAGTCCCGTATTACATATTCCAGTGCCGCCCGGTGAGCGGCGTCAAGAACATCTTCCAGGTGCCGTTTTCCGAAGGATATGACATAGTTGAGGGAGCGAAAGCGATGCAGAGCGGTCAGGGAAAGTGCTTCAAGTACTGCATGTCGCATCCGAAAGGAAAGATAGAGATTATCGGAAAACTGAACGATGAGTCGATGGTTTTTAAGTTCCATCAGGCGAAAAATGACCGGGATTGCGGACGGGCATTCATTAAAAAACTCTCAAAGGATGCTGCATGGCTTCCGGATGAGTTATGAGGGGGGGATTCATATGTATGACCGGAACTCCGTTACAAGCTTTCAGAATGTGTTCCTCAATCGGTCAATGAACGGAATCCGTATGTACGACAGGTATCTGATTACGGGCGCAACCGGATTCCTCGGCAGAGCTGTATCTCAGAAACTGGCTTCCTGCAGCATCCCGGTTCGGGCGTTGGTTTTATCCAACGACCCGTATGCGGAGCAGCTTCCAAAGGGGGTTCAACGCGTCACCGGCGATGTTCTCGATAAAGAATCGCTTGAGGCCTTTTTTGACGGCGCGGGAATACACACCTGCGTGATTCATTGTGCCGGTATCGTTTCCGTTGCTTCCAATCCCGATCCGATTATCTATACGGTCAATGTGGAAGGGACAAACAACATCATTTGCAAGTGCAGAGAACACAATGTCGGCAGACTGATTTATGTCAGCTCCGTTCATGTAATACCGGATATTCCGAAGGATCATGTTATCACGGAGGGCTGGTGTTTCTCTTCCGATCTTGTTGACGGGGCATACGCCAAGAGTAAAGCCATTGCCACAAATCTGGTTTTTGACGCAGCACGTCACGGGCTGAACGCCTGCGTTGTATTCCCCTCCGGGATAATCGGACCGGGAGATTTCCAAGGCGGGAGTTTCACAGCAATGGCGAAAGCCTTTCTCAAGGGAAAGCTGCCCTTTGCCGTTCGCGGCGGATATGACTTCGTTGATGTAAGAGACGTTGCAGGCGGCATCCTTGGCTGTGCAATGAGCGGGAAGCCCGGAGAGGGATATATCTTGTCCGGGCGTTATATCACGATCAAGGAAATGCTTGATATAATAGGCAAAGCAGCGGGGCTGCGTCACCGGCCTCTCTGCTTGCCGCTCGGACTTGCCAAATTAGCAGCTCCATATTACGAAAAGAGGTGTATTCGCAAGAAGAAACCGCTGTTCTTTACGCCGTATTCGATTGCCGTTCTCGGATCAAACGGATACTTCAGCCATAAGAAAGCATCCGGAGTGCTTTCTTACAAACCTCGTCCCATAGAGGAAACCCTGCGGGATATGACCGAGTGGCTCAGGCAGCAGGAAGAAAGCTGATTTCTTCCGGAAACAAGCCAATCTGATTTTTGAGGAGACAGTCTGAAAAATAAGATATATGTATGCTGCGATGCTTGTGCTTGCAGCCTTTATGACTTTTGCAGCATACATATTTTAGACCTTCATGTCAGACAGCGGCTGTTCGGATTCCTGAAAAAATCTTTATTATCAGCGGGAGATGAGGCAAATATAAACGAAACTCAAACGAGAGGAGGCGATATATGTGAAAAAGAAAATAATTGCGGGAATCCTGTTGCTCCTGCTGCTGGCAGGAGGTTGTGCACAGCCGGCCTATGCCAATTCCGCCCAGCGGCACTGGAGCGGCACGGACGTTACAGGCGCGGTCGTGACGGGAGAGGATTGCCCCATCGTGGTGGAGAGAGAACTTCTGACCTTCGATGTGCAGGAATTCCCGGAGCAGTATTATCCGGATACGGACAGCTTCCTTGCCTATACCGGGAAAGTCACGGCGGAATACACCTTCCGTAATCCCGCCGACTATACGGTCACGGCCACGCTGGTTTTCCCGTTCGGTAATCCTCCACATTACGGAGAATACATCTATGACCAAGCAACGGGTCGGCCGTTCGATGTTTCCGACGCCCTGAAATACGGCGTAACGCTGGATGGGAAGCCGATAGAGGCGGCTGTCCGACACACATTGAAGGCACGGCACACTTCTTTCTCCCTTGATGAGGATCTGCCGAAGCTGGCAGACAGCTATATCTGCGACAGTTTTTTCGCCCCCGATATGCCGGTTCGGGTGCAGAGGTATTCCGTCACGGGCATAGATGAAGAATACAGCGCAGCCACCGCCGCATTTGTCATAAATGCGGACAGCGCAAAAACGCGGGTATTGTGTGAGAAGCAAACCGGCGGAGCGCGGCTGAAGAAGGGGAGTCAAGCCTCCTGCTGGGTACAAAACGGCGATACAATCACGGTATATATCTTCGGCGAGCTGCCGAAGGAGGAGCTTATATGGACACTGTATGAAAACGGCGCCTGCGAAAAGGTTATCGAAGGAACAGTGTCGTCGGAGTTTTCTGAGATGACATTCAAGGATTATGCTCTGCGCGGCTATGACGAAAACTCCGGCATTTTGGAGTCTGACTGGTACAATGCTCAGGTCGAGCTTCTGCGGCTCGGTTCCGAAATATGGGGGAATGGTCTGGTTCAGATTGAAGCCGGGGTATTTTCACTGATGCGGTGGTATGAGTACACCATCACGCTGGAGCCGGGGCAGACGCTGAAAAATGCGGTGACAGCGCCGCTGTATCCCGCCATTGATGCGGACTATACACCGAGCATCTATGCGTATACCTATCTGCTTTCCCCGGCAAAAACATGGACACAGTTCGGGGAATTGGATATCACGGTGAATACGCCCTATTACATGACGGAATGCGGCATTGACGGCTTTACAAGGACAGACGGCGGATATGCGCTGACACTGCCGGGTCTGCCGGAGGGCGAACTGACATTTACGCTTTCAGAGGCAGAGAGGCCGCAGCCGCCGAAGCGGTCGATCTTGCACCTTGTGCCGACAGAGCTTATCATTGTACCGGCAGCGGTGCTTGTCGCCGTCGCAGCCGTGTTTCTGCCGGCTCGCAGGAAGCGAAGAACAAAAAGATAGAGAGAATTGGACTTTGAAAAACCGTATCTCTTCGGTTCTGCCGTCAGCATTGATGTCGTTTTTTATCATATTTTCACCTCGCAGTCTTATTACGCGCAGCTATTCGGTGAAAATCCGGTGATTTCAAAAAACAGTGCGAAAACTCCACTCTCACTTTACGCACTTCCCGTGGATGTTACACACTCGAACGGACAGCTTTCGTAAAGAGAAAAGCAAACCGCATCTATTTAACATTTTAGCGGGTACAAGTATTTTTGCCCGACAGTGAGACAGTGAAGACAAGCGAAGCATCACCGTCAGTTTCCCAAAATCAATTTTTTTCGATTTTGGGAAACAGAATCGCGGAAGCAGCCGGCCTTACAGATATTTAACCTGTGGTTTTATTCGCTGCCATACTGTATCGGAAACTCTGCCGCAATGACAGTGCCGTTTTTTGAGCTCTCCTCCACGCGGACGGAGCCGCCATGGATGTCGGCGATCTCCCACACCAGTGAGAGGCCCAGCCCCGCGCCGCCGTATTCCCGGCTGCGAGACTTGTCTACGCGGAAAAAAGGCTGGAAGATGCTTTGCTGATACTCCTCCGGGATGCCGCAGCCGTTGTCGGAGACGCGGATCAGGAGCTTTTCCGGCTCCTGTGCGACGGAAACCCGCACCGAGCCGCCCGGTCGGTTGTACTTGACGGCGTTCTCCGTCAGGTTGAAGATCAGGCGGTAGATCAGCGCGTCGCTGCCGGTCATAATGCCGTCGCCCTCTGCCGTCAGCGTAACGCCGCACTTATCCGAGAGCGGTGCGAGATCCGTAAAGATCTCCTCGATCATTGGAGCAAGCCGGATCCGCTCGTTACGCGCCACCTGCCGCAGATTACTCATTTCCAGCAGGGTTTTGGTCAGCCGGGTAAGCCGCTCCGTCTGCTCCCGCAGAAGGGAGAGAAACTCCGCCGTCTCCGGCTGCATATCAGGATGTTCCGCTGAAAACAGCTCCAGCTGCGCCTGCAGCAGCGCCAGCGGCGTGCGCAGCTCGTGGGCGGCGTTGCCGGTGAACTGCCGCTGTGCGGCAAAGGCGTCGTTCAACCGCTCAAGCATTTGATTGAAGGACTGACTGAGCTGCTTAAACTCCGGCAAGGCATCCTCATCGATCCGCATATCCGCCAAATTGTTCATCTGTACTCTCTCCACCTGAGAAGCAAAGCTGTGCAGGGGCTTGAGCGCGTGTCCGCTGACAAAGTAGGCAAGAATGCCGCTCAATACCGTAACCGCAGCCGTGATGTACCAGTTGGTGGTGCGAAATCTTCCCTGCACACCATCGACAACGATTGTCAGTTCCTCGCCGGGTTCTGCGAACTGCGGGTCGAAGCTCGCCGTGCCTTCATCAGTTATAATAACAGTACCGCCGCCCCGCAGCGCGTCCGCAATCCTGTCCATATAGTACACGCCGGAGGAGCAGAGCATCAAATTCATGGCGATACAGGTCAAACCGATGAGCAGGGCAGTCATCAGGGTGATGCGCCACTGTAAGGAGAACTTCTTCATACGCCGTCCTCTTCCATCAGATAACCCTCGCCGATGCGGTTGCGAACGGGGTCATAACCCAATGCGGCGCGGAGTTTCTTGCGCAATGCGGAAATATGCACACGAATGGAGTTGCTGAAATTGTCCACGCTGTTGTCCCAGACATGTTCAATCAGTTCTTCCTGGCTGACGGGCCGCCCCCGATGCACCATCAGATATTCCAGAATTCCCGTCTCCTTTCGGGTGAGCGTCAAGGCTCGTCCGTTCACGGAGGCCTTTCGCGCACGGGTATCAAAGGTCAAGGTACCGCAGGTCAATATCACATCCTGCTGGGTGAACTGCCGCAGTGTCAGGCTGCGGATGCGGGCTTCCAGCTCAGCCAAATGAAAAGGCTTTGCAAGATAGTCGTTGGCACCTGCATCCAGTCCCTCCACCTTGTCCTCTACTTCGCTGCGGGCGGATAAAATCAGCACCTTTGTTTCACGGTCTTTCTGCCGCAAGGTGCGCAGCACCGTCATTCCGTCCTTCCCCGGCAGGTTCAGATCCAACAATACAAGATCATAGCGTTCTATTTCCAACAGTTCCAGTGCTTCTTCGCCGTCGCAGCAGTAATCCACACTGTATGCGGCGCGCCGCAGACTGCGGACAATGGTTTCGCATAGAGCGCGTTCATCCTCGATTACTAAAAGGTGCATAAAAATCTCCTTTATATACGTTTATATGTTGCGCTTAACCCGCTGTTCTCATTATACAGGAAACGGATAAATTTTGTGTAAAAATTTTTCTTAACAGGAACCTTATATCGACAATGCTATGATAACGGCACAAACCGGAAGGAGAGCTAAGTATGAAATACGGAATAAAAACTGCTGCACAGGCTGCACTGCTGGCAGTTGGAATTGTTATGGTATGTCTGGGAGTATGCCGTAACGAGGTGGCTACGGTGCTGAGCAAAGCTATCAAATTATGTCTGGAGTGTGTGGGCATTGGGTAAGAAGGTTTCGGTAATCTCTCGGTTTCTGTCCCGTTTCCGAGGCTGGATACAGGCGGGAGCAGCTTTGTTGACCAACCTGCACCTGCCGAACTTCCTCAAGGGAGGACTGTATCAGGGCGCAGGAAAAGCCGTCTGCGTGCCCGGACTCAATTGCTATTCTTGCCCGGCAGCATCGGGAGCCTGTCCCATTGGATCATTTCAGGCGGTGGTTGGTTCGTCAAAGTTCAGCTTTTCCTATTATATCACCGGCTTCCTCATCCTGTTGGGAGTTCTTTTGGGACGATTTATCTGCGGATTTCTGTGTCCCTTCGGGTGGTTTCAGGATCTGCTGCATAAAATTCCAACGAAGAAGCTCTCCACAAGGAAGCTGAAGCCCCTGACGTACCTTAAGTATGCCATTTTGCTGGTGATGGTCTTTCTGCTGCCGGCGTTCCTCGTGAACGATGTGGGCATGGGCGACCCCTTCTTCTGCAAGTACCTCTGCCCGCAGGGCGTGCTGGAGGGAGCCATCCCGCTGTCCCTTGCCAATTCCGGCATCCGAGCGGCACTGGGGAGCCTGTTTACCTGGAAATTCAGCATCCTGTTGGCGGTGATCGTGCTGAGCGTGGTATTCTATCGTCCCTTCTGCAAGTGGCTCTGCCCACTGGGTGCATTCTATGCGCTGTTCAACCGGGTGTCCCTCTTCCAAATTAAGGTGGATAAAAACAAGTGCGTCTCCTGCGGAAAATGCGCCAAAGCCTGCAAGATGGATGTGGATGTGACGAAAACGCCCAACCACACTGAGTGCATCCGCTGCGGTATGTGCATACATGCCTGTCCGACGGGCGCAGTGTGCTTCCGCTATGGCTTCGGCTCCGATAAAAAAACGGAAAAGACGGCGGAAACATCAAAAAAAGAGTAAGAGCTAAGGAGGAAAGCCCATGAAACCAAGAAAATTTCAGCGCCGGTCTCGGCGGTGATGCCGGCATCGGTGCTGATATGCAACACGAATGTTTATGTGAAAAAATAAAAAAAGAAAAGGATGGAAAAAAGAAATGGTCAAGAAGAATTATACAAGTTGGTTGGTTATGTTGCTGATATCCGCTGTGCTGCTGTCTCTGATGGCCTGCGGATCAAAAAAGGGTCCCAAGAATGCGGAAGAGGCTTCTGCAATGCATAAAGACCTCATGGCTCAGGAAAACGCGATACTGTCGAAAAACACTCAGCTTTGGGATAAGGTGTTTATGGCAGCGGATAAAGGCATGGCGATGATTGAAGACGGCAAAAATTACGGAGATTTTTTGCTTAAAACGATTGAATCCGCCAAAGACCAGTTTACTGCAGATGAGCTGAAACTGCTTAAGGCTGAGGCGGAAAAAATCCGAGAAATTGAAAACGAACTGACAAAGTTAGAGGAAAAATTCCCGGAGATTGCGAAAAAAACACCTTCTGAGAGCACCACAAGCATCCCTGCGGAGGGGAACATCGGTACAAAAAAATTCCCGTCCTTTGTCGGAAAAGACTTAGAAGGAAATGATGTGACCAGCGATGAATTGTTTTCCCGCAATGCTGTCACGGTGGTGAATTTCTGGTTTACCACCTGCGGGCCGTGCGTCGGTGAAATTGCCGAGCTTGACGCATTGAACAAAGAACTTGCAAATAAGGGCGGTGCGCTCATCGGCATCAACTCCTTCACATTGGGCGGAGACGAAGCGGCAATTTCCGAAGCAAAAGATGTACTGTCCAAGAAGGGAGCAACATACCGGAACGTGTACTTCGACTCTGACAGTGAAGCCGGAAAATTCACCGCGAACATCTTCGCTTACCCCACCACTTATGTGGTAGACCGCAGCGGCAATATCGTCGGTGAGCCCATTGTGGGTGCCGTTACGGAAAAGAAGCAGGCGGAAACGCTGCAAAAGCTCATCGACCAGGTTCTTGCTTCCGACAAGGGGTAAGCCTCGGATTATCCTGCCGGGTGAGAAACACCATAGTTCGGAAAGAATTTCCGCTTCTGCTCACTGCGGTGCTGCCAAGCGGCTGAGACGGACAAAGGCATCTCCCGTTCCTGCTTAAGGGACGAGGACCGGCAGAGGACTGTATTAAGGAAGAACAAAGGGCTGCTGCATCAGCCCCGAAAACAAAACCGGGCAGCTCAAGAAGGGTTGCCCGGTTTGTTGCTTTCGTGCATAATTAATTTGCACAAAACAGATATAAAGCGGGCTGCCCGAGCAGGTCTGTTTGACGTACTCAAAAAACACGCTCTCTGCATGAGTCCGCTTCGCTTGAACCGGAAAATGCTGATGTTCGGCACCCCCGGATTGCCCTACTTAAAAAAGAAAGGTGCTGCTGCAAATATGACTTGATTTTGCAGCAGCACCTCCTTGGTTTTTATTCCGCTTGCTTTGTGAATGTGAGCACCGTGCCTTCAAAGAGAGGGCGGTACTTGTAGACATTCTCGTTGCGACTGAACGTAAGAGCTGAGTATGGCGCGTAGGATTCATTTCCATCGCCGTCTTTTCCGTCGGTGAAGCGGAGATCTCCGAACTTCTGCAGTCTTACGTCTCCCTCAAAAATGAGTTTTCCGTTTTCGGTGACGATCATATGCGGTTTATCACCTGAAACCTCGATCACGGCTTTGATGTCGTCGTTCTTCCATACGCCGTACAGTACGCTTTGATCTATCGGTACATTGATCATGTCGTCACCGTCATACGGACGCACAGGCTGCGTACGGCTTTCCCGAAGTTTTCCGCAGTCCTCGGAAGTTATCGGTACAGACATGAGGATCACTCCTCCGGGGCGCATCGGTCTCCGACGCGCTCGAGGATCATCGTACCATACGCGATGGTCAGACAGCCGTTCTCATCCACAGGTATTTCGGCGAACGGGTCAACCGTCTCTCCGAGGACCTCGCCTTTGACTTTGGTATCGTAGTAAAACTTACCGTCCTTCTCTTTCCAGGTGGTCTGCTCGATTGCGGCGAAACCGTCCTCGTCGATCACGGCGCCCTGCGACTTCGCGAGCTCGATTTTGTCCTCGGGTATGCGCATCAGCGTTTTCATGAGGCCGTCCTCGGTAAATTGGGTTATGCTCATGAGCAGCATGATGATTTCGTCAGCGTGATCTCCCACCGGCAGATTTTCCGGCGTATAGGACTCCATGCCGTTGCGGGTGGGGAAGAGCAGCTCCTTGACTTTCCATTTTCCGATAATGTTCATTGTGATTTCTCCTCTCTGTTGGTCGTTTTATCGTTGATCCCGAAGGCGGGTTATGCCCGGGGGTCTCGGATTTCGGTGTGCGGACGCCGGTCAGCAGGTACTGCTCCCACAGGAACCACTTGCCGTCGGAACCACGCTGACGCAGCTTTATCGGGTGCGGGGAATACGCTCCGCCGCAGGGGATGAAGAGCTTCATGCAGCCGGGCTCCTCGTTTGAAACGTGGTTCGACCCGATGACGAGCGTATATGGCCGGCTCGGCGTATGGTTGATGTCAGGCATCGAGCCGGAGAAGCAGATGAAGGGCAGATGCGGTTTCCGTCTTAAAGCTTCCGGGTTTGGAACATATTAATTTCCGCTCAGCAAATCGTACACTTGTCAGCCATTACAGTTCTCCTTTTCATTTCCCGAAAGAACCGACTTATTTTTTGATTTTTCTGCCCGCAAGAGAATAGAATGCGTCGGTCAACTCTCTGCCCGCGCTTATCGGGGCGTGTACTGAGCTGCCGTCCGAAAAAGCAAACGATGTGTTGTATGTGGTTTCGTCAAGAACATATACGTCGCTTTCCGACGGTGCTTCATATGACATAACCTCGCTTATGAGACGTCTTTCCCTGACTGTTCGGAGTATTTCCTCTGCTTCTTCGGTATCGACAGGAATCTTTTCCGCATTCGCATGATACCCTACGCAATCTGCCGCACAGTCGAAGGACAGAAACCAGTTGTCTTCCGTTTTTTCGAGACTGAACGAGTATGATGAGGAATGATCCATGCAGCCACGGCTGATATTGACCTCAGTCAGGAATTGTGCCCCCGCAAGCCCATAAAGGCAACAGTTGAGCTCATCCGGCACGGGGAGGGATGAGTTAATCCTTCTCCCGCCGGCAAGGCTGAAATCCGTGAAATACACACTCCGATCGGTAATACCATCGACATCCTCCGGCGGCTCGGCATATCCGCTTGCCGCAGAAATCAGGTCATATTTCGCTATAATTCTTAACACATCGTTTGTTTCCTCATTTGACAGCCGGATATTCTCAGACTTCACGGGAGAACCGTCCTCTCCAAAAGAACATTCGCATGAAAAGTACCAACCGTCGCCGCCTTTTTTTAGAGTGAAGGAATGTGAGCGACATGGTTCGGTGTCCTTTAGACGGACAGATACCGAGGTGAGCTCATTCTTTACGGACTCCGACTTGGCTTTTTCGGCAGCTTCATAATATCTGTCGGCAAGGTCGCGCAGGCAGTCAACAGCCCTGCCGCAAAGCTCGGTCTCTTTATCGATGCTGTTTCCGTCGGTGAAGGTAATTCCGGAGCTGCGCATCGGCGCGTCGGCCGCATTAAAGATGCGTATTGGATTGCGGTATTTCCGCAACCGCCCGAGCTCGTCTTCCTCGCGGAGGATCTCAAGGAATTTCTCCGCTTCCTCGGTCGGTATCGGGAAGGAACCGAAGGATGTGTAATAGTCCTCCCGGCTCTTGACCCAGCAGCTTGCGGAGAAGAGCCAGTTTTCATCCTGTTTTCGCAGCGCGAAAGCATACACCGGATTGCTTTCCATGCCGCAGCAGGAGGTGTGGAAAGCAATGATATCATCGACCGTGTATTTCCTGCTCCCTCCACAGCCGAACAGCGCGGATACCGTAAAAACAGCAGACATTATTATCACCGCCCTCAATAATCTTCGGCATTTCATGGCGTCAGGACAGCGGTTTATCGCACTCGGGGCAGAACTTCGGCGGCTTTGCCTGATTCTCCGGGGTGCAGCCGCAGGACACGCAGCGCACCGTTTTAGGAGCCGGCCTCGCGCATCCGCAGTTCTCGCAGAATTTTTCCGACTGACCCTCAGAACCGCAGGAACGGCAGACCCATGTCTCATTGACAGAAGTCCGAGCCGCATCAGCCTCAACAGGCACGGTCTTCAAAGCACCGCAGTTGTCACAGAATTTAGCCCCGATGGTCTTTGAACCGCAGGAGGGACAAACCCATTCCCCGCCGCCCGGTTGGGGAGCGGGTGCGGAGACGGGACGGTCATATTCAGCGCGGATCCGGTTCATCGTTCCGTCGCCGTCAAAGACACGATAACGATTGCTGCGGCGCATCAGTATATCCGCAAGCTCGCGCATTTTCTGCTCATATTCGCGGTAGAGGTCGGTGAAGCGGCTTTCGGGACGGTTTCCGTCACTCAGTTCAAGTTCAATCTCGTCAAACCACGGGGAATCAACATGGATTGTAATGTTGAATTCATAATCGCACTCGTAACGGGGCGGATGGCAGCTCTTCTCGTTGCCCTCGGAATCCTTACAGAAGATCTCCTCCTTGTTTTCCTTGATGTCCGTTTCAACATTCCTTACCTGTGAGAAGCTGATAAGATCCGGGTTGCCGCTGCGCCAGTTTGAAAGCCTCGTGACGATGAAACGCTCCCTTATCGGGTCAATATAAACTTTCTTGCTTCCGCCAAAGGTGACAGTCGGCAAGAAATCATCGAGCCGCCGCTTGTTATCTTCGCGGTAGGCGAGCTGCTCCTTTATCTCAGCGACTGTTGAATTCCTGCGATCGCTGAAAAACGGGGAGAGCTTTCCTGCGCAGTCCTTGCAGAGGCTGCCGTCATCGAGCTTGCGATTCCCGAGAAAACCGATCTTGGCACCGCAGACGTCACAGTATTTTTTGTCGAATAATCCCATTATAAGGATCCTCCTTGTTTTTTGTCGGCCGTCAGCACGACCCATTTGGCGTTATCCGCATCGAGACTGTATCCGCAGAACGAACAGCAGTGTTTTTCGTCAGGAATGAAATTGGCTCCGCAGGATGGGCAGTCCTTTTCGATGAAAAGCTTTCCGTCCGTCTTTCTTTTATCGGGGTGTCTTGCTCTTTGCAGAGTGAGTGTTCTTCCGGTTTTTTTCGTGTACGGTTTTTTGTTTTCGGGGAGATACGTTTCGCTTACGCAGACATCGGCGGTTATCGTGGTTGTGTCCTCCGTGTTGACGACTTTTTTCAGAATGATCGTACCTACGCTGTAGTCAAGCAGCTCATCGCTGCCGGCGTCCTTGTAAAGAGCCTCGGTTATGCAGGATCGGAGGTAGTTTTCCGAATAAAGCTCAATCCGCTTCGCCAGCTTATCGTGCCTCAGCTTCCGGGCAAACGCCAGAGCCGTCAGCGCCGCGAGCACCAGAATCGCCGTGCCCACACCTGCCGCCAGGGATATTTCGGTATCCTTTATCAGGTAGAGGCAGAGAAATTCGGAGAGAAACAGTACCGTCATGCACCCGAGCAGCAGCAGAAACTTTCTGAGATTGTTCCCGATATGCTCGTAGATCTCAAAAACCTCGGTCTGCCAGTCGTAAAAATCCGTTTGAATCCTTGCGCCGCAGTATTCGCAGACTACCTGCTGACTGCTGAGCGTGACCTCGGCACCGCATGATGGGCAGATCACCTTGGCTTTTCCGGCATAGAAGGTTTTTTTGCCGTTACCGCAGTCAACCGTCTGAACATGCCGCGACTGAAGGACTCGCAGACAGGCGTGCTTTCGGTAGATCTCGTGCTCGACCTCAGAGTTCTTCGCGGAGATCAGGCGCTCAAGTGCGCAGCACTCAAGCTCGGCTTCACGCCATTCCCTACCGTCGTCCTCCCATGTCCGGAACCCGATTTTCTGTCCCGGACTGAGGTCAGCCACGCGGATGTCACGGTAAAGGCTGTGCCTTGCGAGACTGTCGATCTGGAGCTCGATGTTTCTGCGGAAGGTTTTATCCATTCTGATCGGCAGCAGGCTTTTATCCGCTTTGGCGAGGGGGCACAAAACATTTTCATATGCGTTTCGGATATTGCGGCGCAGTCCCATATTTGCAAGCGGCGTTTCACGCTTTGCGAGAAGTCTTTCATACTTCGCCTTTTTCCTGTTTTTCGCAAGAAAGCACGAGAAATCGATATCAATGATCTTTTCGCCGATATAATACGCACAGATCACGGCAAAGGCTGCCGCTATCCAGAATGCATCTGACAGACTCATAACTACCTCTTGTTCTTGTTATTACCGCTTTTTTCCCCGGCTTCTTCTTTTTTGCCCGGTGCCACAACGCTGTGTGTCATCACCACAGTCAGAAAACCGCCGACAACAACAGCCATACAGTATAGAAGGAAATCCGCAGGATTGCCTTCCGGAGCGAGCTTATACTCGCCCTTTCCGGTTCGATAGACCTCGACCGTGACCTTGTCCCCGGTGCTTATATCTCTGTAGAAAGTATCCTTTCCGGTGTAGGTCTTTCCATCGACGTCAAATGACAGCTTGGCTTCGTACTTCCAATCGGTTGTGTTGCCGTCGGAGTCCTTTATCGCGATTGGCTCGTAATCCTGAACGACTGCGCTGACCTTCCGCACGTCGTCGGAGTTCTTGTACTCATGGCTTGCGGTTCTGCTCGAGACGATGCCGCAGACGCCTGCCACAAACAAGGCGAAGCAGAGCAGCAACGCCAGATAAGAATAAATATCTTTCTTCGGGGGGTTCGGTTTTTCATTCATTGTGACTCCTTCTCGGCAGAATCGGGTAAAGGGATTTGAGAAGCGCGCAGATGGCTTTCTCGCTCGTTCTGCCATATTTCGCGGACATCCTGCCGCCGTCCGCTGTTTTCCGGCATACCGTCAGGCTGCTGCCGGTTTTTATATTCTCCACGGTACTGCCGGGGTATATGTCGGAGTATTCCGTGATGGTTTCTCCGTTGAACAGCACCATCGTGGGGTCGCTGAAGCTATAGGAGTTGCCCCGCGAACCGTAGTCGTTCTCTGCCGTGACACTCGGAAGAGAGTACTTGACGCCGACATACCGGGCAATCGTACAGCCCACTGCCGATGTCATGATGCCGAGAGTGCCTGCGATAACCGCAGCCACTACGGTGACGACGAGCGGTCTTGCAAGTTTGCATGTATTATTTTTTTTTACTCCTAATTTGCAATAGCAACTTCCGATCGCTTAACGATTGAAAGACGTACCGAGCATCTTGTGATACCATTATAATGCATATTCCGACTCTTGTCACTGTCACAAGGGACAGTTGTTTCGCTGAAACAAAAAATTCTCCGGAGGAAAGTCATCATTTTGGGGACGGAAGGTGCGGACAGTGAATTATGTCATGTTGACAGAATGTTGCTCTGACAACTCATGCTCTGCTCCTGCCGTAAAGCTGCGTATTTCTCCTTCTGCTGCCTATAACGGCTGTAAATGTTTTTGCAGGCCGTGTGCAGCCAATCATCGGCGCCGAGAATAATCGGTATACCCACACCGAAACTGTTGACATAAAAGGTATACTATGTTAATATATGCTTGATGACGGATTCTTTCGGTTGGATTGCCCGAAAGAACATCAGTATTAATCACAAGGAGGTACACTAATGAAGAGAAGAGTTTTGGCACTATTGCTGACTCTCGTTATGCTCGTCAGCTGTTTTCCGATGAATTTGATCGCGAAAACAAGCAGCAGCATAGCAGGCACAGCCGACGGGCCTCTTTCCCTCACGGCACGCGAAAGTAAAAGCGGCTTTGCGACCGGACGTGAAGGCAAGGGTTCGACTGCGAACACACATCATGGAAAGCTGAATACCGACAGGTTCGAGCTTTCAAGCACCCCCTTCTCCGAAAACGATGCCGCCGCATCGTTGAGAGCCGGCGACGAGGTGACATTCATAGTTGTTTTGAAGTCCGCCTCATTGCTTGGAAACTACTCTGTAAGGGAAATTTCCGAAAGAACAGAGGCAGTCAAGTCTCAGGAGTCGAAACAAATCAAGGCGATTGATTCTGCGAAAAAGCAGGCAGCCGAGGCTCTCGGCAAATCAAAGCACGAGTTTGGTTTTGATTATACGGTTGCAATGACAGGCTTTTCCGTCACGACCGCATACGGCAACAGGAAAAAGCTTGAGGCACTCAACGGTGTTGAAAGCGTTTATGTTGCACCGACTTTTGCTTTGCCGGAAACGGATTATGATCTTGCACCGCTTACAAACAACTCTTCAACGATGATCGGTTCGGACATACTCAACAGTTCCGGCTACGGCGGAAAGGGCATGAGAATAGCGATTCTTGACACAGGAATCCTTGTTACACACCCGAATTTCGCCGCATTGCCCGATGACAAGCTTGATGACCCTATCACAAGACAGAGCGTCGATGATATTTGGTATACGCTTAATGCGGGCAAAAGCACCCCGAAGCTTAATCGCTCGTATTACAACACGAAGCTTCCGTTCATCTTCAATTATGCCACAGCTGATTTTGACGTATCGAACACATATGCAGGTTCGGATCACGGAACGCATGTTGCGGGTATTGCTGCGGCAAACAAGATTGAAGGAAGTAAGGCTGTCGGTGTTGCTCCGGACGCACAGCTTGTCGTTATGCAGGTTTTCCAGTCCGGCGGCGGTGCAGGTTGGGCAACAATACTTGCTGCAATGGAAGACTGCGTAAGGCTTGAAGTCGATACCGTAAACCTTTCACTCGGTGCTGCAGCAGGCTTTACCGATGTTCCCACCATGATGGAAACGATGAACAAATTCCTCGAATCCGACATTCAGATTATTATCGCTGCCGGCAACGATACAAACAATGCATACGGCAACAGGTGGGGCATGAACATGTCTCTTCTTCCGAACCCCGATACCGGTCTCGTCGGTACTCCGTCAACGTACAGTGCTGCCATCTCCGTTGCTTCCGTTGATAACGACGGTTACGAACAGCTGTACATCACTGTCGGCGGGGCGGATTTCGGCTATCAGGATACAGCAGCAACCTCTGCAACAAGCTTCATTGCAAATTTCAGAAACCGCGAACTTGAATATGTTATGGTTCCCGGTTACGGCACTGAGGCAGATTATGCAGGCATTGACGTAAACGGTAAGGTCGCCGTTGTTTCACGAGGAGGCAATTCTTTCCCTGAAAAGCAGAGCATAGCTCAGGCTAACGGTGCAATTGCATGTGTCGTTTACAACAACACCATGGGCATTGTAAACATGCAGATAAATGACGGTGCGGGCAATATCCCTGCTGTCAGCGTAACGAAAGCGGCAGGTCAGGCTTTGCTTACCCAAGCAGAATCAGGCAATGCTGTGTTCAGAGTTTGCAATGCGGACACACAGCTTTTCCATATCGACAGAACGATAAGCAGCTTCTCTTCCTGGGGAGTAACCCCGGATTTGAAGCTTAAGCCTGAAATTTCAGGCGTCGGCGGAAGTATTTATTCGACGGTCGATCCTGCAATATCGGGTTCTTATTACGGAAACATGAGCGGAACGTCGATGGCATCACCGCAGATTGCAGGTGCAATGGCTGTTCTTATCCAGTATTTGGATGAAAACTATCCTGAACTTTCCGGGGCTGAACAAAGGCGAGTTGCTGCGGCTCTGCTTATGAGCACCGCAAATCCCCTGTTTGCAACCGACACACTTGAGTATTCACCTCGTGCACAGGGCAGCGGCCTTGCCGATTTGGTTAAGGCAACCACAACAAAGGCATACCTTACCGGCACTTCTGCTTCAGAGGGAAGACCGAAGGCTGAAATAGGAGATAATGACAGTAAAGACGGCATTTTCAATTTCAGTTTCGAAATCAACAACCTCACGGACGAAGCTTTGACCTATACGCTTGACAGTTCTCTTCTGACTGAAAGCATTTACGGAGATAGGTTTATTGCCGCTGCACCTTACGGTCTTACGACCCGTGTAACGTTTGAAGGAGGAAATACCGTTAACGTTCCGGCAAACGGCAGGGTAACAGTTAATGCGGAAATCAGTTTGACTGATGCCGACAAAGAATACATGAACAGATTCCCCAACGGAATATTCGTTGAAGGCTTCGTCTATGCCGTTCCTGTTTCGGGTTCGGAAGCTGAACAACCCGTTTCGCTGGTAATGCCCATTGTCGGTTTCTACGGCGATTGGTCCGCGGCGGACATTTTCGACAGCGAAAAAGAATCGGAATACAGTCTCTATCCCGTCAGGATATTCACCAACAACGCACAGCTCGGCACAAACCCGTACATCAGAACCGGCAGAGCAGGAGATGCATATAATGCATTTTCCTACAGCAATCCCCTCGCTGAAATTGATTACGGTATGTTAAGAAATGCGCGCACTCTCCGGATTACCGTGACCGACAGGAATACGGGCGATGTTTACTTTGACATCAGCGGAGAATACCAGACAAAGAGTTACTATAACGCTGCTTACGGACAGGTTATTCCCGGCTACCTGCTTGCAGGAGAAGGTGACGTTTGGGACGGGAAAGACTTGGACGGCAACGAGCTTCCCGACGGAACTGTTGTAACGTACAAAATGGAAGCCTACCTCGATGACGGCGACGATTTTGTTGACGACAGCATCGTATTTGATGTGACTCTCGACTCCGCCGCACCGCAAATACTGAATGGCGCGGATCTGCAGTCCGCAGTTTCTTTCGACGAAGAAAACGGACGTACCTATCTTAACCTTGAGCTGCTTGAAAATCGCTACATTGCGGCAGTTCTTTTTGAAAGCAGCAACGGCACGATCATGGGCAAGTTCGAGGTTGAAAACACTCCGGGAGAAGTTTTCAGCGGAAGGTTTGACATTACCGGCTTCGGCAATGAATTTACCGTTGTTGTTGCTGATTACGCCTGCAACGAAACTGTTATCGATGCATTCCTTAACCTCGGCGATCATACCGGCGGCGACACAGGTCCCGTTGCGTTGGACAGCAGCCGCATTTACGGATGTGAGACTTACGATGCGGCAGCGGTTGAAGGCGGTTGGTTCAGTGCGAATAAAACTGACCTCTCCGATGCGAGAAACGAAACATTCGATTCTGCGAACAGATATTATTCAGCCGAATATGTTAACGGCTATCTTATCGCGCAGAATGCGGGGACCGGGTCACTGGAGCTGGTGACTCCGTCGGGAACCTATTGGAAAACAAAGACTCTTGTTGCTCAAAGCGGCAAAGTCGGCGAAAACGGCGTATGGGTTCTTTACGATATGGCAATGGACTACTCCGATACAAGAACAGCTCTGCTTGATCCGTGGAATTCCGCTTCCGGAACCGACTTCCTTCTTGCCGTCGGTTGGGCATACAAGGGAGATAACAATAACGACGGAAAGGACGACGGTTACAATGCATTGTACAAGATTTGGACTTCCAAGTGGAACAACCAGGTCTTTGTTGACGAGATTGGGCCGATCACGGGCGAAAACGGTTCATCGGAGATTCTCTGTCTCGGAATAACGACCGAAGGCAGCATCTACGGTATCGGTACAAACGGCTGTCTGTATGCATTGGAACTCAATACAGCCGGCAACGGTGCGGAAACCGTACTCATTGGGGAAACAGATTTTGTAAATTATCCGGGTTTTGGCGGAGCAAACGTTATTCAGTCAATGGGCTACGACCACAACACGGATACAATGTACTGGTTTGCACACAGTCAGGTTCCTCAGGGTGCCGTATATGTAAATATTAACGTAACGTACACCGTCAACCTCGAAACTGCTGCATGCACCGAAGTCGGAACCTATGGCCCCGGCGGTCAAACATGTTTGTTCATTCCCAACAGCATTGAATCCGATCTCTTCCAGATGGGAATCAATGCGACCGGGTTCTCACTTGAGCCGTATTCCACAACAATGGTTCAAAATCAGACTCGTCAGATTAAAGTCGCGTGGCAGCCGTGGAATGCACAAGCAAACGGCGTCATGTGGTCAACATCAAACGAGAACATTGCCGTTGTTGATGCCAATGGCTTTGTAACGGCAGTTTCGGAAGGAGACGCAGTTATCACCGCAACGGGTCAGGTATGGGATCCCTATCATTGGGATAATGAAACCGGCACAACGGTGCCCGCTTGGGTGGATTACAGTTCGGAGTGCAAGATCAAAGTCGTGAAAGCGGAGGATGCCCTCTACGGCTTTGTTGTTGAAGATTTTTCAAACATCGGCAACCGATTCACATGGTTCACATATGCTGACAAAACACCCACTGCAATAACATCACTCGGAAAACCCATGGTAACATATTACGATCCGACATCCGGAGAAAATGTCACTGCCAATGCGCTCTGGCAGGGCGGTGCATATTACAACGGATATGTTTACACTGTAATGGTGCAGGCACGTACCGCTCCGGACGGAACTTTCGGCGGTGCTTCGGTGCTTTATCGCAGTCCTGTTACGAAGGGTGCGGTTCCCGCTGAAACCGTAATCGGCGAACCGGAAGAAATCGGATACACCATCGGTATTGAAGTTGGAAACATCGGCTTTGATTACAACACCGGTCGTATGTACGGCGTTGATCTTACAAATGGCGGTTTGTGCATTGTGGATCTTGAAACGGGGTCGATTGACCCGCTCGGAACTTTCTCCGGCGATATTGGCGGACCCGCCATTGCAACGGCAATGTGCGTCACGGCAGAAGGAATGATCGTCATTGCAGACATGAGTTCAACTCTTTACTCTGTTGATGCCGATACTTTGTCAACAACCCGTCTCGGCAGTGCTTCGGGTGACAGCTGGTTCTATGCAGGCATGACTTATGACTACAACACCGGCAACATCTATTGGAACCCGTGCATGAACAAGGGACTTTCACCCCTCTACCTTGTCACACTCGGTCCGGACGAATGGGAACCCGAAAGGACGACCGCAACCATTATTGACATGGGCGATGTGTCAACAAAGGCCGGTGTAGAGCAAACGGTTATTTTCACCATTCCCGACAATGAACCTGAAACGCAGATCATCCCCGTTGAAAGCATTACGATAACCAACGGTGAGTCGGCTGTAGGTCTTGCCGGAGGGACGCTCCAACTCAACGTTGTGACGGAACCTCTCAGGCCTACCAACCAGGTTAAAACATGGGTTTCTTCCGACGAAGAAGTTGTCGTTGTCGATAGATTCGGCAAACTGACATTTATGGGCATTGGTACGGCAACCGTTACGGTTACGACGAAAAACAAAAACGATGACACATTGTACACTGACTCCATAGAGATTACGGTTCTTGAAGCAGCCGGCGAATTAAAGGCCTTCCTTAACCTCGACCAGGGAGGAACAAGCTACTATGATTTCTGGATTCACGGCAATGATTATGACCTTAGGCACATGCTTGTTGACAAGAGCATGATAAGCGTCTACTCGCTGCGTTCGGGCGTTTACTATGACGGTTACTACTATGCCTTCAATGATAAGGGAGCTTTCCTCAGGATTGATGAAAACGACCTCTCGGCTTACACGACAATAGGTACGGCGAACATTGATACTTACAATGATCAGATTACCGCACTTGCAATGGATTATGCATCAGGTACATTGTACGGCCTCACGCTTCACCATACCTACGAGTACAGCACCGATCAGGCAGTTCAGTGCCCTGCGTCGCTTGTGACGGTTGACCTGAATACCGGCAGTGTAAACGTTATTGCACAGCTCGATTTTAACAGACCCGTATATGCTCTTGCATGTGATGCGCAGGGACAGCTCTATGCAGCAGGATCTCCTTCAAACGACTCTTCACAGACCGTTATATATACGGTGGACAAGGTGACGGGCGAGTATGAGGAGTTCATGACGATTGCAGGCGCCGGTGTCTTCACGGGCAACAACTACTACGGCAACATGCAGTACAATTCTCAGATGGCGTATGACTATGGTACGAACAGACTGTATCTCAATGCAACATACAGCACACAGGGGCTTAAGTATGCAAGCGGCGTTGTAATGATTCAGCTTGGCGAGGAACCGTATTCGGTAAATCTCGGAGGAATCAGCCTCTACACACGCGAAGGTTCATCCATTAAGTACGGTGAAGCATTCTTAGGACTTATGGCCTTCATTCCGGATGAGAGTGAGTTGCCGCAGAGCACCGTTAACGGCATATTGCTTAACAAGACTTCTGCTCGCACTTATGTAGGCGGAACTGCACAGCTTGAAGCGAGGGTACGTCCTTCAAACGCGGCAGATACGAGCGTAACTTGGACGTCGGCTGATGAAAGTATTGCAGTCGTTGACGAAAACGGTCTTGTAACCGGTGCTGCAGTCGGCAGCACTGTAATAACGGTCACAAGCAACCAAACAGGTGTATCTGCACAATGCACGGTTGAAATAGTTGAACAGCCCGGGGCTTCCTCCGTTGCATACACTGTTTCAGCAAACAGAGATGCTTTGATCGCATTCAATCCCGCTCTGCCCGCACAGACGGCGATAACCATCGCTGAATTCAGCGGCGGTTCGATGATTAAGGGTCTTGCATACGGCGATAACTTCCTGTTCTATGTCGTTGAAAGCGGATCTTCTTATCAACTCTACCGATACGACATACTGACCCGCCAAAGCGTGAGCTTAGGCGGTCTCGAAGCATGGACGGGCATCAACGATATTGCATACGATCCGGATAACGAACTTCTTTATGCAGTCGGCGGATTCTATATGTTCCAATACAATACTGCAACTCTGCAGGCGGGCGGAACAAATTACATGTCCGGTTACATTATGGATTCCGATTACTGCACAATGGTCGGTGTTGCAGTGAAGGACGGTGCTGTTTACGCAATGGGCAATGATTGGGCAACCTCTGTTCCCAAGCTTATTAGGTACTCCGACAAGTATCTTACAGACAGGACAGTCGTTATGTCGGGCGTTGGCGTTAATGTCTATGCGGGTGCAACCGAAATGGCTTATGATGCAACCACCGATCTCTTCTACATAACGGATGCTTCAAACAACATCTACTCAATGACGGACACCGGAGAGACTCATTTTGTGGACATTCTCGGCAGCGGTATCGACATCAACGGCCTTGCTATTAACTCAACTCCGAGTTATTCTGTAAGGTACACCGATGGTGTAGATGGCGAAGTTATCTTTGCAGATCAGCAGTACTTTGCTCAGGAGGGTTCGCATACTCCGAACTTCAACGGAACTCCCATGCGTGCAGGCTATTCATTTGCGGGGTGGACACCCGAGGTTGCGGAATTTGTTACCGAAAACGTTGTATATACAGCAACGTGGACGATTAACGACTATACCATCACCTTCGATGCACGCGGCGGCGAAGTCAGTCCTGCGGAAATCACAGTAACTTACGGTCAACCCGTTGGTACATTGCCTGTTCCCACCCGTGAAGGATTTGACTTCATAGGTTGGTTTGATGAGAACGGCACAAGGTATACTGATGAAACTGTTTATCTTGTTGACGGCAATATCACACTGAACGCACGCTGGTCCATGACCGCTTACACAGTGACTTTCGTTGACAGCCTCAACAACAATGCGGTTATCGGCACGCTGACTGTGGGCAGGGGAGATGTTATCGATTCGGGCGAATTCCCCGTTGCACCTGAACATCAGGGTTATGTCTTCTGCGGATGGGATTACGACGGAGAACCCGTTATGAACGATATAACAGTTTCTACCGTCTACCATTTGCTCGGAGATGTCGATATGGACGGCTGCATCAACGGCATTGATGCTCTTATGGCACTTCGTAAAGCAATGGGCATTATTGAACTCACCGAGAATCAGTGCCGCCTTGCCGATGTCGATTTCAACGGTGAGGTAACGGTGAATGATGCTGTCAGGATACTGCGTCACGCACTCGGCATTGAACTGCTCGGATAAGCTGTGATGCAAATAAAAAAACAGCGTTCCGCAAACGGCAGCATCGGATAAGAAAACATTGCAGAAGTCAGTAGAATCAATGTCTTTAACGGTGCGAGCACGGTGCGGAATCGAAACAATCAAATACTGACAAGCTCAAAGGAGCTGCTGCAAACATCACTTGATTTTGCAGCAGCTCCGTTGCCGTGCTGCGCTGACCTTTCCGCCGATCCTTTCCGATACGGAATATTTCCCGTATGGGGTATGCTGCCATGGGGATGAGCAGCAAAAACAACTCACACAGGAGCAGCTCACGCAGTGTCAAAAGTTCCGCAGGGATATACATCAGAAGCAGTGTTATACCGATGATAATGGGGGTCAGGGTCAGAATGCGCACGATCAGATGCGAAACGCCGACAGATCGCTCTCTTTTCTTTGCTTGGCCTATTTTCACGACTCGAACCCCAGCATAATCCCGCCGCGCTCGGCATAATAGCTGCACAGGCCCCGCAGCGGATAGCTTTTTACATCCGCTCCCGGGAACAGATGCTGAATCTCGCTGCAAAGTTCCAGCGCAAAGGCTGCGTTCTGACAATGTCCAATTCGAACACTCCCACCCTTGAAGCCAAGCCGTTCCATCTCGTGCAGCATGAATTTCTGAGTTTTTTGATGCCCGCGGCATTTACCAAGCATCTCAAGTGTCCCTTCGGAGCCGGCTTGCCCAACAGCACGGATACCCAAAACGCCGGCCATGGCTGCCGCCAGCTTGCCGATCCGCCCATTCTGCGCAAGGTTGTGCATGGATTCCAGAGCAAAGAGCAGATGAGTTCGCTTACGATATACTTGGATAGCCCTGCACACATCGTCAAAGTCGGCGCCTGCGCACATCTCAGACCGTGCTTTTTCTATGAGGAGCGCGATCTCCGGTCCGGCCGACAGAGAATCCACCACGCAGATGCGGCGAGAGGAATCAAGCTCCTCACAATGCTTCTTTGCAGCACACGCCACGCTGTAGCTGCCGGAAAGGCTGCCGGTGATGGTGAAGGCGATTACATCGCCACGCTCACCGAAGGCATCTTCCCAATCGGCGATATTCGGACATGCACTGTAAGAACGCCCCCTGGTGCCGCGCAGTACAGTGACCATCTCGTTCACATCGAGAAAAGCGTCATCGCGGAATTCCTCCGTGTCTGTGCGTATGGTAAGCGGAACACTGACGAAGTCTGCTCCGTCCAGCGTGAGAAGGTCGCAGCTTGAGTCTGCGACAATACGAAACCGATTCATTGTACGTCCTCCTAATAACAAGAAGCATTTCACCCGATTTTGCAAATCGACACAGGTATTTTATCAGGTTTTTATTATTTCGTCAACAGCTTTCGAAAAACCTGTAAAAAGCTTATATAAAACAGTTGAAAGTTTAACGAGAAACGTGTATAATATTTGCATGGAAAAGGAAGTGAACAGCATGATAGAGAATATTGAGGGTTTCCGCTTGCCGCGTTATGAGCAGATCCCGAACGTCGGGCTTTATCTGGAGCAGGTGGTGCGCTATGTCAACGCTCACCTTGCGCCGTTGGGGGAATCGGAGTTGACAAGCTCCATGGTGAGCAATTATGTGAAACAGGGTCTGATCCCATCCCCGATAAAGAAGGCATACACGGCGGAACACCTCGCACGACTCATGTTCATTGCCGTAGTCAAGCCCGTTGTCCAGCTTGAAGGGCTTCGATTGATGTTCGGCATACAGGAGGATAACTATCCCCTTCAGACCGCCTATGACTATTTCTGTGATGAATTTGAGAATATGCTCGGTGCAGCGTTCGGTATAGCCCCGGCGAGAGATGGAATCGGTAAGACGCAGTCCGATGCAAAGGATCTTCTTCGCAACACGATCCTGGCCACCGTCAACAAGGTTTATCTGGATCGATACCTGGAGGATTATCAAAAGCGGCGGGAAAAGGAGATTCACAGGCAGGAATAGGAATCGGTGCAGGGCATTGTATTCATACGGTCACCTGACACATGCAAGAGGTTACTGCTTGTTATACGAGTTTATTTGCTTGTAACCGAATGTTCACAGCACTTCGCATGGCAGGAGAAAAGCATTGCACAAGCAAGCTCCCAATCTTTATTCAATCTTAATACGCTGCAAATGTCCCTTATCCAACCTTAAAGTCTCCGACCGTATAATATAACGATAACAGAAATAAGGAGATGCCTTTATGCCGGAAGAGAACATTCGTCGAAAACGTCGTCTTTCGTCTTTTCAAATTATAATACTTGGCTTTGCCGGGGTCATTCTGCTCGGAGCGTTGCTGCTGATGCTGCCGATCTCTGCGAATGGAAGGAATGTAACTCCATTCAATGAAACTCTGTTTACCGCGACCTCTGCCGTCTGCGTGACGGGGCTTGTGGTGCAGGATACAGGCAGCTACTGGTCAACCTTTGGGCAGGCGGTTATTCTGGTGCTGATCCAAATTGGTGGTCTTGGTGTCGTAACCGTAGCAGCGTCGTTTGCGCTGCTGTCCGGGCGAAAAATCTCTCTGATGCAGCGCAGCACCATGAAGGATGCAATCTCAGCACCAAAGGTAGGCGGGATTGTCCGTCTTACACGCTTTATCTTGCGAGGGACGTTTCTGATTGAACTGCTGGGGGCGCTTGCCATGCTGCCGGCGTTCTGCCGGGACTATGGATGGCGCGGCGTCTGGATGGCGGTGTTTCATTCAATATCTGCTTTTTGCAACGCCGGATTTGACATTCTTGGGACAGAAAACAATCTCTATCCGTCCCTTACCGGTTACGCCGGCAGTCCGGGAATCAATATCACGATTATGCTGCTGATCGTGATCGGCGGCATCGGATTTCTGACATGGGACGATGTCTGCGAAAACAAGTGGCGGTTTCACCGCTACCGGATGCAGAGCAAGGTGATCCTTGTCACGACATTCGCACTGATCGTCCTTCCGGCGTTGTTGTTCTTCTTCGTAGACTTTGATGCGCTTCCCCTTGGAGAGCGGATTCAGGCAGCTCTGTTTCAGTCGATCACACCGAGGACCGCGGGCTTCAACACAGTAACGCTGTCCGCGATGTCCGGTGCGTCGCAGGGCGTGATGATACTTTTGATGCTCATCGGCGGTTCTCCGGGTTCTACGGCAGGCGGCATGAAAACAACGACGCTGGCGGTCTTGGTTGCCAATGCTGCTGCGACCTTCCGCCGGCGGGAGAGTGCTCAATTTTTCGGACGCAGGATTGATTGCAGTGCTGTCAAGACCGCTGCGACAATTCTGATGATGTACCTTGCACTGTTCTTTGGCGGTGCTGCCTTTATCAGTGTATATGAGAATCTTCCGCTGTCTGCCTGCCTGTATGAAACTGCGTCGGCTGTCGGGACGGTGGGATTGACGCTTGGTATCACGCCGCAGCTGCGCATTCCGTCGCAAATTGTGCTGATCACGCTCATGTATCTGGGCAGAGTCGGCGGTCTTACCCTCATTTATGCGGCACTTTCCGGCAAAAAAGCAACCGTAGCAAAGCTGCCGCAGGAACAAATTACAATTGGATAAGGAGTATTTTCTCATGAAAAACATTCTGTTGATTGGCACAGGCCGCTTCGGACGGCATACCGCAGTGCAGCTTTCTCAACTGGGGCATCAGATCATGGCGGTCGATACAAACGAGGATCGAATCAATGATGTGCTGCCGTATGTCACCAACGCACAAATTGGCGACAGTACAAACGCGGAGTTTCTTCGCTCTCTCGGCATCGGAAATTTTGACGTCTGCTTCGTGACCGTCAGCGGTAACTTTCAGAACTCGCTGGAAACCACCTCGCTGCTGAAGGATCTGGGTGCGAAGTGTGTGGTGTCGCGTGCCGAGAGGGATGTACAGGCGAAGTTTCTGCTTCGCAACGGTGCAGACCATGTGGTCTACCCGGAAAAACAGGTGGCAAAATGGGCAGCAATTCGATATACTTCCGATCATATTTTCGACTACATAGAGATCGATGACAAGCACGCCATTTTTGAGGTGGAAGTGCCGGAATGCTGGGTCGGGAAAAGTATTGGTGAACTGGATATCCGCAGAAAGTTTGGAATCAACATTCTTGGCATCAAACGTTCGGGAAAAACCGACGTTACAATTACACCGGATACGGTGCTGTCAGGGGAAATAACAATTTTAGCGCTGGGTGAATATAAGGCGCTGCAAAAGTGTTTCCGGATATGAACGGACGGTGAGGGTATGTGGAAGATGTTGTTTTGATCGTCGGAGCAGCCATGATATTTCTGTTTGGCTGGTTTCTGATGAAACGTCTGGAGCAATTTCTGGCGGAAAATCAGAAACGAATAGAGGAAGCGTCCGAACAACAGCAGCATGAGCCGTGCATGCATCTGGTCGGAGATATTTCTCCTGACGAACTTGAGGAAAAGCTTTCCCGGTTTCGCAGCAGTCATACCCATGTAGAAATCGTGATCTATGATCCAGAGCAAATTTCTTTTCCAAACAGCGAATCCGATTGGACGCAGTAGAACCATTCACCTTTTGGTGCTGTAATATCGGTTAAGAGGGGCGGTGAAAATGTGCAGAACAAAGGAAATGAAATACCAAAAGAGCATATTCTTGTGTGCCTGTCCTCGTCTCCGTCCAATGAACGCATTGTACGAATGGCAGGGAAAATGGCGCAGGCATTTCGCGGCAGCCTTACCGCGCTCTATGTGCAGACCCCCGGAGACGCTGATATGAACGCGGAAGATACCGTTCGCTTGCAGGCGAATATGCACCTTGCGCAGCAGCTTGGCGCAGAGATCGTCACAACGCATGGTGAAGATGCGGCAGCACAGATCGCGGAATATGCAAGGCTTTCCGATGTGACCAAAATTGTGATTGGGCGCAGCGGCGTGCAGCGGCGGCATTTTTGGAGTGAACCGACGCTGACAGAACGGCTCATTACGCTTGCGCCGGAGGTGGACATTCATATCATTCCGGATGTGGAAGCCTATAAGAGCTACCGCAGAAAACGGCTTTCTGCCGTTCGCCCGGTGTTTCCGACCGCTCGGGAACTGCTTCTGACCGTCGGGATTCTGGCAGCTGCGACGGTCATCGGATGGATCTTTCTGCGGCTCGGCTTTGCAAATGCCAATATCATCATGGTATACCTGCTGGGGGTGCTTCTGACTTCCGCTTTTACCAGCGGATATACCTGCGGTGTGCTGTCCGCTTTTTTGAGTGTCATCCTGTTCAATTATTTTCTGACGGAACCCCGACTGTCTTTGGCAGCCTATGGCAGCAAATACCCAATAACCTTTGCCGTTATGTTTGCGGCGGCACTTTTGACCGGTACGCTTGCCGCAAAGCTCAAAGCCCATGCGCAGCTATCCGCGCGGGACGCTTATCGCACGAAGCTCCTTTTTGATATGAACAGGCAGCTCCAAAAGGCCGAAACGCCGGAGGAGGTCTATCGGATTACCGCAACGCAGATACAAAAGCTCATGCAGCGGGACATCCTGATTTATCCGGTGCAGGGCGGTGTACCGGCTCAAGGGATCATTTACCCGGCTGACGGAAGCAGCCCATACAGCGCCCCGGACACGGATCGGGAGCAGGATGCGATCCGCTGGGTCTGGCAGAACCGGAAACGTGCCGGAGCAACGACGCAAAACTTTCCGAAAGCAAAACGGCTGTATCTCGCCATCCGTACCGGGCAGCAGATTTACGGCGTTGTTGGGATTCCGATGGAGAAAGAAACGCAGCCGGACGCATTTGCATCCAGCGTGCTGTTTTCCATTCTCGGCGAGTGCGCTCTGGCGCTGGAAAGCCTACACAACGCCGAAGAAAAGGAAAAAGCCGCCGTCATTGCAAAGAACGAACAGCTTCGTGCCAATCTTTTGCGTTCGATTTCTCATGATCTCAGGACACCGCTGACCTCTATTTCAGGCAACGCCGATACGCTGCTGCACAGCTATAACGTGTTGGATGAACAAACACGGAAACAGATTTTTACGGATATTTATGACGATGCGCAATGGCTGACGGGACTGGTTGAGAACTTGCTTTCCATTACAAAAATCGCGGACGGCAGCGTCAAGCTGCGCCTTTCCGATCAGGTCGTGGACGACATCGTATCGGAATCGCTCCGACATATTGACCGAAGATCCGCAGAACATCACATCACGGTGGATTGCGGAGATGTACCGTTGCTGGCGCGGGTAGATGCGGGACTCATCATGCAGGTGCTTATCAACTTGGTGAACAATGCAGTCAAATATACTCCGGCAGGCTCGAACATCCGAATCACGGCGATCCGGCGTGGAAATGCGGCTGAGATCTGCGTCAGCGACGACGGCCCCGGTATCCCGGATGAATTGAAGGAACGTGTTTTTGAAATGTTCTTTACCGGAGGCAATCCGATTGGTGACAGCCGCCGAAGTCTCGGGCTTGGACTTACGCTCTGTCAAGCCATTCTCCATGCACATAACGGCGAAATGACGTTGAAAGACAATTCGCCGCAGGGATGCATCTTTTCCTTTACAGTACCGCTCAGTGAGGTGAACTTAAATGAATAAGCCGCTCGTCCTTGTTGTAGAAGATGATACATCGGTGCGCAATCTGATCACAACGACGCTGAAAACCCATGAATACAGGTATCTTTCTGCTCAAAACGGCGCAAGCGCCGTGATGGAGGCGTTGTCTCATAATCCGGATATTGTGCTGCTTGATCTGGGACTCCCGGATATGGACGGCGTGGAGATCATACGGAAAATCCGTTCGTGGTCGAATATGCCGATCATTGTGATCAGTGCCAGAACGGAGGATTCCGATAAAATCGGGGCGCTGGATGCCGGGGCGGACGATTACCTGACGAAGCCCTTTTCCGTGGACGAACTGTTGGCACGGCTGCGGGTGACGCAGCGGAGACTGTCGCTGATGAAAACAAATGCGGCGCAGGATTCTCCGATTTTTACAAACGGTTTGCTGAAAATCGACTATGCGGCAGGCTGCGCATATCTTGATGGTGCAGAACTGCACCTGACACCAATTGAATACAAGCTGCTGTGCCTGCTCTCAAAAAATGTGGGCAAGGTTCTGACGCATACCTACATCACGCAGCAGATCTGGGGCAGCAGTTGGGAGAACGATATTGCTTCTCTGCGGGTATTTATGGCGACTCTGCGCAAAAAGCTGGAAAATGGGAAAGGCGGGCAGCAATACATACAAACGCACATCGGAATCGGCTATCGGATGCTCCGTGTCGAGTGAGCAATTCCCGAACTCAAAACTCAGGAATGAATGGTGTAGATTTCTCGATTTGGCACCACCTTTCATTTGTATGTTGTGGTCATACCATTCTGCCGCAAACGAGCTGACCAGCGTTGTAATGGCGAGGACTTGAAAGTAAACCGGAAGGCTTCTTCTGTCTTGACCGCAGAACCGTAGACAGCAAACATGACATCATCACCGATATATTCGCAACACCGGGAAACACAAACGATGTGAAGCCCTATCTCGGAAGACTGAGGGTACAGATTGACAAATTTGGGTTTGACGTAAAATACGTAGGACTTGACGCAGACTGCAGCATTTCAAACATTTGCAAATATCTTTACGACATGGGAATACAGGCGGCTATGGGACAACGCCGCTTCTGCAATGCCGAATGCGGCAGAAGAATAACCTCCGGAATCCTCAGGGCTGTTGTTCACCGAGAAGCACTCCCAGCCGCTCGAATTCGTTATTCTCAACATTGTAAACGCGGAGACGGCAATAAGATGTTTTGTGTGTATGCTTTCTGTTGTCCCACGGAATACCGTTCACGATGTGGTAAACAACGCTTATTACGCCGTTATGGGTCACAACGAGAATGTTTCCGTTGTGATTACGGTTTTTTTCGACAAAATCTTCGAACCATGCTTTGATTCTGTCAAAAAAAGCATGGGGACTTTCACCGTCGGGGTAAGGCTCGTCGAAACCGAGGGTGCTGAAAAAAACGCCCGGATATTCGCGCAGTGCATCGGTGTTCAGCATTCCGCTGAGTTTGCCGTTGTTGATTTCGCGCAGGCGCGGTTCGGGGTGTACGGGCAGCCCGAGTGCATCCCCTGCAATGCCGGCGGTCTGCATGGTGCGCGGAAGATCGCTGGCGATTATTTCGGTAATGCCGCAGGATTTTAGCTTTTCGGCCATTTTTTGTGCCTGCAATACTCCGGAGGGCAAAAGCTCGAGATCGCTCCACCCGCCGCGATAGCGTTCATCGTCCTTTCCGTGCCTTGCGAAAATAATTCTCATAACTTTCTCCGTGTTTTCAGCTTATTTCGGGGAGTTTGCTTACACGATTTCCCAAACGAACGCAACGGTATCGCGCACTTTGATGTCTTCGGGCTCGATGCAGTCCGGGACTGCTGCCGACCGCTTGAGAGAAGCGCGCTCAATTGAATAACCGGTGGGGGATATCAAATCGATTTCACTCCAATCGTAGTTGACGGTGAGCAGCCTGCCCAATTCAACACCGGAGGCACGGCAGAGGATCTGCGCCTTTTCGCGTGCGTTTTCTGCGGCGGCCTCAAGCAGAGCGCTTTTTACGGCAGAGCCGTCGCGCACGGTGAAGCGAATCGAAAGCTCGGGTTCGGCCTTGCTTTCGGCAATTGCATTCAATGTTCTTTCAAGCATATCCCTGTCAAAATCGAACGACAGGCGCGTATTGTACGAACAATTGTATCCGACAAAAACGCGTTGATAAGTTCCCTTGGAATTGCGAACGCTGTCATACTCGGATGAAACACCAAAGTTTATGGTTTTGAGCGCATCTTTTGAATGCCCCGCCGAAACGGCGGCATTGCAAACGGCTTCGACCGCTGATGAAGCATCGGCCAGAGCTTCGGAATAGTTTTTGCTTTGACCCCTGATATCCATTTCGATAACGATGAAATCGGGTTTTGCGGAGATATTGCCGACTCCGCGGACGGTAATGGTTCTTTCCATAAACTTTCCTTTTCCGTGACTGAAAATATCACAACAAACCATAAACTGAATTTACGACCCGAGCAGCCGTATTAAAGCTGCGGCACATATAAAAGCTTTCAAGCAGCACACCGCACCGCACAACGGCACTGCATCGGACGGATTCGTCCTGCTGAAAACCTTGTAACAGGCTTAAAAACAGCGTTTGTTTTATCGATGTTCCATAGTTTACCACGAATGCGCAGATTTTTCAACGTGTTTTCATAGAATTGTCGAAATTTTATGCGCCTAAGTGCTTGACAACCGATTTTCGCGGATTTATAATCCGAATGCTTCGCGGACAGCGAAAGCACTTCGGGCAAACCTGAACCGAAGAGCTTTCGGGTTTAACATGCCTGCGGATGCAGTTTTTGCAAAGTCCGGCATATGGGGAATAAAACAGAAACGGAAGAAAAGGCATCCTTTCAAAATAAAGCTCAAAACAAGGCTCACCGCATTTGTGAGCATACGGTGCAGAACCGGCAAATTCAAAATAATTCCGTAAAAAACACAAAATAAATTTTCTCTTGCTGCGGAACCGACGTGACATGCGAAAAAACGCGACACATATATTATTTTTTGCAGGAAAAACATATTGCCAACCGATTGGAACGGCGGTATAATAAGGGCGGCAGGGGAGTCGGGTCTGTGGTTGAAAGTCGATGCCAGTCGCAGGCGAAACGATCCACATAAGCGGGGCAAAGTTCCCGTGAGCATGGTGCGGCTTAGATGTAAGTCCTGTCGTGCGGCATTCCGAATCGAATGCGGTGCGAGAGTGGCAGTAGTGGGCGGCGTAAAGCTCAGTAGCGAACCCACCGACAGGCGAGTGTGGGGGCAAAAACCAGGTCAGCCGACTCCATGTGCCAAAATACAAAAAGGGGTATTATACCAAATGTTTGAAGACAAAGTACTGGTTTGCAAGGATTGCGGCCAAGAATTCACTTTCACCGCAGGTGAACAGGAATTCTATGCAGAAAAGGGTTTTGACAACGCACCCGCTCGCTGCAAAGCGTGCAGAAGGAACCGCAAGCCCGCAGCCCGCGGCGAGTCCGGCCGCGTAATGTACGACGCAATCTGCGCAGAATGCGGCAGACCCACCAAAGTTCCGTTCGAACCCAAGACCGACAAGCCCATCTATTGCAGCGACTGCTTCGCAAGGCGCAGGGGCTGAGGACAGCCGAAAAGCATCAACCTTTTTGAAAAGGGTGTTTGCAGGCTGCCGTTTCTCTGTTAATTAGTCCGATTCTGCCTGCTTTTCATGCAAATGGCGGCAGAACTTCATTATTAATAGATTTCTGAACAACATGGCCGACGGATTGCGTCGCAGGAAAAGCTCCTGCGGCGCAGTTTTTTGCCGAAAAGGTGTGTTGAAGCCTCTTTAAACAGGGCAGACCCGGGAAACCCCGCCTTATTACAACTCCGGGCTTGACTTTTTCTTCGGAGGGAGTATAATCACAGATAAAAGATGAATTATTGTTTCATTTCGATTCAGAAAGGGAAATCTCTCCCGATGTGTTGCCGAATTGGCTTTTGGCAGCCGTTTTTTTACGCTCGGGAAGAGATTGCAGCCATGTGTTGCAGCCATGTGTTGCAACCATATGATTGAAGTGAAACGGTTGCAGGAGGAACAGGAAATTGATATTCGGGAAACACATCAATCGCTACTACCTTAAAAATGCACCCGTGCTGATTTTGGGCGTACTTGCACTTATCCTGGTTGATTACTTCCAGCTCAGGATACCGGAGCTTTATCGTATGCTTGTTAACGGCATGAACGGCGAGCTCATACTTGTGAACGGGGAATATGTGCCGTTTAACCTTGATTTTCTTCTGGATAATATTTGTCTTCCGATAATCACTATCATTGTTGTAATGGTCATCGGCAGATTCCTTTGGCGTGTCTGCTTCTACGGCTCGGCGATCCGCGTCGAAACGGATCTTCGCAACAAAATGTTCAATCACTGCAAGGATCTTTCTCAGCAGTATTATCAGGTGAACAAAGTCGGCAATCTCATGAGCCTTTTCACCAACGATCTTGACACGATTCAGGAATGTTTCGGCGACGGTATCCTGATGTTCCTTGATGCTGCATTCCTCGGCATTCTTGCACTCGTTAAAATGTGGCGCATGGACAAGCTTTTGACGGGACTTTCAATGATTCCCATGGTTCTGCTGCTTATAATCGGCACGATCGTCGGAAGAGCCATGATGCGCAAATGGGAGATCCGCCAGCAGGCCTTTTCGGATCTGTCGGATTTTGCACAGGAGAGTTTTTCGGGCTTTGCCGTTATAAAGGCATTTGTAAAGGAGCTTAAAGAGCTTGCCGCGTTCCGCAAACTGAATGTGCTGAACGAGAATGTCAACGTTGATTATACGAAAATTTCCGTAACGCTGAACATTCTTATCTCACTGCTTGTGGAATCCGTTATCTGCGTTATCTTGGGCTACGGCGGATACCTTGTTTACCAAAAGAAATTCGATGCCGGACAGCTTGTTGAATACATCGGATATTTCAGCTCCATAGTCTGGCCGATCATGGCGGTTTCGATGCTTATCGAAAAAACTTCGCGCGGCAAAGCCTCTCTCAACCGTGTAAGAGAGCTGCTCGATGCCGAAATAAACGTTAGTGATGCTCCGGGCGCGGTTGATATCGGTTCGGTGAAGGGCAAAATTGAAATGCGGAACCTGAATTTTCGCTATCCGGACGGTGAATTCGATGTGCTTCGGAATGTTTCGTTCACGATCGAACCCGGCGAAAACGTCGGCATAGTGGGAAAGACCGGTGCGGGAAAGACAACGCTGGTTGACCTTATCCTGCGCATATACAATGTTCCGGACGGAACACTCTTTGTTGACGGACACGATGTAAACAGCGTTACGCTGCATTCCCTTCGCGAAAACTGTTCGTATGTTCCGCAGGACAATTTCCTTTTCTCGGACACGATCGCAAACAATATCGCCTTTGCATTCGATGAAACGGACAAAGCCGCCGTTAAACGGGCGGCGGAGCTTGCGGATGTTGACGATAACATTGTTGAGTTTAAAGACGGATACGACACCGTCCTCGGCGAACGCGGCGTGACTGTATCGGGCGGGCAGAAACAGCGAATTTCCATTGCACGCGCACTGCTTAAGAATGCACCGATACTGATTCTTGACGATTCCGTGTCCGCTGTTGATACGAGCACCGAGCAGGTGATACTTAAAAACCTGCGTGAAACACGTGCGGGGAAAACGACAATACTTATTGCACACCGAATCTCAACGATTCAGGATATGGACAAGATTATCTTTATGGATGACGGGCGCATTGTCGCTGTCGGAAAGCACGATGAGCTGCTCGAACGCTGTGAAGAATACCGCAAAACCGTTGAGCTGCAAAAGCTTGAGGATGAGTTCGGAGGTAAGTGATTATGCATGAATACTATCCCCTGCTGCTTGCAGGCGGCATTATCGGACTGATTTCGGTTGTTCTTATAATTGCATATGCAACCGTAAAAGATAAAAAACAAACCATGGGGTTTGAACGTCATATGAATGACGGAGAGATTACCCGCCGCCTTATGGCATACGCAAAACCCTATGCGCTGAGATTTGTTTTCGTGGGCATCGTTATGCTGTTCACGATTGCATTCGACATTGTATCTCCGCTCATCATCGGCGGCATTGAGGATATGATCGTTACCGATTTCAAGCTGAACAAACTGTTCATAATGGTCGGAATGTATGCAGGAATATTGATTGTTTCCATGGTCGGCGCATATGTTCAGGCTATTGTGCTGCAAAAGACAGGTCAGCGAATCATCTCCCATCTGCGCGAGGATCTTTTTACCCATATCGAGAGCCTTTCGCACGAACAGATGAACGAGATTCCCATCGGAAAGCTTGTGACCCGCATCACAAACGACACGAACGCAATTTCACTGATGTTCACAACGCTGCTTGTGAATCTTGTGAAGAACTTTTTCGTGCTGACGGGCGTCCTTGTTGCAATGTTTTTCCTGAACTATGAATTGACACTGATGGTGCTGTGCATTGCGCCGTTCATAGTGCTTTTCACCGTTATCTTCCGCAAGTTCTCGCGCAGAGCATACCGAAAGATTAAAGACAGAACGACCGATATAAACACCTATCTTTCCGAAAATCTTTCCGGCATCAAAATCACGCAGATTTTCAACCGCGAGGAGGCGAAGGAACGTGAGTTCGACAAAAAGAGCAACCTTCTGGGCAGGGCGAAACAGGAGCAGATACTTGTGTTCGGCATATTCAGACCCCTTGTCTATATGCTTTACATAACAACCGTGATGTGCCTTTTCTACCTTGGCGGCAAGGGCTATCTGGACGGAACGACATTCCTCGGGCAGACGCTGACGGCAAGCACGATCGTTTCGTTCTACATGTACATTGCCACTTTCTTCAACCCCATTCAGAACCTTGCGGAGCAGTTCAACTGGCTTCAATCCGCATTTGCTTCCGCCGAAAAGGTGTTCACAATTATGGACATTAAACCGAAGCTTACGGATGCACCGGATGCGATTGAGCTTGACGAGGTTCGCGGCGAGATTGAATTCCGCGACGTTTGGTTCAGTTATGTACCCGGCGAATGGGTACTCAAGGGCGTTTCGTTCAAAGTCAATCCGAAGGACACGGTTGCGTTCGTCGGTTCGACCGGCTCGGGCAAAACAACGATTCTTTCGCTTATCTGCCGCAACTATGAGTTCCAGAAGGGCGAAATCCTGATTGACGGAATCGATATCCGAAAGATAAAGGCTGCATCGCTGCGCCGGCATTTCGGACAGATGCTTCAGGACGTTTTCCTTTTCTCGGGCACGATACGCAGCAATATCCTGCTGCGCGAAGAGGGGATTTCCGACGAGGAGGTCATGGAGGCCTGCCGTTACGTAAACGCGGATCACTTTATCAACAAGCTTGAACGCGGGCTGGATGAACCCGTGCGCGAACGCGGCAACAATTTCTCCGCCGGTCAGCGGCAGCTGCTCTCTTTCGCAAGGACGATAATCCACAAGCCCGCCGTCATGATACTCGACGAGGCGACCGCGAATATAGACACCGAAACCGAACAGCTGATTCAGAATTCGCTTGAAAAAATGATGAACATCGGCACGATGCTTATCGTTGCGCACAGACTTTCCACGATTCAGCATGCGGATAATATCATTGTTCTTTCAAACGGAAAAATCGTTGAACAGGGCAATCATCATGAGCTGCTTCAGAAACACGGCAGATACTATCAGCTTTACACACTGCAATACCATCGCGAACAGATGAAAAGTGCGCGCGCGTGAGATGAACCCTGAAGCGCAGAAAGCAAAAATCAAACGGTGAAACCGTTGCTGCAATTCAAAACCCGGGCATAAGCGAGAATGCCCGGGTTTTTGCATATAAACATTGTGCTTCCGAAACTTCGGTGCGGGAAATAAATCCGAACATGAATCGAGACAACCCTGCTCAGGCAGTCCTTTCAAAAAGGTACACTTTCACGGAAAAGCATTCGTTCCCGGGCATTTTTCCGGAAACGATCCGAACAGCTTCAAAACCCATGTTTTCATACAAACATTTTGCGGGTTCATTGCCGACCAATGCCTCAATGCTGTGAATGCCGGGAAAATTCTTGAGAGCGTATTCTGCAAGCTGCCTGCCTATGCCGCATACCGCTCGGCGGAAGCGGCAGTCAATGCCGGTGCGGCGCAAATGAAAATCTTAAAACACTGCTAATCTATGTCACGTTTTTGCGAAAGTCGGCTATGGATATTCTAAATATCTGTTGCAAAGGCACGGAGGATATGATACAATAAAAATATACAGGCAACTGACTTTTTCGCATACGGCGGAGAAAAAACGAAAGTGAAGCGCATCACCGCAATTCAATGCGAAAAGCATTCGGCTGTTTTATTCGGAGGGAACACATGGCAATTCGTTTGTTCGGAAAACACAGAAACAAAACCGAAAAGAAAGCAGAAATGAAATATAACGAAGGCATGACTTTTATCGCCAACGGGTATTGGGATGAAGCGTTTGCGCCGATTTGCGAAGCTGCCAAGCTCGGGCACCGCGGAGCGACCGGGCAGCTTGCAATGATGTATTTTTTCGGTAAAGGCTGTGAATGTAATAAAAACGAAGGAATGCGCCTTTTGAAACTTTCGGCAGAAATGGGAAACCCGTATTCCTGCTATGCTTTTGCGGCGTTGTTTGATAACGGGGCTGCGGGCATAACGGCGGAGGAAGCGGAGGCGATGTGCCGCATTGCCGCCGAAGCAGGCGTGGAAGAAGCGGAGGAAAGGCTGAAGCGCGGGTTCGGAAACCAAAGACAGATTGAAAAGGATTAAACGATGGTTTTTCAGCCCCGAGTTTTGCGGCCTGCTGTGCAAAACCATCCGAAAACGCGGGAGAAGCAGGAAAGAAATATAAACAGGAAATATAAATATGAAATTCAGGATAATTGAGGAAGCGTGGGGGATCAACCGAAAAACGGGGAAACGGAAAGTCCGCAGAACGGCGGAGCGGATCTTTACCCCGGAGGCGGGGCAGATAATCGAATTTCCGCTCGGCAGGCGGAGGTTCGGCATTGTTTCGGCCGATGAGGAGCGCGTTGTGCTTCGGGTGCAATGTGAAAATTCGGCCGATGAAAAAGAGTTTATTATTGAATGCGGTGCCGGCGGATTCTACAACCCGCGTTCATGTGACGGAGGTTATCGGTATCTGTTCGAGTTCGACACGAATGAACCGCAAGGCAAACCGGCTGCGGGGAGACGCAAAAAAAAGGAATGCAGGTATTCAATTGCAATCAAGGTCGAAAAGGCTGCGGGGGAGCATGATTACACGCAAAGCAAGTTCTTCGGCTCGCCGACAGTGCCGAACGAATGGGTTGAAAGATTCTATGACGACATAATTTTCCTTGCACAGATAAGGCTTTCCGATATTGCCGAATATGACCCGGACAACATACTTCCGCACAGCGGCTATCTGTATTTCTTCCTTGATGCGGAGATGTATCCGTCAGATCAGCTCTATGTTTGGGTCGAATATTACGACGGAGAGCCGGATACGATTATTGATGATTTTAACGAGCTTTCACCGCTTCCGTGCGGACTTAACGAGGATTGGCTGATTTCGTTCGGTGCTGCGCCGCCCGATGCGGACGGGACAAAACTTCTGGGGCTGCCGTCCGGTGCGGCGGGAGAGGATGCAAGCCTTCCGAAGCTCCTGCTGCAATACGACCCGCTTGATTTTGAAGGAGTTCCTTATCTTGAGAACGTTGACGGGTATGCGTATGTGCTGTTCGGCAGGGATGAAAAGGATTTTGACGGGGCTGTCTATAAGGTTGACAGAACATAACCGACCGAACAAAAATGCCGAAACGGCGGGAACTTCGATAAGAAAAAATACGTAAAGTTATAAAAAACTGCTGCTAAGGAGAGGGCGGATAAATGGCATACAGTGAAAAATCCGCGGCGCGTTTGGCTGCGCTGCACGGAGAAATTGAAGCGCGGAAGGAACATGAATTCGCTGCGCCGACATACAGGGATGCGGCGGCACTTGCCGAAATAAGGCAGACGGTGTTCAATCAGCTTGAATCGGAGCATGAACACGACAGGGACACTGTCGAGGACAGCATCGCGGTGCTGCGTTATCTTGCCGAGAACTATGAAAACATGGGTCGAACGGCCTGCGCGCTGCCTTTGCGGAAAAAGGTGCTTGAGCTTGATGCCGAACTTGCGGCACGGTTCAAAAACAGGGAAGGAATCGAATCGGATTATTATTGCGCATTAAAGGCGCGCAATCGCTACGGAAGGGACGAATGTGCCGACCTGCGGGAACTTGCGGCGGGGCTTCTGCCTTTGGATAAACAAATTCAAATCGAAAAAAACGTTTTTGAAAACTATCCGATGCTTGTGCGCGACAGTGTTGAACTATCGGAAGAGTATCTTGCGGTTATCGATGAGGTTGAGCGGCTGATCGAAGAAGAATGCGGAGAAAATGCGCATCCGCTTGAAACGGCGCAGGCAAAAGCGAGGCTTTTGAGCGAACGCGGAATCCTTTGGCGGTCCGAAATGCAGTTGAATCCGGGAGTTCTGTTCGATTGAAAAGCAGAGAACCGATCCGGAAATGAACAAAAGCCGAAAAGCCGGCAAAAACAAAACGAAAGCAGAAACCATAAAACAACAGAGCAAAGGGGTGCTGCCGTGAACATAAGCTATAACAAACTTTGGAAACTGCTTGTGGACAAAAAAATGAGCAAGGCGGATCTGCGTCGGGCAACGAAGCTTGCGCCGAACACAATGACAAACCTCCGTCGGGATAAATATGTTTCGCTGGAGGTGCTTGTTCGCATATGCGAAGTGCTCGATTGCGATATCGGCGATATTGTCGGCGTTTGCAGGGATGATACAGCGGGGAATTTGCAGAAAAATCCGACAGAATAAATGAAGCTGCATGAACCGGGTTCGGCTTCCGAAAAAAATAAATGTCGCCGTCGGAGCGACCTGCACGGACGCGGGATATGGCATAATATGCTTGTCAGAGGACGGCAGGGAAAAGATTTGAAAGAAAGGAAGCTTTCGCGGCACGCGAAAACCATGGTCCCGAAAATGAAAACGAATCCGAACAAAAAACAGAAAAGAAAACGCAGAAACAAAAAATTGCGCAAACTTCTCAAAGCGGCGGGAATGGGCAAACACGCTGCACTGTACGACGTCGGCATACTGTTCCAAACGGGCAGAAAAATCTGCGGTGAACCGAACCTTGCGGCAGCGGCGGAGCTGATGAGAGATGCCGCCGCAGCGGGGGATAAACGCGCCGAAGAGTGGCTGAGGGATTATTATTTCGATGACGATGCCGCCGTTCAGGCGGAAGCATAGGAGGCGGGATATGCGCAGCGGAATCACAACGAGACTTCATATAAAATGTCCCTATTGCGGAGGAACCGTCGAAACCGTCGGCGGAGAGGACGGTGATCCGTTCAACATCGGACGGAAAGCACGACTTGTTTGCAGCAGGTGCGGAAGGAGCATTCCGAATACCGAACCCGATTGCTTTGGGGACGGAGACAATGCGGACGAAAACGGCGCATACGGGTTTGATATTCGTCCGCCGCATACCGGGTGCCTTCCGGAACGCGGGAGAGGGAACAGGCTCGGAGGCGGAGCGGATTTGAAAAAGCCGAACGGAGGGCGAAAATGAAAGCTGAAACTGTTTTGAAGCTCAACGGAGGAGATATTGCGGCGGCGGAGGAACGCTGTGCGGAATGGATTAAAGCATACAGTGCCGTTGCGGAGGAACATCCCTCCGCAGAGGAGAAAGCCGCGAAGCTGATTGCGCGGGCAAAGAACGCTCTCGATGTGATAAAAACACGCGCGGAGGCAGGCGCGGAACCGCTTTACTGCAAGGACGAGGCCTATATGGAACAGGTGCTTGCCGAGGAAGAGCAGCGGGAAGCGGAGCTGGACGGGGAATTTCCGCTCGGCAGCGAATTCGATGCTTCGTTTGCAAACCCGTATTTCACTACAGAAAATCTTGCAAGGATTCAACTCGGGTATTTTAATGAAGTCCGAACGGGTGTTTATTACGAACATGCGGAGGACGTTCTTGTTCGGCAGGGCATACTGCATGAACTTAACGGCAGATGGAAAGAGGCGGAACGCTGTTATAACGGCGTTTCGTTGAGCGGGTCCGTGCTTGAACGGGAATATTACTGCCGCAAAAAAGCGGAATCCGAAGGGCAAAGGCTTTATGAAAAAGGGCTTGAACTTATCAAAAATCTCAATTGGAGCGCGGCGTGGTATCCGCTTTTTGCCGCAGCGGAGCTCGGGCATTCGGAAGCTATGGCGGAGCTTGGGCATATGACGGTTTACGGCCTCGGCTGCGGTGCGAGTGCGGATGAAGGGTTGGAATATCTGCGCCGTGCGGCTGAAGCAGGCAGCGACTATGCATGTCGGTTGATTTGGGAACTGCACGACGACGGCGCGGGCATTGTAAGCGGTGCGGAAGCCGAAAGGGTGTGCGAAGCAGCGGCCGAAAGAGGTTATGAGCGCGCAAAAATTCGTCTTGAGGAAGGGTTTGACACAAGAGCCTATATCGATATTTTGCAGGAAGACGTTGATGCGGGCAATGTTGATGCGTTGTGGCTCATGGCAAATGAGCTGTTGGAAAACGGTGAAGAGGATCGCGCGGTTGAATATATGGAACGCGCTTTTCAGGCGGGGCAGATTGATGCCTTGATGATGTACGGAAACATATACGCAAACCGAAACGGCGAGTTGTTTGACAGGGCAGCGGCGGCGGAATGCTATAAAAAGGCCGCCGAACAGGGCTGCGCGGAAGCCTGCAAGGCATTGGGCGACCTTGCGCTTGAAGAGAATGACGAACCGTTTTGGATGATTGAGCGAGTGCCTGAAAACGGCTCAAAAGAATTGCAGCTGCGGCATAGGGCACAGTTTGCGGGGTATCTCAGGGCGGCGGAACTCGGACTGATTTCGGCGGCGACGGTGGTTTCATCCGCATATCACGAGGGCCGGCCCGTTGAACGGAATGATGAAAAGGCGTTCCTTTGGGCTTCCCGTGCGGCGGATGAAAATGATCCGACGGCATTATACATGATGGGTTTTTTCAACGAAAACGGTTTGGGCTGTGAAAAAGACATTGCGGCGGCGCTGATGTTCTATACGGCAGCGGCAGACAAGGGTGTTGTTCAGGCGATGCTCAGGCTTGCGGACATATATAAAAACGGCATTGAAACCGAAGATGCTGACGGAAACAGGAGGATTCTTGTTGAGCCGAATGAAGAACGGGCGGCAAGATATCTTTTCACGGCGGGAGTCGGCAGAGACTGAAAATGTTTTGTGATGCGCAAAAACGGTGCAAACGTGCGGGGCATTGATTCCCTTGCGCGAAGAAAAACGGAGACGGAGACAAAAGTGAAGATGTCAAATAAACGATGCTGCCCGAAATGCGGAAGCGAAAACATTGACTGCATGGACGGCGCGGGAATGATTACGGAGCACGGCGGCGGCATAATGCTCGATATTTCGCCGGAAATGTGGATTTGCGGCGACTGCGGAGAGGTTTTTCGCGTTGAGCTTTTTGAAGATTCGGAACAAGCCGCAAATGCGGAATGAACAGGTCGGCGAAAAACGGCATTCGCTTTTGAACATTCTTTTGAACAGCAAGGAGAGAACGGAATGAAACTTAGGATTATCGATGAGTTTTGGGCTGTGGGCAAAAAAACGCGGCGCGTGGGAAAAATGCTCAAGCCGCTCTGTGCAGGGCGCATTGAGGGGCAGCACGGATGTTTTTGGATGCTGTCCGACGTTCGGAAGGATTCGGCGCATGTTGCATACCACAGAGCCGACGGAACGCTTATCAGGGAATGGGATCTGAAAAAGGGCGAAAAAGTTCTGTATCGGCCGCGTTCGTTTGACGGCGGGCATCAGTACACGCTGAAGATCGTGCGTTTTTTCTGATGCAGAGCATAACGAAAACAAGATAACTTACGGAGGAATGCGAAGTGAGGGTCTATTACAAACAAAAATTTCGTGATTTCGTGCCGCCGGACATGGGGTGCGAACAGCCGCGGACGGAGGCGGAGGAAATCACTTTTTCTGTCATGCGGGAGATGCTTTATTTTGATACGCGGTTTGAACGGAAGAATTACTGCGAAAGGTACACACGAGAGCTTGAAAGTGCGGCGGAAGCGGGCTGCGGCTATGCGTGGCTGCTGCTCGGCTGGTTCTTTTCCGAACAACCGTCGGCCTTTCGCTGCTCAACCGAAGTGCCGACTGTCGAGGAGTGCTTCAAAAAGGCTGAAATGTATTATAAAAAAGCTATCGAAGCGGGCGAAAATGCCGCACGGACGCTTTTGGGCAAACTTTACATTTTCGGCTGCGGCGGTGCGAGGGTGTATTCCGAAAATCGCGTTGAAGAAGCGTTGGAACAGCTCGAACTTGCGGCGGAGGGCGGCGATGCTTCCGCGGCGGAGCTGTTGGCGGCGGTGTACGGAAACGATGTTTACGATGAATCACCTTTCGATGTGCAATGGATGCTTGAAATGGGCGTGCTGAAACCGGAATTCCTTGTAGAGGGGGAGGACGGCGAACTGTACGTTGCGCCGGAAGGCCTCGGGCTTGTCAACCTTGAGTCTGTCGAAAACGAAGAACTTGCGCTGTACTGGCAAAAAAGAGCGGAAGCTCTCGGCAGGGAAAGAACGGAAAGCTGAAAGCCGCGCCCGACAGACTTTTACGGGCTTGTAGATTTATTGATTTGATTATTATTTAACTTATCTGTAAGGAAGGGTTAATACTGTGACAAAAGCTATCGGAATCAAAGTAAAAAAAGCGGAGGGCGAACACGACCTCGGTGCGAGTAAATTTTTCGGCACACCGACGCTGCCCTCCGGTATGGCGGAGGCTTTCAAGGATACGGAAATTTTCTTCTGCCAGATACGCTGCCGCGACATTGCGGAAGCGGGACTTATCGCAGAGAACGACGAGCGTATTCCGCACAGCGGGTATATTTACGTTTTTCTTGACACGGCGGAATATCCGTACAGGGCGCGTGTGCTGCATTGCGCGGAGGAGCCTGCAATTGCAATGGATGATTTTAATGCGGAAGTTGCGGGGGCGGAACACCTGACGGATGACTGGCTGATGGAATTCAGCCCTGCGGAGGAGACGGCGGAAGGCATTCGCCTTTTGGGGCTGCCCACGGATTGGCCGTATGCGGAGGAACCGCCGCGTGTGTTCATGCAGTTTGATCCGCTTGCATCGGAAATGGGTTTCCGCGACAGCATCGACGGATATTGCCTGCTGCTTTTCGGCAGGGATGATTACGATGTTCGAAACATTAGCTATACGGAAGAAAGAAGCTGAATCATGGCAAAAAAAGAGACAACGGCGGCGGCCGCGCTTGAGATCATTGTTTCACAGTACGGCATTGACACGTTTCGCGACAGACGGCGTGCATTTGCATTGTTGACCGACCTTGCGCCCGGTGACGCGAACACTAAGGACAGACGGCGCATCAGACAGGCACTGGACAGCGGTGCGGCGGAGATTTTGCTTAAGGCCGCCGAGAGCGGCACGGGCGGGGAACTGCATATCAACGAATCCGTTTCACGGCTTATGGAGCATACGGATATGGCGGAAGAATTCGCAAAGCAAACCATTCAAATGCTTGCGAATGCTTTCGGCGTTTCGGCGGAGGACGTTTCAACTGACGATGGAGACGATGACGGAATCAGCATTATCGATGCTTTGCGCAGCGGCAGCCGAAAAGCGGAAACCTCCCGTATGCATTTCGAAGGCGCAAACATCGGGAAAATCATCGGCATTATCGCAATTGCACTTGCAGCGGCGGGAATTGTCGGCGGGTTCATTGCGGGGCTTTTGCTGCTTGCCCCGGTTCCGAAACAGTGGCTGATCGCGGCGGGCTGCGGCATTGCATTGACGGCGGGCACCATCGGGCTTTCGTTTGCGGTTGAGAATTGGACATACAACGAAAAATGTCAAACAATAACTTTTGCGATCCCCGTGCTGGTTGCGGGCAACATTGTTCTTCGTGCCGTATTCGGAGAAAGCTATGCGCTGATTTCAAGGATTCTTTTTGGTTTTCTTGCGGCGGGAAGCATTGCAAACATTGTTCTGACGCGCACGGAAAGCGAAGAGGGATACACTCTTCCGAACGTGATTTTTGCGGCGGTGAGCGCACTGCTCGTGCTGACGTGGCCGGGGGACTGGCACTGGCTGTCAAACTGGAAAGTTTGGCAATGGGTCATCGGCATCGGCGGCGGACTTGTGCTGAGCGCATTTGTTGCTTTTTTGGCGTTTGTGCTTGATGATACGGGGCCGGAAGCAAAGCATACGCTGACGGTTTCGATTTTGATTTTCACGATCGTGAATTTGATACTTGTTGTTGTTATCGGCAAGGAAAAATACGATATCATCGCAAAGTGCATATTCGCATTCCTTGCGGTGGGTTCACTTATTACAACATTCATAGCGTTTAACGATATGTCACCGATACTCGGTTGGCTTAACCTTGTGCTGACGGTGCTGAACGGGGGAGCGTTTCTGTTCCTCATCCTCGGTTCATACGAAGTGTTGATGAACTTTATAAATCCCGTGCTTGAGTTTTTCAAAAAAGGGAAACAGACGGCATAAACCCGGTTCCCGGCGGACGGGCAGAGCCGCTGCAGATAAATGAAAAAAATAAGGAGAAATACTGATGGCAGAATATAAAAAAGGGCAAAGGATACCGCTTGCGAACGGTTCAAACGCCGAAATTATCGGCAAGCTCGGTGAAGGCGGGCAGGGTACGGTTTACCGCGTCAAACTCGGAGGGAAGGAATATGCACTCAAATGGTACCACGACGGCGCAATTCAAAACCCGAAGAAGTTTTATCAGAATCTTGAAAGCAATATCGCAAAGGGTGCGCCGACGAAAGCGTTCCTTTGGCCGCTGTACATAACAAAGCCTTTTGAAGACAGCTTTGGCTATATAATGGATTTAAGACCGGGAAATTACCGCGAGTTTTCGGAATTTCTGCTTGCAAAGGTGCATTTTGAATCGCTGTCCGCAGCGGTAAATGCAGCGTTGAACATTACAAACGGCTTCCGCGAACTGCACCGAAACGGCTTTTCGTATCAGGATTTGAACGACGGCAATTTCTTCATTGACCCGTCCGACGGGGATGTGCTTATCTGCGATAACGATAACGTTGCACCCTACGGTGAAAGCCTCGGCATTGCAGGCAAAGCGCGCTATATGGCTCCGGAGGTCGTTCGCAACATGACCCGCCCAAACGTAATGACGGACAGATTCTCACTTGCGGTGGTGCTTTTCCGCCTGCTTTTTCTCGACCATCCGCTGGAAGGCAAAAGGGTCGTTTCCGCACCCTGCCTAACGGAGGAGCTTGAACTTAAGTTTTACGGACAGGAACCGATTTTTATTTACGATCCGACGGATGACTGCAACCGCCCCGTGCGCGGAGTGCATTCAAATGCAATACGCTTCTGGACAATGTATCCGGAATTCATCCGCCGCAAATTCGTTGAATCGTTCACAAAGGAGGCAATGGCGGGCAAAACTCCGCGCATGACGGACAACGACTGGCAGCTTGCGTTCACAAGGCTGCGCGGAACCGTCATCACCTGCCCCTGCGGCGGGCAGACTTTCATCAATGTTGCCGGTGACGCAAACTGCATTAACTGCGGCAAGCGCATACCGAAACCCCGTGTTTTGAACTGCCATAACCGCAAATACGGCGTTGCGCTCTTCCCCGGAATGAAGATTTACCGTTGTCATATCGATAAGAGCAGCGACGACTTTTCGGAGGTCGTGGGTGAGGTCGCACGGAACCCGAACAATCCCGCAATGTGGGGTTTGCGCAACCTCGGCGATATTGCTTGGAATGTTGAAACGGCGGACGGCGCATTCAAAACGATCGAAAAGGGGCAGATAGCTCCCATTGCGGCGATAAAAACGATCCACTTCCCGAACGGAACGGCGGTTGTTGAAGGCTGAGTGCCGGCGGCTGAACCGAACGGGAATAATACGGTTGAAACGTAAATATTACATAAGCTTAATCGGAGGAAATAAACATGAATAACATATACGAAAATGCAGTTGAAGTTGCACGCAGAACGATGACGCTGTTCTTTGTTGTTGACACATCGGGCAGCATGGGCGGAAGCAAAATCGGAACTTTGAACTCCGCAATTGAGGAAGTCATTCCCGAAATCCGCAAAATATCGGGAGAAAATGCCGATGCCGCAATTAAAATTGCCGTGCTGGATTTTTCAAGCGGTGCGCACTGGATAACCCCCGCCCCCATCGATGCGGAAAGCTTTTGCTGGAACTACCTCGATGCGGACGGGCTTACCGATTTCGGCGAAATGTGCAAAATGCTGAACGAAAAGCTGTCCCGCAATGCGTTTATGCGCGATGTTGCGGGCTCGTTTGCGCCTGCAATCTTCCTGCTTTCGGACGGCGAACCGACTGACGAATACAAAAAAGAGCTCGGAAGGCTCAAGGAAAACAATTGGTTCAAAAAGGCTATCAAGGTTGCTGTTGCAATCGGCGAGGACGCAAACCGCGACGTGCTTGCGGAGTTTACGGGCAGCAAGGAAGCCGTTGTTGCGGTTCACACACCTGAGGCACTCGTGAAAATGATTCGTTTCGTTTCCGTAACCGCTTCGCAGATAGGTTCGCAGTCCAGCGGTGTCGGCAAGGGCGGGGTTGACAGGGCGGTCAGCAAACAGAGCGAGGTTCTCGACAAGGTCAAATCCGCCGTTGAAAATGATACAACGGGTGCGGTGGAAATGGAAAACACCTCTGTCTCGTCCACGGATCAGGAAAGCTGGGCATGGTAAAGGCAGATGTATCAAAGCTTTCATTTCACAAGCATCGGTGCTTCCCATATTAAAAAGGGTACGGTGTGCCAAGATTTTTCCGCGAGTGTCGAAACGGAAAAATACAAGCTCGCGGTCGTTTCCGACGGGCACGGCGGAGCGGATTATTTCAGATCGGACAGGGGCAGCAGGTTTGCGGCGGAAGCGTTCTGCGCATGTGTGAGAGAAGCATTTTACGGTGCGGAGAGTGGTGAAGCAAAAAATCAGAACGCCGAACAGGACGTATACGGCGGGAGTGAAGCGGAAAGCGGCGAGAATGCGTATGCGGCGGAAAACGATGAAGCCTCAGCCCAAAATCAGCCTTTTCTGCAAAACAGAGCGAAAAATTTTGCGGATGCGCTCAATGCCTGCAAAACAGAAAAACAAACAGAGGAGCAGATGCTCTGGTTCATTCGCAGCGTTATTGCGCGCTGGAATGCGCTTGCGGAGGAGGATGCCGCCGCCGAACCTTTCCGCCGAGAGGAACTTGCGGCTGTTTCGGACAAGGCAAGAGCATATTACGAAAAGGGAGAAAAGATTCAGTCCGCTTACGGCGCAACGCTTATAGGTGTTGTTGCTGCGGAGGATTTCTGGTTCGGAGTGCAGATCGGGGACGGCAAATGCGTTGCTTTCGGCAGGGACGGCGAGGAGTGTGAACCCATACCGTGGGATGACAAATGCTTTTTGAATATCACAACTTCGATTTGCGACTTCAATGCCGGCAGCGAATTTCGTTATTATTTCGGCAGGGAGATGCCGGCGGCAGTGTTCGCGGGGAGCGACGGCATTGACGACAGCTTTAAAAACGAAAGGCATCTGCACAATTTTTATCGAGTCGTGCTCACAAGCTTTGCGGCAAAATCCGCAAGCTTTGCCGCGCGGGAGCTTGAACAGTATCTTCCGAACCTTTCGGCGCGGGGAAGTGCGGATGATATGTCCGTCGGCTGCGTGCTTGATGTTGAATACATAAAAGCGAACGCACAGCTTTTTGAAAAAAGAAAGGAACCGTATCTGAAGCTTTTTCGCATTGGCAATCTTGGGGCGGCAGATGCTTCGGATGACTACGTGCAGAAGAAGGAAATCGAAGCGGAGGAGGGCGTATTTTCTTTCTCGACCCTCGGCTGCGGCGGCTTCGGAAAGGGTTCCGATGTGTTTGAAATTCTTGCCGTCGGCGAGAATTCGGCACGTCTCAGAATTGATAAAACGGAATATAATGTGTCACCTTCCGAACGGATTGTGATTGAAAAACAGAAACAGAACGGCGATGCGTGCGAATATGACATGTTGATTATTCAATGTATTTTGAAATGACGGGGTGCGCAATGGACATAACTGAAAAAGAGATGAATCGCAATGCGGTAAAAAATGCGGTCAAAACGGATATTACGGACGAGGAAAGGCTTGCGGACTTGTTCGGTGACTGCATTACGGACAGTGAAAAGCTTAAAAAAGTGCGTGATGTGCTTTGGGAGATTAACAACAGCGGCTACTGCGACAGCATGGCGTGGGAACTTTCAACGGGCAGCCCGAGTGCTCAGGCGCGTTATTGGCAAATGAATGCGGAAAGGCGGGATGTGCTTGAACGCGAATTCGATCGCCTTACGCAAATTGTAGAGACATATATCGGCGAAAAGGATGAAGACAATCTGCCGCACGGCCGCGGAACAAAATACTGTCAGAACGGAGGACGTTACGAAGGCGAATGGCGGCACGGCGTTCGCTGCGGGGTCGGAACGCTGTATCGCGCAAACGGCGAAATGGTTTACAGCGGCGAGTGGCAGAACGACAGATATTGGGGAAAGGGTGTTCTCGTTGATTATCGCGGCATACGCGAGGAGGGGACATTTGCGTTCGGAAACCTTGATTCGAACTGCGATGCCGTTGTGCTGTTTCCGGACGGACGGAGGCTTGAACGTGTTTTCGAAGCGAAAAAGAATTGCCGCCGGCAGGGCAGCTGGCTGTGCCGTTACCCAAACGGGGACACACTGCTCTGCGACTGGTACGGCCTGCATTATCCCGAAGGCAGGGGCGTTTACACCTTTGCTGAAGGCGGAACGCTTGAAGGATACTGGGAAAAAGGCAGCAAAAACGGCGTTTTTGAATATACTGCGCCGGACGGAACGAAGGCGAAACGCTGCTATCGGGACGACAAGGAATCGAGCTTTTCATAAAAGTGAAAAGAAACGGGGAAAGAGAATTGAAACGCGGGCTTAATCTTAATGCTGAAGAGAGGAGTTATCTTATAACTGCTGTCGTTGTTGCCTGTGCAATAGCGGCGCGGGTAATCTCAAAGGCGGGTATTGCTGCGGATACAATGGGCTTGATACGCTCCGTGCTTTATATCGGGCTTTATTTTGTTTGGGGAATTTCAATCAAAAAGCGTGTGCTGCAGGCACAGGTTCAAAGGTACCTGACGGCTATTGTCGGAATGATGATATTTTGGTTCATTGTGCGCACAATGAAATATTTTTTTGTCGCGGACATTGATGCAAAGAGACAGCTGTGGTATCTTTACTATTTTCCGATGCTGTTCATTCCGCTCCTGTCCTTCTTTGTTGCATTATCGCTCGGAAAAACAGAGAAGTACAGGCTTCCCCGAAGGGCGTTGCTGCTCTGCATTCCCACGGTGTGCCTGCTGCTGTTTGTGCTCACAAACGATTTTCACGAGTGGATTTTTCGTTTTCCCGAAGGACAGCCGCGTTCGGATGCAAACGGAATGTATTCGATCGGGTATCTGTTTGTTGCCGGCTGGGAAATTATCTGCGCGGTTGCGGCACTGGTGATGCTGCTTGCAAAATGCAGGTTTTCGTCGAAAAGAAAATACCTGCCTACAATAATACTGACGTGTTCGGTTGTGTATGCGGCAGTGTATGCAAGCGGTACACGCTGGATGCAGGTCGTCGGAGGCGATCTGACGGCGGTACAATGCCTTTTTGTGGCGACATTGCTTGAAACATGTATCGCCTGCGGGTTGATCCCGACAAATACAGGTTACGGTGCGCTGTTTTCGGCAGCGACCATGCGTGTTCAGATTGCGGATGAAAAATACAATGTTTGCTATGCTTCCGCAAATGCGCCCGAGCTGCCTGCCGAACTGATGCGGCTTGCAGAGGTGGGCGATGTTGACACCGGAGACGGCTTTTTGCTGCGGAGCAGCAGGATTCCGGGCGGACATGTGCTTTGGATGGAAGATATATCCGCAATTAATGAGTTGTTGGAAGAACTTGAATCGAACCGTGCCGAGATTGCGGAGAGCAATAATCTTGAACGTGAAAATTATAACACAAAATTAAGAATCAATGCACTGCGCGAAAAAAACAGACTGTACGACCTGCTTCAGGAACAAACGGCGCGCGGCATAGATTTGCTGGATGATATTTTCGGGCAATACGAAGATTCCGCGGAACCGGAGGAACGGCGTAAGCTGCTTGCAAAGGCAGCGGTCGTCGGTGCATATATAAAAAGACGCGGCAACCTGATGTTCATCGGAGAGAAAAGCAGCGTGACCGATACTGCCGAACTCGGGCTTTGCCTTAACGAATCGTTTGCGAATATTGAACTTTTCGGTGCAGAATGCGCACTGTCCGTACCCGTGCGTGTGCGGATACGAACGGAAGACGCAATTAGCACCTATGATTTTTTTGAAGAAATAATCGAAGCTGCAATGGATGACCTGCGTTCGGTTTGGCTGAAAGCACACACTGTTGAAGAGAGGGTAGTATTCTGCATCGAGGTTGAAACCTCTGCCGACCTGAGCGGGAATACCAAAATTTACAGCGGTGGAAAAACGGAAGAAGACGTTTGGCGGTTCACATTTGCAGTGGGAAAGGAGGGAGCAAAAGAATGAAGATCTTCTGTTCGATTTCGACAGCCGGGCGTTCGCTGCTGCCTGCCGCATTGTTCGCAGCTGTGCTTATTTCACTTGCTGCCGCCGTTCTCGTCTTTCAAATGCGAAGGGAAAAATGGCTGCAAGCGTTGAACACGACCGCCTTTTTGCTTCTGTTCGTGTTGCTGAACGTGGTTTTTTCGAAAATCGACAGGCAGGGTGATACGCATGGTTCGATTGATTTGCTGACAGGATTGCTGTGGATAATCATTTGCACCGCTGCGGTTACGGGAATGCTTGAGATACTGCTGCTCCGCAAACAAACGGGAAAAACTATCGGAAGGAATTCCGTGAAGCAGGCGATAGATTCGCTGCCGTCCGCAATTTGCTGGTTTACGGAGGAAGGCACGGTAAAGCTTTGCAATCTGCAAATGTACAGGCTTTTTCGCATGCTTGCGGGCAGAGATCTTCAGATGTATGCGGAGATTTGCACAGCTTTGGAGGACTGCCCGGAAGGGAATACGAACAGCAGACAAATCGGGGTGATACGCCTTTCCGGGGAAAGACAGACTTATCTGTTTCCCGACGGGAGTGTGTGGAAGTATTCACGAAAGGAAATTGCCGCAAGCGACGGAAGACGCTATATTGAGGCAATGTTTTCAAACGTTACGGGTTTGTATGAGAAGCATCTTGAGCTTCGGCGGCAAACGGAGCAGTTGAAGCTTATTTCGCGCGAATTGAAAAAACTTTCGGAGAATGTGCTTGAATTGACAAGGGAGAGCGAGATACTTGCGGCAAAAACCCGCCTGCACGACAGAATAGGCGCGGGCTTGATTGCGATTCGGCAGACTCTTTTGGGAACGCGGACAGCGGAGGAGGGCGCAAAAGCACTGCAAGCGTTCCGCAATGCCGTGCGCATGATAAAATCCGATAATGAATCCGTTTCCGAAAAAGGAGAACTCGCGGAGCTCATGCAGGATGCAGAGGCGATAGGCATGCGCATTGAGCTTTTCGGTGAGCTGCCGGAAGATACGGATTTGCGGAAAGTTTTCCTTATTGCAATACGTGAATGCCTCACAAACGGTGTTCGCCATGCGGATGCAACGCTTATACATGCGGAAATTGTGCGGAAGAACAAAAGCATATTGTTATATATAACGAACAACGGAAAGCCCCCGGAAGGCGTTGTTGTGCCGAAAGGCGGGCTGTTGAACCTTTTGCGTTATGTTGCGGATTGCGGAGGAAAAATGAAAATCGAATCGCTGCCGCAGTATGTGCTGTCGATTGAACTGCCGTCGAAAAACGGGGAAGTTGAGAAGGAATGACAGAAAAAAGATAAAAACGGTGAAAACAGGGGCTCGAAAAATGAAAAAAATACTGATAGTCGAGGATCAAAGAATGCCGCGGGAGAATATGGAGCGCATGATCGCGGAAAGCGGACGATATGAATCTGCGGGCAGCATCAGCGACGCCGGACTTGCGCTTGCGCGCTGCTGCCGCATTCCTGTTGACTTGATATTGATGGATGTCTGCACGGCGGGCAATCGGGACGGCATAGAGGCTGCGGCAGAGATTAAAGCAAAGTTTCCGAATATCAAAATCATTATTGTAACATCAATGGCCGAAGTCGGATTTTTGGACAGGGCAAAAGCGGCAGGTGCGGACAGTTTCTGGTACAAGGATATAAGCCGTGAAAAGCTCATTGATATTATTGACAGAACCATGGCAGGGGAGAAGATTTTTCCGGATGCAACGCCGACGGTTCGGCTTGGCCTTGCGGACAGCACGGAACTGACCGCGCGCGAAATAAATGTGCTTAGGCTTGTGTGCGACGGGCTTGAATACGGGGAGATTGCGGAGCAGCTGAATATTTCGGAACGCACGGTCAAATACCATGTTTCAAACATATTGTCAAAAACGGGTTATGCGAACAAAACCCGCCTTGCAATTGCCGTTACGAACAAAAAATTTATCATCCCGAGGATTCCGGAGGATTCGAGCGACTTGCAATAAACAATCGGAACAACCGAAAAAACATCGAGAGGCTGCATTTCCGCGAATGCGGCTTTTTGTCGGTCGGGAATGCCGAAAAGCTGCGTATACGGTGAATTCGATAGTATTCCGTATGTTTTTGCAAATTGCACTTTCGGACAGTGCGAAGCGGCGGCAAATAATGTATAATCACACCAACCCACGGAGTGGGTTTGCGGCGGGACTAAGCCGAACGGCGGGCAATATGCGGCGGACGGCAGCGAAAACATTATCAGATGCGAGGACAAAACTCGGGCGAAAATCGAAAGAAAAACGGAGGCGAGCGAATGCGGCGAATAGTTGTTGATATGCAGAATGCATTATTTACGGATGCAATTGCAGCGGCATTGCGGAATTTTGACTCCGATTTCGAGGTTTTTGAAAGCGAGCTGCCGCAAAAAACGGCCGAGTTGTGCGGAGATGTGCGTGCGGACGTGCTGATTGCAGAGGTCACAAGCTGTACGCCGTGGACGTTTGAGGACCGCATGAAAACCCGAAGCGAGCTGAAAAAAATCTGCCGAAGGTGCAAAATTGTGCTCACCGTGGACGAAAACAACGAAAAGAACGCTGCGGACAGGGTGCGCCGTGCAAAAAAAGACGGACTGATTGACGGGTTCCTTTACGGTTCGGTTTCATCCGCATATCTTGCAGCTTTTATTGATACGCTGTAAAGCCGTGCACAGAAATTGGAAACAGAGTATGCGGCGGCCGCACGGGACAGGAAATCAGCCGAAAAAAATGTTATAATAAAATGCGATTGCGCGTTTAAATGCCCGAAACAGTTTTATAAGGCAAACTGAAGGACAAAACCGGAGTGCCGGATTTGGAACAAAAAATGCGCAGCCGAAAAGTATAAATGATTTGACGAACGATCGAAAGGAGCAAGAACCATGGGACTTATTAAGGCAGGAATCGGAGCGTTGGGAGGAACTCTGGCAGACCAGTGGAAAGAGTTTTTCTATTGTGATGCGCTTCCCAATGATGTCCTTATGAGAAGGGGACAGAAACAGATAACCGGACGCTCTTCCAACACAAAAGGCAACGACAACATCATTTCAAACGGATCGGGCATTGCCGTTGCCGACGGACAGTGCATGATAATCGTTGACCAGGGCAAAATCGTGGAAGTTTGCGCCGAACCGGGCGAATACACCTTCGATACATCCTCCGAACCCAGTATATTCAGCGGAAAATTCGGAGAAAGCCTGAAGGAAAGCTTCAGAACACTTTGGAAACGCTTTACCTACGGCGGCGATACGGGCAAGGATCAGAGAGTCTATTACTTCAACACCAAGGAGATCCTGAACAATAAATTCGGCACTGCCAACCCCATCATGTTTGAGGTTGTGAATAAGCGGATCGGCATGAGCAGAACGGTTCAGGTTCGCTGCAACGGTGTTTATACCTATGTTATTTCCGATCCGTTGGTCTTCTACTCAAGGCTTTGCGGCAATGTCGCAACGGAGTTCACGCGCGATGAGATAGACGCTCAGCTCAAGGTCGAATTTGTCGATGCGCTTCAGCCCGCGCTCGGTGCGCTTGCCGAACAGGAGCTGCGCCCGGCACAGATTCCCGCAAAGGCAAACGAGCTTAAGGCGGCAATGAACGACGCATTGAAACAGGAATGGATCGAGAACCGCGGCATTTCCGTTGCGAAAATCGCACTCAATCCCATCACGCTGACCGATGCGGACATGAAGAAGATCAACGAGATCGAGGACGCGGTGAACATCGGCTCCAACCCCTTTGCAATGGCGGGAAGGATGACGAACGCAACCGCCGATGCAATGCAGACCGCCGCGGGCAACTCTGCCGGCGCAATGACGGGCTTCATGGGCATGGGCATGGTCGGCATGGGCGGCCAAGGCGGTTTCGGTGCGGCACAGAACCTTTACAACATGGGGCAGCAGCAGATGCAGCAGAAACAACAGGTTGAGCAGCCGCGGGACTTCGATGGCATGGAACGATGGAAATGCTCCTGCGGAGCTGTAGTCTGCGGCAAATTCTGCCCCGAATGCGGCGCAAAGAAACCCGAACCCAAGCCCGCCGGCGAAAGCTGGAAATGCAGCTGCGGTGCAACGGCAACGGGCAAATTCTGTCCGGAGTGCGGCGCAAAGAAACCCGAACCTGCACAGGACGGCTGGACCTGCACCTGCGGAAAGGTCAACAAAGGTAAATTCTGTTCAAACTGCGGTGCAAAAAAGCCTGAGAGCGCACCTCTGTACCGCTGCGACAAATGCGGCTGGGAACCCGCAGACCCTGCGCACCCGCCGAAATTCTGCCCCGAATGCGGAGACGTGTTCGACGATAAAGACGTTAAGTAAAATAATAAACTCCTTACACTGAACTTTCGGTGCGGCGGCGGAGAATGCGGACAGCATTCTTTGCTGCCGGCCGTGAAATGCGACCGCATGACGAACTGAAAGCAAATGTTTCTGCGATTTGAAAAGCTTTCCGAATTCGGAAAGCTCGCATCGTTTTAATAATAAGGAACTGATTTAACGGAAAAAATTTTTCCACAACGGTTTTGCAGGGAGAGATTTATGCAGAATTTACAGGAATATAAATGCCCGTGCTGCGGAGGCGCGATCGCCTTCGACAGCACTGCGCAAAAACTGAAGTGCCCGTATTGCGATACGGAATTTGAAATTGAAACATTAAAAGGCTATGAAGAGGAGCTGGAAGGCGACTCGGCCGACAACATGGAATGGCAGACCGATGCGGGAAGTGAATGGCAGCAGGGCGAGGCGGACGGCCTTTGCAATTACAGCTGCAGTTCCTGCGGCGGCGAAATAGTTGCGGATGAGACAACGGCGGCAACAAAATGCCCGTTCTGCGATAATCCGGTCATTATGAAGGGCAGACTTTCCGGAATGCTCAAACCGAATTATGTGATTCCGTTCAAGCTGGACAAAAAGGCGGCAAAGGCAGCTTATATGCGGCATATTGAAGGCAAACGCCTTTTGCCGAAGCTGTTCCGCGATCAGAATCACATCGATGAAATAAAGGGAATTTATGTGCCCTTCTGGCTGTTCGATGCGGAAGCGGATGCAAACGTGCGCTACCACGCAGAGATTGTACGTACATACAGTGACAGCGAGAACAACTATACCGAAACGAGTCACTACATGGTTCAGCGTGGCGGCAGCATCGGGTTCGAGAATGTTCCGGTTGACGGTTCCGAAAAAATGGCGGATGACCTTATGGAGTCCATCGAGCCTTTCGATTTTTCGGAAGCGGTGGATTTTCAAACGGCATACCTTGCGGGTTATCTGGCGGATAAATACGATGTTGATGCGGATCACAGCATCGACCGTGCAAACGAGCGAGTCAAACGTTCCGTTGAGGAGGCTTTTGCTTCAACCGTTGAAGGCTACACAACGAAGCGGACGGAAGCAAGCAGCGTTCAGCTGCATAACGGCAAGGCAAAATATGCGCTTTATCCCGTTTGGCTTTTGAACACAACGTGGAACGGACAAAGATACACCTTTGCGATGAACGGGCAGACGGGCAAATTCGTCGGCGATCTGCCGGTGGATAAATCCGCCGCAGCGAAGTGGACGCTCGGATTGACCGTCGGTTTGGGAGCTGCTGTTTACGGCATATGCTGGCTGCTGCGGCTTCTCAGAATCCTGTAAGGAGGAATGCGAAAATGAAAAAGAACACTCTTTCCCCCAAAAGCATCATTGTGATTCTTATTGCCGCAATTATCGCCCTGACGGCATTTGTGCCCGTGAGCGCGTACGGCGGCAGAGTATATGTTGCGGATGAGACGGATTCAATACCCGCGGAAAAGCTTGCGGAGCTCAACGAATATGCGGAACATGCATCGGAAGCCTGCGGAACGGATATTTTGTTCCTGCTGGCGGAGGATGAAGCAGCGGCGGGCGACGGCATTGTTGATTACATGGCGAACTATCCCAATATGGGAAACGGTGAGAGCAGAATCTTTTTTGCGATCGGTCCGGATTCGTCGTGGTACATACTGTGCGGCGGCAATATGCAGAACATGCTGACGAAAGAACAGGAAGATGCGCTGCGCGATGCATATAACGGACCCGAAACCTATTTTGGCGGCATCAAGGCATATATCGACCTTGCCGAAAGCTATGTTTTTGAAATTTATCCCAACGATACTCCCGTTGATGAGGGGCTTGAGGGGCTCGAAAGGCTTCCGGAAGAGATAAGATCAATGGATGAGTTCACCTGCGTTCTGGACGGTGCCGGTATGATCGAACCGGAACAGCGTGCCGAACTTATGAAAAAACTGGGTGAGCTCAGCAGCAAGTACGGAATGGACTATGTTGTCTGCACGGTGAAAAGCCTTAACGGCTCAACTGCGGAGGCTTGTGCGGATGACATTTTCGACTACTGCGGATTCGGTCGCGGCGAGGATCGAAGCGGCGTGCTGCTGCTTATCAGCACGGGCGACAGGAAGTGGCATATTTCAACAAAGGGATACGGAATCACCGTGTTTACCGATGCGGGAATCAAATACATCGGTGAGGAGCTCAAAGAGAAGATGAAATCGGCAGATTACGCAGGCACATTTTTCGGGTTTGCGGATCTCTGCGACAGGTTCACCGACCAGGCAAAAAAAGACAGACCGTACGATACTTCCAACCTTCCGATAAAACCCCTTTCGTTCAAATATATCCCTATTTCACTCGGCATAGGTCTTGTTATCGCACTTATTGCCGTCAGTGTTATGAAATCGAAACTTAAGACCGTTCGATACAAAGCGGAGGCAAACAGCTATGTTCGCCCGGGCAGCATGAATATCACGGTAAGCCGCGATTTGTTCCTTTACCGCACGGTTGCAGTTTCTCCAAAGCCGAAAAGCAACGGCGATTCGGACGGCGGAAGCAGCACGCACACATCCTCCTCGGGTTCCACCCACGGCGGGGGCGGCGGAAGCTTTTAAATAAAATGCACGCAGATTGTTAAGTTTAAACTGATTCAACAGTTCCGACCTCCATAAGCATTTCGGCGCATCCCTGCTTCAGCCCGGTTAACCGGTGCGGCAGGTGGATCGGACAGGGATGCGGCGAGATGCGGCGGCACTGCACGAGAAAAAGAAATTCTATTGAAAGGAAACAGAAAAAAATGAGTATTTTTGACAGACTTAAAAACGCAGCGGAAAAGACGGCGAAGGATGCGGCGCGTTCCGTAGGCAATACAATCGGAACGAAGAGGGAAACATTCACTTTCTCCGCTCTTCCCGAAAGCCTTGCCGAAATGCAGGCTCTGCCCGAGGCAAAGCTGGACACGCCGTTCGCAACGGCTGCCCTGACAGTGCTTGCGCTCTGCGCATATGCAGCGGACAGGTCCACAGGAACGGAAATGCTGAATTGGCTGCGCGGCCCGCGCCCGCTCAACGGTCAGGATATTTCTTTTCTTAACGACAGGTTCCGCGACGGAAAGACTTATCTCCCGTTCACCTATTTTGCAGGCTCAACTCCGGACAACAACTACACTCCGGCACAACCTTACAAAGTTACAATCGAAAGCAATCATGTTTCGGCTGAGGAACAGGGGTATATGAAACTGTTCATTCCCTGCGGCGGTGCCGATTCACCCCGACCCATTAAACTGCGCCAGAGGGGCAGCGACGGCAAATGGTTCCTTTGGGAACAATATCTGCTTACAGGCGTAAGGACTCCGAAGGAAGCCGATCCGTGGGCATAAAACCCGAAAAATGCTGTTTTTCAATCCGGCAAGGTATTCTTATTCGAAAAGGAGAATAAAATGGACATTATCGGCAAATGGAAGGTTAAACAACTCAATATTCCGACACTTGACGGCGTTATTCAGTGCACCCCGGACAATATGCCCGAAGGAGAAGTGTTTGAAGAGTTTGCGCCGATGGCGAATGCGATCTTCGAGTTCACTCCGGAAGGAAGTCTGGATATGCTCTTAAGCTTTTCGGCGGAAGAACTTGAAGACGCAGCAAAGCACGGCGAAAGGGTTCGCGACGGATACTTTGTTGCGGAATCCAAACCGTGGAAGGAAGTCGATGGGAAATTCTACTATCTTGAGGATATTGAGGGCGAAATAATGGGCAGCGAGATCGACCCCTATTTTGAAATCAAGGTTCAGCCCGACGGCAGCCTGATGTACTGCATGGATATGCTGCTTCTTGAAAGGGTGTAATCATTTAAAGTTTTTTCAGCATTGCCGAGGTACGGCGCATTACGACTTTTCGGCAGGCGCAAACACCGGTTTTTGCCCGAAAGGGACAAATTCATAAATCAAAGAAGAAAGAGAGAACGGGAATGAAAAGAAGCGGAAGAATCCCTGCACCAGATCATGCCCTTGCTGCACCGGCTCCTTTGCGGTTCGCGGCACATTGAAGGACGTTCCTGCCGGTAAACGGAAGGACGATCTCGGTGCGGACACCAAAGTGACATGAGAGTTTGACGGCAAGGGCAAATGAAAAATGCAGAATGAGCCAGCGGCTCAGAACGGTGAGCAGTCGTTGACAATATTCGGCAACGATCATGCCCGAACTGCGGGACGAACCCAATGTGTGCACGTTCTCCGCTGACGGCAGCAAGCTCACAGCGTATGATATTTTTCCGTCGGATCTCGGCGGACGGTAAGTAAAAACAGTAAATAAAGAATATTTCGGAGGAAGAAAAATGAAAGGTCAAAAGTTTTTAAAGGTTACTGGCATTCTTATGATAATCGGAGCGGCGCTTTCGATTCTTTTCGGGGTTATCATCGGCGGCGTCGGCGCACTGATTGCAAAATTCGCCGGCGCTTCAACACTTGGTTTTGCATTCTATCTGGGTCTTGCAACTACGCTTGTCGGCGGCATCATTCAGCTTATTGCAGGCATCAACGGTGTTAAGCATTGCAACAAGCCCGAAAATGCAAAGAAATGCATCACATGGGGTATCATTGTTATCGCTCTTGCCGTTATCAGCAACGTGCTTGAAGTGATTGGCGGCGGCAAATTTAACGTGCTGAGCTTTGTGATCGGGCTGATCGTTCCCGGACTGTACATTTACGGTGCATTCCTTAACCACAAAGAAAACGCTCGGTAAATTTGCAGAATGAATTCGCCGCAGAAACGGATGCGGCACAGCATTACGATAACACTAAAATAACGGCATAATTACGAACACGGGGGCACCGAGCGGTGTGCCCGTGTTTTTTTCGCGGAAGTAATATGCATAATCTGCATAAGCAAATTGAATCGTTATGCTTATGCCCGAAAGAGTTATTTGCACAATTCCCCAAAAAGCGAAATCATTTTTTTTGCAAAACTATTTTGATGAAATTGAGATATTTTCCCGCACCGGCATCCATTGAACGCCTGTCACCGACAGCATACTCGTTATCCTGTGCAAGCCAGTCCGTCCAAACTTCTTCGTTGCTCTGCATTTGTTCAACGGTCAGCACTTTTGCGCCGCGGCATTTTGAAACCATATCCGTCCAATACGATACATCGTGCATATAGTCAAGCTGCTCCGGTGTCCACGAGAGAAGCAGCTCGGAAGGAAGGCTGTCGCGGCAATCCCGAACCATGCCGGGAATTGCAATGTAAACATATCCGCCGCACTTGACAAACGGAAGAAGCTTTTCGTCCAGATAAGTCTCATCGCGGCCGAAATAATTGTAGGAGTCCGTGCTCACAACGGCATCGAAAAATTCCTTTCACGGCGGAAAGAGTGTGCGCATAGTATGACAGCAAACGAACATACGGGGGTATTGGGTCCGATGCATGGAAAGGAATGGAAGAAAGGCGGAGGTAAAGAGTATAACGGAGACAATGAGCCGGCTGCTGAGTTTGTAATGACATTGGATAAACTTGAACCGGGGCAGGCGGGGGTCATCCTTGAACTGAATACAGGCGGCGGCATGCGCAGGAGGCTGATGGATCTGGGCTTTTCGGCAGGGGAGCGTGTTGAATGCGTGCTTAAAAGCCCTCCCGGAGATCCGCGCGCATACCTTGTGCGCGGAACCGTGACGGCTTTGCGGGGAAAGGATGCGGCGGAAATTAAGGTTCGTGCGGAGGACGGAGCCTGCAATATGCGTTCCGCTGCCCGCTGCAACAGCGGCGCGGAAAATAAAGAGGGGTGATGAAATGGGACTTACGAATTCATCTGTCGGGCGCAGTGCGTCGCAAGGCGGGTTTGAAGCAACAAATCTTCCCGTCATTGCGCTTGCGGGCAATCCGAACGTCGGCAAAAGCACCGTGTTCAATGCGCTTACGGGATTGAAACAGCACACGGGGAATTGGGCGGGCAAAACAATAGAACTTTGCAGCGGCAAATGCAAAAAGGAGCCGTGGCAGCTTGTGGATCTTCCCGGCTGCTACTCGCTGAGCCCGCGTTCGCGGGAGGAAGCGGTTGCACGGGATTTTCTTAAAGAGCGAAAACCGAATGCGGCGGCGGTTGTACTTGACGCAACCTGCCTTGAGCGAAGCCTTGCGCTTGCGCTTCAGATTATCGAAATCACGGAGAAGGTCGTCATATGCATAAACCTTATTGATGAAGCACGAAAATGCGGAATACATATTGACGCGGAGCGGCTTGAAATGCGGCTTGGCGTTCCGGTCGTGCTTTGTTCGGCGCGGAGCGGAGAGGGGCTTTGCGAATTGCTTGAGGCCGTGAAACACGTGATGGCAAACCCGCCCGAAAATGTTTACCGCATTCAATACCCGAAAAGCGTAACGGAGTACCTGCAAAACAGCGGGAGAATGCCATTCGGCTGTTCGAATAAATCCGATAAAAACGAAGACGGTGAACAGGAAAACCCGCCGCCGGAGGCTGAGGTATCGCTTGAGGATGCGGTTTCAAAGAGCATTCTTGATGCCTGTCGTGAACTTTGCTGCGGAGTTGTGACGGTTGTGCCGCCGGAAAGCTGCGGGAGAGAGTGCCTGGGTCGAAAAAAATGCGCGGGCTGCATGAAATGCGGCTGCAAAGCCTGCAAACACTGCGGCGAATGCGGCGAGGTCGGCGATGTACGGCGGATGACACGGCGCATAGATAAAATACTGACGGGAAAATTTACCGCATTGCCGTTGATGCTGCTGATGCTTTTCGGCGTGTTTTATCTCACGATACGCGGGGCAAACTACCCTTCCGAACTGTTGTCGCGCGGGCTGTTTGCGCTTGAAGCTCTGCTGCGGAAGCTGTTCGACGCAATTCGAATGCCGAATATGATAACGGACGCGCTGCTTTCGGGCATGTATCGCACAACGGCATGGGTCGTGGCGGTCATGCTGCCGCCGATGGCGATTTTTTTCCCGCTTTTCACGCTGTTGGAGGATCTCGGAGTGCTTCCGCGGATTGCGTTTAACCTTGATAAGGGGTTTGCGCGCTGCAATGCCTGCGGCAAACAGGCTTTGACAATGTGCATGGGCTTCGGCTGCAATGCGGCGGGTGTTGTCGGGTGCAGAATCATTTCGGGGAAAAGGGAAAGGCTGATTGCGATCCTGACGAATTCGTTTGTGCCCTGCAACGGACGGTTTCCGATGCTTATCGCGTTGATTTCGCTTTTTCTTGCAGGCAACAGCGGCGGATCCGCAGCAGGTTCGCTCACGGCGGCGGGTGTGCTTGCGCTTGTTGTTGTTTTTTCGGCTGCGGCAACGCTTGCGGTGTCGTTCATCCTTTCAAAAACCCTGCTTCGCGGCGAAAGCTCCGCATTTACGCTTGAACTGCCGCCTTACCGCGTGCCGCGAATAGGGCAGGTCATTGTGCGGAGCGTGCTGGACAGAACACTGCATGTTCTCGGGCGCGCGGCAGCCGTTGCGGCTCCGTGGGGACTTGCGGTGTATGCGCTTGCAAATATCAGCGCGGGCGGGGAAACGCTGCTTTCGTGGTTTTGCTCATGGCTTGATCCCGCGGCAAGGCTTATCGGGCTGGACGGGGTGATACTTGCGGCATTCATTTTGGGGCTGCCCGCAAACGAGCTTGTGATTCCGATAATGCTGATGGCATACACCTCAGGGAGCTGCCTTACGGAAATAAGCTCATATGCCGCCCTTTCGGAAGTGCTTTCGGGCAACGGGTGGACGGCGATGACGGCTGTTTCCGCCGTGCTGTTCACTTTGATGCACTCGCCGTGCAGCACAACACTGCTGACGATAAAGAAGGAAACGGGGAGTATCGGCTGGACTGCGGCGGCGGCGGTCATACCGACGGCGGCGGGAATCGGGCTGCTTGCGGTGCTGAACTGCATTTTCGGATGAGGATGCCTGCACGATTCGAAATGCTCCGAATGATGCTGCTTTTGTGAAAAGAGCCGAAAAACTGTTATTCCCGGAAAACTGTCTTTAAACGGTGCTTTCCGGGAAAACATTTTTAAGTGCGAACCGCCGAGGGGAGAATGTTTATTATATTCGGTATTTGAATTCTGCTGCGGAATAAGGTATAATGAATTCAAGAAGACTCCGATTGAAGGCTGTTTCGGCGAAAAAACACCGTAAATTCAACTTTTTTACCGAAAGCGAATTGCACGGAGCGTTCCCGAATGCAGCTGAAAAACATCGACGGTATTTCGGAGGCTGTTTCTGCGGAAAACCGAAAGGAGCGCGCAAATGAAATGGGATAAAATCGCCGGTGTGCGGCGGGAATTGAAGAAGATGGCCAGGGAAGCGATGGGAAGGGAGTATATTTTCAGCGTGACTTTTGCCTGCATGATGAACCTGATCCCGTGGATGGTTCACAAATTTCTGGGCAGCCATTGGGCGGTCGGCATCATTTCTTCAACGATACGCCGCTGCGGGTTTGCGGGGCTGTCGATTCCTCTGCTGTGCTTTTCGCTGCGGATAATTCTTCGAAACATGCTCATAGTGCTGCCGATAAGCATATTTGTTCAACAGAATATGAGAGTGGGTGCACAGGACAGCCTGTATCAGATTTTTTGGGCCGAAGAGATCAGGCCGCTCGATTTTATCAGGTTCGGATTTCGGAGATATTGGCATAACTTCAGCGGAATGATGATGGTGAATATTCGCGTTTTTCTCTGGTCGCTGCTTTTCATCGTTCCGGGAATCATAAAGCATTACGAATACTGGCTCACACCGTACCTGCTGGTTGAAAATCCCGAGCTCACGCCGAAGGACGCAATGGAATTTTCCGCCCGTTTGACCAAAGGCTATAAATGGGATCTGTTTTTGTTCGATTTAAGCTTCTGGTACTGGCATCTTTTGGGGCTGCTGACTTTCGGCATTGCGCGGGTGCTGTTCGTGCAGCCGTATTATTACCTTGCAAAATCCGGTTGGCATATTTATCTTTTCAGAATGGCGGACGAGCTTTCGGATGCCGATATCAACGCATACAGGGCGCAAAATGCCGAACGGAACGGCAAACGGTAAACAACTCCGAATTTCGAATGCGGAGACTTCAACGAAAAACCGGTTATTGATTAAGGAGTGCGAAATGGCAACATCGGCCGAATACATTGAATACGCTGCGGAAAGAGTGAAGCAGTGCGGCATATCGGAAGAAATACGCTTCAGAAAAATGTTCGGGGAATACATGCTGTATGCTGCGGACAGACCCGTTCTGCTTGTTTGCGACGATACGGTTTTTGTGAAGATGCTGCCGGAGCTTGAATCCGTTTTCGGCGGCAGGGCGGTACAGAAAGGCGTTCCCTATCCGGGTGCGAAGGAGCATTTTATTCTTGATATTGACGATGATGAGCTTGTCAGGGCGGTCGTTTCGGAGCTTGTCCGCGTGACGCCCGTATCGGGAAGCAAGAACAAAAAAAAAAGAGGGACAAGGGACTGAAAAATGAGCGGAATGATTCGGAATGACGAAAACAAAGGCAGCGGCATAGATATCGGTACGGCAGACGGTTATACGGCGGTTTCGATTGCCGAGCGGCCGGAGCTTTTGCATGATGCTGCGGATTGGTTCAGCTCAAAATGGCGTATCCCGCGGGAAGCCTATGCCGAAAGCATGGAGGAATGCCTCAAAAACGAAAAAGAACGCGGGGAAGGCGGGAACAAAATCAGCGTTCCGCAATGGTACGTTGTGTTGAAGGACGGAAAGATTATCGCGGGAGCGGGAGTTATAACGAATGATTTTCACAACCGCCCGGATCTCACGCCGAATGTTTGCGCCGTTTATGTTGAAAAGGAATACCGCTGCCGCGGCATTGCCGGCAGAATGCTTGCGCATGTATGCGAAAAAATGCATAAAAGCGGAATTGATACGCTGTATCTTTTGACGGATCACACGAACTTTTATGAACGGTACGGTTGGACTTATCTTTGTCCAGTGCAGGGGGACGGGGAGAGTGAACCGTCAAGGATGTATGTTAAAAGGTACTTTCCGAAAAATGACTGAAATTCGGAATGCGGAACAAAGCATGAGAATGCGGACGGTGATAATGCCACCCGATTGTCCCGAGAATATCAGAGGACGGCCGGACTGTATATTTCATGTATGCGGCTTGACTGCAATGCATTGACATGATAAAATATTCAATCAGAACCGAATACTGCAATCAGCGAATGAGGGAGTAGTTTCACGGGACGCAGGTTCCGCGGCACGCATCAACAACACTGACGCAGCGCACAGAAGTGCAGCCGCGTTTGGTGCGGGCGTTACCCCGATGACGGGAATTTCAAAGGCTTCGGCTGACATGAATATTTCGTTTAACGTCACATAACAAGCAAGACTCATGCAGCACCGAAAGACCACAGGTTTGTTTTCGTGTGCCGCAGGGAGTCTGTTTTTTATGGACTTGCGTAAACTTAAATGTTTTTCGCTTTGCGGACGGTTGAACGCCGTATAAAAAAGGCAGAATAACAAAACAGGCGAACGGTGCAGAAAGGGAATTGACACAAAAAATGAGGTACTACTACGAAGACAAAGAGCGCGTCCTGCAGTCACTCGGCTCATGCGAGCAGGGTCTTTCCGATGCGGAAGCGGCGGCAAGGCTTGAGCGAAACGGCAGAAACAAGCTGAAAGAAGCAAAGAAGGAATCCCTTCTTTCGCGGTTTTTCAATCAGCTCAAGGACCCGATGATAATAATTCTTATCGCGGCGGCAATTGTTTCCGGCGTTGTTTCGGTTGTTGAAAAGGAAAGTTTTTCGGACACGATAATAATTATTGCGGTCGTTTTGCTGAACGCTGTCCTCGGTGTTTATCAGGAGAGCAAAGCGGAAAAAGCGATCGAGGCATTGCAGGCAATGTCCTCGGCAACAAGCAGAGTTCTGCGCGGGGGCATGGTTCGCCTTGTCAAGAGCGAAGAACTTGTTGTCGGAGATGTTGTGCTGCTTGAAGCGGGCGACGCGGTGCCGGCGGATGCGAGGGTTATCGAATGCGCAAGCCTGCAGGCGGAGGAAGCCGCATTGACGGGCGAAAGCGTTCCCGTCAATAAACAGGTTGAAACCATTGAGGATCTGACCGGCAAAGAATGTCCGCTCGGAGATCGCGTGAACATGGTCTATATGGGTTCAACCATCGTGTACGGCAGGGGCTATGCCGTTATCACCGCAACGGGCATGGATACCGAAATGGGCAAGATCGCGGATGCACTCACAAAAGCGGAGAGCGGACAAACGCCTCTGCAGATTAAACTCGGCCAGCTCAGCCGAATTTTGACGTACATTGTCATCGGCATATGCATCTTTATGTTCGGCTTCAGCCTTTTGACGGCAAAAAGCGGCATCACGCCCGAACTTGTTCTGAACACATTCATGGTTGCGGTCAGCCTTGCGGTTGCCGCAATTCCGGAAGGGCTTGCAACCGTTGTTACAATTTCGCTTTCGATCGGCGTTACGAAAATGAGCAGGCGCAATGCCGTCATAAGGAAGCTTACGGCCGTTGAAACTCTCGGCTGTGCGCAGGTTATTTGCTCCGATAAAACAGGCACGCTGACCCAGAACCGAATGACGGTTGTGCGCACCGCGGGCCGTGACGAAAAGCTGCTTGCAACGGCGATGTCGCTCTGTTCCGATGCGGAACCCGATGAAACGGAGAAAGCGGTCGGCGAACCGACGGAATGTGCGCTTGTGAATTTTGCAACCGCACTCGGGTTGAAAAAACCTGCTTTGAAGGCGGAATACCCCCGCATTGCGGAAGCTCCGTTCGACAGCATGAGAAAGCTTATGACCACCGTTCACAACCATAACGGGGAAATAATCCAATTTACAAAGGGTGCGCCGGATGAATTGCTCAAACGCTGCACGGGTTATTTCGACGGCAGCAAAGTCGTGCCGATGACGGATGCGCTGCGCCGTGAAATACTTGCGGAGAACAAATCCATGGCGGATGATGCACTGCGTGCACTCGCTGCGGCAATGCGGACATGGGACGAAAAGCCCGCGATCACAACGCCGGAGTATCTCGAACAAAATCTTACATACATCGGAATTACCGGCATGATAGATCCGGTTCGCCCGGAAGCGATAGCGGCCGTCAAAGAATGCCGCGAGGCGGGGATCCGTCCCATCATGATAACCGGCGACCACCGTGATACGGCGGTTGCAATTGCAAAACAGCTCGGAATCATTTCCGATGCCTCCGAATCGCTGACGGGCGCGGAGCTGAACGAAATGTCCGATGATGAGCTTTACAATAATATTGACAAGTATTCGGTGTATGCCCGCGTGCAGCCCGAACACAAGGTGCGCATTGTCAAGGCATGGCAGCGCAGAGGCAAAGTTACCGCAATGACCGGCGACGGCGTGAACGATGCAGCTTCCATCAAAACAGCCGATATCGGCGTGGGCATGGGCATCACGGGAACGGATGTCACAAAAAATGTTGCCGATATGGTGCTTGCGGACGATAATTTTGCAACCATCGTTTCCGCCGTTGAAGAGGGCAGGCGCATTTACGACAACATCCGCAAGGCGATTCAGTTCCTGCTTGCTTCCAATGCGAGTGAGGTGCTGAGCATCTTTACGGCAACGCTTTTGGGCTTCACGATACTTGAACCCGTGCATCTGCTTTGGATAAACCTTATCACGGACTGCTTCCCTGCGCTTTCGCTTGCAATGGAACGTGAGGATGATGACATTATGCGGCGTCCTCCCCGCAACCCGAAAGAAGGCATATTCGCAAACGGCATGGGGTTTGAAGTTGCCTATCAGGGCGTTATGCTGGCTGCAATAACCGTTGCGGCATACTGCATCGGGCATTTCCGTGACCTCGGCACATGGAACGTTATCGGCAGCGCGGCAAGTCCGCACGGCATGACCATGGCGTTTTTAACGATGAATCTTGCGGAGATTTTCCACAGCTTCAACATGCGTACCCAACACGGCAGCATATTTGCCAAAAAGGGACAGAACATGTGGCTTTGGGGCTCGTTTGCGCTTGCGCTGCTGCTCACGAGTGCGGTTGTTTTCATCGATCCGATAGCGGAAGTGTTCAGCCTTGCAACGGACTTCGGCTTTGATGAATTCGTTATCGCGTTCGCACTTGCATTGTCAACAATCGTAATTGTTGAGATCGTAAAGTGCTTCCAGCGCATGTATTATAAAAACAAAAGATAAACATAAATACAGAGCGCACTCCGCATGACGGAGGTGCGCAGAACGAAGAGCCCGATCCGCACGGATGGGGCTCTTTCTAATTGACGGCATGAGCGGCACGGCAGCTCCGCTTTAGCATACACCGCCGTTCGGTGCAATACCGTATTAATGACACAAAATTACAGTATTGACGAAAACCGGGCGGGAATCGCTACGCCGCGAAACCGTTCGGAGGTGCAGCAAACGAACTTTTTTGAAAAAAGACGAAAAAATGTTGTGCATATAATATCAAAAAAGAAAGATATATTCCTGAAAAATTAAGCCGATAAAGGTTTTTTTGAAAAAAGCAGGAATAAAAAAAGTTTTAGAAAAACACTTGCGATAAGGCGGTTAAGATGATATAATAAATGCGTCAGACTAAAGTGCACGGGCGTATACTACCCCGAATCACGGGGTTCTTAATTGCGGCGCACGTATCTGCATCATTTAATTCGGTTTTTGCGCCTTGTGCGTGAAAATAAAAAAATTTAGGAAGGACGACATCCGATGAAAAACCTAAAAAGAGTACTGTGTGCTCTTCTCGCACTCGTCATGGTTCTCGGCTTTGTAGGCTGCAAGAACAACGGCGATGACAAGACCACACCCGCACCCAACAACACCAACAAGCCGGCAGAGTCCGAGGTTCCCGCAACCGCGGTTCCCACCACTCCGCTCCCCACCGGCGACTACAATGCAATGTCTGCTGCTATCTATGATGCACAGCTCGGCGCATTCAACACCCTTTACCAGGCTGCAAAAGAAGAGACGAACGTTTCCAAGCGTTATGCTCTTATGGCACAGGCTGAGGCAAAGCTTCTTGAAGCTGCTGTTCTCATCCCCGGCACCACCAACGGCGGCAACTACGGTCTGAGCCGTGTTGCAAAGCGTTCCGCTTCCACCGTTCTCTGGGGCAATGACTCCGACCGTTTCCACAATGTTCTCGTAACCACCGAGCTCATCGCCGCAGAGGATCAGACTCACCTCAAGGCAATGTGGAATGAGGTTCGCGGAACCGGCACCTACACCCAGAAGGCAACCGATTACCTGAAGGAAAAGGGCTACACCCTTAAGGACACCTACAACATGGGTTACGTCAGCGACCCCCAGACCTGGGACGCTCTCGCAACCTCCCGTTCCGCAGACTCCGAAGCTATCGTTAACACCTACGACGGTCTCGTAGAATACGATAACGAGAACGAAATCAAGCCCGCTCTCGCAGAGTCCTGGGAAGTTTCCGAAGACGGCAAAACCTACACCTTCCACATCCGTCAGGGTGCAAAGTGGGTTGACGCACAGGGCCGTGAAGTTGCAGACGTTAAGGCAGACGACTTTGTTGCAGGTATGCAGCATATGCTCGATGCAGGCGGCGGTCTCGAATACCTCGTTGAAAACATCATCGTTAACGCTCTCGAATACAACACCGGCGACGTTACCGATTTTGCAGAAGTAGGCGTTAAAGCAACCGACGACAACACCGTTGTTTACACCCTCTGCCAGCCCACCAGCTACTTCATCACCATGCTTGGCTACAACGTATTCGCTCCCATGAGCCGTACCTACTTTGAGTCCAAGGGCGGCGTATTCGGCAAGGACGACTACAAGGCAGCTGTTGACGCAGGCACCATGAAGTACGGTCAGACTGTTAACGACATCGCTTACTGCGGTCCTTACACCGTAACCAACCACACCGCAGAAAACACCATCGTTTTCGAGGCGAACCCCACCTACTGGAACAAGGACAACATCACCATCAAGACCCTCACCTGGAAGTTCAACGACGGTAAGGATCCCACCAAGGCATACGAAGACACTAAAGCAGGCACTCTTGACGGCTGCGGTCTCTCTTCCGCTTCCCTCGAAGCCTGCAAGGCAGACGGCAACTTCGAAAAGTACTGCACCGTTTCCGATACCGATGCTACTTCCTTCGTTCTGTTCCTCAACCTTAACCGTAATGCGTATGCAAACTTCAACGACAAGACCAAGGCTGTTTCCACTATGACCGACGATCAGAAGAAGAGAACCGACGCTGCAATGCTCAACGTTCACTTCCGCCGCGCAATCGGCATGGGTCTTGACATCGCTACCTACAACGGACAGGTTGTCGGCGAAGAGCTCAAGCTCAACTCCGTACGTAACTCCTACACCCCCGGTAACTTCATCGCTCTTGAAGAAGATGTAACCGTCGAAATCAACGGCGAATCCAAGACTTTTGCAAAGGGCACCTACTACGGTGAGATCATGCAGGCTCAGATCGACGCTGACGGCGTTAAGATCAAGGTATGGGATGCAGAGAACCAGACCAGCGATGGTTTCGCAGGTTGGCACAATCCTGCTAACGCTTACGAAGAGCTTCAGCAGGCAATCACCGAGCTCAAAGAATTCGGCGTTGAGATCTCCAAGGATAACCCCATCGTTATGGACCTGCCCTACTATTCCGGCGCCGACGTCTACACCAACCGCGCTCAGACCCTCAAGCAGTCTGTTGAAGAAGCTCTCCAGGGCTGCGTTGTTGTCAACCTCGTTTCCTGTGCAGATGCTAAGGAGTGGTACTATGCAGGTTACTACACCGAATCCGGCAAGGATGCTAACTACACCCTGTACGACGTATCCGGTTGGGGTCCTGACTACGGTGATCCCGCAACCTACCTCGACACCATGCTCGGTGACGGCGCAGGTTACATGGCTAAGTGCCTCGGTCTCTTCTAATACCGCATTCGCACAATAGCTTAGCTTTATAGAACACTAACGGACAATGGGGGAAGACCTCGTATCTTCCCCCGTTGTAATCTTTATAAGGAGTAGGGGCTGAATATGACGAAATATCTATTAAAGCGATTGCTGACCGGTGTGCTTTCGGCATGTGCTGCAACGATAATCGTTATGATCATGATTTTCTCTTTGCTTGATCGTAACCTTATTTTTGCAAAGGACTCCGTGTACAGTCATCAGACAAATAATGCTCGAGAAGCCTATAAGTACCGCAAATGGAGAGAATACGGCTATCTTGATTATGTTACCTATGCTGACTATGTAAACAGCTTGGTAAGAAACGGCGAGGTCGATGAAGAAACCGCAAAGACCGCCGTTAAACTCGGCAGAACTGCCGAAAAAGATTCTGAAGAAACTCAAGCTTACATCAAAAAATTCACCGAATACTATGAGGGCAAAGGCTATAAAGTCGTGCGACTTGATGCCGTTCTTAAACCCAGCGGACGCGGTCTTGCCGAGGGCGGTTCACCTCAGCTTTTTGCGCATCGTGACGTCCCCCTCATTTCTCGTGTGCTTAAATACTTCGGGAGCATTTTCACTATTGATAATATCCACAAGGCAAGCGGCGTTGCCGATGCCGATCGCGGATTGACATTCACTTTCTATGATCCCGTCTATAACCCCGTCGGTTCCGAAAAGAAAGTTTTCTCCCCGGCTATCATGGGCAACGGTACAACTCACAAGTACCTGCTCTATTTCAACAACAAATTCCCTTATGTTCATCAGAACCTTCTGACCATTTCCCTCGGTACTTCCTTTGCTGTTAACCAGGGCGTCGACGTGTTCACAACGATGACCAAATCCCAGGGTTCATTCGTTAAGAGACCGATGACCTTCCCCACCGGTTTCGTTGAGGAAAGTGCGGACGATCTTCACACAGCGACTTATGCGGCAGGTTCGAAGGATTCTTCCCCTGTTACCGCAGCGCGTTTCACCGATGACTACACAAACGTTCGGACTGTCAACAAGACTTATTCCAAGGTTGGCTTCTCGTTCATCCTCGGTATTCTGTCCAGTCTTCTTGCATACCTCATCGGTATTCCCGCAGGCATCTCCATGGCACGCAAAAAAGACAAGCTGGGCGACAAGATCGGCACGATTTATATCATTTTCAGTCTCGCCGTTCCCTCCCTTGCGTACATCTTCATGGTTAAGGCTCTCGGCCGACTCATCGGTATGCCCACAACCTTCGACCTTGATAAAGGTACATGGCTGATGTATGTTTTGCCCATTATCTCCCTCGCACTTCCCTCCATCGGTAACCTGATGAAGTGGCTGCGCCGCTACATGATCGACCAGATGAACTCCGACTACGTCAAGTTCGCTCGTTCAGGCGGTCTTTCCGAGAGTGAGATTTTCAGCAAGCATATCTTCAAGAATGCTGCAATCCCCATCATTCACGGTATCCCGGGCACGGTTCTGTTCGCACTTGTCGGCGCGATCATCACCGAACGCGTTTACGTTGTTCCCGGCGCAGGTAACCTGCTCACCACGGCTATCAACATGTACGATAACAATGTTATTGTTGGTTTGACTCTGTTCTACGCGCTGCTGTCGATTGTTGCCATCATTCTGGGCGACCTCCTCATGACGCTCGTTGACCCGAGAATCTCCTTCGTACAGAAAGCGAGGTAATAGAAATGGCTTCTGAATTGGTAAATGTCAGCGATCTCGGTATGAAAGAGGAAGAGTTGTTTTCCCGCTGTGACAGCAACATCGACTCCGAAAAGATTACCGCGCCGCGTTACTCCTATTGGCATTCGGTTTTCCGTGTGTTCTTCAAGAAAAAGATAAACATCGTTGTTCTTGCCATTCTGGCGTTCATCATTATCTTTTCCTACATTTATCCGATTTTCTCCGGATATGATGCATACGCAAACCTGCTCGACTCAACCGCAAAGCATTTGAGTCCCGCAAAGGCGATCGACAAATGGGGCTTCAGCCTGCATACCATTCTCGGTACCGGCGGTGCCGGCCAGTCCACTTTCGATGCGATTTGGCACGGTGCGGAGATTTCCCTCTCCCTTGCATTTGTCTGCGCACTTATCAACATGACTATCGGCGTCACCATCGGCGCACTTTGGGGTTTCTCCAAAAAAGTCGATGCCGTCATGATGGTTATCTACAACATTGTCGGCAATGTTCCGTACATTTTGCTGATTTCCGTTCTTGTTATGTTGTTCACCGCGAGCTTCTGGTCCATGGTTTTCGCAATGACGATCACAGGCTGGATAGGTATCGCGTACTTCATCAGAACGCAGGTTGTCATCATCCGCGACCGCGAATATAACCTTGCATCGAAGTGCCTCGGTACTTCCACCGTTCGCATTGCAATGAAAAACATCCTCCCGTTCATGACCTCCGTTATCGTTACCGTTGCGGCAACCGAGATTCCTTCTTACATCTCTTATGAAGTCTTCCTGTCCTACCTCGGCATGGGTCTTTCCGAGATGTCCCTTGGTAAGCTGATCGAAGCTGCACAGAGCGCAATGGTTACCCCCGGTTGGGAAATCGAATTCTGGAGCCCCGTTCTGTTGGCATCCATTATCACGATTATCCTGTATGTTGTCGGTCAGAACCTGGGTGATGCATCCGACCCGAGAACGCACAGATAAGAGGACACCGCTATGGAAGAAAAGAAAGTATTGTTATCCGTTAAGGATCTTGAAGTCGAATTCCGCGTTCGCGGCAGAATTCTGACAGCTATCCGCGGCATCTCTCTGGATATTTACGAAAACGAATCGATCGCAATCGTCGGCGAATCCGCTGCGGGTAAATCCGTATTCACGAAAACCTTCGCAGGTATGCTCGATGATAACGGCTATGTCAGCAACGGTTCCATCGTTTTCAATGATCCCGAACTTGCCGAAACAACAGTTCCCAACACCCCCGAGGTTAAGGCGCGCATTAAGTCCATTCATGCAAAGCTGAATGCAGCATCCCGCTATGAAAACGGTGCCGCAATCTACCGCCGCATCAATGAGCTTAAGCAGGACAGGATCCGCAGGTCCAGCCTCAGCGAGGCAGAGGCTGAACAGCTCGATACCCGCATTGAGGATCTGAGATTCCGCAGAGCCGAGACTTATAACCTCAAGCTCACAATTGACCCGTCCAAGGAGAAAGATCGCCTTAAGGAGCTTTCTCACAGCATCAAAAAAATGGACGAGGAACTGAAGCAGCTTGAAGATGAGCGCAAAAAGACCATTGCCGCACATAAGCAGGCAATGAACAACGATGTTGCGTACAACACGCAGTTCAAGACCGAAATGGCTCAGCTTACCGCTCAGTACAGAGAGGCATGTGCTCAGCCCGTTTCCGCAGACAAAATTGCGCGCAACGAGATTATCGCAAAAGAAATTTATCTGTCCGTCGGCAGATACAATGTTGCAAAACGCATCAAGGCGATTAACGACCTTGTAAAGGTTGTTCGCAACGCAATGAAAAACGGTCTCGACCTTGACGATGACGCAACAAGAACCGATGTATTCGATGATGTCGCTTTCCGCGTCAGGTTCCTTGACGAGAACGAAGAACGCATCCACGGTACCTGCGTTATCAACCTTGCAAAACTTAAATATGCAAAGGACTGGACCCGTATCCGCGGCAGAAGAATCGCAACCGTTTTCCAGGATCCTATGACATCGCTCAACCCGATCATCACCATCGGCAAGCAGATTTCCTCCATCATTATGAAGCATCAGGACTGCTCCGAGGTTGAAGCACGTGCGCGTGCAATCGAGATGATGCGTAAGGTCGGCATCCCCAATGCTGAAAACCGTTACGACGATTATCCCTTCCAGTACTCCGGCGGTATGCGTCAGCGTATTGTTATCGCAATTGCGCTTTCCTGCCAGCCGAAGATCCTCATCTGCGACGAGCCCACCACTGCGCTTGACGTTACCATTCAGGCACAGATTCTCAAGCTCATCAAAAATTTGCAGAAAGAATTCAATTACACGATCGTTTTCATCACGCATGACCTCGGTGTTGTTGCAAATGTTGCCGACCGCGTTGCAGTTCTTTATGCAGGACAGATTGTTGAAGTCGGCACGACCGAAGAGGTCTTCTATGACCCGCGTCATCCGTACACATGGGCACTGCTCTCCTCATTGCCGCAGCTTGCACAGCGCGACACCGAGCTGTTCTCAATCACCGGTACGCCGCCTTCTCTCTACAATAAGATTGCGGGCGATCCCTTCGCACCGAGAAATCCTTATTGTTTGAAAATCGATGTCGTCAAAGCTCCGCCGATGTTCAAGATCACGGAAACTCACTATGCAAAGACTTGGCTGCTTGATCCCAGAGCGCCCAAGATTGACAAGCCTGCCGCGATCGACAACATCCACGACAAGATGATTAAAGCGTTCAATATTTAATGGGAGGGTAGAACTGTGGAACATAAAGAAAAAATTACCGCAAAAGAGGGTAGGGTTGCCCATCTGCCCGAAAAAGCTCCTGTTGATGCAAGCGGCAGGGAAGTTCTCCTTTCGTTGAAAAATGTTGACATCACCTTCGGCAAAGGCGACAATGCCGTGCGTGCAGTCAAAAACGCTTCTTTCGACATTTACAAGGGTGAAACGTTCTCTCTCGTCGGCGAGTCCGGTTCCGGTAAAACCACGATCGGCCGTGCCGTAATTCGTGTCAACCCCTGCGCCGCCGGTGAAATTTATTACAAGGGCGTTCGCATCTCCGGCAAGATTCCCCATTCACTGGACCGCGAAGTTATCCGCAACATCCAGATGGTTTTCCAGGATCCCGCCGCATCTCAGAACGAGCGCGCAACCGTTGACTACATTATCTCCGAAGGCCTCTATAACTTCCACCTCTTTGAAAATGAGGCGGATCGCGTGAGGAAAGTCGAGGATATCATTCAGGAAGTCGGTCTGCTCCCCGAGCATTTGACCCGCTATCCGCATGAGTTCTCCGGCGGACAGCGTCAGAGAATCGGTCTTGCAAGGGCAATGGTCATGGATCCCGAGCTTGTTGTTGCAGACGAACCTATCTCCGCACTGGACGTTTCCATCCGTGCACAGGTTCTGAACCTGCTCAAAAAGTTCCAGCGTGAGCGCGGAACGACCTATCTGTTCATCGCTCATGACCTTTCGATCGTTCGCTTTATCTCCGATCGTATCGGCGTTATCTACAAGGGCGACATCGTTGAAGTTGCAACCGCAGAAGAACTGTTTGACTTCCCGATGCATCCCTACACCCGCTCTCTGATTTCCGCGATCCCAATTCCGGATCCGAATCTTGAGAAGCACAAAGTGCTGTTCAGCTATGATCCTTCACAGCATGATTACAGCGAGGATAAGCCCGAGCTTACCGATATCGGCCATGGCCACTTCGTTTTCGGCAACAAGAAGGAAATCGAAGAGTATAAGCGTCTCCGTGAGGAGGGAACTCCCATCAAGAGCGTTACCATTGCCGGCGTTAATGCTCCTGCGGATGCAAAAACTGTCGAAAAGCAGCTTGAAGAGAAAAAAATCGAGGGTTCAATCCTTGATACACCGCTGCACGATACCGGCAGCTTCTGGCTTGCGTTCCTTTCCTTCTTCCTTGCCATCCCCGGCTTGATTGCGGGTGCGATTTTCAAAAAGCACAACTATATCCGCAATTACAAGAAGTGCAAGAAGGGCGCGATTGCCGGCCTTATCACAACGGCAGCAATTATTGTCCTGTTCGGACTTATGCTGATAATTTCTATCCTGTAATCGGACTTTAAAAAAAGGACGGCGGACTGAATTCAGTATGAGGCGAACAGCAAAAGAAAAAAGTCTTCCGAGGCCAAAGCCGGTACAACGCATTGAAGTGTCGGACAAACATACCGCGTTGCGAATTGTGTGTTTCGTGATTTGCATCCTGTTTGCGGTTGTTGCGATGTCATATGCGGTGTACCGGCTTGTTACAAGGCCGAGCGGATGGACAACGATCAAAGCGGCTGTTACCGGTGAGGATAACTGCACCGATGAACTGCTGCTTCAGTATGATATAGGCCTGCGCGACGATATTTCCACAACGACTGAATATAAACAATTGGCGGAAATGTATTCAAATTTGTGCAGCGAGGCCTACCGCATATTTCAATCAGACGAGGAATATTTCGGCGCGGATGATGCACCGGCAGCAAACCTCGCTTATTTGAATAAACACCCGAACGAGGTTGTGACGGTCGATTCTGCGTTGTATTCGGCATTTGAGCTGATTCGAGATAACGGCAGCAGATATCCGTATCTTGCGCCCGTTTATACGGAATACAAAGGGCTCTTCTCCTGCGAAAACGACAGTGAGGCCGAAGAATTTGACCCGATGCTCAATTCGGAAGTACGCGGATTTGTTGACGAAACACTGACATATGTAAATAATCCCGATGCAATCGACATTGAGCTCCTGGGTGTGAATAAACTTCGACTCAATGTTTCGGACGAATACGCCGACTTTGCATCACAAAACGATATCGGAGAATATCTGGATTTCTTCTGGCTGAAAAATGCATTTATCGTTGATTACATTGCAGAACATTTGGCCGAAAACAGCTATATTCACGGAACAATAACGACGTATGACGGTTATACGCGGCATCTCGGCGGAGCGGGCATGGCCCTGTCAATGAATTTTTATGACGAGGCCGACGGACGCGGAATCCCTGCGGCGCAGATGGATTTTAGGACGGCGCGCAATGCTGTTTATTTCAGGAATTATGAAAATTCCGATATGGACACGATGCATTTTTACACATATTCGAACGGTGAAGTCCGCAATCCGTTTGTTGATCCTAAGGACGGACTTTGTAAGGCGTCAAAAAGTGATCTGCTGATGTATTCGGACAAACTCGGTTGTGCGGAAATTGCGCTTGCGGCCTACGGATTGTATTCGTCGGGTTCTTTTGACACTGAAGCGGTGCTTTCGACTGCAAAGCGCGGAGTGAATGCCCTTTACTGCGAGGGAACCGAGGTTTGCTTTACGGAGGCTGAGGCAACTCTTTCGCATTTGTACCAAAATGACGGACTCAACTATTCAGCGAAACATGTTTCCTGATGGAATTCTAATCGGATTTCAACTGCAATACGAAATATACGGATTATCAAGGCTTGCCGCAAGGCAGGCCCTTTGATTATTGCCTGAAAGGAAACGGAGGAGATGAACGGGAAATGAAAAATGAAAAAAGCGCAGCGAACTGAATTCACTGCGCTGGTGACCGGTAGGGGAGTCGAACCCCTGCTGCCGCCGTGAGAGGGCGGTGTCCTAGGCCACTAGACGAACCGGCCAAACTTGATTGCGTTGCTTATTATACCAAAGCAATCAAGAAAATGCAACCCCGAAGAAGCTTGAAATGAAGATATATTTAACGAACCAAATAAAACACGGATTGAAAATTTCAGGCATGAAGCAGCCGTCGGAAAGTATTTCACGGGAAATAACGTCCGAATCAGCGTTAAGAATATTTCGCGGGAAATAACGTCCGAATCAGCGTTAGGAATATTTCCCGGGAAATCAGTTGCAGCGGGAGAAAGCGGACTTTTATCAGTCGAGCTCAAGATAAATATGTAAGTTCCGACTTAAAGCTCAATATGCTTTTTCACTGTTCAAATGCGGCAATTTATGGTATAATCAGGTTAAGTACCGGTAAAACCTGCTGCTGAGATAAAAACATGCGGATCCGGCCGCCGCTCACTGCTGCAGTTTTTGTTCGGCATGTTTCCGAAAGCGTAGGAATTTGATTCGGCTGCGCTATAACCGCGGGAAATTCCCGCAGGTGGAAAATCATTCTACAAAGGAAGGTATGTTAATGGGAAACATCATTTCCGTGCTGTACATCCTTGCGTTTGCAGGCTGCGGCATACTCACTGCACGTCCGATTTTTGCATCGGATCGCCCGCTGAAGAGGATTCTGTTCGGATTAACTTTCGGACTTGTAATGCTTCTTTGGCTTCCGGTGTTGTTTGCGTTTATTCTCGATTTCACACTTGCTGCGCAGATTCTTGCGCTTGCCGCAGCGGTGTTCATTGCGGGCGTATCAACATTCTTTGCCGTTAAAAAGCAAAAAAACGGCAAAATCAAGTATAAAGCCGCTTCAAAGCGCGACCTTGTTCCGCTGCTGGTCACGATAGTGCCGTTGGTTGCAGTCGGCTGGATACTTCATGCGAATCACACGATAACAAATGCATCGGACGGTTCGCTGCACGTCGGGCAATGCACTTTCGGCGATTTGTGTATGCATTTAAGCTTTATCACAAGCATCAGTGTGCAAAAAACGTTCCCGCCGAATTATTCGCTTCTGCCGGGAACCCCGTTGGGCTATCCTTTCCTGTGCGACAGTGTCAGTTCGACTTTTTATACACTTGGAGCGTCGCTTCGAATTGCGGCAATGCTTCCCGCACTGTACGCTTTTCTTGTTGTTGTGCTGGGTGTGTATTGTTTCTTTGATGAATGGTTCAAAAACACACGCGTCTCTGTGCTTGCGACATATCTTTTCTTTATCGGCGGAGGCTTAGGGTTCGCTTACCTTTTCAACAACAAACAGCTGCTTGCGGGCGAGGGCATAAACCGTTGGCAGGAAATGCTTGAAGGTTTTTACAAAACGCCCACCAATCTGCCTGACGAGGGACTTCGCTGGGTCAATTCAATTGCTGATATGCTTGTTCCGCAGCGTGCAACTTTGTTTGGCTGGGCGCTGCTTTTCCCCGCACTTCAGCTTTTGCACAGGGCGGTCATGCAGCGCGAATACAAATGCATAGTTCCGCTCGGTATCATTGCGGGATGCATGCCGCTTGTTCATACGCACAGTTTTCTTGCGATCGGAATTATTTCCGCGTTCCTTTTCGTTGCCGCTCTCGGAAAAATGCTGATGAGCGGTGTTTCCGAAAAACACGAAAAGCTTGCTGTCCGCAATCTCGGACTGTTCGTTTGCTCGGCAATTGTCGGTGCATTGCGAATGATGAATATTCGTGTTGTTACCGAAGGGTTGAATGACAGGTTCACGATCATTGCGGGCACGCTGACTGTTGCTGTTTCCGTTGTTATGCTGGCTCTTGCTCTGCCCAAAAAGAACGCCAAAGGTGAACGGAAGGGATCCGATGACGGCCTTGAAACCGAGCTTGCGACGGAGCTTATGCCAATGTCCAAAGTCACCGAACGCAAATACATATCAGCAGTCGGAATTGCATCGGCGGTTGGTCTTGCGATTTCATCAATGCTGCAGGAAAAAGCATCCGCGCTCGGTTTCGTGCTGCCGGTGTTTATGATTGCAGCAACGATTCTGCTCATTGTTTATAACGGCAAAAAGGCCGGAAGGAAGCCCGCTTCCGATGAGGTGAAGCATGTGCGTTGGTTTGCTCTGTTCGGCGTGATTGCGGTCGTGCTTGCCGCACCGCAGCTTTTCGGATTCACGTTTAAACAGTCCGTGAACAACGACTCGTTCCTGCGTTGGGGATTTAATTGGTGCAATGTCAGTGACAGCTGGCTTTGGTTCTATATCAAGAATCTCGGACTCATTTTCATTCTGATGCCTGTTGCGCTGCTTTCCGAAAAAAAACAGAACAGACTGTTCTATTACGGAACACTCGTTATATGGCTGCTGTGCGAAGTGCTGATTTTCCAGCCCAACCCGTACGACAACAACAAGCTGCTTTTCGTTTGGTTCGCATTTACCTGCGGCATAGTTGCGAATTATCTCATAACAACATTTGCACGGCCCGTTACAAGACTGGAGCGCGGGAAACGCCGCGTGCTGCGCGGCAAGACCGCCGGTCGCTATCTGCTGCTTGCAATGATGCTTATTGCAATGCTGCTTTCCGGCAGCTTGACTTTGGTGCGCGAATACATCTCGGGCGATCACATTGCATTCGCCGCGGATGCGGACGGGAAGAGGAGCCTGCAATACATTGAAAGCGGTTACGAGGTTGTGCCGGCGGCGCAGGTTGAGCTTGCGGAATGGATAAACACAAATACCGACGAACCCATTGCGGCGGATGCAACCTTCCTGACCGAAAGCAACCATAATAATGCAGTTGCAATGCTCACGGGACGCAACATTTTCTGCGGCTCGGGCTCGTTCCTTGAATACCACGGCGTTAACTATCGCCCGCGCAAAGAGCTTATAAAGCCCATGTATGAACAGCCCGAAACTTGCCTGCTTCGGTATGCGGCGGAATACGATATTGACTATGTGCTTGTGGGAACACGGGAGCGCGGAAGCTATGCGGTTGACACGGAATGGTTCAATGCAAATCTTCGGGTCGTGTACCGCAATGCGCAGCTGACGGTCTACAAGATTGCGAAATAACAAAGCAAAAGTCCCGTGTTGAACTTTTTCGATGCGGGAGGAAAGAAAAACAATAAAAAGAAAACCGTGCGGCAGCGAAATGACTCAAGCCGCACGGTTTTTAAGTTCGGATTCTTTTAAATTCAGATTATTATACCTATGCTGCTCCGTTTCGGCATTGATGACGTGAACAAAAAAGTGCCGAAGGGGCAAAATGGCAAAAGGGTTTTAAATCAATGCCCGTCAACCATTCTCAGGAAAAAGTAGATGCGTCCGCCGAGGTTGGATTCCCAATGCTGATCGGCGCAGGTGAGAACGGTCAGAAAACGGTCGTTCGGGGTGACATGAACCGAATAATCAAGCTCGGTCCGCGCCTGCTGATAGGTTATCCATTCGGAAATCTGTTCGGAGGTCATGCTCTCCATGGTTTGCGGATAATTGCAGTTATAGTACTGGGAAGATTGCTCGGCAGAAGCGGGCTTTTCTTCGTACATTGCAAAAACTTCCCAAGTATGCGTTTCGCCGAAAAGGTTCAGCGTCCATAATCTGTTTTTGAATTCACCGTAGGTCGGTGCGTACTCATCCTGAATCTTGTGCAATTGATGCAGCATTATGCCCGCGCGGCGCAGATTATGGCCGGAAATCACCATGTTTTGCGAGGGATAGCCGTAATAAAGATAAATTGATCCGCGCGAGGATGAGTTGCCGCGTGCATCATGGTAATGATAATAAAAATTCGGACCGAACATCACGGGTGCGTCAATATTCGTGCCTTCAAGTTTTATGTAGCCGACGGTATCGGCATTTGTTCGCTCCGCATTTGCGGTCTGTTCGGAATAGCGGAAACTTTTTGCATATTGATCGATTACGGTGTAATTCGAAAGATGACAGCGAAGCTGTTCGACATCTGCCGCATCAACGGAATTCGGCTTTGCGGCATCGCGCAGTATATTTGCCGCCTGAAGCTGAACGGGATCGAGCTGAACATTGCCGCTGAGGTAAGCGGCGAGAAGATCTGCATCGGCGGCGGTTATGCTCCCGTCCATGTTTATATCGCCGAGGATGACCGCTGTGCCGCGGTTTCCGTTTTCAAGCGTATATTCATCCCCTGTACGAATTAACGGATCCGCATCCGGTGCAAGCCCGAGTACGAAATCGCCGTCCGCAAGATACGGGCGCAGCCGCCATGAAGCGGTTTCACTTTCGCAAAAGTCGTTGCTTCCGAATGCGTGTACCGTGCCGTCGTCCGACAGCACAAGTGCGTGCCCGAAAGCACAGGAAAAATCCACAACGTTTGCATCGTCTTCCGTGAATGCCTCGGATATGCGCCTTCCGTCCGTGTCGGCAAGTTCACAATCCGTATGCAGCCGCCCCGCATAGTCAACGTAGGCAAAACAATTATTGCCCGCAAAGGCATATTTGCAGTCTGCCGCACCCAAAAGCACCGAAGTCGAGGCATTTGCTGCATTGCTTGCGCAAAGAAACAGCCCGCCCTCCGTCCGTGCAGCAAGATTGCTGCCGCATGCGGCAATTGATGTCAGGCTGTGCCCCGAAAAGACAGAAAGCTCGGGCGAATTGCCGCGGGAATGTATCTTTCCGCTTGCTTCAACCGCAATGAAAAAATCGCTGCCCGCTGCGATAAGGCGGATATTATTCAAATCACCGGTGTTGAGCATTTCGCTGTAGAGCTGAGCTTCGGCATCGGATGCCGCTGCGGATTCGGTTCGCGCACCGATGGCAATGACTCTTCCGTCACCGGAAAGTGCATACACAATTTCGCTGCTGCAGCAAACGGCGGTTATGTCGTTAAGCTTTGCCGATTCCTGCCGAAGCGCATCGCTTCCGGAACAGAGCAATCGGCCTTCTTTTGTCAGTCCGACGGTAAAGGCAGGCGCGGCGGCAATTGCCTTGACATCGCGCCAGTCATAGCAATAAGCCTGCCCGTTATTGTAACCGATATATGACATAAGCCCGACGGAGGACAGCCCGAACGAAAGTCCGTCTCCTGCCGCGACTGCACCGCACGGTACGGACGGAAGCTCGCTCGGCACGGGAAGAGGTGCGGGTGTTTCGGGCGTCGCCGAAGGTGTTTCGGAGGCGGGCACAGCAGGGGGCTCGGGCGGGACGGGGTTCGACTCTTTTTTTAAAGACAGGCAGACGATAAGCCCGGCGGCAAGAAGAATTGCGCCTGCCGCAATCAATATGCCGCGTCGTCCGATTTTTTTCATAAACCCACCTGCGGGGACAATGTTTCGGTGATTCGTATCTTTTTTTATTTTTTTCATGTAAGTTCCTCAGTTTTTATTGGATTGCACCCAAACTCGAATTGTTCAAAACCAATCCCAAATCTTGCGGGACACGGCATCAGAAGCGTGAACCGCGCTTTTTTTCGACTGCTGCGGCATACCGCACGGCATCGCGCACGGCATCGAAAGGCGAGTCGGCTGCTGCAAATATCTCATTGCGTAAAGACAAAAAGAGTTCAGAATCATTTGCGGCAAAGGCAATTGCTTCTGCGGTCAGTTTTCCGTTGCCGGTAAAATTCCGCCCGACAAGGCTTCGTGCCTGCGCAGCGTCGCCGGTGATGAGCCGTTTGAGATTAAAAACATCGTTCAAATTGATTTCGTCACCGTTTGCCGCACGAAAACTCTCCGTATCGGCGGGCGGAATTTTCGCGTTGCGCGGGCAGGCATATTGGCAAATTTCACATCCGATAAAAGTTTTCTGCATGGCGCGAACGCTGTCCGGATGCTGCGCGGTTTCCATTTGCAGCCGCATACAGCGTTCGGTCGTCAATCCGTTTTCGGATATTGCACCGGTGGGGCACGCTTTCATGCAGAGGGCGCAATTGCCGCATTCGCTTTGCCGAGTGTTCAACGAGGGAAGGACAGTCAGCAATTCGGAAAGTGTTTCGGGCGGAATTTCCCGAACCGCAAACGTAAGAAGAACGATCCGCGTTCCGAATTCGGGCAGTGCAATCAATGAGTTGCGGCATTTAATGCCGATGCCTTCCGCTTCAAGCTGCATTTTGACGGGAATATCGGTTTTTTCGACGTGAATTCCCGCAGCGGTCAGGGCTTCCGCCAGTTTTTTTGCACTGTGATAAGCGCGGTTGGATGCAATGTAGTATGCAGGTATACGTTCGTCAGCCGTAAACGGCGCATAGGGGTACACAAGCACCGCAATGCTGTTTGCCCATGGATATGCTGTCGGAGCATCGGCGGTAAGATTGAACCGGTTGCGGCCGAGGTCAAATTTGCGCGGCGTTGTAAAAAACACCTGTAAGAATCCGTAATCGGCGGCTGTCGTTCGGAAAACAGTCCGCAAATCGCAGGGGGAAACAGCGTGGGGAGTGGGTGCTGACGGCATACGGTGCGCTCCTTTCTGTTCGATTTAATCCGTTTTGCGGTCGGTTCAATATGCGGACGGATTCCTCTTTCGTCCGTAAATTGCAGCAGTCAAACGCGCAGACGGACGGATGAAGAATATATGTCAATTGTACCATACGATACCAATATCGGCAAGAGGGAACGGAAAACGAAGAATGAAACAGAAAGCGAAACCTGTTTAAATTGAACATAATAATATATTTAACGGAAAACGGCAAAAGCGCGGGATAATCGGGTCATTTCACGATAACACAAGTGAAAGAAAAAATAAGGAGATACAACCATGGACACGAAAGAAATCAATGCAGCCGTTAAATGCGCAGTGGAAACAACGCAGCAGCCGCCCTCTTTTTTCATTCACGGTTCATCCGTGTTTGCACTGGAAACCGAGGCAGTTAAAACCGCAGAGACGCTGAAAAGATGCGAAAACATGCTTTTTCGCGGAATCGTTAAGTATTTTTCAATCAAAATGCCCTATTTTTCGGATATGGCAGGTTCGGAAAATTTCCTTGCGCGGCTTGACGAGAGCATGAACACAGCGGCGGACTTTTACAGCGAGTTCAAAGGTGTTGTGATAATTGAACTTTCGGAGGAATGGGCAAAGAAAGGCATCAACGATGCGTTCTCATGCCTGCCGGGCTATATCGGAATGCATAAATGCATTTCGTACATTGTCATTATTGAAGCGGAAAAAGAGTCGGCATCGATTGACGATATGAGGAGAGCTTTGAACGGAAGCACGATTTGGATCGATATACGCATGAAAACGGCGGAAATAGGGCAGTGCATAAATCTTTTCTTCAAAACGGCGAAGGAAGTCGGAATGACCGTTTCGGATGCCGCTTCAAAAGAGCTTAAAAAAACACTTGAAAATGCCGATGTTTCCGTTTTGCCGCTTGATCAGGTTGTTCTTCGAACGGTGCAGCAAATAAAGCTGAACAAACAAGTCAAGAACGCCAACCCTGTTATTGAAGCGGGCGATTTGGATATAATGCCTCAAAAAAGGACGTGTGAAAGGCGAGGCCGCATCGGATTTTCTGCAAAGGAATAAGGAGGAACACAATATGCTGAGTGATGGATTGAAATATCAGGATTCAAGGATGGCGACTTGCGAAGAGATGAAGCAGGATCTTGCGCCGTTCGCATTGCATGATGCGGCTGCAAAGTCCAAGGGCGGGCCGGTGCTGCTGCGCGACGGCGACACGGTTTATACGGATCCGAGTGATTCGCATTCGCTGATAGTCGGGGATACGGGTTCAATGAAGACGCTGCGATTCGTGCTTCCTCTCATTTATTCCTGTGCGGCGGCGGATGAATCAATGGTTATTGTTGACCCGAAGGGCGAGCTTGCGCGGAAATCCGAAAGTTTTCTTTCCGCGAAGGGCTATAAAACAGTTATCATCAACATGAGGGATCCGCAGCGTTCGCCCGACACATGGAACCCGATGGGGCTTATAGAGAGGGAGTACAAAAGCGGGGAAGAGGGGCAGCAAAAGGCAGTTTTGCAGCTTAATGATATGCTGAACGACATTTTCTTTCGAAGAGTCGATACAAAGGATCCCTATTGGAATGAGTCCGCAGGGCAGCTTGCTCTGGGCATATGCCTGCTGCTTCTTGCATTGGGTGAAAAGCTTAATATGAAGAATCTGCTGAAATGGCGATACGAAAAGCTTCCCGACGGAACGCTTGAAACCTGCTTCCGAAAGCTGCCGGCGGACAGCGAGATCTATCAAAACCTTGCGGGTTATTTGGATATGTCGGCCGAGAACACAAAGTCCTGCATAAGGTCAACCTTTGATCAGCTTGTGCGCGTGTTCAAGTCCGCACCTGCGCTGACTGAGATGCTGAATGATACGTCATTTGATATTGAACGGATTGGGGAGGCAAAAGCGGCGGTTTTTGTCGTTATCCCGGATGAAAAAACAACCTTTCATTTTCTGGCGACGCTCTTTATCAGCCAGTGTTACACAACCTTGCTTGAAACAGCGGAAAGGCACGGCGGGTCACTGCCGCGAAGGACGAATATCATCCTTGAGGAGTTTTGCAACCTGCCCGCGCTCGGCGATATCGTTCCGATGATCACGGCGGCAAGGAGCCGCAATATTCGGCTGCACATGGTCATTCAGTCGTACGGACAGCTTGTTGAAAAGTACGGCGAAAACGTGAGCCGCGCCATTCTTGACAACTGCGGAAACATGATCTATCTTCACACGCGGGAAATGGATTTTTTGACGTATATCAGCAGACTTGCGGGGAACAACGAGTACGGAAGACCGTTGATTTCAACATCACGTCTGCAAAGGCTGCAAAAAAACGAAACCATTATCTTCCACGGCAGATGCTGCCCGTATCTTGCGGAGGATGTTCCGCTGATTTTTGATTATCCGATAAAATTGGGGACGGAGCTGCGCTCTGCGCCGCAAAAACCGAAGAAAGAAAAAAAGCGCAGGCGAATCGGGGATGTATTGAAGCCGCCCGAACTGAGCGGAGACACCGATGTATGGGACTGATCGAAAAAGCGGTGTAGCGGATATTGAAAATATATTAACCGTCGCTGCCGGGAAAAAGCAATTGTTCCCGATAAATAAAGTGTAAGGGAAAAACGAATGCACATGCGTTTGATGCGCGGACGGCTGACGCCGAAACGTGCAGCGTATGTGCGTTTGAAACACTCCCGAACGGATGAGCAGGTTTTCTTCCCGCGGGCGATGAAAATATATCATTGAAAACCGTGGGGAAAAAACAAAAAAGCCCGATAAAGTAAATGAAGAGTGAGCAGAACTGAAAACTCACTAAAAACACAGAAACCGAAAGGAGAAAACTAAAATGGCAAGAAAAGGACAAACTTATTCAACAGCAATTGCGGACAGCATCAACGCCTTCCTTAAGGAGGACGAATGGCGTTTCGACTTTGACAGCGAGCGCGGCAGGTTCATTTTTAACCTCGGCCTGAGCTGCAAGCTCAAATCGGTTCGGTACATTGTTGATGTGCGCGAGAAAGACTATCTTATCTACGTTTTTTCACCTCTGGGCCCGGATAAAGGCGATGCCGCAACGATGAAGCGCACGGCGGAGTTCCTGACACGAGCGAACTACGGACTTGTTTTCGGCAACTTCGAAATGGACATGCACGACGGCGAAATTCGCTACAAAACCTTCGTTCCGTGCGGCGGAGAAGCCCCTTGCGCCGATGTTATTCGCCGCAGCATATATGTGCCGGCAATGATGCTTGACAGGTACGGCGACGGCTTGCTGAAGGTGCTGTATTCGGACATTGACCCCGAAAAAGCTTGCAGCATGTGTGAAAATGACCTGGGAGACGGCGCGGACGACGACACCGAAGAATCGGGCAGCACGAACGACAGCACGGCAGACATCCTGTCGAGGCTTTCGGCACATTTTTCAAGCGATACAAGCGATACAGAGGATGAATAATCCGTTTCGAACAGAACCTTTATCAGCGTCGCCTTAAAATGATGCCTGCAACGATACCGAGCAGCGCAATGCCGGCGCAGATAAGCACAAGCGTCCCGAAACTTGTCGTTTTGGCGGAGCTTGCTCCTTCCGCAAATGCCGTTGCACAGCACAGCGCGGAAATGACGGCCGCAAAGCAGCCGATGAATGAAAAGAAATTGCGTTTCCTCATGTTTGTTTCTCTCCTTGTGTTCCCAACCCGCATGTTCAACTTCATTCATCGTCTGCGAGCGGCAATTAACAGATTCAGCTTTGCTGAAAGCAGAACCCGAGCTTAAACAGCTTCATATGCATTATAACACTTAACCGACACATAATCCACAGCAAGTTTAATAAACATTTCAAACAGCATACCGATTCAAAGTTCATATCAGGCGATGCCCCCTTGCCGAATGCGCAGGGGGTATTTTTATGTAATCGTCCGGCAGGAAATAGGTGTTGACAGGAAATGCGCCCGCGTATTATATATTTATTTGATTTGTTGAACAGCGGTTGACTTTTTAATAAAATTTTTATATTATTGACCTGCACATGCAGCGCGCGGGTTCGATACGCGCTGATGAATGTGTGGGGGAATTTCATAAAACAGACTGCATCTTTTTGCGGTCGGTATGTGCCGACTGCAAATCAGGTGTTTTTTGTGTATCGAATTATGAAATATGAAAGGGACTTGCGGGACTCCGTAAGTCAACGGTTCTTAATGTCATGAACGAATTTGTCCTCACTTGCTGTTCAACTGCAGACCTTCCCAAGGAACGATTCGAACAGCTCAAAGTTTCCTATGTTTGCTTCAACTACACGATTGACGGAGTTACGTATCCGGATGATCTCGGGCAGAGCATCCCGTTCGATGAGTTTTACCGCCGCATGGCGGAAGGCGCAATGACGTCCACTTCGCAGGTGAACATGGATCAGTATTTGCAATTTTTTGAACCCTTCCTTGCAGAAGGAAAGGATGTTTTGCATGTTACTCTGTCCTCCGGAATTTCGGGTTCGTTTAATTCCGCATGCGCGGCAGCACAGGTTTTGCGCGAAAAATATCCCGAAAGAAAGCTTTATATCGTCGATTCTCTCGGTGCATCATCGGGGTACGGACTTATAATCGATAAGATGGCGGAGCTTCGCGATTCCGGCATGAATATAGACGCGCTTCATGACTGGGTGGAGGAACACAAGCTTAACATGCATCATTGGTTCTTCTCAACCGACTTGACATATTATGTGCGCGGGGGAAGAATTTCGAAATCTGCCGGATTTATCGGCTCGATTCTGCATATTTGCCCGCTGTTGAACTGCGATGATTTGGGCAGGCTTACTCCGCGCGCCAAGATACGCACGAAAAAGCGCGCAATTAACGAAATCGTTCAAAAAATGGTCGAGAATGCGGAGAACGGACTGGATTATTCCGAAAAGTGCTTCATTTGCAATTCAGCTTGCTATGACGATGCACGTGCGGTTGCGGATCTTGTTGAAGCGACTTTCCCGAAGCTTAACGGCAAGGTGCTGATAACTTCGATCGGAACAACCATCGGAAGCCACACGGGTCCCGGAACCGTTGCGCTGTTTTTCTGGGGAAAGAAGCGCGTTGACTGAATTTGATAACGGCTTTAAAAACAAAACGCATTGCCGCAAACAGGGGCAATGCGTTTTATCTTTTTCGTCAATAATTTTATGCAGCAAAAAAATGCGTTATGCACAAGGGCTTCGACTTTTATGACAGGAGCAGCTCCTTCACGCGAACTGCGGCTGCCACGTTGAATTCACATCTTGTATCCACCTGGTAATCAACGCATGCGCTTCGGATTATTTCGGGCGCTGCGTCAACGTTTTCGGCAGCAAGCAAAGCCGTTACAATACGAACGAATTCGTTAAGCTGCAAAACGGGCAGATCAACGACTACTTCAAAAAGACTCGGGAGCACGGGTGATTTTGAACAGGCCGCAAGCAAAACATTCATCGGCAGCAAAGGTTCTGTCACCGTTTCGCATGTATCCTCCCGCAGCTCATCGCAGAGGAGCATGAATTTGAGCGGCTGACAACGCAATTTTGCAAGCAAATCAATGCAATTCAGGCTGCCGTTGAGTGTGTAAACAAGGCGGAGCTGGGGCAATTCGTCCGTCAGCTCAAGCATCATGGTCGTTTTGCCCATTCCCTGCTGCCCGCAAAGAAGCATCGGATGTGCGCTTTCGTCCCGCATAAATGCAATCGCATTGTTCAACAGTATACGGTATTCCGCGTCCATCAGCGGAACAAAATCACCCGCCCGCAGCTCGTGAAGCGGTTTCAGCGCACCGTCAAAGATGAAGTTTCGGTATTTGAGGAAGATTCCGCTTCCGTACGAAGAGTGAAAATTCCAAAGGTCGTTCACAAGCTCGGACCAATCATCAGACTCGAGAAAACGCCGATACATGCCTTCAAGAGCAACGTCCGCATAATAACTGTCGCGAATGCCGAACTCACCGTATTGCCACACGGGCGGCGGGAATTCGGTTTTTGCAGGCGGCTGTTTGGGTTTGAATTCACGGGGCATGGGTGCAACGGGGGCGCCGCCCCACGCAGCGGAGGCAATCACGGAGGCGGCATCCTTTGAATTCTTTTTTTGCTTTTGTTCCGTGCAATTGCAAATTATGGAGTGCAAAACGTTTTCATCTGCCTCCGAAAGAGTTTTCAGCGCGGAAAGCTCAAGCTGCATTGCGTGAATGACGGCATCGTCCGCCTTTCCGGAAGCAGCGGCACATGAAAACACGTTGTCGGTCAGCAACACCGTATCAAGAATGTAATCGTGCCAGATATTGCCGCTTACTCTGCGTGCGCCGCAGCAAACAAGCTCCGAAGTCAAAGCGGAAAGTGCGTCCGCAGCGTTTTGCACGTTGCCGATATCGGCAAAGCGAAGAAGCTCGGAAAGTTTTCCGAGGGGACGAGTGAGCAGTTCGTTTCGGAAAATTGCAAGCCGGGCAATTGCAGCGGACAGCGTGCGAATGTTTTCCTCAGTTTGTGTGCAATCCATTTTTGCTGCCTTTCTGTAAAAAATGAAGCGTTTGCGCCGCAGACCTACCAAGCGATAAGGTGCAGAATATTTTGATCAAGCACGATGAAAGCTCCGAGAATCGCCGTGTAAATCGCAAAACCCCAGAGTGAATGCTTTGTGATGAGTTTTATCATGAAACGCACCGCAAAATAGCCCGAAACGGCGGCAGCGGCAACGCCGAGCACGACCGAAAGCCAGTTTATGTTTGCTGCGCCTGCGCTGACCGCACCGGGAATTTCAAGCACCGCACCGCCGAGAATTGCCGGAATTGAAAGCAGAAAACTGAATTCCGCAGCGTCTTCTTTTTTCATGCTGCAAAGCGTTGCGCCCGTGATGGTTGAACCCGATCTTGAAATGCCGGGCAGGATGGCAACGCCTTGAACAAAACCGATAAACACCGCATGATACCACTTCATTGAAGGAACGGTAAGTTTACATTCGACTTTCTGACGTATAAAATCGCAGAGCACAAGCAGCGCCGCCGTGAAAAGGAAACAGAAGCCGAGCAGACTGCCTTCGTTCGCCGCATCAATGACATCTTTAAATACGAGTGCCATAACCGCGGTTACGAGTGTCGCAACGATCATCCAGATCCAATACTTTGCCTGCTTTACCGGGTGGAGCAGCATTTCAATGATGCGTTTGCGGTAAACAACAAGCACCGCTGCCAAAGTGCCGAGATGCAGCATGACGGTGAAGAAAAGTCCGCCGTCCGATATACCGAAGATTTTTTGAAGCAGCAGGAGATGACCGCTGCTTGAAATCGGAAGAAATTCGCAAAGTCCCTGAACAAGGCCCAGGATAATTGCAATAAAAGCGTTCATTTTTTGTTCGCCCCCGAACAGCGGAGGCTCTCCCTTCAACTTTGTTTGCAGACCCGCGAAACCTGTCGAATTGCCGAATCGGAAAAAACGGCTTGATCAACACAGGCTGCATTGAAATTATATTTGTTTTTTTCGAAACGATTCGATTTACTGCGAAAAAAGCTTGAATCTTCATCCTCTTTCGCGAAAATAAGCTTAAACCGGCGTTTTCTTCGGAAGGCTGTCAATCTGACAGGAACTCCCGATTTTTATGTTTGACGGTTGAAAACCGTGAAATCAATAATAGCGGGGTCCGGAATTCCATGGGTTGTCAAACGCAAGAATAAGACCGGCATACACGAAAATCATAAGAAGGGTCAGAACTGCACCGATTACAATTCCCGCAATTGCAAGGCCGCGTCCTTTTTCCGAACGTTTATTGCATTGACAAAGTCCGACAATGGACAGGATAAGTCCCACGATGCCGGGCAGGCCGAAAAGAAAGTTAAAAATAATTGCAGCGCAGGAAAGCGAGAAGCCTGCAATGCTGAGTCCGTTATAATTTGCGGAAGGCGCACACGGCGTGCAGTCCTGCTGCGGCGGGGTGTAGTTGAATTGATTGTACCACGACTGCTGCGAATCCTGCTGCGAATTCTGCTGTAAGTCCTGCTGAAAATCCTGCTGCGAATTCTGCTGCGAGTCCTGCTGTGAATTCTGCTGCGAGTCCTGCTGTGAATCCTGCTGAGCAGAACTTTGATCATTGCCTTGGGTGAAGCTGTTCAACTGAGCACCGCAGTTGGGGCAGAACGATGCGTCTGCATCGAGGATGTGGTTTCCGCAATTTGGGCAAAACATTTTTTGTTCCTCCGTGTTTGAATTGAATTCGAGTCACATGCAATGTGCTTTAAATTCAGTAGTATTATACAGCACACACAGGGGATTTTCAAGGGGGCGGGGCATTTGTGCAAATGAAAGGGGCTTTTAAACGAACCCCGTTTCGACGCAGCCTCTTGACAACCGTATATTACGGATTTAGAATATCCCTGCGGGGTAACCGCAGTTTCCGAAATCGCAATTTTTCGGGCAAAAGTAACATCGGCTTCCGCTTTTGCTGACAAAATTTTTGGGAGGATTTTGCGGTATCGCGGCGGCATTGCTGCTGACGGGAAAAGCAGAGCGGCGGAGAAAAGGCAAACGCTCTTAGAGCGGGAATCAATCCGACGACGGGCAATCAATCTGTTGGCGGAGACAATTCGGAACATTCGGTATCGTTCGGCTTTACCGCTTCGAGAATGGCTTTTGCTTTTTTATACTTTTTGCGCCGCGCGGCAAGCTGCTCCGCATCGATTTCGGAACAGCCCGCATAACGTGTTTCGTCCGAATTATGCGCAATGTCCGCAAGTTTGACGCGGACTGCTGTCGGATTGCTGCGGATTGCCCGGATGTAATCGAAATAGTCAATGCCGTCTTTATGCGTCAGCAGTTTTAACACATCGATAACAGCCGACGGAAATTCGGATTCAAGTTCAGAGAGTGTTATGTCCGTGTCCTCTGCAACGTCGTGAAGAAGTGCTGCGCAGACCGAAATTTCATCGGGCATTTGTTCCGCAAGATGAATGGGGTGAAAAATATAAGGCACGCCGCATTTGTCAACCTGCCCGGCATGGGCAGCGTATGCAGTACGCATTGCCTTATTGGTGAGGAGGGTGTAAATCACGGTTCAAACGATCCTTTCGGATTTCGGTGTAACTCAGCATATTCAAGCTGAAAATGAGTGCAAAAACACAAAAAACTCTCGAAACCTTCGAGAGTTTGGAGCGGGAAACGGGGCTCGAACCCGCCACCTCCGCCTTGGCAAGGCGGCGCTCTACCAAATGAGCTATTCCCGCATATTAAAATCAACCTTAAAGTGGTGCGGGCGAAGAGACTCGAACTCATACACCCTGCGGCACCGGAACCTAAATCCGGCGCGTCTGCCAATTCCGCCACGCCCGCTGATGCCCTCTGCAATGCAATGCCTCATTTAAATTGATAAATGAAACAAAAACCGAATGCAAAGATTGGTGACCCGTCGGAGATTCGAACTCCGGACACCTTGATTAAAAGTCAAGTGCTCTACCGACTGAGCTAACGGGTCAAATCTGGCTGGGGTGGCAGGATTTGAACCTACGGTGCGGGAGTCAAAGTCCCGTGCCTTAACCTCTTGGCGACACCCCAATGATAATCCCAGGGGTTTTGATGAAAATGGGGTGAGTGGTGGGGCTCGAACCCACGACCTCCAGAGCCACAATCTGGCGCTCTAGCCAACTGAACTACACCCACCATATTAGCTTGTCAAACAACGCCGCCAAAAAGAAGATTGGCGCGCCTGCAGGGATTCGAACCCGGGACCTACGGCTTAGAAGGCCGTTGCTCTATCCTGCTGAGCTACAGGCGCATACCGTGTATCCTGCCCGCTGACGTTTAAATATTCTATCAACTTTTCTTCCGCTTGTCAACACTTCGGAGGCGTGTTTTTTGCCAAAAGCCAAAATATATTTGAAAATTGTCTCAAATTCACTCGTTCGGCGATTGTAATCCGCCGCCGAAACGATTACAATATATTTACACCGCGCTTAATTGACGGCTTTCGAGCGATAAAGGCGAGGACAATAAAAGTGAAAGGAATTGAACAGGATGAATGTTGCTGTTGAAGGAAAAAACATAGATATTACAGCAGGCGAAAGCATTCTTTGTGCACTTCGACGAGCGGGAACGGACTTTTCAAACCCGGCGGAAAAACCTGTTGCGGCTATGATAGGGGGAGAGGTCTTCAATCTGAATTACACACCCAAGCGCGAATGCAGCATACGGCTGCTGCGATATGGCGATGATGAGGGGCGCCGCGTTTATGAACGCACGCTGCAATTCGTTCTTATTATTGCCGTTCGAAAACTCTTTCCGGGCGCAAGGCTTGTGACTCGTTACTCGGCGGGCGACGGACTTTACATTACTGTAGAGAAGGCGGGGACGGGTGCGCCGCTGAACGAGGCGGATACCGATTTGCTCCGCAGCGAAATGAAACGGATAACAGCGGCGGCATATCCGTTTGTTCGGCGAAGGCTTGATGTCCGCGATGCGATCGAGTTTTACACAGAGGACGGACAGCAGGATAAGGCAGAGCTGCTTCGCTGCCGGCGGTTCAGCTATTTTGATGCGTATTCCTGCCCGGATTACAGCGATTACATGGATTATTTTTACGGCGAGATGACTCCGTCAACGGATTATGTTCATGTTTTTGAACTGCATACGCTTCCGGAGGCAATTGTTATGCTGCTTCCTTCAAAAGATGATCCCGCCGTTCCCGCAAAATATGAAAACAGTCCGAAATTGCTTGCGGTTTTTG
>ENA-ORLY01000056-ORLY01000056.1-human-gut-metagenome-genome-assembly--contig:-NODE-56-length-165392-cov-10.101800_pt1 | contig 165392 bp, 138 predicted proteins | sample MGYA00243071_ERZ508832 | MGnify/ENA primary metagenome ERZ508832 (study PRJEB26277, sample SAMN04329777) | human gut metagenome | biome: human-associated habitat | host: Homo sapiens | place: USA... | reverse complement strand
TGGGACCTATAGGGCTCGAACCTATGACCCTCTGCTTGTAAGGCAGATGCTCTCCCAGCTGAGCTAAGATCCCATATTCATCGGTCGCTACCGCAACCGACTTGATTAGTATACTATCCGCATCACAAAAAGTCAACACTTTTTTTCTATTTTTTTGCATCTATTTTCCCGGGGCAGTTTGAAGGCGGAAAAGACCGCTTTTCGCCTTCTACTCTTCCTCCAACAGACGATCCACCAGTTTCACACATTCCGCCGCATCCTTGGAATAGCCGTCCGCACCGATCTCCTCCGCAAAGCTTTCCGTGATCGCCGCACCGCCGATGACAACCTTCGCCGTACATCCGCGCTCTTTGACAAGCTCCACCACGTCCTTCATGCGCATCATCGTCGTCGTCATCAGCGCGGAGAGCCCTATCACCCTTGCGTTTTCTTTCATTGCAGTATCTACAATCAAATCTGCCGGGACATCTTTTCCCAGATCAATCACATGATACCCGTAATTTTTCAACATCAGCACCACAAGATTCTTCCCGATGTCATGGATATCACCCTCCACGGTCGCCACGACGAGCGTTGCCTTCGGCTCCTTGTCCGAGCGTGCTAACATCGGCTCTAAATATTCGATCGCCACCTTCATCGTATTCGCAGAAGAAATCAGCTGCGGCAGAAAATACTTCTGCTTGTCGAACAGCTCGCCGACCTCGTTGATCGCCGGGATCAGATGTCCGTTGATGATGTCATCCGGCTTCTCCCCGGTGTCTAACGCATGTTTGACCTCGTCTAAAATATGATTCTTATTGCCCTTTAAGACCGCCGTAAAAACCGCACTGCGCGCCTCATTCGCGTTCCCGGAATCTTTTGCGCCGCCTGCGTTTCCCGCCTGTCCCGCGGCAGTACCTTTCACGGCAGCGCCCTTCGCCGTCCCGACAGGTACCCACACATGTTCCATGCCCTCATGCTTCTCGGACAGATAATTCATGCGCCCGATATAGCGGATGCCGCTCTCCTCCTTGTTAAGAAGCATGTCCGATGCAAATGCCGCATTCATCAGAAGTTCCTGGGAAGGATTTGCAATCGCCATCGTAAGGCCATTTCCGATCGCCATTGTGAGAAATGCCGTGTTGACATAGGAGCGCTCCGGAAGTCCGAACGAAATGTTGGACAGTCCGCAGACCGTCGGCAGTTCCATCTCATTTTTGCAGAAAGAAAATGTCTCAAAACACTCCAGCGCCGCCTTCGGATTGGCACCGATCGTCGCCACCAGTCCGTCCACCACAATGTCCTCTTTTCCCATGCCGATCGCTTCCGCGCGTCTTAAGATCTCGCGGATGATCCCGTGCTTTTCTGCAGAATCCTTCGGCAGCCCCTCGTCCGAGAGCGGCAGCAAGATAAACATGGCACCGTACTTCTTCGCGATCGGCAGCAGATACTCGATCTTTTCTTTTTCCAGAGAAATGGAATTGACAAGCGCACGTCCCGGATAGATGCGCAGCGCCGCCTCGATGATATCCACATGGCTGGAATCGATGCAGAGCGGCAGATCTACCGTGGAAGTCACCTCATAGATGGCGTCTAACATCATCTGCTTCTCGTCAATTCCGTTCATTCCCATATTGATGTCCAGAATCTGTGCGCCGTTCTCCTCCTGCTCTGTCGCCATGGTCCGCACCATACTAAGACTTCCCTCTTTTAACTCCGCCTGCAGCTTTTTCTTTCCTGTCGGATTGATCCGCTCTCCGATCACCATGAACTTACCGTCAAGCTGAATCTCCACATGCATCCGCTCCGAGGCGAGCATACGTCTTTTCTTTGTGAGAGGCATATGCACCGGCATGGAACCCACCGCCTGCTTTAATGCACGGATATGCTCCGGTGTCGTGCCACAACATCCACCGATAATCGCCGCGCCCGCCTCCACAAGCTTCGCGCCGACTGACGCAAACTCCTCCGGCGTGGTACGATACACGGTCACGCCGTCACAGAGCTCCGGCATACCGGCATTCGGCTTTGCCAGAAGCGGAATCGTCGCATACTCCGCCATCTGCTGTACCGGATCAATCATCGCCTCCGGTCCGGTGGAACAGTTCAATCCCACAGCATCCGCTCCGAGGCTCTGCAGCACAATCACCGCAGTTGCCGGATCGGTTCCGTAAAGCGTCCGCCCATCCTCATTGTAGGTCAGCGACACCATAATCGGGAGATCACACACCTCGCGGATAGCAATCACCGCAGCACGGCATTCCTGAAGACTCATCATGGTCTCCACGACAAAAAGATCCGCTCCCGCCTCGCAGATCACCTTCGCCTGCTCCTTATACACTTCCACCAGATCTTCAAACATCAGATCGCCGAGCGGATAAAGCTGCCGTCCCGTCATCGTCAGATCGCCCGCCACATATGCCCTGCCGCCTGCCGCGCGCTTTGAGAGTGCCACCAGCTCACGATTCATCTGCACCAGAGAATTCTCCAGTCCGTACTCCTCCAGCTTGATCCGGCTTGCCGTAAAGGTGGGCGCGAACAAAATATCGGTGCCCGCCTCCACATAGCGCTCCTGCAATTCTATCAGAACCCCCGGGTTCTCCAGAATCCACTGCTCCGGGCAGACCCCGACCGGCATTCCTGCTTTCTGCAGATTCGTTCCTGTCGCGCCGTCCAATATCACCGGTCTGCTTCCCACAAGTGTCGCAAATTCCTCTCTGGTCATTCCCGTATCCTCTCTATCATCCGTTCTTGCTTATCAAGCCACATCTTACCATTTCCCCATACCGGGTGCAAGTATTTTCCAATGTTTCCTGCAATCCGCGCCACGGCACCGCCGTTTCTTGATTGTTTTCCCATTTTATTGTATCATTCTGTAGATACATTTACAGAAAGGATACTCGACTATGAAACAGCCTGTCAGTCTGATTGCCCTCGATATGGACGGCACTCTTTTTAACGGACAAAGTGAGATCTCAAAGGAGGATCAGGACGCCATTCGCGAAGCTTCCTCCCGCGGAATTCACGTTGCCATATCGACCGGACGCCCTTACGCCGGGCTTCCCGTCACACTTTTATCCGGTCTCGGCGTCTCCTATGCCATCACCTCCAACGGTGCTGCCGTCTATCATCTGCCGAACCGCCTCTGCATCCATGAATCTGCGATGGAGCCTGCGCTTGTATGCCCCATCATCGAAGAACTGCAAAAAAAGAGCATCCATATGGATGCTTTTATCAATGGCGACGGCTTCAGCCAGCGTTCCTGTGAGGGAAAGATCGACTGCCTGGACATGCCCACATCAATCAAACGCTACATTCACCGGACCAGAACCTTCACCGATGATCTCGCTGCCTATATCCGCGTCCACAATCTGAACGTCCAGAAGATGACGCTGAATTTTTATCCGCAGGAGGACGGCACTTTTCTCTACCGCGACGAAGTGATGCAGATCCTGTCAGAGCACCCCGAGATCACCTTTCTCTCCGGCGGCTACCACAATCTGGAATTCACCAGAGCGGGCGTCACCAAAGGAAACGGTCTCACCCTGCTCTGTTCGCACCTCGGCGTCGATATCGAAGAGACGCTTGCCTGCGGCGACACCCAGAACGACATCGACATTTTAAAAACCGCAGCGATCGGCGTCGCCATGGAAAATGCCCTGCCGGAAGTGAAGGAGATCGCAGACTTTGTGACGCGCTCCAATGAAAACAGCGGCGTCGCGCATGCAATCCGCACGTTTGCCCTGTGATGCAGGCGCTTAAGCGTGTGTGATCACGCCGCCTCCCGCGACATAGTCTCCGTCGTACAGCACCACTGCCTGTCCCGGTGTCACGGCGCGCACCGGCTCTTCAAATTCACAGCAGATCTCATCCGCACCGGTGCGCCGCACGGTGCAGCAGCTTCCCGCATGCGAGTACCGGATCTTTGCCTTCAGGCGAACCGGCTCCTCAATGTCGGAGAGCGCCATAAAGTTCAGCTGATTCGCATACAGCCGGTTTGTATACACATCTTTATCACTTCCGAGAACTACCTCATTTGTCTCCGGGCGTATCTCTGTCACAAACACCGGATATCCAAACGCAATCCCGAGTCCTTTGCGCTGTCCGATCGTATAATGTGTAATTCCCTTGTGCCGCCCTAAAATCTCTCCGTCCACCGACACAAAGTTGCCCGGCGGCGGAACCATTCCCCCGCACTCTCTGTCTATAAATCCGGCATAATCATTGTCCGGTATAAAACAGATCTCCTGGCTGTCCTTTTTATGTGCAACCATCAGTCCGATGTCTTCCGCAATCGCACGGATCTCATCCTTTGTGTAATCTCCTACCGGCATGAGGGTATGGGAGAGCTGCTTCTGCGTGAGATTAAACAGCGCGTAGGTCTGATCCTTTGCCGCCGTCACGGAATTGCGGATAGCATATCTTCCGTTGGAAAGCTGTTCCACGCGCGCGTAGTGGCCGGTCGCAATGTAATCGGCTCCGATCTCCAAGCTCCTCTGAAGCAGGGATTCCCATTTCACATAGCGGTTGCATGCAATACACGGATTCGGCGTGCGCCCTTTTAAATACTCCGCTGTAAAATAATCCATGACATTCTTCTTGAACTCGCGCTTGAAATTCATCACATAATACGGAATCTCCAGACGATCCGCCACCCTGCGTGCGTCATCCACCGCCGAGAGTCCACAGCATCCGCCGCTCTCCGCCTGTGTAAACTGATCCTCATCCTGCCAGATCTGCATTGTGACTCCGATCACATCATATCCCTGCTGTTTTAACAAATATGCCGCCACGGAAGAATCCACTCCGCCCGACATACCGACTACTACTTTTTTTCCTGCCATGCCCGCTCCTGCCAACAAACATATGAGGTTGCCACACCTTACGGTATGGCAGCCTCATCTCTTCGTGTCTTCCAATGTTAAATTCCGGAATTGTAAAGATCTCCGGTGCTGTAATTATAAGTATACATACCCTTCTTGCTGTAGGTATTCGCCTTCGCCGCTTCACTCTTCGCGTTGGATGCAATCTTCAGGAGATCCACATTCGTCTGCGTCGCATAAGATCCGTGCGTTGTAAACAGTGACTTCAGCTTGTCCATATCCGCCTTCTCAAAGCTCTTCTCGTCCACGGAAAGTCTGCCGTCGGCATCCACGGTAATGCCCGCTTTCTCCAACGTCTTCTCATTCGCTCTGGCGTTGCTCTTCAAAAAGTTCGCCGCACGCAGAATGCTCTTCGTCTTAGAATCGTCCGCCCGATCCAGCAGTGAATTGTAATCATCCACATACGACTTCACCGCCTTATAGATGGCATCACGGTCATACTCCTGCGTCTTCGTGCCGTCCTCCGCGGTCTTCTCCACTTTGTTGAACACAGAATCCTTTCCGGTTGCTGTCAGCTTGGAAAGCGACTTCTCCGTACTCTCCGCCGCACTCTCAATCCGGGTCAGTGTCTTCGCGTCATCCTTCGCGGTTGAGATCGACGGGCTGACCTTCGTGGCGCTGTCCGTGGAATCCGACTTGCTGTAATAGGCACTCAAAAGCTTGAAATAGCTTCCGTTGCGGATCGTCGCATAATCGGAATAATTGATTCCGAGCAGATCGCTTCCGCCTCCCAGCAGAGAGGAAGTTGTATTGTTCCGGTTCAGACTGGAAAATAACACGCCCAGTGACGATGAATCATATCCTGAAATACTTGCCATACTCTATCACTCCTTTGAAAAAAAGCATCTGACCTCCGTGTCAGAATGTTGATCCGGCTGTTGCATTTGTGCACAATACCTTCTTGTTACCTCATGTTCTATATCGTCATTTTAGCCCGAAACCTTAGATTTTTCAAGCATTTTCTGGTGCTTGTCCTTATTAAAATGTTTAACTATTGTTCATAGTTTATTCATATCTTATTGCTACAATAAAATTATCAAAAAACAAGACAATTCGTTACAATATATTTGATAATTTTTTCATAATAGCCCAGGCGCGCGAGTGTCTGGGCACTCCTCATTTTAGGGGTTTTTTCGGAAATTTTTAAGCCAATTCTTCCGCTTCCGGCATTTTTCTATCTGCACAGACAGAGAGGGGCGCCACATGCGCGGCACCCCTCTCTTCTATTCCAGATCCATCCGTTCTGTATTATTTCTGATCATTATACTTCACATCACGCACATCATAACCGTGGCGCTCTAACGCGCGTACCACACGCTCAAAATCCGGCGCTTCCACCCGAAGGAAGATCTCTGCCAGATCCATAACATCCGTCGGAATCACCATCATGTTGCAGATGTCTCCGCCCTCCTTAGCAATCAGCTCACAGATCTTGCCGAGCACACCTCGGATATCATACGTGTAGATTGCCATGGAATTGTGTTTGTTACCAAAGATCTTCTGATATTCCTTGAATACCGCCTGCTGCGTCACGATTCCAAGCAGCTTGTTCTGCTCGTTCGTGATCGGAATAAAACGAACTTTGGAGGTGATAAACATTGCTGCCGCTTCCTCAATCCGTGTATTCTCACCGATGGTCTCAATTCTTGTCTTCATGAACTCCATCACTTTTCGCTGTGCAAATTCTTCTCTGGTCCCTGTATAGTTCCGGAAAAATTCCTCAAACAAAAACTGTTTGGACAAAACACCCACAAACTGCTGTCCGTCCACTACCGGAAGCGAGAGAAGTCCCTGCTCGTCGATAATCTTCATTGCCTCTTCTACCGTATTCTCCACGCTGATACACGCCAGCTTACTGAAAGGCATCATAATTGCTTTTACACGCATAACCAATACCTCCTGTCTGCTTTTATTGTAAGTATATTATACACTAAATATTCTCAATTTGCCAGTCTATCGGTGCGGTTCCATGCTCCTCAAGAAACGCATTTGCCTTGCTGAAATGCCGGCACCCGAAAAATCCCCGGTATGCCGAGAGAGGACTCGGATGCGGTGCCGTTAAGATCAGATGCTTCGGATTCGTAAGCATCGGTATTTTGGACTGCGCCGGTCTGCCCCAGAGGAGGTACACAATCGGACGATCCTGGGCATTTACTGCCTGAATGACCGCATCAGTGAACTGCTCCCAGCCTCTTCCCTGATGGGAATTCGCCTGGTGCGCGCGCACGGTGAGGACGGTGTTGAGCAGAAGCACTCCCTGATCTGCCCATTTTTTCAGATAACCGTTATTCGGAATGTAACAGCCCAGATCATCATGCAGTTCCTTATAAATGTTCTGCAGGGAAGGCGGGATCTCCTTTTGCTCCGGCAGCACGGAGAACGAAAGACCATGTGCCTGATTTACATTGTGATAGGGGTCCTGTCCCAGCAGGAGCACTTTTACCTCGCTAAGCGGCGTAAAATGAAAGGCATTAAAGATATCCTCCGCCGGCGGGTAGACCACTGTTCTGCTGTATTCCTCCCGCACAAATGTGTATAATTCCCGGTAATACGGCTTTCGGAATTCCCCCTGGATTGCCGGAAGCCAGTCATTGTCAATCATCGACATATCCCACTACTCCTTTTTTCACAGACAACAGTGTGGGCGCACCGTGCTATCGCCGCACAGATACGCCCCTCGCTGCCAGATCGTTCTTCAGATCCATAATCTCAAGTTCTTTATAGTGAAACAGGGATGCCGCAAGAACCGCATCCGCTTTTCCCTTTGTCAGGGCATCATAAAAATGATCCTTCGTCCCGGCGCCGCCGGAAGCAATCACAGGAATCGATACATTTTCCGCTACCTGTCTGGTCAGTTCAATGTCATATCCCGCTTTCGTGCCATCGCAGTCCATGCTTGTCAGAAGAATCTCCCCTGCGCCAAGCCGGTCTGCCTTCATCGCCCACTCGACGGCATCCAGACCCACATCAATCCGTCCGCCGTTCTTATAGATATTCCACCCGGAGCCGTCCGCGCGTCTCCTTGCGTCAATCGCAACCACCACGCACTGGCTGCCGAATTTGTCTGCCGCCTCCGAGATCAGTTCCGGTCGGTTGATCGCGGAAGAATTGATCGCAATCTTGTCTGCGCCCTCGCGGAGCAGTGCCTTAAAATCATCCACCGTCCTTATGCCGCCTCCGACCGTAAACGGAATGAACACTCTCTCCGCCACGCGGCGCACCATATCGACCACGGTATTTCTGGCGTCCGAGGTAGCGGTAATGTCCAGAAATACCAGTTCGTCCGCACCTGCCTTATCGTAAGCTGCCGCAATCTCCACCGGATCTCCGGCATCCCTCAGATTCACAAAATTAACACCCTTTACCACACGCCCGCCATTCACATCCAGACAGGGAATCACTCTTTTTGTAAACATCGCATGCCTCCGCTATATTTCCGCAAAATTCTTCAATATCTGAAGTCCCACTGTGCTGCTCTTCTCCGGGTGAAACTGGCACGCAAACAGGTTGCCCTTCTCCACGGAAGCATGAATCGTCACGCTGTACTCTGTGGTCGCCTTCACAATCGACGGATCTTTCGCTTTCAGGTAGTAGGAATGTACAAAATAGACATACGGCTGTTCCTTCAATCCGGCAAACAATCTTCCTTCATGCGGGAAATCCAGTGAATTCCAGCCGATGTGCGGGATCTTAAGTCCCGGCGCCTCCGGAATCTTCACGATCTCTCCGTCCAGCAGATGAAGTCCCTCCACGCCGTCACTCTCCTCGCTGCCCTCAAACAGCAGCTGCAGACCCAGACAGATGCCGAGAAACGGCTTGTCTTCCTGCACAACCTCGCGGATCACCTGATCCAGCTCATATTTTTTCAGCTGCTGCATTGCCGTTCCAAAAGAACCGACACCCGGCAGTACCACTCTGTCTGCCCGGCGTATGCTGTCATGATCTCTCGTGACCACACATTCCTCACCCAGCGCGAGGAACGCCTTTTCCACACTTTTTAAATTGCCTGCGTCATAGTCTATAATTGCTATCATTCTCTCACTCCGTCGATGTCATCCAAGTCCTGCTGCCGCCAATATCGAATACAGTTCCTGCGAGTAAGTATCCCGCTCACTCTCCGCGTACAGTTCCTGTGCGCGCTCCTGCGTAAGTCCAAATCCGGACAGTCCTGCCACCGCCTGGTCTCTGATCTTCGCGAGTTCTGTGGAGCAGCCGTAAGCCGCAGCCTCCTCGCTGTACTTATCGCATCTTCCGACCGCGCGGATGAGGGAATCCAGTGCCATGTCATAAATACCGTTTTCCATAAAGGTCTGGTATGCCTGATATTCTCCGGCTGCATTCGCCATGATGCTGTACTTCTGGTAGGTCTCCTGATCTGCCTCCTTGACCGTAAGTCCGCTCACATCCGCGAACGCTGCCTGATAGTCGCCCAGTTCATACGCCTGCTTGGCATTGTTGAAGCTCAGGGTATATCCGAACAGATTCGTTCCCACCAAGACAAGTGCAAGGAAAGACGCCGCCATGACCATAATCAGCGCCACCGGCTTCTTCGGAAGCGGCGGTGTATTGTCCGGCTCCTTCGGCTTCTTCGGCTTCTTGGCTTTCTGTGCTTTTTTCTCTGCCTTCGCCTTTTTCGCCTGTGCCTTCTTCTCTGCTTTCTCTTTCTTCGCCTGCGCCTTCTTCTCTGCTTTTTCCTTCTTTGCCTGCGCTTTCTTCTCTTCTTCTGAAATCTCCGGTTCCGCCTCTGCCTCCGGCTCGGCTGCCCCCGTTCCTTCCAGTTCCTGTAAGAGCTTTAAATTCTCATCGGAAAGATCATCCAGCTCCGGTGCCTGTTCTAAACCTTCCGGCTGTAATTCCCCGGTGTCCGCTGGTGCCTCCTCCGTCTCTTCCTCCTCACCAAACAGTGCGTCGCCGATTCTCTTGATCAGGCTCTTTTTCTCCTTTGCAGGAGCCTCATCCCCGGCATCTGGCTCATCTTTTTTCTTCTTTTTGCGGCGCTTTTTCTTTTTCCCGTCGTCCTCGTCCTGCACCTCATCCGCAGTCTCCGGCATTGCCGTCACGTCCGGCATTTCTGCGTCTGTGTCTGCGGACGGAGCAGTGGGATCCGCCATCTGGCTCATATCCGGGAAATCGCCCTCCGACTGCAGCAGATCCATCAGATCTGAATCGTCGTCCTGGAAATCACCGATGGTATCGACCATAAGATCTCCGTCCTCCGACGCATGGGCAGTCTCCGCCGCTTCTGCACCGCCGGTGCTCTCATCCGCATCCCTTGCGCTGTCTAAAATGCCATCCAGATCCTTGAAGAACTGATTGTTCTCCTCCGTCGTCTTCTGTGTTCTTTCCTCTCCAGGCGCCTGATCCAGCTCATCCTCGAACTGTCTGATAAATGTGTCCGCATCTCCTTCCAGATCTGTATCCGCCTCAAAGGACTTTAAAAAATCGTCTTCCTCACTCATACCAGCTTTTTTTGTCTCCTGTTCTTTTTCTGCATAAAGCCCGTCTGCCGTATCGCCTGGCTCCGTCTCACGGGCTGTGTCGGCAGGACTTCCTCCCTCTACGGAGTGCAGCAGCCCATCCAGATATTCCTCTGCTCCGCTCATACGATACCTCCATCAACCTATAACTTAAGCGGGGGATGTGATCCTGCTCCATCACATCCCCTCTTCATTTCATTCTCAGTCCATGCTCTTGTCAATCAAGTCGTCAATCGCCGAAACAAGACTGCCAATCTCCGGCTTTGTCAGCTGGGCATCCGCTCCAAGCTGTTCTCCCTTGATGCGCATCTCCTCATTTACAAGAGATGAGAAAATAATCAATGGAATCTTCTTCATATTGTCATTTGTCTTAACCAGCTTCGTAAGGCGGTGTCCGTCCATCAACGGCATCTCAATATCTGTGATAATGCAGTGTACTTTCTCACGCACATTGCCTGCTTTTTCAAACTCCTGCAGCTTATCCCATGCCTCCTGACCGTTCATTGTCACAATCAGGTTCGTGTAGCCTGCCTTCTTCAGGCAGTCTGTGATCAGTCTGCTAAGAAGCGGGGAATCCTCTGCGATCAAAATCGGAGATTCACAGCGCTCACGCTGTCCCATGTCGTCCATATCGGACATCTTCAGTCCTGTCTCCGGGCTGATGTCCGTCACAATCTTCTCAAAGTCAAGGATGATGATCAGCTTGTCATCCATCTTGATGACACCGGTCGAGGCGCTGTTCTGCTCGGTATTGATCGTGGCATCCGGCTTGATGATCGCCTCCCAGGAAACACGGTGGATACCAAGCACGGCATCTACGTGAAATGCAATGTTTAACTTGTTAAAGTTCGTAATGATAAAAAGTCCCTCTGTCTTCGCATCATCCGGCATTCCCAGACAGCGCTTCAGATTTACCACAGAGATCATCGTATCACGCGGCATGAAGATTCCTTCGATACTCGGATGTGAATTTGGGACAGGCGTAACCGGCTGATAGGTTAAAATCTCCCTGATCTTTGCAACATTGATTCCGTAATGATTGTTTCCCAAGGTAAATTCCAGAACTTCCAGTTCGTTTGTTCCCGATTCCAATAATATATTTGTATCCATTCGTCTCTCTCCTCTCGCGTAATACCGCAACGTATCTATCTGACAGCATTATAGCACATTGGTACCTGAAATGCATTGTTTTTCATGCGTTTTACAGAATAATTTGTATCATTTGATCCATTTGCACATACAGTTCCACACTGTCTGCCGACGCCACATCATCCGGCACCTGGAATACAAGTACCAAGCGGGTGCTCCCTCCCGCAGGAATCGTACCCTGATAGGTGGAAAAATCCGTATCCAGCAATGTGGTCTCCGCCGTGCTCTTGACCGACTGGTTCAATACAACCGTGAACTTCGGGCTGACACTCAAAACATCAAGACCCACTCCGTCCGCCCCGGTGTTGGTCACATCTATGGACAGCACCAGATACTGTTTTCCGGCATCCGGGGTCATCTCATAATAATCACCTTCCATGTACCCCGGTGCAAGCTGCGCGCCCGCATAGGTCATCTGAATGCCGTCGGCTCCGAACAGTTGATCCAGAGATGCCGATCCGGCTGCCGCCACCGACACAGCAGGTGCCGCAGCTTCCGCAGATGCGGCTGTTCCCGTCTCTGACGCGTCCTGTGTCTCCGGCGTCTGCGGCACCGTGACATCCTCCTGCGTCTCCTCCGGTTCTTCCGGACTCACATACGTCAGACCTTCCCGCTGATATGTGTTGTACTTCGTGACGATATGCGCCGCATAATTGACAATGACGTTCTCCTCGTCGTCTGTCAGGTCATAGAGTGCATCACCACACCCGCCCAACAGCATCGTTGCAGCCATCACCGCTGCCATCATCTTGATTCTTGTTCTTCTCATAGGACTCCATTCCTCACGCAAAGTATAAACTAACATTATGTTAGCATTTTAAAGGAAATATAGCAACAAAAAAAATTTTTTGCTGCATCATGACTGTTTTCCTTTTTCCAGTTCAAACCAGAATTCCACGCCATCCTCATGGTTGATCACGCCACACTGCTGATGGAACGAGTCCATGATCGCCTTCACAATGGAAAGACCGATTCCGCTGCCGCCATACTCTCTCGTGCGTGCCTTATCGACTTTGTAGAACTTGGACCAGATTTTGTCGATATCCTCCTCCGGAATCGGGTCTCCGGTATTGAAGACGCTGATGCGGACGTTCTTCTCCTGCTCCCTGCAGCGGATGGAAATCTCCTTTTTTCCTCCCGCATAATGAATGGCATTGCTCAGGTAGTTCGTCACGACCTCCTCCGTCATAAATTCATCCGCCCACACATAAATGGGCTCTGCGGGACATTCCGTCACCGTAATGCCGCTCTGCCCGATGAGGATATCCACCGAGTGCAGCACGCCCCGGATGAGCTCTGTTACGTCGAAGCGCTCCATCGTGATCGTCTCGTTTCCGGATTCCAGCTGGTTTAATGTCAGAAGCTTTTTCACCATCTGATTCATCTTATCCGCCTCGTCCATGATGACCTCACAGTAAAAATCCCGGCTCTGTGCGTCATCGTTGATACATTCCTTCAAGCCCTCCGCATATCCCTGGATCAGGGCAAGCGGCGTCTTTAATTCATGCGATACATTCGAGAGAAATTCCTTGCGCTGGCGGTCTATCTGCGTCTTTTTCTCAATGTCTAAAAGGAGCTGGTTGTTTGCGCTTTTCAATTCCGAGATCGTATGCTCGAGCGCCTGCGACATCTCGTTCATGTGCGTGCCGAGTTCATCGATCTCATTGCGCCGCTTTCCTTTCGGCGTATAGCAGACCTCAAATTCCAGCTGGGTCATATGCTTGGAAATCTCGGTCAGTTCCAGGATCGGATCGGTGATTCTCTTAGAGATGAAGACCGACACAACCGTGCTCACCGCAATCGCCAGGATCCCGACGTACAGCAGGAACTGGTTCGACGTCTTGGCGCTCTCCCTTATGCTCTCTAACGCCGACCGCATCAGCACCAGATTGCCGTTTGAGAGGGTTCCGTACAGTACCAGATATTCCGCATCCAGCCTGGTGTCCGTTCTTCTCTGGATCACATAGTCCTCCGCCTGCGCCAGCACCGTGGTCTCATTCTGCGTACCACCGAAAATAATGTCCGTAAACTCGATTAACATACGCTGTGTATCGTTCACGGAGGATCTGACAATCGTGCGGTCTGGGCTGATCACCATGACCGTGATATTGCCGTTTGCGCAGAGATTGTCAAATGTCACATCAAACGAGCTGTCGTCAAGGCTTCCATCCTCGCTTGCCGCGTCAATCGTAGTAAATCCGGACAGCAGTACATTTTCTTTGTTCATCACATAGTAGCGCTCCAGAAATACCGTGTTAAGCACCCAGCAGAGCGCCACGGTTCCCGCCACCAGACCGATGATAATTCCGGCGATTTCCCTGGTCAGTCCGCCCTCTTTCGGATGTCTGCCGCGCCCCTGTCTCTTTTTATCAAAAAGTCCCTTCATTCCGCGTCACTTCCATTATTCTTCCGTCACTTCAAATTTGTAGCCCATGCCCCAGACCGTCGTGATATATTTTCCCTTATCTCCCATCTTGGCACGCAGCTTCTTGACATGCGTATCAATCGTTCTCGCATCGCCAAAGTAATCGTAATTCCAGACGCTGTTCAATATCTTCTCGCGTGAGAGCGCAATCCCCGCATTTTCCATAAAGTATGCCAGCAGTTCAAACTCCTTGTAGCTTAAATCGATCCGCTCTCCGTCAACCGTCACCATGTGGGCTGCCTTGTCCAGAACGATTCCTCCCATGGAGACCGCCGCTTCTTCATCCTGCGTCTTTCCGCTCCGGCGCAGAATGGCTCCGACACGCGCAACCAGTATCTTCGGAGAAAAAGGTTTGGAAATATATTCGTCCACACCGAGTTCAAATCCGTTCAGCTCGTCGCTCTCCTCGCCCTTCGCCGTCAGCATAATAATCGGAACTTTCGATGTCTCCCGGATCTCCCGGCACACTTCAAATCCGTTGCGCTTGGGCATCATGACGTCTAAAATAATCAGCGCTATGTCTTTTTCCCGGTAAAATAAATCGAGGGCTTCCTCGCCGTCTCCCGCCTCAAGCACCTCGTATCCCTCTCTCACAAGGAAATCCCGCACCAGCTTGCGCATTCTGCTCTCATCATCCACCACCAGAATTCTGATCTTATCCATGTTCCCGTATCCTTTCCGCTTTTTATCGTCATTCTAACAGCTACTTATGAAAAATCTGTGTATTTTCCGCTCTATTCCGGCATGATTCCAAGCTCTTTTTCCTTCGCCTCGATCGCTTCCTGCCTCTGGTCGAGCCGCTCCTCCCACGCCTCGTATTTGTTGATCAGCTGATTCTCGTAGTTTAACACCGTCGTATTATTGGTCGTCGCCGTAATTGCAAACATCGCCACAACACATACTGCCAGAATAAAGGCGATCCAGCGCACAATGCGGTAGCGTCTCCTGTAGTCCGCATTTTTTACCACGGTCTGCGTCTTCGGCTTTGGTGCCGACGCGCGCTTCGCCTTGCGGAGACTCTCCTCCACCTGCGGATGCTGCACCGGAATCGGGAAAATATCTTCCTTCCGGATAAATGGAATCGACTGCAGATACTCCTGCAAATCTTTCAGATAAGAGTAGCCGACTGCCGTGTCAAACAGCCGCTGCTGTATCATTTTATTATAAATGCGGAGTACCATCTCAGGGTCGTCCATCTGGGCTTTCTCCTTGACGTATTTCACGCCCTCCGCCTCTTTTCTCGCCTGCGCGGCTTCCGCCTCATTTGCAAATAAAAATCCCTCCACGACCATGGAGGTCTTTTCCTGTTCTTTTTGTCTCTTTTCTACAGACATTCTTCGATCCTCATCTCTTCCGTTTCTGCTGTGATTTTGCTCTTATTATAGGAAATGGCAGTGTGAATTGCAAGTCAGGGAGATGTAAAGATTCCGCATTTTCCCATAAAAAAAGCGCCCTGCATGGCGCTTTTTAAGATGGACCAGACGGGAATCGAACCCGTGTCCGAAGAATAATCCCCTGTCCTTCTACGAGCTTAGTCTGTCCTTTGACATTCCCTCTGCCGTCCGGGAACAGACACCCTTACGGTTTTGGTAGCTTCATGGTACGCCCGCAGGCTCAAAGCTTTGCCTGTGTCGTTTCTCACATCGTCGAAGCCTGGGTCCTAAAGTGTGAGTGCTCTAGGTCAGACTGCTGCCATTAGGCAGCGTATGCTAAATTATCTTCAGCGTTTAAATTTAATTGTGGAATTTGACGCATCCCGTGCGGCTCGCTTCTCCAGCTTCATATTCCCCGTCGAAACCTTTACTGGCCCCTGTTATTTATAAAAAATCTAATACAGATTCTTTACCTTGAAATCACGCTCTGCCTCGCGGCGCATGTCTTTCTTCGCAATGTCCTGCCGCTTGTCGTAAAGCTTCTTACCTTTGGCAAGTGCAATCTCCACCTTCACGAGGCTTCCCTTCAGATATACCTCCACCGGAACCAGCGTGTAGCCCTGCTCTGCAAGCTTTCCCGTCAGCTTCCGGATCTCTGACTTGTGCATCAGAAGCTTCTTGGGGCGGAGCGGATCTTTGTTGAAAATGTTGCCCTTCTCATAAGGGCTGACGTGCATGCCGTAGACGATGACCTCACCGTTCTCGATGCGCACAAACGCCTCCTTGATCGAGCACTTGCCCATGCGCATGGACTTCACTTCCGTCCCGTGCAGTTCAATGCCCGCCTCAAACCGCTCCTCCAGGAAATAGTCATGGTAGGCTTTTTTGTTATTCGCGATTAACTTCTTCTCGGTCTTTGCCATCCCGACTATCCTCCTTCGCTTACTGTCTGCACTGCCGCTTTTCATCTGCACTGCTGTTACAGTATACCCCACAAATTTTTATTCTGCAATAAACTTCTGGTTTAATTTTTCATTTTCTTCGTCTTCTGTTCCGGTAACGACACGAAAGTCGATCGTTCGCATAAACGGATCTGTCGCTGCCACGACAATCTTTACCTTCTGACCAAGCTTGTAGCGCTTTACGGTAGTCTCCCCGATCAGCTCATAGGTGCTCTCGCTGTAGTGGAAATAGTCGTCTGTCAGCGTCGTCACATGCACAAGTCCCTCCACGGTATTCGGCAGTTCGACATAGAAGCCCCACTCGGTCACGCCCGAAATGACACCCCAGAACTCTTCCCCCAGATGTCCGGACATGTACTGTACTTTCTTTAACTTGTCACATTCGCGCTCTGCCTCATCCGCCCGGCGCTCCATCTCGCTGGAATGCTTTGCCACCTCCGGCAGAATCTTCTCATAATGCTCGATGCGCTTCGCATTCATTCTTCCGCGCAGATTGTCCTTGATGATCCGGTGAATCTGTAGATCCGGATAACGGCGGATCGGCGAGGTGAAATGGCAGTAATAGGACGTTGCCAGTCCGAAATGCCCGGTGTTTACGGTGCTGTACTTTGCCTGCTTCATCGAGCGGAGTGTCAGCCGGCTGATTAACGCCTCCTCCGGCGTCCCGTCAATCCGAAGCAGCAGCTTCTGAAGTTCCTTCGGGTGTACTTCATCCTGCCCGATATGAATCGAATAGCCAAAATTATTGATAAACGTTGCCAGCTTGTGGATCTTCTCCGTATCCGGGTTCTCGTGGGTACGGTACACAAACGGCAGTTCCTGCCAGAAATAGTCCTGTGCCACCGTCTCGTTGGCAAGCAGCATAAAATCTTCGATAATCTTGGTTGCAACATTGCGCTCGTACGGCTTGATCTCCACAGGGCGTCCCTGCGCGTCCAGAATGATCTTCGTCTCCGGGAAATCAAAATCAATCGATCCGCGCTTCATCCGTTTTTTGCGGAGAATCGCTGCCAGATCCCGCATCCTCTCAAACATTGGCACAAGCTCCTCATACTCACGGATCTCCGCCTCATCGTGATCCTCCAGGATCTTTTTGACACTGGTGTAACTCATGCGGCGGTCGACCTTAATGACTGTCTCCGCAATCACGTGATCGATCACATTTCCCTTCGCATCCACGGTCATGATACAGCTTAATGCCAACCGGTTCTCCCCGGCGTTCAGCGAACAGATGCCGTTGGAAAGCGCATGCGGAAGCATCGGAATCACACGGTCGACAAGATAGACCGATGTGCCGCGCTTTAGAGCCTCCACGTCAAGGGCGCTGCGCTCCTGCACATAATTCGTGACATCCGCAATATGAACGCCCAGGCGGTAGACATCCCCCTCCTTCGTCAGGGTGATGGCATCGTCCAAATCCTTGGCATCCTCTCCGTCGATCGTCACCGTCTGCCAGTCCCGCAGATCCATGCGACCTGCCATATCGGCCGTGCTGACCTCACCTGCCACGCGCTCCACCTGATTCATGATCTTCTCCGGGAACTCGGTCGGCAGATCGTAACCTCGCACGATCGAGAGAATATCCGTCCCCGGGTCGTTCACATGTCCCAGAATCTCTACGACCTTTCCCTCCGGCTTTTTTCCATTGCCGCCGAAATCCGTCAGTTCCACCACGACCTTATGTCCGCTTACTACCCCTTTCGAGCGCTCCTGCGGGATAAAAATATCCTGTCCGAATCTCGGATTATCCGGCACTGCGAACCCGAATGTCTTGCTTTTTTCATAGGTACAGACGATCCGGCTGACCCCGCGGATCAGAATCTTTGTGATCTGCCCCTCTCTGCGCCGTCCGTGCCCCTCGGCGCGTGTCAGCGCCACCTGCACGGTATCGCCGTGAAAAGCACCGTTTACCTGGGATTCCGGAATAAAAATATCCTCATCCTCCCCCTCGACCGTCACAAAGCCAAATCCTCTCGGATGCGCGGCAAAAACGCCTGTCAGGAATTTTCCTTCCGACTTCATGTACTTGCCTTTCGATGACACTTCCACTTTTCCCTCCGCCACAAGCGCATCCAGCACTTCCGCGAGGTCTCTTCTGTCACTCTTTGGCACATTTAATACTGCCGCGATCTCCTTCGCCTTCATCGGCACATAAAGCTCATCGCAGATCAGTCCGTAAATTGCTTTTTTTCGTTCCTGTAAAAGTTCTTCTCTCATATCCTTCCTCTCCGCAGCAAAAAAGCTGCCGCAGATGCGACAGCCTCATTTCTAAAAGATTCCCAGATTCAATACAGCGGCAATGATGATGAACAGCGCAACCAGAATCTTGGTTCCCGTCACCAGTCTGCCTTCCATGGAACGTCCCTTATTCCTTCCCCAGTACGTATCTGCCGCTCCGGCGATCGCTCCGAGTCCTGCGGACTTTCCTTCCTGTAATAAGATAATGACTGTCAACGCCAAACAAATCAGTATGAAAACAACGGTTAAAATCGTCTTTAAAATTGCCAAAATAATTCCCTCCTACGGTAATCAACTCACAACTTTAGCTATTATAGCATACTCCCCCCGCGTTTTCAACTGTTTTTTACGCTCTCCCGAAAGGCTCCGCCGGAGAAAACTGCGCCGTCTCGCCAAGCTCCTCCTCAATCCGCAGAAGCCGGTTATACTTTGCAGTGCGCTCCGCCCTGCACGGCGCGCCGGTTTTAATCTGCCCCGCATTCACCGCGACCGCAAGATCCGCGATAAACGCATCCTCCGTCTCCCCGGAACGGTGGGAGATCACCGTGTGATAACCGGCACACTGTGCCATCTCGATGGCGTCCAACGCCTCCGTCAGCGTGCCGATCTGATTCACCTTTATCAGCACCGCATTTCCTGCATTTAATTTAATGCCGCACTTAATCCGCTTGGGATTTGTGACAAACAGGTCATCGCCGACAAGCTGCATGCCATCTCCCAGACGCCCGGTCAGACTCTGCCAGCCCTCCCAGTCGTCTTCCTGCAGACCGTCCTCGATCGACACCAGTGGAAAACGCTTTGCCAGATCTTCGTAGAGCGCGATCATCTCCTTTGCATCCCTGCAGATTCCATTCTCCCCCGGGAAATGGTACATTCCCGTCTCTTCATTATATAATTCACTCGCCGCAGCATCCATCGCGTAGACCACATCTTTTCCGACCGCATAGCCCGCCTTTTCCACCGCTTTTCCCAGATACCGGAACACCTCACCGGCATCCGCAAGATCCGGCGCAAAGCCGCCTTCATCGCCGACCGCCGTAGCATATCCCTCCTCGTTTAAAATCTGGCGCAGGAAATGATATACCTCCGCGCCCATGCGCAGCGCTTCCCGATAGCTTTTGGCGCTAATGGGCAGGATCATAAATTCCTGAAAATCCAGTGAATTCTTCGCATGGACTCCGCCGTTTATGACATTCATCATGGGAACCGGCAGCCGCTTGGCGTTGCCTCCGCCAATATAGCGGTAAAGCGGCATATCGAGTGCCGCTGCCGCCGTCTTCGCGCAGGCGAGCGACACGCCTAAGATCGCATTCGCCCCAAGATTTCCTTTGTTGTCTGTCCCGTCCAGCTCGACCATTCTGCGGTCGATAAGTGCCTGATCCAAAACATTCATTCCAAGAAGCGCTTCCCGGATCTTTGTATTGACGTGATCCACCACCTTCTTCGTGCCCAGTCCGAAATACTCCCTATCGCCGTCCCGAAGCTCCACTGCCTCAAATCTTCCGGTGCTCGCTCCCGACGGAACCGACTCCCGCGCTGTAGTCTTTCTCCCCGTTGTCTCCGTCTCGGCGGTCACCTCCACCTCCACGGTCGGATTGCCGCGGGAATCCAGGATCTCCCGCGCGTGTACCTCTGTAATTTTCATAGTAAGTGCCATAAAAAATCCCCTTTCGCGTAACATACTTCTGCATCATAGTATGTCCCGCAAAAGGGGAAAGTATTACTCGAGAATTCTTCCGTCCGTAGAGATAATGTCTACCTGCCACGGAATCATCTTACCGCTTGCCGCGAGTGCATTTTTCACCGCCTGCTCGATTCCTCCGCAGCACGGCACTTCCATGCGAACCACGGTAATGCTCTTAATATCGTTCTGCGCAATGATCTGGGTCAGCTTCTCCGAATAATCCACATCGTCTAACTTCGGACATCCGATCAGCGTGATGTGATTGCGGATATATTTTTTGTGGAAATTCGCATACGCATACGCTGTACAGTCTGCAGCCACCAGAAGCTTTGCTCCGTCAAAATACGGGGCGCGCACCGGAACCAGCTTGATCTGCACCGGCCACTGTGTCAGCTCCGACGTAAGTTCTGCCGCACTCTCTTCTGCGGCGGTCGGACAGACTGCCTGCTGCTCATGGCGGATCGTCTTCGCCTGGGTTCCCGGACATCCGCACGGAAGCGGCTGTGACGCTATCGCCTGCTGCGCTGCTTTCTTTCTCTTATTCTCCTCAACTGCCGCAGCATCATAAGCCGCCGCCTCACGCTCCACAAAATGAATCGCATCCATCGGACAGGTCGGCAGACAGTCGCCAAGTCCGTCGCAGTAATCGTCCCGCATCAGCTTGGCCTTGCCGTTTACAATACTGATGGCTCCCTCGTGGCAGGCGTTTGCACATGCTCCGCAGCCGTTGCACTTTTCTTCCTCAATCTCAATGACTCTTCGTAACATCATATCCTCCATTCTAACTCCGGCACGCATGCCGGAAATTCTCTCTTGACTTTTCTTCCACAGGATACTACAATAGCGTCAACATTTCTGTTGTTTTTACAACAAAAAGTCGAAAGGACGAAAAATAATGCAAACTTTCCAAGGATACGATGCCCTCTTGCAGGCCTCTCCCGTTTTTTATGATATTGCACCCGAAGAAATCCATGCCATGCTCGACTGTCTGTCGGCAAAGACCCTCTCCTATCCAAAGGGCAGCTTTCTCTTTCACTACGGCGACCATCTGGATTCTCTCGGTCTTGTGGTAGAAGGATGTGTGGATGTCATGAAGGAGGATTTCTGGGGCAACACAAATCTGATGACCCGCTGCCGCCCCGGAGACATCTTCGGAGAATCTTATGCCATCCGTACAAACTGTGCGCTGGAAGTCAGCCTCTACGCCGAGCAGAATTCCACTGTGCTCTACTTAAACGTCGCAAAAATGATGACGCTCTGCTCCCGCGCATGTGAATTTCACAACCAGCTCACAAGAAATCTGCTCTCCGTTCTCGCCGAGCGCAATTTCCAGCTCGGGCAGAAATTAGAGCACATGACCAAACGGACCACCCGCGAAAAGCTTCTCTCCTATCTGTCGAGTGAAGCACGCAGATCCGGAAGTCTGTCTTTTGATATTCCCTTTAACAGACAACAGCTCGCCGACTATCTCTCCGTAGACCGGAGCGCCATGTCGAACGAGCTGTGTCATCTAAGAGACGAGGGTCTCATTTCATTTCAGAAGAACCATTTCACGGTGCAATTCCCTTCGTCTTGAGAAAATCCACCCAGATTCCGTATTTCGAGCCGTACAGATGCAGATTGTCAAACGTGAGATCCGCTCTTAAGTTTCCGTCTGCATCACATACGACATCATTCACATCAATGTAAAAAATAGTCTGATTATCCGCAAGTTCCGCAATTCTCATATTGCGTTCATTGATTCCCTGATTGTTAAAAATTTTGTCCGAGTCGGACTTGGCCTTTGCAACCCGCATGATTCCCTGCACATAGATGATCGCATCCGGCTGAAGTTCTCTAAATTTCTGAACCGACTGCACGTACTGCTCCATAAAACCGTCCAGGGTTCCTCTTCCCATCTCATTGATGCCGATCTGGAAGTAGATTTTGCCAAACTGCCGTCTGGAAAGCGCATCCTCAAGCGTGGTCTTCTCCCCGTCCACATCACAGAACTTTTCCGTCCACATATCGTAGATTCCAAGCCCTGTGGATGCGTAAAAGGTCGCATTGTCCAGCCCGCCGTAATCGCGCAGCCCCACGGTTCTCGAATCCCCGATAAAGACCGCGTCGTCGAACCAGTCGTCATCCACCATACAGAATTCCCGGGTGCGCGGTGCCTCTTCCGTCTCTGTCTCTCCGACCGCCTCCGTCCCGCCGGCAAGCTCAGTGTCAGAGACACTCTCCCCCGGCAGCAGGAGGGACGGCAGCTTTCCGTTCTCTCCTATGCCGCCCGGCGCACCCACATGACTCCACGGAAAAATTCCGTCATGCAGTCCGTCAAACACCAGGACGAAGTATGGTGTCGTTCGTATATCAACCGTATAATTCTTATATATTGTATCTTTCCCCAGATAGCCGACAACCGACAGCGCCGCCCACAAGATAAGCAGTGCGACCGTTACCGGACATTTCAAAAGCTTTCTCAAATCCATCCACCACACATTTAAAAATTAAAGTACAAAAACGGATTGTTTGCCGACACCGCCAGATAGTACATGCAAAGCCCAAAAATGCCGAGCAGTATCACCCTGCCGATCCATTTGCGCTCGATCAGCCGATAGCAGGTCTCCGGAAGCGGCGTTGCAAAGAGCACGCCCAGAAGAAACAGCGGTGCATAGTCATTCAGATATTTTATATAATCCAGATGATTGATGACTCCTGCCGCATGCCCCGCAAACGGGAACAGCCGCGTCATATAAACGCCAAGCTCCGACAGATCGGTGACCGCAAACGCCACCCAGCTGAGCGGAACAACAAACAATACATAAAGATGACCGATCACCCTGCTTTTATCCAGCAGGCGCAGCAGAAAGAGCTTTTCTGCAAGCAGGCAGCAAAGCAGAATCCCTCCCCAGATCAGGAAGTTATAATTCGCCCCGTGCCACAACGCGGTAAGGCTCCACACCACAAACAGATTGAAAAAGGTGCGCGCCTTTCCCTTCCGGTTGCCTCCCAGCGGAATGTATACATATTCCCTGAACCATCTGCCGAGCGTAATATGCCATCTGCGCCAGAATTCCGTGACTGATTTTGAAATGTAGGGATAGCGGAAGTTCACCGGGAGCTCAAATCCCAGCATCTTTCCGATTCCTCTCGCCATCATCGAATATCCCGCGAAGTCAAAATACAGCTGCAGTGAGTAAGCGAACGCTCCCATCCATGCAAGCTTTGTTGAGATGCTGTCGAACCCGATCATCCGGATGCTGTTCCAGAGTGTGCCGATCCGGTCCGCAATCACGACTTTTGCTGCAAGTCCGATAATCAAGAGCTTCATTCCCTCTTCCAGCTGACGTGCCTTGATCGTGCGCTCTCTTCCCAATGCTACACGCACATCCGCATAATTTGTGATCGGTCCCGATATCAGCTGCGGAAACATGGTCAGATACGTTCCCAGCCGAAGCAGCGACTGTTCTGCCGGAATTCTTCCGCGGTACACATCAATCACGTACGCCATAATCTGAAACGTGTAAAAACTGATTCCAAGCGGAAGTCCGGATGCCAGACCACTGTACTTGAAGAAAAACAGCACGCCCAGATCATACCCGAGCGCAAGAAGCAATAAGCGTTTCTGTCTGATTCCCCGCCCGTCCGTATTCTTCCGGTACATCAAACGGGTCAGCGTGTAATTGACCAGAACGCACGCAAGGAGAATCGTAATATAACCCGCCTCGCCAATTGTATAAAAGACAATACTTCCCCCCAGCAATGTGACATTGCGGAACTTTTTCGGTGTAAGATAATATATCACTAAAAAAACCGGCAAAAACCGAAATAAAAACTCAAAACTGCTAAATAACATTCCACAGACTCTTTCTATCTGACTTCTATCTACTGTATCCCTATTTACTATACCTCATTATAGGCGAAATATTACAAAATGGTGAACTATTACTGAAAGTTTGTGAAATTGTATCATTTTTGTCATAAACGCTCTATTCTGTAATCTTTTCGTAACTATTTTGCCTCAAACAGCGCCTCGATCTCACCGATGAAATAGAGCGAACCAAACGCAACCGTGCGATGTGTTTCATCGAGCCGCCCTCTCTGAAAACAGGACGCAAAATCATCAGCTGATGCAGCTGCAATTCCTTTCCGCCGGATGCAATCCGCCAGGGCGTCCGCCTGCAGCGCCCGCTCGCACTCCACCGTGCAAGTTGTAAAATCAATGGCAAGCGGCAGCAATTCCCCGATCATTGTCTCATAATCCTTATCCGCCATCACGCCCATGATAAAATGAAACTTTTCTCCCGGGAAAAGCGCCACGAGGCTCTCTCTTAACGCTTCCACGCCGTTGCTGTTGTGTGCGCCGTCCACCAGCAGGAACGGTTTTTTTGAGAGGATTTCCATCCTGCCCTTCCATACGGTCTTAGCGATCCCCTGACAGACTGCGCGCCTTACGCCCTCTTCCCGTTCTTTTGTCCCGCCGCAGATCCACTCTGTATGTCTCCTGAAAAATGCCTCCGCCCCGAGAAGCGCCGCGATGGCATTTTCATACTGATGAACGCCAAGCATGCGCATGGACAGATCACGGTAGGCACCAAACGAAAAATACTGTCTGCCGTCGCGGTAAGTCTGCTCTTTTATCTCCAAAGGGTCGATCAGCCGGAAATCTGTAATTCCTTCCTCCCTGACCTTCGCCTCAAACACCGTCATGACTTCTGCCTCCTGGCTCTCAAGCACAAGCGAGGTGCCTTTTTTGATGATGCCCGTCTTTTCCGCAGCAATCTCAGCAAGCGTATTTCCAAGCACCGCCATGTGGTCATAGCCGATCTTTGTGATCACGGTTACATCCGGCACACCTACGGCATTGGTTGCGTCCAGCCTCCCGCCAAGTCCGGTCTCTAAGATCATGACATCGCATCGTTGTTCCTTAAAATAGAGGATTGCCATGGCAAGTGTAACGTCAAACATCGTCGGCTGCACGCCAAAATCCATCGCAAGAAGCTGCACGCCGATCCTCTGCGTATCCTCCTTAGAGATCATTTCCCCGTTTATCTGGATGCGTTCCCGAAAGTCCACAAGGTGCGGGGAGGTAAACATCCCGACGCGAAGTCCCGCCTCCCTTAAAATTGCGCAGAGAAAAGCAGAGACAGAACCTTTTCCGTTCGTCCCTGCTATGTGTATCAACGGAATCCCCGCCTGCGGACTGCCCAGCGCCTTTAACATGCGCCCGGCAACCTCCACTCCGGCAAGATTCCCGAATCTTCTGATCTGATTGATCTGATCTACTACTTCTTCATATGTCATCTGTGTCCCGCGTTCCTCTCCGGGCAGCAGCGACACACCCGCGTGTCTTACACTGCCATGATTACGCCGCCATCATTTGCATACATACTGCTGACACCGGCAGTATTTATGATAATGATTTTCTTGAAATTTGCAAGCTTTTCTATGCGGGCTTTTACCGCTGCGGCGCGCTCCGGGCAGTTGCAGTGCGCGATGGCAAGCACACGCTGTTCGCAGTCCTTCGTGCGCCCGATCATATCCTGCACCATTTTCTCAAGTGCCTTGTTCATTCCGCGCGCCTGACCGAGCTGGCAGATCATGCCCTCCTTTGTGGAACCCATCACCGGCTTGATATTGAGCGTATTGGCAATCAGCGCTTTCAGATTGGTCAGTCTTCCGTTCTTGCGCAGAGTCTCTAACGTCTCTAAGACAAAATAAGTATTCATGGAACTGATATACTCCTCCGTTCTGGCAACGACCTCCTCAAACGGAAAACCTGCCTCCTCGAACTCCTGCACCTTAAGACCGATAATCGTCTCCCCGATCGATGCAGACCTGGAGTTAAATACATAAATCTGCTTGTTCTCTCCCGGATGTTCCTCCTCGTAGAGGTTCCTGCCAAGCTCTGCACTGTTGTAGGAACCGCTCAGCTTCCCGGAAAGCGTCACCACATATACATGCTCTGCCTCTCCCTCATACGCCTGCATATACTGCTCCGGTGACGGGCAGGAGGACTTCGGTCCCGTGATGCTCTTCTTCACCCGGCGCAGAAAATCAAGCTGGTTAAATGTCTCATCATCCTTAATGCGGTAACCGTCCACCTCAAGTTCTAAGGACACCGTCTCAAAATGTCCGTCCTTCTTCAGTTCCTCCGGTAATTCCCCGCAGCTGTCCACAACAATCTTATACATGGCAATCCCTCCACCTGTTCTATGGTATGTGTTTAATGTTATCAATAAACCGTTAATATATTTTTCGTTTCTATCGCATGTAGTATTCAATACTATGTTACATTAACACAAAAACCATTTTTTGTATAGAGGTAATTTCTAAACTTTATCTAAATTATATCTTACGAAGCATTCTTTCTCACGAAGCGAGTGTAAAATATGCGGTCACAAGATCCTTTAACGCCTGCTGGTCAGCGCTGCCCATCAGCTCCCGCGCGGAATGCATGGCAAGAAGCGGGATTCCGATATCCACGGTCTTCACCGGAAGAAGCGCAGAAGCGATCGATCCAAGCGTACTTCCCCCCGGCATATCCGAGCGGTTCACAAACTTCTGGTACGCGATCTTCTCTTTCTCACAGATCTGCTGGATGATGGCAATCGCCTCGCAGTCTGTCGCATAGGACTGCGAACTCGCCTCCTTGATACAGAATCCTCTGCCGAGCACCGGCTTGTTGGTAAGATCCATTTTCCCTGCCTGGTTCGGATGGATGCCGTGTGCCACATCCACGGACAGCAGCATGCTGCGGTAGAGATCCTGCTCCGCCGTCTGTTCCCGTCCCAGCTCTTTTAAGATGCGGCGCAGCATGTCATGCAGCAGAATCGAACCGGCGCCCTGCTTCGTATGGCTTCCGATCTCCTCGTGGTCAAACAGTGCGATCAGGTTGATTCCCTCCATCCGCCTGGCATCAATCAGACCGGAGATGAGCGCCGCGCAGGAAGTCAGGTTATCCAGGCGCGGACTTGAGATAAAATCATCGTTGAGACCGATGAATTCCGGATTTTCCTTACAGTATACGGTCAGTTCAAAATCCAGAATGTCAGTCTTTTCCACAGACAGCTCGTCTGCCAGAAACGTAAGGAAATAATCCGCTTTTTTCTCCTCCTCCGGCAGCAGCGCAAAGACCGGCAGCATATCCGTCTGGCGGTTCAGCTCCACACCCTTGTTGACCTCGCGGTTCATGTGGATCGCCAGATTCGGAATGGTCAGAAGATTTTTTTCCGATACAAACTCCACAATCTTCGGGGCAAACGCGTCCTGTGTGCGCACTGCCACACGGCCGGCAATACCGAGCGGACGATCCAGCCAGGTATTTAAGATCGCGCCCCCGTATACTTCCACATTCACCTGCGCGTAACCGCATGCCGTCACATCCGCCGACGGCTTGATGCGCAGGCACGGAAAATCCGTATGTGCTGCCGCCATCCGAATCTGCGGCGTCTTTGTCTCCTGCCAGCCTTCTCCCACCGTAAACGCGAACAGTGTGGTGTCATGATGATTTACATAATATCTTCCGTTTTTCTGCAGCTTCCACGGCTCATCATAGGGCAGTTCCAGAAATCCCGCGCTCTCCAGGCGCTCTTTGCAGGCGCGGACTGCCTGTACCGGCGACACACCTTTTTTCAGCAAATCAAATAAAAGTTCTGTCTCTTTCATGTCTATGTCCTCTTTTCTTCTTTATCTGTGACCCCTTCCGGGGCTGTTCTCTCAGCTTCCTATCATACCAGAAATCATATTGTGAAGCAAACCTTCCCAATCGGCTTTCTATTTGTCCCCAATCTGTGTTATACTACACAAAGGCAATGCGCCCCAATACTATATGACACGGAGAAGACTATGATTGCACTTTCCCTACCGGAAATTAAAGATTTTATGAATAAACTGCTGTGTACGGACACGTTCGGGCACTTTCTTCTAAAGGAAGCCGTCATCTTGGGCAGCGTCACCTGGAGCTTAGACGGCACGATCCAGCCCGATTTTTATTCATCAGATGAAGCCGATGCGCTCGGACTGACGGGACTTTCTTTTCTCCCGTTTGAACAGGTACGTCCGCAATGTTTTGACCTGATCAAGGGCAAACGCACTCCTTCTTATTTTAAATTTGTCTTTCTGCTCTCCCCGAAGAATCTGGAACGGACACTGCTTTCGACCCACAGTTCTTTTACCCCGGAGGACATTACGGGAATGTTTATCAATCTGAAATTCCAGCAGAAAAAACTGCTCCTTACCACGGGCATTTCGTACCGGATTTTCTCCGTGGACAAGAGCCTCGATCAGGAGTGGGATTCCCTTGTAAAGCGCTTTCTCACTGCCCATGAAATTAGTTTTGAAGAACTTTAATTTATTACTTTACTTTTATAAATTCTTATGATATTGTACTAATAGCTGTAAGTTACAGTTAGTATTATTTTTGGAGGTACTTTTTGATGAAAGGTACAGTAAAATGGTTCAACAACCAGAAGGGTTACGGATTCATTTCTGACGAGTCAGGCAACGATGTATTCGTACATTACTCAGGACTTAACATGGAAGGTTTCAAGTCTCTTGAAGAGGGCGCTTCCGTAGAGTTCGACGTTGTAGAAGGATCCAAGGGACCGCAGGCAACCAACGTAACTGTAGTAAAATAATTACTGCAGGCGGTAAGCTTACCGCGTTAAATCACTAGTTTCATGTACCTTTTTCTTAAAATAGACTTGTTTTATTTGTTAGATTAAGATATTGCAAACAATGGATTTAAAAAGAGTCTGTCACAAGTTTTCTTGTGGCAGACTCTTTTTGTATATGAACTTAGCAGATCAGGTTAGGATTATCCTGTTTTTTCAGGCATTTCACCACATTGACAATACCGCTCTCCGCCATGCTTTTTACCGCTTCCTCTGTATAAAACGCAATGTGCTGCGTCATCGTCACATTCGGGAACTGTCTCAGATACGCCATATTCCGGTTTGCAAGAATATCCGACCGGCGGTCCATATGGTAGATTCCCTCCTCATGCTCGATCACATCCAGTCCCAGCGCACCGATCTTCCGCGTCTCGATTCCCTCGATGATGTCATCCACGCGCATCAACTCTCCTCTCGCGCAGTTGATCAGAATGACGCCGTCCTTCATCTGGTCGATCGCCTTTTTATCAATCATATAACGTGTCTGATTGGACAGTGGCGTGTGCAGTGAGATAATATCACTCTTCGCGTACAGTTCCTCCAGAGAACAGTATTCGATTCCAAGCGCCGGATCGGCATTCTGACGTCTGCTGTATGCCAGAATCCTGCAGCCGAATCCCTGCAGATTCTGTGCCACCTTCTGTCCGATTTTTCCCGTTCCGATGATACCGACGGTAAGATTACGAAGCTCCCTTCCGATCAGCCCGCCAAGCGAATAATCGTTGGCATTCCCGCGGAACAGTGCCTGCTTATAATTGCGAAGCGACATTAAAATCAGCATGACCGTATACTCGGCAACGCCGTCCGGATCGTAGTAGCCGTTGCAGACGTGAACGCCATTGCTCTTCGCCGCATTCAGGTCAATATGGTCATACCCGATGGTACGTGTCGCAACGACGCGGATACGCCGCTTTGCAGTCTCCTCAATCAATGCGGCGTCCATCTTTGTATCTCCAAGAATCGTAATGCCGTCCGCTCCCTCGGCACGATCAATGTTGTCCTGTGTCATCGGCCCCTGCACCAGTGTAATCTCTATCTGCTCCTGCTGTGCTGCGGCAAGCAGGTAATCTTTTTCATCCGGTCTCACTTCATAAGCTGTGATTTTCATGGGTATCCTCTCTTTCAAGCATTCTGCACTATTTTCTAAAATGTGTTCACCGTGAACACGTTGTTATAGAATTATCATAAATTGCTCCGGTCTGCAAGCCGATGCTTTAAAGGGATGAATAATCCTTGTCATTTTTTTGTTTTTCCTTGCATAACAGAAAATATTGTGCCAAAATCAAAACAACAGACACTGACCCGGACAGGAGGTTCATGATGGAACAGCCAATTTTATCTTTTCTTACCGCATATTTTTCTGACCTGCATATCCAGTGCAGACTGACCGACCGCAAACAGTTAGAACTGGCGGATCTGGATCTCGGACTGCGCAACAGTATCCTGATGCAGGAAGCCGATGCGCAAAAACAGGCGCCGTTTCCATTTGTACAGAACACCCTCTATTTTATTGTCGATTACTACGAGTGCAATTATTCCTTTTTCCGTCTGCCGGATAAAAGTGCCTTCCTGTTCGTCGGGCCTTTTCTCTGGAGAGAATTTGAGCGCTCCCAGATTCTGTCGCTTATAAGCCGGCTGGATATTCCGGCTGAACTTTTTCCACAGCTGCAGGAATATTATCACGCACTGCCGCTGATCGCGGACAAAGCTTCCATAACCGCCCTGCTGCGCCACGTCTATCAGACTCTGGATGCCGACGCGGATGTATCCGTACAGACCCTGCATTTGAAAGATCTCGAGACCAGAGAATCCTTTTTGGAAAAGCACCAGTTTGTCGTACCGGAGGACCCGGTCTTAAGCATGCACCTTCTTGAAGAGCGCTACCATATCGAGGATGAGCTGCTCGACGCCATCTCTCACGGCAACAGCGCCCGTGCCCTCTCCTTCATGGAGGCTCTCGGGAACCTGCGCTTTGTCCCCCGCACGAAGGACGCACTCCGCAACCGCAAGAACCTGATTCTGACCCTCAACACGCTATTGCGGAGAAAAGCGTACGAAACGGGCGTCCACCCGTTTTATATCGACGCCGTCTCCGGCAACTTTGCGCGCATGATCGAGAGCATCCAATCCGTGGAAGAAATCAACGATCTCATATCCTACATGGTTCAAAGTTACTGTCAGCTCGTGGAACAGCGAAGCATGAGTTCGTATTCCGATCCGATCCGCCAGATTCTCGTCACCATAGACGCCTCGCTGACCGGGGACTTAAGCCTGAAACGTTTTGCCAGCGAGCTGTTTTTGAATACAAGCTACCTGTCCACGCTGTTCAAAAAGGAAGTCGGCATGACGCTGACGGACTACGTCAACGCCAACCGCATCGAATACGCCAAGAAGCTGCTGCGCAGTACCCTCCTGCCGGTGCAGGATGTTGCGGCAGCCTGCGGCATCCCCGACGTCCACTATTTCACACGGCTCTTCCGCCGCATCACGGGCATGACGCCCCGCGAGTGGAGGCGCTAAAAGACCGGGCATGGAATGTGGCAGGCATGGATTTTGCAAATATACTGTATCTGCCTGTTCCGGACTGCCAACCGGCGGCGGGAATCTGAAACGCAAAATGGGGTATTTCTAATCTATACCGCGTTTGGTATCTCCGATGATCCGTGTTTTTCCAAGCTTTGAACACTCCGCGGAGAGTGTCCGCAATCCGCAGACAATTTTAGGACTTTTGTGCAGCGCTTGTCTGCGCTTCTGAATAAAACATAACCGCGCGAAGCCGATGTTTGAATTGGCATCTGCCTTATTTTCAATAGCAGATGCCAACGAGTTTCGGTTCGCGCGGTTTTATATTGTCTGTGAAGAAGCGTTGCTAGCGCTGCTAAAAAGTCCGCCCATTGTCTGCGGTTGTCGGACATCTTTCGCGGATTGTCAAAACGTGGAAAGACACGGAATCCGATACCAAACGCGGCATAGAAGAAATGCTCCCATTTTGCTTCAAAGGATTCCCGCCGCCGGTTGGCAGTCCGGAACCGTGCAGATACAGATTTTTTTAAATCTCTGCCCACCACATTCCATGCCCCGGTCTTTTAAGCTTCTATCTTAGTCTACTCTCTTAATCTTATTGAGCTGTGCGTTGAGTCCGAGAAGATCTTCTTTCTTCCACTCAACCTTCGGTCCTGCCGCACCCATCAGGTTGATCATACGGATGACCGTAAATCCGCCCAGCATTTCCAGCATCTTCGGGTTCGCCATTGCTGCTGCAGGATTTCCGTCATTTTTTTCATTACCCTGACTCATTCCCGCTGCAACTTTTGACATCAGTCCCATGAAGAGTGCTTTTCCCTCTTCGGACTTCATGATATCAGAAAGTCTGTCATTCAGTGAATAATATCCTTCCGGCTCTGTGATGTCGAACCAGTTGAGGATTGCGCCGCTCTCTTTCAGGCTGTACTCCTCGTTGAAGGTATCCACCTTGCGGATGTGGCTCTCATCCTTATACTCTCCGGCAACAGCCACCAGGGTGGATTCTCCGACATTCGGTACCTCAAAGTGGAAGAAATGATCCTCCGCCTGAAGCTTTCCTGCACTCTTGCCGTTGACAAACAGCTCTACCTCCGGAAGATTGGAATATACAGTTACCTTCGTGGTATCTTCCACGCGGTCTACATAGCGTTTTCCGCACAGATGTACGAACGGCTCATCAGACAGCCATGCCTTGTATGCATAGAAGGAATCTTTCTTGTACTTGCGGTCGAAGGTTACCAGTCCCTTGTGGTTCTGACCGTTCTCACCGCCCTCGTTTCTCGCATCTGCACCGAAATCGAACATGTTCCATACATGCGTTGCCCAGATATACTTTCTGGTGAAGAGCTGCTTGATCATCTCCTCATGATAGTATGCCTGATACTCCTCGGTGTAATCGCCCTGCTTCGGATCAGAGGTATGCCAGTTCAGCGCCTCGCATCCGTACTCGCTCATTCCAAGCGGGATATTCGGGAACTCTTTGTGGAAGTTGTCCATCCACGGTCCGTTCATGGATACGTCTCCGCCGTACCATCCGAAGTAATGGTTGTAAGAGATCACATCCGGAATCTGGATGTACGGATCGTGAATATCACACATGGATACCACCGCGATCGTGGTCAGTCTCGTGTGATCCATCTCATGAACCATGTCATTTAAGATTCTGTGGTTCTCAAGCAGATCCTCATCCGAGCTTCCTGCCATCGTGATCTCGTTGGAAAGACCCCAAACCACGATACTCGGGTGATTGTAATTCTGAACAACCAGCTCTTTCATCTGGGAAATGGTATTCTCACGTCCGTTCGGCATGTGAGAGGAAATGTACGGAATCTCAGCCCAGATTACAAGACCTCTCTCATCGCACAGATCGTAAAAATACTGATCGTGCTGATAGTGAGCCAGGCGGATCGTTGTAGCACCGAGCTCGCAGATTAAGTCAATATCCTCTCTGTGATGCTCCGGAAGCAGCGCATTACCGATTCCCCATCTGTCCTGATGACGGGATACACCGCGCAGCGGATATTCCTCTCCGTTTAAGATAAATCCTCTCTCCGGATCAATCTCAAAGGTACGGCATCCGAAACGTGTGCTTACCGCATCAACGGTCTCCTCTCCAGATACAAGCGCCACCTCTGCGGTGTACAGATACGGATCTTTCTTTCCGTTCCACAGATGAACTGCCGGAATGGAAAGTACAGCCTTTGTCTCGCCGGCTGCGGTCTCTGTCTTTGCAACCTCTTTGCCCTCTGCATCTTTTACGGTATATACAAGCTTCTGATCTGCAGCTGCATTCGTCAGGAATACCTCTACCTCCACGCTGGCATCCGCGCCCTTGATCTCCGGTGTCACCTTAATGCCAGGTCCGCCGTAGTAGTCCAGATCAAAATGGGACTTATTTACCGCAATGATATTGACGTCACGGTAAAGTCCGCCGTAGAATGTGAAGTCTGCATTCTGCGGATATACTCTGTCGTTTACGCCGTTCTCCACAGCGATCACGATCAGGTTCTCTTCTGTGAGCTCTTTTGTGATGTCTACACGCCAGGTGGAATATCCTCCGTCGTGATGTGCCACTGCTTTGCCGTTCACATAGACGTCTGCGGAAGCGTTTGCTCCTCTTAACTCCAGATAATAGCAGTCTGCCTCCGGCAGTTCGCTCTTCTTTAACTGTTTTGCATAATAACAGGTTCCGCGGTAATAATCGTTGCCGCCGTCCTGTCCGTCAATCTCATTCCAGGAATGTGGAAGTGTTACCCAGTACCACTTCTCCGGCATCTCCTTCGGCACTTCTGTGGCTTCCTTGGTAAATGCCCATTTCGTATTAAAATTGATTACTTCTCTCATGTGTCGCATCCCTCCATAAAAAGTATCGTCAACATTGATCTGTCTGCATCGTAACACAGAACCGCACTTTTTTCTTTAGATAGTTTTTGGCAAATATGGCACAATATTTAGTATTTTACCTTTATTTTGAAAAACAGGTTCAATTCTTTGCCTGATATTTCAAGATCAGTACGGAAAAAACCAGAATACCGACACACGGAATCAGATTGCAGAACATTCCGGTCACAAGACCTACACGGTCTGCGATCACACCGATCAGCCACGGCATCACGATCGCACCGATCCCCGCCACCGGCAGCATCACACCGAGGCTCGTTGCATTCATCTCCCTGCCGGCTCCCGCCACGGCGATCGGATTGACCCCTGCCATGGCGAATGCAAAAGCGAACAGCATGGCGATGGCTCCCACCGGATGCTGCATGTATACAAGTCCGCAGTACAGCACGCTGCAGCAGCCGCCCATCCACGCAAGCGCCCGGAAAATATGATGCACCGGAAACACAAACGCAATCAGAAGTCTGGCGATCAGCGTCGCCCCCCACATCACTGTTACCGTGTATGCCGCAAAGGAACCCGAGAGAATTCCCATGTCTTTATAGTATGTCACAAGCCACCCCGTCACGCTCGTCTCCGCCGCATTCTGGCAGAACAAAAGTCCGGTAATCAGCCAGAATTTCGGATCTTTCAAAAATGTAAACGAGATCTTTCTCCGTTCGCCGTTCTTCTCTTTGACTACGCCCGGAAGTCCCGCCGTCAAAAATATCACCCACAAAAGCAGACCCGTCACCGCCACTCCCACCATCGGCAGCGTGTCGTTGATTCCCAGGAGCGATGCCGCAAGAAACGGACACAGCAGCGCTCCGCTTGCATAGCAGGCATGCAGTATGTTCATGCTGCGGGTGCGGTCGGCGCTGTTGTCTTTTACAAGGATCGTGCAGTTGTTGAGCGCTCCTCCCTTTGCAAATCCGACCAGCAAAAACGCCGCCATCAGCACGCCCGGCATTCCGGTAACCGCCATCAGAAAATACCCCAGGAAGTAGCCGCTGCAGAGAAAAAGCACCGTGTTCTTCACCCCGATCTTCTGCGGCAGAACCCCCGCTGCAAAGGACGCCGCCATGTTTCCGATGCTCATCAGCCCAAGCATCGTACCCGTCATGCCATAGTCAAATCCATATTTTCCCTGCAGAATACTTACAATAATTCCACTCGATATTGCGCAGATACCGCTCAGAAAAAATGTAACATAGCCGGTGTTGCGCCATCTTCTGCCCCAGTCCGTTGTATGATTCATCTGTACCTTCTCCCCTATAACCACTTACAGAGAGCCGCAATACGGCTCTCTGCAACAATACTTCCTGTGTTCCTGTTAAATGTTTATCTGTTTTTACCCGCACCAAACTTATCGAGAATCGAACCGTCCGAAAACTTCCGGATGTATCCGATGAGCTCGTCCGATACACTGACAATGTGCGCTTTTACGCCATCGCACTCCTCCATCACACCGCGGAGACGTCCCATATTATCTGTAGTGACCTCTGCGCTCTTCGCATTCTCATCTGCCGAAGCCGTAAGAGAAGTGACCCCGTTCTCAATAACGCTCTTATGATTCTCGAGGTCGCCGACCTCCGTGCCGATTCCGCCGATAGCATCTCCGACCTGCTCGATTTCACGATTGAGTGATTTGAAAATCTCCTCCGTATCATGAATCTTCTCATTCTGTCTGGAAAATGCCTCCGATACCTGCTCGGTAATCTGAACACTGTTGCTCGAGTTATCCAGCAGAACATTCACGACATGGTTGATCTGCTCTGTGGACTCTCTGGACTGATCCGCCAGTGTCCGGATCTCCTCCGCAACCACTGCAAATCCCTTGCCGTGCTCGCCTGCCCTGGCAGCCTCGATGCTCGCATTGAGTGCCAGAAGGTTGGTCTGGCTTGAAATTCCCGCAATGATCTCTGTCGCTGTCCTAATCTGCTGCGCGGACTGATTGGTCAGATCTGTCTGCTTTCTGACATTCTCGATCGCAACGCCGCTCTCCTCACTGATGGCAATCAGCTCCTGCATAATCTGCTCCGCCGATCGGTTATATTCACGCATGGTCTGCGCACTCTTCGTCAGATCCTCAATATTGGAAGAAATGTGATCAATCGACACGCTGATCGCGTCCACCTTTTCCTTCATATCCACCGTCTCAGACGCCTGGGACACCGTATTGCCTGTAATCGTATCGACAGCATCCGCCGTCTGGTCCATCGACTCCGACATCTCCGAGAAAATCTGCTGGAAATCGCTGGATACCCCCTCCAGCTCATCCACGGCCTTGCGGATTCCTCCAAGCACCAGCTCAATCGATGAGACGGACGTCTCAATGGAACGCACCATCTCTCCGATGCCGTCTTCACGGTCTGCCAGCTTTTTCGCCTTTTCCGCAACTTTTGTATTCTCCGATACCTTTCCGTTAATCACGGACCGGATCTGATCCAGAATCGACTTGATCACCATGAAGATTCCGCCGAACACGGCAGCCACGATCACGCAGATCAGAATCATCGCCATGACTGTTCCGATCACTCCGCTTTCCAATAATTTTAAAATGATCAGAAACGCCACCAGCACAATGGCAAGAAAGCCGGCAAGCGGTGCCATCACTTTCCCCCACATCTCATTTTTCTTCGTATCTTCCACGCAAATCCCTCCGCTTTCGTATGGTAATGTATAACACTTGCCTTCATTGTACCATAATTACCGCAAAATACAAACATCTTTTACGGCTGCCCCATGGCAAGCTTTGCCTTCACGATACGCGTCACGGATTCATTGATCCGCTCCTCGGTAATCGTTCCGTCATTCACCGCATTCAGAATTCCTGTATAGGCGGTATTGTAGTCCGCCGGCATCAAAATCATGTCTGCCCCGGCTGTAACTGCCAGCACCGCCGCCTTGTCCGAATTGTAGAATCCGGTGAGCGCTTCCATATTCATGGCGTCCGTAATGACAATTCCGTTATATCCCATCTGTCCGCGAAGCACATCGGTAATCATCACCTTCGACAGCGTAGCCGGCGCATTGTCTCCGGTCACATTCGGAGCCGAGATATGTCCGACCATCACGAAATTCACGCCGCCGTCAATCGCACTCTGGAACGGGACGAGTTCTTCCGCCATCAGTTCCTCCAGGGTCTTGTCCGTGGACACCGCCCCGTCATGAGAATCTCCGGAAGTGCCGCCGTGTCCCGGGAAATGCTTGACCGTACCGTACACTCCCGCCGCGGAAAGTCCCTGCAATTCAGACGTCACCATTCCCGCGACCGTCTGCGCGTCCGACCCGAACGAGCGCTGTCCGAGCACCTGATTGTCCGGGTTGGTAAGGACATCCGCCACCGGCGCGAAATCCACATTGAATCCGAGCGCCGCAAGATAGCTGCCGATCGTGCTTCCCGCATTGTATGCATTCTGCACGTCACCGCTCGCTCCTATATCGCTCATATTGCCGACGTCCGTCACCCCGAAGGCATCATTGCCGGCGATGCGCGCGACACTGCCGCCCTCTTCGTCCACACATAAAAATACCGGAAGTCCGGTGCGCTCCCTTGCAATCTCCTGCATATTGGAGAGCATGGTGGTCGTCTGCTCCGGGTCGGTGAGGTTGTCTGCCATATACACAATTCCACCCACCGGACGGCTCTGGTAAGCTTCCTTTGTGGTGTCCCCCGCAGCCGTCACACCGCTTGCATATCCGGTCAGCGCATTCGGCGTAATCACAAACATCTGCGCGATCTTATCCTCAAGTGTCATCTGAGACACAAGCTGCGCCGCCTGCTCCTCCACCGGATCGGTCTGTACTTCCGTCTGTGGCTGCTCCGTTACTTCCTCTGTTGCCGCGACATTCTCTCCCGGCAGCTCGGCTCCGTCGGTACGTGCATTCTGTCCGCCTCCCTTTGGCAGCAGGCGTCCCACAAGAAATACTCCGCCCGCGACTAACACGAGCAGGATCAGCACGACTATCACACACACAATGACCGCACTTTTCGTATCTTTCTGTCTTCTCTGACGTCTCTCTTCCTGATTCATATGCTTCCTCTTTCCAAGTGTTCTCTTTTTCTATGGTCTGATTATAGCAAATCTTTTCCGGAACCGAAAGAGCTATTTTCGCTTAAGCCTGCGCCGGCACCGTGGATACCACCAGACTCATCTCTCCCTGCATCTCCACCTCGCCGAATCCACACGGTAAAATAAAGTGATCTCCCTTTTTCACCGGCTGGCCGTTGACGATACCGCTGCCCTCCAGCACGGACATCAGCAGGAACGGATAATTCTGTGCAAAACTGCATGTTCCGTTGACATCCAGCTTGTAGATCTGATAATATCCGCAGGCGTACAGCTCGTTCAGCTGGTTCTCCGGCAGTCCGATTGCAGACGTCACACTGTCCTCGACAGATTTTGCCGGAACGGTGATCACGTCGATGCTCTTCTCAATGTGAAGCTCTCTTGGCCTGCCGTTCTGCAGTCTGTCATAATCGTACACACGGTAGGTAATATCGCTGTTCTGCTGTGTCTCCAGGATCAGAAGCCCGCCCTTGATGGCGTGGACGGTTCCCGGATCAATCTGGATAAAATCTCCCTTTTTCACCGGAATCTCACGGATAAATTCGCTCCAGCGTCCCTCGTGGATCATGGAGGCAAGCTCCTCCTTCGTCTTCGCGTTGTGACCGATCACAAGCGTGGCGTTCTCGGGCGCGTCCATGATGTACCAGCACTCCGTCTTGCCGAAAGAGCCGTTTTCATGTTCCTTTGCATAGGCATCATCCGGATGTACCTGAATGCTCAGATCCGCCTTCGCATCGATGATCTTTGTCAAAAGCGGGAAGCGGTCGTAGGCGAGTTTTCCAAATACCTCCGGGTGCTCCTCCCACACTTTCGACAGCTTCATGCCGGCATACACGCCGTTCCTGATACTGCCGTCGCCGTTCGGATGTGCGGAGATGCCCCAGCACTCGCCGATGTCATCACCCTCCACCGGATAGCCGAACTCCGTTCTAAGCCGGGTGCCGCCCCAGATATTGTGCGTGCACACCGGATCTAAAAATAAGATTTCTTTTGTTGTCTGATTCATTGTCAACATCCTTCCATTCGTCTCGATTATTTTCTGATACCAGAAAGCGGAATCCTTCACAATCCGCCTCTGGCTTGCAAAATCCACATAAACAATGCCGAACCGCTGCTTATATCCGTCCGCCCACTCGAAATTATCCAGGAATGTCCAGAGGAAATAGCCGGCTACATTGGCGCCCTCATCATATGCCTTCTGCATTGCCCCGATATAGGAATCCAGGAAGGTAATGCGGTTCGGGTCATGTACCCTGCCGTCACTGCTCACCAGATCATGGCAGGACATACCGTTCTCCGTAATGTAAAGCGGCAGCGGATAGCGCTCCGTCAAAAACTTAATGCCGTAGTAAAACGCCTCCGGCGTCACCGGCCAGTCCGATCCCGTCTTCGGGAACCCCGGCGCACGGTCTACAAATTCCGGCTCGCCGTCTGCGCCGGCGCGGACGTAGTACCCATTATATATATTCTGTCCCATAAAATCAAGCGGCTGGTAGATCAGCTCCATATCCTCCTGTGTGATCTTCGGAAGATACGGCGCAAATTTTTTCAGCCCCTCCTCAGGGTAATGTCCAAGGAATACCGGATCGGAAAACCACGATACATTCCAGGTCCAGTTATCGATCGGATTGTAAAATCCGAAATACACCTTTTTCGCCGCCTCAATGTCCTCCGGCCGGTCGGTGTACGGATACGCCACGCCGCCGGTCGGAGCGAAACCGATCTTGACCGGTCGGACCGCATATCTGCGCAGGTTGATGACCGCCTGCCCGTGCGCCATCAGAAGATGATGCGCCACCAGAAACGTCTGCGCCACGGGAAGCTTCACGCCCGGAGCATGAACACCGCTCAGATGTCCGAGACCGACCACGCACTGCGGTTCGTTGATCGTAATAAAATATTCGCAGATGTCGCTGAAATTCTCGGCAACCACCTTCGCATATTCTCCGAACCACTGCACCACGTCCGGGTTCTGCCAGCCGCCCCGCTCATAAAGCGCCTGCGGGAATTCCCAGTGAAACAGCGTCAGGTACGGCGTGATGCCGTTTTCCTTCATCGTGAGAATCATATCGCGGTACATGGCGATCGCTTTCTCATTCACGCGCCCGGTTCCCTCCGGCAGAATCCGCGCCCAGTTCAGTGAAAAACGGTACGCGCGGATTCCCAGATGTCTCATCAGTGCAATATCTTCTTTATAATGATGCATATGATCGCAGCTTGTGTCTGCATTCTGATGTTCAAACACCCTGCCGTCCGCCGCAAACATATCCCAGACGCACGCGCCTCTGCCGTCCGCCGCGTCCGTTCCCTCTACCTGATAGGCGCTGCTCGCAACACCCCACACAAAATCCTCTCGAAACATTCTTATAACCTCCTGCTCCTGCAATCGCAGTGTCTCTCTCTATCTTCCAACATTTTTTCTGATTTTGCAATGCTTTTGCACGCACATTCTGCAAAATAGGCTGTGCCTGCCGTCAGTCTTTTCCGCTTCTCCCCGCCGCAATCACGGACACCAGATAAAACGGAACCGCATCGTCCTTATGCGTCTCTGCGAGGCGGATCGTGACGGTGTGCCGCCCCTCTTTTCCGTGCTCTAAAAGCGTCGTAAGCTCCAGTTTGTCTCCCCAGGTCTCATCAAAATTTGCATCCAGACGCACCGCATGCTCCGTATCGTCATCCACGACCGCCAGTGCAACCGGCGCGGGAAGCTTTACCGACTTCCGGTACTGCACGGCAATGCAGCTGCCCTCCACCAAAAAGGTGATGGCATCCCCCGTCTTTTCCGCCGTCCAGCCATAGCGGAAGCAGTCCGTGATTTCATTCTGTGCGGTCTCATCCGGCACAAAACCATCCAGCGTGGGCTGCGGCAATCCTGCCCCATCCGGCGCCGCGGCATTGCGGATGCGGAGCGAATCCTCGTAGGCATTTTTTGTGAGCGGAGCCGGAAGCTTTGCCCCCGGTGCAAAGACGGCATGGTCGCCGGTCTGTTTTCCGCTTCGTACCTGCTCCAGAAAATAAGTAATCACCGACGCCACCAGCGCATGTCCCTCATCGTTCGGGTGCAGATCATCCGGCGTGATCGCGCGGTTTTCAATCCGTCCTGCCACCACCTCCGGGTAAATGGAACTCTGCATGCTGACCGACGGCAGGTCATAATGCCTGCCGATCGCCCCGTGCATCACCTGCGCGTTGGCTCCGTTGTGGTAAAACACGTTGTGCACCAGAAGAACCGCCGGGTTCCACGCGGCGCCAAGAATTTTCCTCACCAGTCCTTCATAGGTCTCCTTATAATGCTCCGTGCTCTCATCATTGACGGAAAATTCCACAATCACAAAGTCCGGTCTCTCCTCCAGAAGATCCGTCCCCACACGCGCCGTGCCGAACTCCGATGTCGTACCGCCGATTCCCGCATTGCAGTAGGCAAACTCCGCCTGCGGAAAGGTCTCTTTCCACCATGTATACACGCGGTAGGCGTAGCACGTCTGCGGTGTCGAGGAGAGGCTTCCCTGCGTGATCGAGCCGCCGATAAAACCGATTACCAGCTGCTCTCCGCGTCTGGCGCGCGCCATGACCTCCCTGATCCTGCTCACATCTCCCACATTTGCAATTCCCTTTTCCAGATCAATCTGCATATTCATGTTTCTGCTCCTTCTCTCTTTCTTTTCCCTTTATTGTCTCTCACACATCCCAGATTTTATCTCCGAGTGAACGGATATAGGAAGCCAGCTCCTCTGACATCTCCTCCGCCTCCGGAATCCGGATGTGTCCGGGCGTTCCAGAGCCGTTTCTCCGGTATAAAAAGTGGTGCACGCGCTCACTTGCGATCTGCCCACACACCGTCCCAATCGACGCATCCCAGTTCGGATGATGTTTTAAGATAGTTGTCGTAAGAATGATCTGCGCCTTGGGATAGCGCTCCATCAGTGTCTCGATGAATTCCCGGTAGCGCTTCCGCCAGTGCTCCGCCGCACTGCACTCCGGATCCGACGCCATATAGTCCACCGGATGATTGTCATTCTGCCCGATGGCAACCACCACCACCTGCGGCGTATAGCGTGAAAAATCCCATTTCTTTACCTCTCCGAGATCCGGATTATACTCTAGCTTGTCGTAACAGGACTCCACACCGTAGTATGCCGGCGCACCGAACCATCCCGTCCCGTCAAGCAGCGCAATGCCACCCTGTGAGGTATCGTGAAGTTCTGCCCCAAGCTTTCGCGCTGTCATCCAGGCATAGGAATACCAGCTGTTGGAATACTGTCCGTCGTGCACCGGATCCTCTTTTCCGACATAGTCGACCGCCTCCGACACCTCGCCGCACGAGACACTGTCACCAAACACTTCCATCCGGCGGGCGGGCTTTGGCTCCGGCGGCAGGAGATCTGCGCCGTCATCCACGGTAAATCCGTAGAACGTCACCGTATGGCAGGCATCCATGCGCTTGAACAGCATCAGTTCATGCCGCGCATCCGGCAACTGCTCCGCAATCTCATAGGTTTTCTTTTTTCCGTCATTCAAAAGGCGGATGCGCCCCTGCACCCCGTCTAAGAGATAGCCCATCTCATTTGTCCAGTACGCATGATGGTTGGCAAGCGTGACTGCCACCGATGTTCCGGTAAAAATCATTTTCACCCAGCTCGCCGCATAGATAAGCACCGGCGCCTTCGGATCGTCGTCATCGATTCTTCCGCTGTACTGTAACATCGGATCGTCCGGCTCGATATTCCTGACCATTTTTTTTGCTGTCATTTCTTTTCCCCCTCTGCCTTCCGGCTTCCCGCCGGATACGCAGCAGGGCTGCGAAAGCCCCGAGGTGTTACGCACACAATGCGTCCTTCTCTTTCCGGCTGCCGCAGCCCTGCATTTTCCAGTTCTCTGTTATCTTTTTCCGATCTCGGTATCGGTTGTCGTCACCACACTGTGTTCCTTGATGTAATCGATGATGTCATCCAGTTCCGTGAACGCCAGTCCCACATAGCTGTCTGCCGCTCCGTAATAGATTGCAATCTTTCCGCTCTCCGAATCGTGGATTGTTGCACACGGGAAGCATACGTTCGGCACGAATCCGCGCTCCTCATACCACTCTTCCGGAGTCAGAAGAAACGTCTCACAGCGGTACTTCACGATGGAAGGATTGTCGATGTCTAAGATCGCACCGCCGATCGAGTACACATATCCGTTGCAGGTGCCGCTCACACCGTGGTAGAACAGAAGCCATCCCTCGGATGTCTCGATCGGAGCTGCACCGCCGCCGATCTTTAAGGACTCCCACCACTCGGAACCCTTGCCCATCACATGACGGTGTTTTCCCCAGTAGGTGAGATCCGGACTCTCACTGATAAAAATATCGCCGAACGGTGTGTGGCCGCTGTCGGACGGTCTCGAGAGCAGCATGAAATTGCCGCCGATCTTGCGCGGGAACAGCACCGCATTCCGGTTAAACGGCAGGAACGGATTCTCGATTCTGGTAAATGTCTTAAAATCCGTTGTCTTCGCCATACCGATCGCTGCGCCGTAGAAATCCTGACACCAGATAATATAGTAGGTATCCTCCACCTTCACAAGTCTCGGATCATAAGCGTAGACCGGCATGAAGGACTCACCGTTCTCGTCCACAAAGTTAATCTTGTTTTCCTCAAAATTCCAGTGGATGGCATCCTTGCTTCTTCCCAGATAGATATACGGAATTCCGTTCGTCTGTTCTCCGCGGAAGACGCCGATGAACTCATCCCCGTACGGCATTACCGCACTGTTGAAGATTCTCGCCACGCCCTTCACCGGATTTCTGCCGATGATCGGGTTCTCCTTGTATCTCCATACCGGTGCTCCGTTTAACTCCGCCGGGCGCTCCTGCCATGGCACATTCGGTACTTTGGGGCTGATCATTTTATATTTGCTCATAACTTCTACCTCTTTCTGCCGCCGCCGCGGCTCATTTTTCTATGATGACCGTATTTATTCATTCGCTTTTAAAAATGCAAGATTCTTCTCGATGAGACCGCACCGCTGTGCCACACACTCCACCGATCTTCCCGGATCGGACGGCGTATGGAATACATAGTCCACCAGCTTCTCCACCGTCGTGGTCGCCACATGCATCCGTGTATCCGAGGATGCGTAGTAAATAAACACCTCGTTTTTCTCATTGACGACCGCTCCGTTGGTGAATACCACATTGCTGACATCCCCGACGCGCTCCTCTCCTCTCGGTCCGATCAGAAGCCCGGACGGCTCGGCAATCACTTTCGATGGATCTTTTAAGTCCGTTGCAAACGCATAGATAACATAACGCAGTCCCGCTGCCGTGTTGCGCACACCGTGAGCGATATGAATCCATCCCTTTTCCGTCTTGATCGGCGTCGCACCGGCTCCGTTCTTCGCCTCCGTGATCGTATGATACTTGCGCAGACTCGTCATTTTTTCCTCATCGATCACAGCGTGTGTGATGTCCTCGCAGAGACCGAATCCGATGCCTCCGCCGCTTCCCGTCTCGATAAAATCATCCATCGGTCTCGTGTAAAACGCATATTTGCCGTCGACGAATTCCGGATGCAGCACCACGTTTCTCTGCTGCGGGGAACGCAGCGTGACGAGGTTCGGCAGGCGCTCCCAGGTCTTTAAATCCTTCGTGCGGACGATTCCGGCTGCCGCCACTGCCGCCGAGAGATCGCTCACACTCGTATCCTTTGACTCGGAGCAGAACACGCCGTAGATATAACCGTCCTCATGCTTCGTTAAGCGCATATCGTAGACATTCGTCTCCTCAGGGCAGGTATCCGGCAGAAGAATCGGGTAATCCCAGAAACGGAAACCGTCGATTCCGTTGTCGCTCTCCGCCACGCCGAAGAAAGACTTTCTGTCATTCCCCTCGATGCGCGCCACCAGATAATATTTCCCGTTCAGCTCGATCGCTCCGGAGTTCATCACGGCGTTGATGCCGAGACGCTCCATAAAGTACGGATTGGTGTCCGGGTTTAAATCGTACCGCCAGGTCAGCGGAATATGCTCTCTTGTGAGAACCGGATACTCGTAACGGTCAAATACGCCGTTGTAAAAATCCGATTTCTCGTTTTTCCGTGCAAGCAGTTTTTCCTGCTTTTCTTTTTCTATATAATATCTCTCATGCAGCATAACCAATTCTCCTCAATTTTCCTTGATGCGTCCCAGTACCTCGATACACATGCGCCCGTTGTGATACGGACATTTCCACGGCTCCACGATCGGCCGGTCTAAAATCGGGCTTCCGTCCTCATACACTTCCCAGTACCACTCGCTTCCCCTGCGAGGATCAATGACGTGTTCTTTGATGAACTGCCACTCCGCCAACGCCGCATCCCGGTACTCCGAATGATCCGGCATCTGTTCACAGGCATTTAAAAATCCGACTACTGTCTCCGCCTGCACCCACCATACACGGTGTGTATTGACTACGCCCCTGTCACACTCATTTGCCAGGGAGTGTCCGTCAAACGCCGTCTCATAAATATGTGCCGCAAGCGCCTGTGTGATCGGAACAATTTTCGCCTCATACGCCTCATCGCCCAGCACCTTGACGCCGCGGTCCAAAAGCCACGCTGTCTCAATGTCATGCCCGTAGGAATGCAGATCTAAGATTGTGTGATACCCGGCATCGAAAAACACTTCCTGTCTCCGCTTCGCCGGATTGTATACTTTCTCTGCAAACACATCCATGATCCAACGGAGGCGCTCCCCCACGGTCTCATCCCGCGACACACGGTACAGCTCCGTGTACGCCTCAAAAACATGAAGCAGGGTGTTCATCGTCTTATCTGCAAGCACGCCGTTCTCCGACAGCTTCTCGTTGGATTCCGGCTGGAACTCTCTGGTAAAAGCCTCCAGGTATCCGACCTCATCCGTACACTTCTCTTCGATCAGGGAAAAGAGCTGCTTCGCCAGTGCAAGCGCTTCCTCGTCATGCGACGCCTCATAGTAGGAGGACAATGCATAGATGCAAAACGCCTGGTTGTAGGTGTGCTTTGTCGTATCAAGCGGTGTCCCGTCATAGTTTAATGACCAGTAGATGCCGCCGTACTCCCGGTCGATGCAGTGCTCTTTCAAAAAGACGTAGCCGTGTTTTGCTTCCTCCAAGAGCGCCTCTCCGGTATAGCCTGCGCTTCTACAGTCTTCCTCCGTAAAAAGTCCCTTTCGATATGCCGTGTAGGCATTGGAGAAAAACCATGTGATGCGGCTGTTTAAAATGCATCCTTTTTCCGCTTTCTGATCCAGTGCAAGATCATAAGACAGCCAGCCGTAATAGCCGCCGTAAGTGTCGTCACGCAGTGCACGCCAGAAGGGAATGATATGTGTGAGAAGTTCCGTTTTAACTTCTCCTCGCATGCTTTCTAATGTTTCCATCGCTGTTCCTCTTTTCCTGTAATCAGCCCTTGACTGCGCCTGCCGTAATGCCGCTGTAGATCTGCTTCTGGAATACGATAAACACGATGAGTGCCGGCAGCAGGGAAATGATAACACCTGCACAGATCAGGTTGTACTGGCTTCCAAGCGGTCCGGTAAAGGTATAGAGGGAGATCGCCATCGTCTTTAAGTTTTCCTTGGTCAGATACAGGTTTGCCGAATAGTATTCGTTGTACACGCCCACGCCCTTTAAGATGCAGGCGGTCACAATTGCCGGCTTTAGCAGCGGAAGCATGATCTTCCAGTAGATCTTCCAGTAGGACGCTCCGTCGATGATTGCCGACTCATCCAGCGACACCGGAATATTTTCCATGTACTGGATAAAGATGTAGATGGAGATGACATCCGTTCCCATCATCATGATGATGTAGCCGTACAGATGATTGATAAAGCCAAGATCATGCATGATCTGGTAGACCGTTACCTGCATGGCAACACCCGGAAGCAGTGCCGCGAATAAAAACAGGTTGCGGATCAGCCCGTTGCCCGGGAACTGGAAACGGTTTAACACATACGCAAGCTGTGTACCGATGATGATGGCTCCGATCAGGACACAGACCATAACGATCACGGAATTCACGAATGCCCTTCCCATGTTCGCACGCTGGAACGCTTCCACAAAGTTGTCAAAATTGAACCAGTTCTGCGGCAGTGTCATAACATTCGTCGTCTTATACTCTTCCTCCGTCTTGAATGCAGTGATGACGCAGGAAATAATGGGAATCACGGCGACAAAGGAAAAAAACACAAGCGATACATATTTAAAAATGATCCAGATAATGGCTCCTGCCGAATACTGTTTTCTGCGCTTTTTCATTTACATCGCCCCCTTTGCTGCTTTTTTCGCCGCTCTCTGTTCTTTGTGAAACTGTTTCAACCGCTTTCTCTCTTCCCTGGTCATGACTTCATCGTCCTGATCCGCATTGCGGTATACATATTTAAAGAACAGTTTCTGTAAGATCGTACATGCGAAAATGATAAGAAGTAACACAACCGCCATCGCCGACGCGAGTCCGACCTTCTGGCTGGTATGTGCAATATTGTTCATGTTGATAAAATACGTTGCCGTTCCGTTGGAACCTCCGGTAATTACGAACGGCTGCTCGAATGCGCTCAGTGCTCCTGTGATGGATAAAATCACATTCAGCGTCACAATCGTCTTGATGCTCGGCAGTATGATATGTACAAACTGCTGAAATTTATTTGCACCGTCCAGCTCCGCCGCCTCGTACATCTCGGAATCTACAGACATGATCGCTCCGATAAAAAGCACCATGTTGTTGCCGAAATATCTCCAGACAGAAGTTGCAACCAGTGACCAGTTGTTGATCTTCTGATCGCGCAGCCAGTACGGAAGACTATCCAGTTCAAATCCAAACCATCCGAGGATGGAATCGAATACAAATCCTCTTGTGTAAAAATATTTAAAGATAAATCCGATCGCAATACCGCTGATCAGATACGGGAAAAACATCAGTCCCTTAAAGAGATTGCCTCCCCTTGTCTTAAAGCTCAAAATCGTTGCAAGGAACAGCGCAAGCGCAAGCTGTACCACCGAACCTACCATGTAGTAGAGGCTTAACCACAGGGATGCAAAAATATCCTTGTTGCGGAATACCTCGATATAATTCTTCCAACCCACAAATACCCGTTTATCTACCGGCGTGGAATATTTCATTTTGTAAAAACTGAACTTCACCATTTCAGCAAATGGCACATAGGTAAATGCTGCCAACAGCACAAGCGGAATTATGGTAAATGCCAGTATAATCAGTGTCTGCTGCCCCTTCCTGCTTTTTGCCCACTTCAGGAATCCACGCCTGGCTGTTTTATTTTCTACTTTCTTTACTGATGTCGCCGCCATATCCAACCTCCATCTTTTTCACCCTGTTTTTAAAATAACGGGACCGGAAACAGATCTCTCATTCCGGTCCCGTCTGTGCATGATGTCTTATTTATTCTGCCGTCACGCCATTGTCTTCCTGTGCCTGTGTCCACTTCTCATTCCACTCAGCCATGATGTCATCGTAGGACATATCACCGTTAGAAGCATGCTCAATGATCTCCTGAACCTTCTCTTTTCCGCCTGCATTGATGTTCAATCCGGAATCAGCGTTCAATGCATTGAGTAAATCTTCCTCGCCCTCTAATGCGGACTCGTCGGATACAAATGTCACATCACCGAACTCTGCGTATGCATCCGGATAATCGTTATCGTCTGCAGCGATCGGGATACCGCCCTCGTTGTATGCAAAACCGGACTCTTCTGTCATCCATTTTACGAATACCATTGCTGCTGCCTGATGATCTGCATCCGATGCCGCATTGATACCGAAGCTGTAGTCAGCGCCTGCGGAAGCATACTGCTTGCCGTCGATCGTGATCGGGAATGGCATGTAGCCGATGTCCTCGCCGTGAGAATCAGCGTCTACCATCTGGGAATATGCCCAGGAGCCAAGTACCATGGTCGCGATCTCGCCTCTGTTGATCATGCCCTTGGAATCTTCCCAGGAAGTTGTGGTGAAGTCATCCTCTGTCAGTCCGTCTGCCACTGCATCGTAGAGCACCTTGTACAGTGCATATGGATGTGTGCCATCGCCGTAATCCTGGAACGGATCCTTTGTGTGAAGAAGCTTCTGGTTCATGTAAGTAGAATCACCGGTTGTCGTACCTGCGATCTGTCCGTCCCACTGCTCCATCGGCCATCCGTCTGCGTAGTTCGTGTAGAGCGGAATGATGGAAGAATCGTAATCCTTGATCGCCTGCAGTGCCGCGATGAACTCATCCGGTGTCTTCGGTGTCTCTGCAACGCCGGCCTCTGTGAAGACTCTCTTATTGTATACAACACCCTGTGCATTACCGGTAGAAGGAACACCGTATACCAGTCCGTCGTAATCCCAGGTATTTGCGAACTTAATCTGTCCTTCCATCTCATCGAGTGTGCCGTACGGCAGGAAATACTCGCTCAAGTCTGCCTTGTCAACTGCCGGGATCATCATGATGTCGCCCCAGTCACCGCTCTGTAAACGAAGCAGGGAATCGTCGGAATAATTGGTATCCGTCTCAACCTCTACGGTGATGTTCGGGTACATCTCATTGAAATCAGCAATGTAAGCCTCCCAGTTCTTTCCCGGATAGCTGTCCTCGGACATATCGGTTCTCTGGTTGAATACATGGATGGTTGTCGTGATGTCGGTGTAATCCTCGCCCAATTTGATGCCTGCGTAATTCAGATCGCCGTCTGCTGCCTGTGCACCGTCCCCACTCTCGGTTGCCGTCACACTTCCTGTTGTCGCATCATCTGATGATGCGCTGCTGTCAGATGAACTGCTGCCGCATGCTGCCATGCTCAAAGTCATTGCTGCAACCAGGCTGACTGCCAGAACTTTTTTCAACTTCATAATAAAAATCCTCCTTTTTTATAGCTCGTTTTGTAGCTTAATTTAATTATATATTTTTTCTATTTTTAGTCATCATATATTATTGCATAATATATGATTTTCTTGCGTTTTTCTGCATTTTCCACATGTTATACAAATTTTGCATCCACTTTTTAGTCATTTTTCATATTTTTAGTCTTTTCTTTTCCTTTCTTTTTTCTCTTATTTTAATTTTAATTACTTAATTTTTATTATTTTTTAACCTAATAATCAAGAAACCTATTGTATTGCCAAATAGTTCCGCTATAATATAGGATAGTTATGCAGAAAGGACCGATTCTTATGGAACCCATCACGATCAAGGCACGCCTGAATCAGGCTTATCATTTCTCCGGAGCAGCCGGAAACGGCATCCGTTTTTCCGATCTTTCAGACGACCCGGCTTTCGTTTTCCGCGAGGACACATCGGCTGTACACAACCGTTTTGTCCCTGCAGGAGGGCGCATCAGCTACGCGTCCCCCGTCCGTCTGACGCAGGATGCGCTGCCGTACCTCCTCTTTCTCTATGTCGAATCCGGAAGCGGCACTTTAACGACTGCCGGCGACGCTGTGCAGGAGCCGGAATCCTGCCAGCTTGCACCGGGGGATCTCATGCTTCTTCCGGATCAGACCGCATACCGGTTTTCCACGACGCATACCCCTTTCTGCTACCACTGTTTTTATCTGTCCACAGAGTATTTTTCGGAATATCTTCCGTTTTTGTGTGCGGACGACCGCATTTTTCATACGAACCGGACCGAGGCGGATGACATCGTATGGCGTATTCTGCCCTACCTTTCCCGCGAGCTGCTCTCCGATGAACCAGTTTCCTCGCTTCATCTGACCGCCATGCTCTCGCTTGTCCTGTCCTCCCTCGCCGCTTCCCGCCGTGCCGCATCGACGCCTTCCCTTCCCGCGCATGTGGCACACATGAAAGAGATTTTCGACACCGATTACGCACATTCCCACTCTCTCGCCGCGCTCGAGAGTTCTCTCGGAGTCAGCCGCTACCGGCTCTGTCATGATTTTTCAGACTGCATCGGTGTTCCGCCAATCCAGTATCTGAACCGGGTCCGGCTGAAAGCCGCACGCACGCTGCTGCGCACGACAACCCTCACCATCCGTGAGGTCAGCGCCGCCGTAGGGATTGAAAACACGACACATTTTATCAATCTGTTCAAAAAAGATGCCGGAATCACACCTCTGCAATTCCGGCAGTCTTCCCTGCACTAACCCATATTTTTTCTGGCTTTTACGCTGTCCTTTGTGACCATATGTCCCTCGACGATACAGATTCCCTGGCGGTACGGTTCGCCTGCCATTTTCCTGATCAGCGTGTGAACCGTCTGTCTCGCCATCTCCTTCATATCCACCTCATAAGTGGTGATCGCCACATCACAGAGTCCCGGGAAAAGATAATTGTCATATCCCACAACCGATATATCCTCCGGCACACGGTATCCGTGCTCATGCAGCCTGCGGATCAGAAAGCTCGCCGTCAGATCACAGTTACATACAAAAGCCGTCGGCATCTCCTTTGGCAGCTGCAACAGCCGGTCCATATCAATCTTGCCCGTATGGATGTCGCGGTCTGCGATCGTCCAGTCCCCCCTCACCGCAACGCCGTGCTCCATCAGGGATTTCGTATACCCCAGATAGCGGTCCGTGATGGATCCCGTCGCAAGCAGGGTTCCCACATAGGCAATCTCCCTGTGTCCCATGTCGAACAGATAATTCGTCATGCGGTAAGCGCCGTAATAGCTGTCCGAAATCACCGCATCCGTATCTGTCTTCTCGTCACAGAAATCCATATACAGAAGCGGAATTTTTGCTTTTTCATTCAAAAACTTCAGATATTCTCCCGTCAGGCGTCCGATGATAATCAGACCGTCCGCCTTCTGCTCCTGCACAAGCTTCGGCATCTCGCAGGCAGTCTCCATCTGTGCGCTGACCACTTCCATCAGCGTAAAACATTCCTTCGCCACCGCGCGCGTCGCCACCTGCTGATACATCTGCAGATAGAAGGAATCATACTTATCCAGCCAGTGCTCGGCAATCAGCACACCGATATTATAGCTTTTTACCGCGTGTTCGCGCCGCCTGGCGGACGGCTGTTTGTATCCCATCTCATCGGCAAGCGTTTTTATCTTCTCCCGCAGTTCCTCACTGACGCCTTTCTGTCCGGACAGCGCCTTCGATACGGTAACCGTACTCACGCCAAGCTGTCCCGCAATATCTGCCAGCTTTACCGCTTTTGCCATTTTTTCATCCTCCAACTACTGTTCATCAGGCACCTCGGATAAGTGTATCAGTGCCGACTGGAAATCTCCCCACATCGCCGGAACATTCAGTCCCGCATGCAGGAGGGTATCTCCGCAGTACACTTCCCCCGTTGTCTCAACACGATATTTTTTCTTCTCATCAAGTCCCGGTATCCGGATCCGTCTGCTGTGCACATTCGGTCTGCCAAGCACCTGAACAAAGGTGATCAGCGCCTCCGACTGATCCTTTGCCACCACCTCATAGCAGTCAAACGAATCATTCTGCGAATAGGAAGCGATCCGGTAATAGTCGCCGCTTCGCATCAGCGCATGATATTTATGGTACAGCGCCACCTGACCCGGAATTTTCGCCCGGTCTTCCTCCGGAAGCTTTGTCACATCCAGCTCGTAGCCGAACGTACCCGCCAGCGCCACATTTCCTCTGGTCTCAAACGGAGTTACGCGTCCCACCGTGTGGTTCGGGCAGTCGGACACATGCGCACCGATCGCGGAGAGCGGATACAGCAGCGCCGTTCCCTCCTGAATCTTTAAGCGCTCTATGGCATCCGTGTCGTCGGAACACCAGATCTGTGGACTGTAATACAGCATTCCCGGGTCAAATCTCGCCCCGCCGCCGGAGCAGTTCTCGAGAAGCAGCTCCGGGAATCCGGTGATCAGACGCTCCTGCAATTCATAGACGCCCAGCACATAGCGATGCAGCAATTCTCCCTGCTTTTCCACCGGAAGCACACCGCTTCCCAGATCGGTCAGCTGCCGGTTCATATCCCACTTGACATAAGCGATGTTCGCGCTGCGCAAAATGGATGCCACACACTCATACGCATAATCCCGCACTTCTTTTCTGGAGAGATCGAGCACATACTGATTTCTCGACCGGCACGGCATTCTCCCCGGAAGGGCAATCGCCCAGTCCGGATGCGTCCGGTACAGCTCCGAATCCGGCGAGATCATCTCCGGCTCAAACCAGATGCCGAACTTTAATCCGATCTCATTCACCTGATCGACCAGCCGTTTTAATCCACCCGTAATCTTCTGCTCGTTTACCTGCCAGTCGCCGAGACTTGTGTTGTCATCGTTGCGGTGGCCGAACCATCCGTCGTCCATGACCAGCATCTCGATTCCGGATTTTTTCGCCTCTCTCGCAATCGCAAGCAGCTTCTCCGTGTCAAAGTCAAAGTAGGTTGCCTCCCAGTTGTTGATGAGCACCGGGCGCTCCCTGTCCTTATACGGGCTGCGGATCAGATGCTTCCGGTAGAGATCGTGCAGCGTTCTCGTCATCCTGCCAAGCCCGGCATCCGAATAAGTCATCACAACCTCCGGTGCCGTAAATGTCTCATCCTGCTTTAATTCCCACCTAAAATCCTGCGGATGAATTCCCAGCACCACGCGCAGGGAATCAAACTGGTTCTTCTCCACCTGCGCCAGGAAATTGCCGGAATACACAAAATGGAATCCGTACACGCGCCCCTGCTCCTGTCCGGCGTTTGCGGACACCAGCGCCACGAACGGGTGCTCCTGATGGGAAGATTCACCGCGGCAGGAACCAACAGACTGTTTTCCGTAGCCGATCTGGCGGTATTCGATCTGTCGCTCTCTCGCCCAGGAACCATGCAGCGTCAGCATCCGGTAATCCTCCGCGTCAAGATCCAACGCCGTAGAAAATACCTTCGTAAGATACACCGGTTCTTTGGCATGGTTCGTCACGCGCACGCTCCGCGTAATGACATCCACGTCATAAAATGCCGTGTAGTACAATGTAACCGTAAGATCCAGCACTTCATCCGCCAGCACAATCTCAAGCGTCTCACACTCTTCTTCGCTGCCGAACGTGGCCGGAAGTCCCGGAAGTCCCGGTTTGCCCGCATAGATCTTATGCTCCCTGTAAAGCGGCTGCACCGCCGTATTGCCGTTTTTGTCCGCTACGGAAATCGCACTCTCCCTGTAATCGCCGACGCCGTGCCCCGGATACTCCATCGGAAACGCATCCAGAAAAGAGCTCCGGTCGCGGTTGTTCTGTGAAGGAACAAACGGTGCCTCCCCGGTGCGCATCAGCGCACGGACGTCATAGTCCGTGATCTTTGCGCCGTAATAGATATGTCCCAAAAACTTTTCTTCATCCACGATACCGATCAGATAACTGGTATGTGGTGTATCCAGTTTAAAAACCCGTTCTTTTTCGTAATAATGAATTGCTCCCATACCATCTCCCGCTTCTTATTTCAACAGATCTTCCTTCAATGCCGCAAGCTTTGCATCCGCGTCTGCAAGGGAAGTCCCCTTTACGCCAAAGTAGTATTTGATCTTCGGCTCCGTTCCGGACGGGCGCACACAGCACCACGCATTATCGGAAAGTTCATAATAAAGTACGTTGGATGCCGGCAGTCCGGTCTTTGTCACCTCGCCAGTCACAAGATCCTTTCTGGTGTCCTCCTTGTAATCGCGCACCGCCAGTACCCGATGACCGCCCAGCTCCTTCGGTGGGTTCGTGCGGTACTCACTCATCATCGACTGAATCTGTGCCGCACCGTCGATTCCCTTTAAGGTCTTCGTCTCCAATCCCTCTCTGTAATAGCCGTACTTCTCATACATATCCAGCATTGCATCCCACAGGGTCTTGCCGTGCTTCTTGCACCAGGAAGCCACCTCGCAAAGCATCATGACCGCCACGCACGCATCCTTGTCTCTCGCGTAGGTTCCTGCCAGACAGCCGTAGCTCTCCTCGAGTCCGAATACATAGTGATAGGTATGCTGCTGTTCGAAGAACTTGATCTGCTCTCCGATATACTTAAATCCGGTCAGCACCTCGATCAGCTTCACGTTGTAGGCTGCCGCAATCGCTTTTGCCATATCAGTCGTCACGATCGTCTCCACGAGCGCCGGGTTCTCCGGCATGGTTCCCATCGCCTTCTTCTCTCTTAAGATATACTCTGCGATCAGCATACCGGACATATTTCCGGTAAATGTCACATACTCGCCGGTCTTTGTGTCCTTGCAGTACACGCCGAGACGGTCTGCATCCGGGTCTGTCGCGAGCACGATGTCCGCATCGACTTCTTTTGCCAGCTTTAACGCAAGCTCAAATGCCTTCGGGGACTCCGGGTTCGGGTAGGATACCGTCGGGAAATTGCCGTCCGGCAGCTCCTGCTCTTTTACCACGTACACCTGCTCAAATCCAAGCTCCTTTAATACGCGACGCACCGGAAGGTTGCCGGTTCCGTGGAGCGGTGTGTATACAATCTTAATGTCCTTCGCCATCTCCTTGATGACTTCCGGATGAATCGACTGCTTCTTCAGTTCCTCCATGTAACGGTCGTCGATCTCTTTTCCGATGACCTTGTAAAGTCCTGCCGCAACGGCATCTTCTTTCTTCATCGTCTTCACCTGGTCAAAGGATGTCACCTTCGCCACTTCCGCCAGGATATTCTTGTCGTGCGGCGGTGTGATCTGTGCGCCGTCCTCCCAGTATACCTTGTAGCCGTTGTATTCTCTCGGGTTATGGCTCGCCGTGATCACAATTCCGGAAATGCAGCCGAGTTCACGCACGGCAAAGGAAAGCTCCGGTGTCGGACGCAGGCTGTCAAACACATACGCCTTGATGCCGTTTGCGTTCAGGCAGAGCGCCGCCTCATCCGCAAATTCGGTGGACATGATTCTAGAATCGTGGGCGATCGCAACGCCCTTCTCCTGTCCGTTCTGGGAGAGAATGTAGTTCGCCAGTCCCTGTGTCGCCTGACGCACGGTATAAATGTTCATGCGGTTCGTTCCCGCTCCGATCACGCCGCGCAGTCCGCCGGTTCCAAACTCCAACTGACGGTAAAAACGATCCTCGATCTCCGCCGCATTGTCCTTTATTGCAGCAAGCTCTGCCTTTGTATTCTCGTCAAAATACGGGTTTGTGCACCACTCTTTGTAAGCCTCCATGTAACTCATGCTTTTTCCTCTTTTCTTTAATCTTTAATCCACTGTGCCCAATTCTTCCGGTACTCTTCCGGCGTCATATTCTCATTCTCCCGGAACAGCTGGTAAAATAAATCTTCATTGCCGATTCCGGATTCTGTAATTACTTCACTCATCGGCTGAATCGTAAAACGCAGTAATTCTTTTGCCGCATTAAACCTGCGGTTTAAAATATAGTCCCGCACACTGATACCATAACTACCGGCAAACTTCTGCTCCATCAGACTCTGCTCCATGCCAAAGCGCTCCGTCAGCAACGCATAGATACCAGATTCCGTATAGTTCGCATTAATAAACTCGCGAACCTCCTCCATGGTATCTTTGCCGGTCGTCTCCTGCAGACATCCCGTAACCAGCTGCGTCAACATACTGTGAATTGCCAATTCGGACACATTGTCCTTTACACCGTCAAGAATCTTCCCAATCAGCTCTGCGACATCCGCTTTCTCGCTCGCCTTAAAGACAGGCACCGCATTTTTTTTATGAAACAACTCATAGAACTCCGCTGCACAGTTTCCGTTAAAATGAACCCACGCCAGCTTCCACGGCTCATCCTCGCTGCTGACATGTTCAAAGGTCTTGTGACAGTCGATCCACACGCACTCACCCTTATGCAGTTCGATCGTCTGTCCTTCCGTGGAAATACTTCCCTTTCCTGCAACCACTTCAAAAATCAGATAAGAATCCAGATTCTCCCGTCTGCACACATGCGGTACGAGACTTTCCAGTCTTCCTACCTCCTGCACATAGAGCAGATGATTTTTGGCAAACATTCCGGGGGTGTGAAGCATACGGTCTGACTTTGTAACCCCTTCCGAAGAAAACATCTTTTCCATTCGCTCAATCTCCTCCATCACGCTATACTCTCTCCCGCCAGTAATCCAGTGTCTCCTGAATCGTCTGCTCCAACGGAATCTGCGGTTTCCAGCCGGTCGCCGCGTTTAACTTTGTAATATCTGCTTCAATAATCGGAACATCCACCGGCCGGATCTTATTCGGGTCAATCTCCACCCGAATCTCCCTCGGAGAAAATGAAATAATCAGATCCAGAATCTCCCGGATCTCATGGGCATGTCCGCTGCCGACATTGTAAGTCTCTCCCGGGGTTCCTTTCTGCACCAGAAGTGCATACGCGCGCACAACGTCTCGCACATCCGTAAAATCCCGCTTTGCCGCCAGATTTCCGACATACATCACAGGCTCTTTCTTTCCCGCCTCGATCTCCGCTACCTGTTTGCAGAAATCCGAGATGACAAAGATCGGCGACTGGCAGGGACCGATGTGGTTGAATGCCCGGACCATCATCAGCTGCATATCATACGCCTGCGTATAGATGCTGGCGATCATATTCTGGCAGACCTTCGTTGCCGCATAGATATTGCCCGGTCGAAGGTAATTATCCTCCTTGATCGGCGTCTCCCCTTCCCTGATATGCCCGTACTCTTCACCGGATCCGATCAGAAGCACCCGCGGTTTGTAAAAAAGCTCACGCACCGCATCCATCAGGTTCACGCTTCCCTTGACATTGATGTCAATCGTAAGCCCCGGATTCTTCCATGCCACACTCACGGAACTCTGTGCCGCCAGATGAAAAATGTAATCCGGACGCACCTCGTACAGCAGCGCAACAATCTCATCCTTATTCAAAATATTCAGGTCGTGGATTGCCACCCCGGGTATCTCCAGCTGTTCATGCGCCAGTTTTGTCGCATGGACTTCCATTCCATGATTATTCTTTAACTCACGTGCCAGATAACTTCCTACGAAGCCTGCCGCACCTACAATCAATGCTTTGCTCATATTGTCATTCCCTTTTATTTATAAATGATAACTTTCTACCATATTTGCAAATTCCTGTGAATTTGCAAACCCCCAGAATACCTGTGTCCTGTCCATCATACCAGAGTTCAGTGCATTTGTCCAATCGCTTATTCCCGCATCATCTCCCTCTCTGTCAAAGCATCCGCGGTACAGCATTTTTACATATTCGGTATTCGACAAATTCTTGTTACTGCACTCTGTGGAAAAGACAAATCCATAGGCAATCTCCTGCATGGACTGCGTATGATGGTTGATTGCTTCACACCAGTGATTCAAACCGTCTGTATCATAATTCCTGCTTAAAAACTGTGTATAATTTCTGGCAACGAAACATGTAACGTTATAGTTCTGGTCGCGCTCTTCCGTCAATGAGACATCGCCCTTCTGGATCTCATACGTATTGCACAGCTGCTGGAATTCCTCTGAATTGATAAACTGGCGGAACACATAAAGTCTGGAGGCTCCGTTTTCCAATGTCTTGACCCAGCCTGCTTTTCCATCCGTATCCGATGCACGTCCCATCAGGCTCAGATACAGATGCTCCACATAATCTGCATTGTTATAATTATGATTCTGAAACTCCTCGCTGAACAAAAATCCGTATGCCACTTCCGCACCCGTTCTGCCGTTTGTCAGCTCCTGCGCCCAATAATCCAGTTCGCTCTGTTCTGCCGATCTGCCGAGTGCATTTTCATATAAAAGTGATGCAAACCGCTGCTTGCCGGTCAGCGTCGTTCCCGTGTTGCCGCTGTTTCCGTTGTCCGTGCCTGTGTTTCCGCCATTGTTACTGTCATTCGATCCGCTGCCTCCGCCTGTATTTCCGCCATTGTTACCGTCATTCGATCCGCTGCCTCCGCTGTTTCCATTGTCTCCGCCGTTGTTTTCCGGTGTTTTTACGGTTACGCTGCAGGTCAGCTTCTGATTGTCATAAGACGCACTCAGCGTTGCATTCGTCCAGCTCTCACTGGAAAGTTCATACGCCACAAGACGGTAAATCACATTTGCAACGCTCTCCGGCAGATCACTGTTCACCGGAAGTGTAAAGCTGGTCTCCCCTGCCGCAATCTTCTGACGGATCTTCTCGGCAAACGGATCCGACCACTGATGGATCTCCCCGGTCTTAATAAAATAATTTTCTTCCAGAGAGTTGCACTCATATCCGGCTACCGGCTGTGTGTGGTCGCTGTGTACCAGCTTCATGATATCGTCATTCAGTCCGAAATACAGATGCTCATAAAACGTTCCTTTGTAAGACGCTCCCATATCATCCCAGGTGCTGTCAATCTGATACCACTTTCCATCCAGCTGCGCCGCTGTCCACACATGTCCGTTTCCGGCGATCCGTCCCGTCGGAATACCGACCTTATTTAGGAGCATCACATAGGCTCTGTGATATGACTCACAGGTTCCCTTTCCGCGCGCCAGAACGCCCTCTGCCGCACAATAGCTGTACGTATAGTCGTAATCCGCGTGATCTAAAATCCAGTCATGCAGCCAGACCGCCTTATCGAAATCGGTCGAGCAGCTCTTCTCACATTCGCCCGCAACATTTGCCACGAGTTCTTCCACCGATGGATAATTCGGATCGTTAATTACGATGGGGTACTCCAGCAGCCCTGTCGTCTTGGTCTGGTATGGTGTCGATCCCATATCCATGACACCAAACCGGATATAATACGTACCTGACGCATAAAAGGTGAATTTGAACTCATCGCTATCTCCGTAGACACTGTTTGACCCATAGCTGATATCATAGACAAAATTCTGCTGCGCATCCGTCAGTGAAGCAATCCGGTATTTGTAAGTACCGCTCCCGCCGGTCGCCAGAAGCTTAAATGTCACCTCTTCCCCGCACTTGATGTCTGATGGATACGATACCGTTAAATTCAGCGTGTCTGCCGCTTTTAATTCCTCAGATACCACTTCCTCTGCCATTACCGGCATACGGTTTCCGAGTGCCAGCACCATAGCGCACAATACTGTGCCAATTATCATTCTTATTTTTCTCATTTTGTACCTCAAAAGGGAATTCCGCCCGGAATTCCCCCCTTTCTTTTTTTATTGTTTACCAGTCTCCAAGAAAATTCTGGCAGTAATTCGTACCGTAAGCTCCCCCTGCCGCATAGCCGGTCGCCAGATACTCATACGATTCCTCCAGAATATTTCCTCTGTGTGTCTCAGAATTCATCCATGCATTTACCACCTGGGGCGCTCCGCTCTGTCCTCCCGCAATATTTTCACCGGCAGTACAATAATCCAGCCCCGCCTCCTCATAAAGTGAAAAACAATTTTCGCCATTTGGACGTATGTGACTGAAATAATCCACAATTTCCCCGGCACGCACCTGTGCTACCTGCTCCCACAGATCCTCTCTGGTCATAAGCTTTTCCAGACCATTGTTCTGACGCTGCTCGTTGCAAAGTGCCAGAATCTGAATATTCATCTGCCAGGCATCCGTAGCATCCGGTGTCTCAATTGCATTTCCAATATTGATTCCTGACGCAGCGCAACGCCTTAAAAACTCTGTGCTGAATAAAAATCCATTAAATACATACTCTCTGGTATTCGTATAATTAAGCTTGTCCACCCAGTCTGTAAGGCCTGCCTCATCCGGTTCACGGTCCATCATCGTGTGATACAGCATCGTTGCAAACTCTGCGTTAGACGTATGCTTCTCCTTATATTCTGTGCTGAATATAAAACCATACGCCACCTGGCTGCCCTCGGCACCGTTGGCAAGCTGTGCACTCCAGTCTGCAAGTCCCGCCTCATCCGGCTCGCGCTCCAGACAGATGCGGTACAATCTGGTCACAAAATCTGTGATGGTATCATTGTCTGTCCCACACCAGGAACAGTTGCCGAGAATCGGAATACTGATGCCGCTCCAGTCGCCGCTTCCACTCTCAATACCATAGGAAGCACAAAGCGCAGAAAATTCTTCCGAATTCACAAAGCCGGTCATGACCGCTCCTCTGGTCTGCCCTTCTGCCAGACGATTCATCCAGTCCGCCTTTCCGGCTTCATCTGCCGTGCGTCCGAAAAACGCCTGATACATGGCGTCCACATAGCAGCTGTTGCAGAGGTTCATATTGCGGAATTCCGTACTGAACACAAATCCGTACGCCACATCAGCGCCTCTTGCCTCTCCGGTCTGCAGACGATTCACCCAGTCTGCCCTGCCTTCCTCATCCGCTGCACGGCCAAGGCACACCTGGTACATCCGATCCACAAATGCGGTGACATTATCCTCCGCCCGCACCGGAACGGTCTTCCCCGTCAGAAGACCGGCTCCTGTAATCATGACGAAAGCAGCAATAAAAACCGCCAGCGATCTTCGTATCTTTTTCATTCAGTTCCTCCCTATCTCTGGTTGACGCAGATTGCAAACTCTGTCATCCCGCTTTAGTCTCTCGTTATTCCATACTTTTTGCACAGATTATTGAATTCTTCACTGCCGACAAATCCGTTAAATACATCTTCCCTGCTGTATCCCTGCGTCTGCATGCGGCTTACCCAGTCTGCCTTGCCGCCCGCATCTGCACTCCGGTCAAAAAATGCACGGTACAGATACTCCACATAATCATTGTCGTTCAGATTCTTATTCTTAAACTCCTGGGAGAAAATAAATCCCTGCGCTACTGAACCGCCGCTCTTTGTGTGATCCCACAGTCCGTTCGTCCAGTCGTTTAATCCGTCCGTATCCGGATTGCGGTCCAGGCAGATATTATAAAGTCTGGTCACAAATGCCGTCACACCGTCTGTGGCACCGCAGACCGTACATGCTCCTCTCGGAACTGTTCCGTACTGTGGAACCGCAATACCGTCTCCCCTCGTAATACCGTACTGGGTACACAGATTGTTAAACTCTTCGCTCTGCGAAAATCCGTTGAATACTTCCTCTCTGGTCGTTCCTGTCCCGAGTCTGCCGACCCAGTCATCCAGACCGCCCTGGTCATATTCCCGTCCCATGAACGCGCGGTAGAGCTGCTTTACATAATCGGTGTTGCAGTAATTGTAATTCTGGAATTCCTGGCTGAACACAAATCCGTATGACACCTCCACACCGGATGCCTGTCCGGATGACAATCTGTTCACCCAATCATTTAAGCCCGCATCATCCGGTTGACGATTTAAGCAAACCTGATACAGCCGGGTTACAAACTGTTCAATCGGATCTTCCGTAATCTCACGATTGCTTTCCGGCACGACCTCGACCACATTCTTGTTCACCCACATTGCCGGTCGGACGCCGCCGATCACATTTGCCACTGCCATACCGTCGTAGCGGAGCGAACCTGTGTAATGTACATACATGGCATCGTATGTATAGATACCCGGAGTCCGCAGCCACCAATAGGAACTCTGTGTCGTTGTATTGCGGAGCGCCGAGTCTCCGTTTCTGCTGAGAGCATACTCTGTGCAATTCGCCATTCGCTTGCCGTCCGTATTCAGATAGTTGGCAGCCTCCGAAGCGCTGAGCAAAAAGATCTTGTCACTGGTCGCCGATCCGCCGGATGTTCCGAATACGGTATTCGACTCTCCGGATACCGATGTTGTGTAAATTCCCGACTTCTGTCCATCACTAAACGCCGCATTATAGAAGGAATCGTTCAGCCAGGTACGGATACTGCTGTTCGCCCATGTAACCGTTGTCTGCAGGTTCGGATAATACCGCTGGAAATCCAGGACATTCTTGCTGATCACAAGCGCCTTATCGCCCTGAATATCCAGTACCGTCCACTCAATGGTCTCAGCGCCGTTGGAAGTATTGTTATCCTGCTCGTAAGAACCGTATTTTACGGTCCCGCCGACATGAATCTTCGTCCGGTCCACGCCGTCGGTGCTGGCGCTTCCGCTTCCGCTGCAGGTGACACTCGCGCCGGTCAGTGCCTCATTATTCGCTCCGATCTCCAACGCTCTCCACTGTGCCCTGGAGCCGCCGTACTGCACTGTGCGCAATCCGGCACACCGGTTGAACGCATTATCGCCGATATACGTAACACCGCTTCCGATCGTAACATTTGAGATACATCCGCATCCTTCAAATGCATGTCCCTCAATCACGCCCTGGTAGATATTGGCAGATTCAATCGGCGCCCACGCAAACGCGAACGTTCCAATGTAGGATACGCTGTTTGGAATTGCAATACTGGTAAGTCCCGAACAGCTGTCAAATGCACTCGCCCCGATGCGGGTCAGTCCGTCTGTCGGCAGGTTCACAGTCCGGATGCCATCGCAAAGATAAAATGCGTAATCACCGATCGTTGTTACACTGGAGGGAATTGTCACACTGGTAATGCTCTTTCCATACTCAAATGCATAATCACTGATCGCAGTCACACCGTCCGGAATCTGCAGATTTGTCACTTCCGAACCATTCAGATACAAATGTTTTGCAAACTGAAGCGGGTTTGCCAGATAGCCGCCGAAATCAATCCTGCACCATGCAGCGAGATCGCTGATATACACGCCGGTCAGTCCGGTACAGTTCTCAAAAGCACTGATTCCGAATCCGGTTACACCGCTTCCCACCGTAACTGTATTAAGTGCCGTACAGCGGATAAACGCTGACTCACCCACAAAACCGGACTTGATCGTTGCCTGTTGAAGGCGGGTACAATCTGTGAATGCCCCAAATCCGATCGTTGAGATCGTCGACGGTGTCGTCACACTTGCCAAGGAACTGCAGCCCCAGAACGCACATGCCCCGATGGATGTCACTCCCTCTGCAATATTTACCGCCGTAATCGATGATTTGCAAGCATACCACGGCATGCACTGCGAGGATCCCGGCGTATCATATACCGGATAATCATACATCGCGCCGCTTCCGCTGATCGTAAGCACGCCATTATTATAGCTCCATGTCAGATTGTCGCCGCACTTGCCGGAAGCTGCATACTTCATATTCTCTGTCACTTTTACGGCAGCCACATCTTCCGCCGCACTCATCTCTGCCGCAGGCTTGCTCTCCGCCGCCTCTGTTGCTTCCGGCTCTTCCGCCTCCGTCGCTTCTGTCACTGCTGCTTCGGCTGTTTCTGTTGTTTCCGGCTGCTCTGTGCTTTCCTCTGGCGTTGTTTCGACAGCCGCATCCGTTGTCTGTTCCGCCGTCTCTTCAGCAGCCGCGTCACTCTCCACCGTCGTCTCCGTCACTTCCGCTGCATAGACTGCATTGCCCGGAAATGCCACACCACATGTGAGCATCATTGCCAGAAAAGCCGCTAACACACGTCTCTTCATAATCTCCATATCTCGCTTTCCCCGTATACTACAGAAGGAATCCTGCCGGATTCCTTCCCTTACTGCTACTATAGCATTTTATATACGTTTTGTCCATTTATAATCCATAACTGGCAACCATATTTGCAAATTCCTGTGAGTTTGCAAAGCCCCAGAATACAGTCTCTCTGGAGGTACCGTTGTTCAGCTGGCTCACCCAGTCATTCAGTCCGGCATCGTCATATGGACGTCCAAAAATACCGCGATAGAGCATCTTGACATAATCGCTGTTTGAGAGGTTCATGTTGATACACTCCTGTGAGAATACAAAACCATATGCCACATTTTCCATTCCGTATCCACTGTTGATGCGTCCGCTCCAATCATTTAAACCATCCACATCATAGGTACGTCCCAGAAACTCGGTATAATTTCTTGCCACAAAGCGTGTCACATTGTAATTCTGATCCCGGTTCTCGGTCAACGCAACCGTTCCTCTCTCAATCTCATAGGTATTGCAGAGATTTCCGAACTCTGTGGAATCCGTAAACTGCCGGAACACATAGAGTCTGGACACACCATTCGTCAGATGTGTCACCCAGTCTGCCTTTCCATCTGCATCCGATGCACGTCCCATCAGGCTTAAATACAGATGCTCGACATAATCCGCATCACTGTAATTCTTATTCTGGAACTCCTGACTGAAGATAAAACCGTAAGCAACCTCAGCTCCGGTACTTCCATTCTCAAGCCGCCCTACCCAGTAATCAATTTCAGACTGTGTGGCAGTGCGATCCAGCACATACTGGTACAACAGTTTTACAAACGGTGCCGATTTGTGCTGCGTTGTGGTGTCCGTCGTATCCGGTGTATCTGTAGTTCCTGTCGTTCCTGTAGCTGCCGTCACACTCTTGCTTGCCACATTACTGTCCCAGTAGGTATCGCATACCGCCACCGCCTTGACTGTGCAGCTTCCGCCCAGTGTAAATGTCGACGAATATTTCTCCGATCTCGTGTAAGCCGGCGTCGGTGTATCTCCATTTGTTGTATAATAGATGATCGCATTCGGCGTACTGCTCGTTATCGTCACATAATTGACATTGTTGTTCGCCGTAACCGAAATCTGCGGCTGTGCGGTCTGCTGTGTAATCGTCGGCAAAGTGCCTGGATCAGAGTAAGTTGCCCCACTATCCAAGGTACACGCCGGAAGATACTCATTCCAATAGGATTCTTCTGCGTGAGAACTTGCATAGCTTGCCAGATCCGCATCATATACGGCGTCGCTTCGTTCAAAATATTCATAGTCGATGGTACTCTGATCTGCCCAGGTACAGTCTACATTATACCAAGAGTCGTTGATACGCACCTTATTCCACTCATGGTCATCACTTGTCACCGCAATACAGTCAACACCCACACCGTTGCACATCATCTCAAACGCCTGCGCATATCCAGCGCAGACGGTCTTATCCATGCAGAATACGCTGTATACCGACTGTGTGTATGCCGTATCTTCATTAAACGAGTTGCCATAAATATCCGTATTATAATCCACTTTCTGCACAATGAGATCGTGAATCATTTTTACTTTTTCCGCCTCAGAGCTAAGTGAATTGACCGTATTTTTCCAGGTATCCACCTGATTCTTCACACTCTGTGTTGCAGTGCTTCTCGCCGTACCATTCTGAAAGGCAGAATAGACACCGAATGCCGCATACCATCCGCTGCTGTTTCCTCCCTGATACAAAGACACATTGATAAAATAATACTGCGGATTCATGTAACGGAACATATATGCCACATACGTAATTCTGTTTGAATTCAGGCTTCCGCAGGATACATACGGTATATGTCCATCCGTCAGATTATCCGTACCAAGAAGCACCTGTCTGCAGGATGCATCCAGTCCATCCCAGAATTTGCGCTCTTCCGTCGAAAGCATATTATACACGTAATTGGACGAATAAGCATCCCACGCTGTTGCATATACACTGGAACTCTTGCTGCTGTCTGCCTCTGTTTCGTCTAAAACATCATCTTCTGCAATCGTTCCGACATTGATCACGTTAAGATCCATCAAACCTGTCGGATGTGTAATCTCCTCTGCGGTCGCTTCTGTCTCGTTCTCTGTTGTGTCGGCAGCTGCCGCTTTCACAGGCTCCGCAGACTCCGTGCTTTCCACAGTCTCCGTATTTTCCGCAGTCTCCGTATTTTCCGCGGTCTCCGTACTCTCTGCTGCGGCGGTGTCCACAGGCGTCTCTTCAGATGTCTGCTCTGTTTCTGTTTCCGTCTCCGTTACAGTTTCTGCCACTTCTGCTGCGGATACCTGTGCCTGTGTCCCAATACTTCCCATTACCATGCATCCCAACAGCAGTATTGCTGCAATCCGTTTCTTCATACCTAATGCTCCTTTCTATAATCATTACAGGCCGTAGCTTGCGATGATATTTTCAAACTCCTGTGAGTTTGCAAATCCCCAGTATACCTCTTCTCTGGAAGTTCCCTGCTCCAGCCGGCCGACCCAGTCTGCTTTTCCGGCAGCCTCAGATGCTCTGCCCAGGCACAGGTTGTAAAGCATTTCTGTGTAATCCGCATTGTTTCGGTTCTGGTTTTCAGATTCCTGTGAAAATACAAATCCGTACGCCACATTCTTCGGCGACTGTGCCCCCGAAAGAATGATGGAACACCAGTAATTGATACCGTCCGTCTCTCCGCTTCTTCCAAGCGCCTTCTCATAGCACCGGTTGACATACTGCGTCACCTTGATGTTTTTATCTCTCGCCTCTGTAATCTCCGCCTGTCCCGGTGTGATTCCATAACCGGAACAGATATTTCCAAATTCTGTCGACCCCGCAAAACCGTTGATAACATAGACATAGGAAACACCATCATTTAAGGTTGAAAGCCAGGTATTCTTTCCGGTCTCGTCCGAGCTTCGATCCAGCATTGCCGCATAGAGGATGTCCACAAATTCCGCATCAGACTTGTTCAGATTACGAAACTCTTCGCTCATTACCAGATCTTTTACGATCTCAGCTCCACCGTTACCGGCAATCAGCTTGCCTGTCCATGTATTCAGACCGGACACATCCGCATCCCTGCTAAGGATCTTGCGGTAGCAGCGCATCACGTACGCCGTCGCATTGTAGTTCTGATCACGGTTCTCCGTCAGGCTCACTGTTCCCGGTGAAAACATATAATAGGAACACACTGTCGCAAACTCTGACGACCCAATCAGCTGCTTTAACACATATTTCTGTGAGACTCCGTTGGACAGAACCTCCACCCAGTTGCTGACTTCCGAATCCTGCGGACTTCTGGCAAAAAGTGCCGCGTAAAGCTTCCGCACGTACACCTCATTCGTGTAGTTCTTATTCTTAAATTCACTGCTGGAAATGATATCAACCGCAACATCGGCAGCGGTCATCGTCTCCTCCGAAATTGCAGCGGCATATGCATTCATGCCGCTTGCATCCGGCTCACGCTCCAGAAGGCTCTCATACAGCCTGGTCACATACAGCTGTGCATTCTGATAATTATCTCTTACATAGAAGAAATTGCAATCCACGTAACCGCTTATACCGCTCACGCCGCCCTTGCTGCTATACTGCCATGCGTAATACTCGCCTGCATACGTCGTCTGCGTCGTATAATTGGCAAGCCAGATCTTATAGTAGTCGTCCAGAATTTCACCTCTTATGTAAGACTGCAGCATGGTCTTATTCGCATAGACCATCGGCGTATATCCTGCCGACTGCACCGTGGTACAAAAAGCATTCACAACTGCCGTTGCCGTATCAATATCCAGATTGGCATCCGCAAGACGTCCACTATGGTTTGTGCCGAATTCATAATCTATGACCACCGGCAGTGTGATATTGTAGCCAGAGATTCTATTTAAAAGATAATTTGCCTCTTCCGCTGCCTCCGCCTGTGTGGTTGCCTGTGAGAAAATATAGACACCGACTCTCAATCCGGCATTCAATGCGCCCTGGATATTGGCCCGATACTTGGAATCATCGAACAATCCTCCGTTCGACATTCCGCGGTATCCCACACGGATCAGCGCGTAATCAATTCCGGCTGCCTTGACCGCCGACCAGTTAATATCTCCATTGTGATAAGAAACGTCGATTCCGTTCACAATCTTATAACCACTGTCGTACCGCCCGTTATGTATATAGGAGCTTCCGGTATATCCACTGTAAGTCGCCGATGAGCTTTTGATATTCGATGTGCTCTCCGGCTCCTCATTGCTCATGGAGGTACCCGCCTGCGGGTCTTCTTCCAACGCTTCCTCTGCCACAGTGCTGGATGCCTTTAAGTGCCCTGTCTTCTCTACTGCTTCCGTCTCTTCGGTCTCCTCTGTCTTCCCGGTTCCCTCTGCCGCTTCGGTCTCCTCTGCTGCTTCGGTCTCTGCCGTCTCTGTCAACTGACTCTCCGAGCCTTCTGCCACATCCTCCGTCTCTCTCTCTGTCGACGTCTGCACTTCTGTTTCCGTCACAGATGCCGCTTCCGTTTCCTCCGATGTGTTTTCCGGATTTACTTCTTCTGTCGCCATCTCCGTTCCGTTTTCCGTAAGGCTCTGTGCCATCGCTGCCTGTCCTCCCGGTATTCCGGTTGTCAGAAGCGCTGCCGCCAGTATACACGCTAGTACTCTTTTCTTCATCTTGATCCTTCCTCTGTCTAAATAACATATTTCTACCAATTTTAATTATACACGTACCGGGGACAACGTCAATTTACAAAATATGTATATTTTCTTAATTTTTCCGGTCATCCTTCCCCAGGATCTGACAGACCTGTCTATGACCAAAAAGGCCCGCGCTGTCAAATCGACAGCGCGGGCTCTTTCTTCCTCTGTATGAAACTGTATGTCCTACCGGGACGTATTATTTACTTTAATCCGTATGCACGTACAATGTTGTCAAACTCTGTACTGTCGGCAAAACCGTCAAATACGCTCTGGCGGCTGGTACCTGACTGCAGTCTGGTTACCCAGTCATTCAGGCCTGCCTCATCCGGCTCTCTGTCCATCATCGTACGGTAAAGCATCGTCACATACTCCTGGTTACTGAGATTCCGGTTGGCCATCTCCTGTGAAAATACGAATCCGGATGCCACCTGCTTCGGTGTCTTTGTCTTCGCCAGCAGCTTGCCCGTCCAGTCATTCAGACCATTGACATCTGCGGCACGGTTCATTGCGATCGTATATAAGCGGTTCACAAATGCCGTTACCTGCGGATTCTTATCGCGGTTCTCGGACGTCGTTATGGTTCCCTGCCGAATTCCATACACGCTGCAGAGATTGTTGAACTCTGACGAATCGGTAAATCCTTTCAGCACATACGCACGGGACACTCCGTTATCCAGTAAGCTCACCCAGTTTGCCTTGCCATCCGTATCTGCATTGCGGTCAAACAGCGCCTGATACAGAATGTTCACATACTGCTCGTTTGTTGTATTTTTATTGCCGAACTCCGGGCTGAAGAAAAAATTCCATGCAGTCGTCGCACCGGTCGTCGTTCCGTTGTACAGCTTGTTGCTCCAGTCATTCAAGCCTGCTGTATCGGCGGTTCTCTGGAATACTTTCTCGTAGAGGCGCTGCACAAACTGTCTGTCCAGAATCAGGCGGTAGTCCTCCAGTGTTACCGTAAACATTTCCTTCTGATTAACTACATCCCCGTTTGTAGAATTATAAAATGAGGTACAGCTGATCGTATAGGTTCCCGGCGTGTATTTGCTGTAATCCGTTGTGTCCCAGCTGTATGTAATGTCGGATGTTCCCTTTGTCGTATTAAAATCCGCATTCTTTCTTGCAACCAGATTTGCCGAGCTCTCTGTACTGCCCTTGAAAATACGGATCTCATAGCGCTCCATATCATTGCCGAACGTTCTGACGTTGAAGAGCAGGTTGATCTTGGTATTGTTGGAAAATGTTGCATCATACATCGTCGGATCCGGATAAATCGATGCATGCGCTCCTGCCCCAACCATTCCCTCTTTCATCTCCGTCTGCTCACTTGTCACCATCGTAAGCTCGTCCGCATCTGCCTCCGCACCGAATGCCGTCACGGAAAGTGCCAGACTTAAGACAACGGCAGCCGTTACACTTTTCACCCACTTGTTAAATTTCACTACATTTCCTCCTTCTCTATGTCACAGCATAGCTATTGTGCTTTCATTATAACTTTTATTGTCTGCACTTGACAATCGAAAGGCCGAAAAAAATTCTTAATTTTTCTTTTATTTTGCAAAGCCGATTCTAGTCCACGCCGTACTCAGCCATCAGGTTATGGAATTCCGTACTTCCCGCAAATCCATGGAATACCTGCTCTCTCCCAACTCCGGAATTCAGCTGGCCAACCCAGTCATTGAGCCCTGCCTGATCGTATTCACGGTCTAAGAATGTACGGTACATGATCTTGACAAACTCCTCATTGGATGTATTTTTGTTCAAAAATTCCTGTGAGAATACGAATCCATGCGCTACATTTTCCGTCGTATCCGCTTTTGTCAGGATCGTTCTGCACCAGTTTTCAATTCCTTCATCCTCTCCCTGACGATCCAGAAGTTTCACATAAAGCCGGTTTACAAACGACGTTACCCCCTCATTCTGATCCCGGTAGCTTCCCAGTGTCACCGTTCCCTGGATCACGCTGTACTGGCTGCACACATTTGCAAACTCCTGTGAATTTGCAAATCCGCGGTATACATACTCCCTGCTCATTCCGTTGGAGAGCTTTGCAAGCCAGTCTGCCTTTCCGCTGTCATCCGCCTGTCTGTCAAACATTACCTGATACAGAAGGTTTACATACGCCTCATTGGAGAGATTCTTATTTTTGAATTCATCGCTGAAGAAAAATCCCTGTGCAACTTCTGCGCCCGTTTTCTCTCCGTTGCGCAGCGCCTGATACCAGTAGTCGATCTCCGAATCCTGATAGGAGGTACGGCCCAGCGCATCCTCATACAGACGCACCACAAACGCACGCAGCGCCGCAGCTGTCGCGGTATTATCCTGATTGTCCGGCGAAGGGCATGCTGTTGCCGGCATATTGTTGTATACCGGAATCTTGAACACGAACGGATTCTCCAGCGCGTTGGTCTGGCTATACGCCGTCCGGATCTTCCCTCCCTCCGTCATCGGTGCCGTGATATTCTGCTGATACTGATGGGAATACAATCCGTTATAGGAGGCGTCCACATCAAATTTCTGCAGATAAAGGGTGTCCTGTCCTTTTAGGATATAATTTTGCGAGATATACTGCGCACCGCCGGTCAAAGCTTTCATTCTGGTATCCCAGCCTTTATTCTGGGCGGTTTTCAAACCGTTGACGTAGACGTCTGTCGTTGTCGTTCCGGTTGCTCCGATGTTGTAGTAGTTGTAATATCCCTCATACCCAGGATAGTTTCCGGAAATCAGCGGCGATGTTCCCGCGCTTCCCTGCTCCTGATATACTCTGCATGCCAGGAAAAACGGGCTGACTCCGAGACTGTTTCCGATGTCATAAAATGCCTGCGCATAGGTTGTCCCCGCTCCCGGCACTTCTCCCTGCATAAAAGAGCCGGACACAATATTGGAAACCGCATCCACCGTGTGGTACTGCGCATTATATGTCAGCTGCTCAAACATAAATATGTAGGAATCGTTAGTAAAATTACGCGGATCCAGACAGTATTCCACTGCCGACTGCGACGCAATGTACCAGCCGCTCTGGGAGGCAGCCTCCGCCTTCCAGTTGTCCCCTTTGCTCTGATGCACCCAGCTTCTGTTGTTCTGCATCTCTGCGCTCACAACACTGCTCCACTCCAGATTCGTCTGCATCGGTACAAACGTCCAGTTCGGATGGGATGCTTTAAGCTGTGTGAGTGCTGCCCGGTAGGACTCCGGGAACGCAAGAATGTCCTGGTTGCCGCTCTTTTTGAGCTTCTCACCCGCCACTTCATCCGCAGCGCCAAGCTTCTCCTCCCATGCTCTGAAATCCGTATCACTCGTGACAAGATGTGCTGCTTCAATATAGCCGTACCGCTCCTGCCCGTCCACTGCAAACATGACATAGTACCAGACGCTGCCGCCATCAATCGCTACATCCTTAAGCAGCACCTGACTACCGGACGGCAGGCTTCCCTCTACGGCGCTGTCTGCATCCGGCTCCTCGCGCACCTCATAGAGATCTGCGAGATAGACTGTCGCCATGACTGTCTTTTGCTCCAGAAGCTGCAGTAATTCCTGACGCAGTTCATCTGTTTTTGTCTGCGTCTCCTCGGTCTGCTCTGTTGTCTCCTCAACCGCTTCTGTCGCCTCCGACTGCACGGCAATCTCTTCTGACTGTTTTGTCCCGTCCGATTGTTCCGTCATCTCCTCGGTCTGTTCCGTCTCTTCCGTCTGTACGGCAGCTTCCTTTGTCTGCTCTGCCTGTGCATACTCTCCCGCTGTCCCGTTCAGTTCCTGTGCGGCAACAGCCACACCATTCCCCGAGATCAGGATCGCCGCTGTCAGGGCTCCCGATAACAGTTGTAGTAATTTTTTCTTTTTCAAAATTCATTCCCCCTCTGTTCTTCCTGATTATGGTTTCACCTTAGTATAATCTTTTTCGTCAGGGATTACAACGGGGAATGGGCTGGGAGGATTTTCCACAGCCTTGCCATGTCAATTTATTCTTTAAATTTATACTTTCCCTTTCCGTGTCCTGATACTGGCTCTATAATATCAGCTTGTAACAAATTTGATATCAGTTTAGACGCCCCAGAGCTTTTCAGCTCCAGGGTATCCATAATTGCACTTCTTCCGAATATTTTATCGTAGCCAAATTTTTCAAAAAGTATATCGATATGGGTAAGTGTCCGAGCAGAAAAATCTATCGCTTTCCCCGCCACTGTATGTGTAATATCCACTTTCGGGGTTTCAATGTCCACTTTTCCAATTTCAATATCCACTTTTCGGGTTTCAATGTCCACTTTTCCGTCTCCAATGTCCACTTTTTTATCATCCCAAAGTCCACTTATGTGCAGGCTACGATTGTGGAGCTCATTTTTCTCATTTAAAAGTAGATTTCTAAGAAATACCTCCAGATACTCTGTTGTTTCATGAACACCTTTTTGTAAATCAGTATAATTCGCACGTACAAGTGCATTCCTAAAATACCATGCATTTTCAGCAAATATACTATTCGTTACTGAAAATCCAAGTGTTCTCAGATATTTAATAAAAAATACTGCTGTTGTTCTTGTATTACCTTCTCCAAAAATATGAATTTGCCACAATCTGGAAACAAACACCGCAAAGTGATGAATAATTTCATCCATTGAAAGCCCTTTGTAACTATAGCCCCTTTCCTGCAAAAAGTCATATTCAAGTGTGGATCTCAATTCTGATGCGCTACCATATATAACGCTTGCTCCATCAAGTACCCATTCTTTTTTTGTGATATTATAATCTCTTATCTTTCCTGCATGTTTGTAAATCCCTTTAAAGAGTCTGTGATGAATAGAGATATATTCATTCGGCGAAAAAGAAAAAGCGTTTTCCGACAGGATCTCCGCTATACGAGACGATACCTTATCTGCTTCTTCTGTGCGTTCATCAGCTGATACATGTACAGGTCTTTCTTCATAATAACTGTTAATAAGATTCTGTGCTTCTTTTAAAGTGATCTTGCCCTCAATATTTTGAATAGCTGTATCAATTAAATATCTGGATGGTCTGAGTCCATCTACCGCCTGAAGTCCGATTGCTGTACTCCACGCATAACCTTTGCTCGCTTTATCCGGCTCAGATTCCTTCAAATATTTTTTAAATGGGTCTTTTTCCATATCCGATACTCTCATTTCTGATTTTCTACTCAAAAAGGATCTTTAAAAAATACTTTTCAAAATTTCTTCTATCAACTGTATAGACGTCTTTAAAAAGTATTCCTTTGTATCTCTCCAAATCAAACTTCTTAGGCAGCGAATCCACATCTTTTCTTCCAGAAAGTTCCCCTAACTTCTCACTAAACCGGTTAAATGCCTCCGATGTAGAATAATCACTGTCTGTCTTTTCTCCATGATTTGCGTCATTATATACAATAATGACGGTCACTCGTCCCGCCACATCCGTTCTCGTAACATTCTCATTCATTACTACTGTTGCAATACTGTCATATATCTTATTTTTCAGCCATTTCTTATCAATCTTACCCTCTTCCTGATTTTTAAACTCAACCAGATATGTATCCTGTGACGTTTTTTCATAATATCCATCACAAGACATATTCTTTTCTCCGCGTATCTTTTCAGAAAACTTATCAGAGATACCGTCAAAATTGAACATCCTGTGACTCATATCCTCATCTTCAATCAGAGATACCTTATGTTCTCTGTCATAAGAAAGTTCACTCAATTTTGCCAGATATGGTCGATAATCCTTGATCAGTCTATCATTCATCTTTTGTCCTCATGCTCACAGTAAATTCAAAGGCTGGTACAATGCGTCATATATTTCATTTGTATTTTCCGTTACATCCGTGCTTATATAAGCATTCTCATCCTGCTTCATGAAATAATAGCGTCCTTGAAGTGCACACTCATACTCTGCCATCTTTACTTCTATCGCCCGTATAAAATATGGGCTGTGGGAATTTGCCAGAATGAAAATCCCCAATTCCTTATAGATCCGTACCAAGATTTCTGCTAACGTGATCTGCCATGTCGGATGCAGATTTACCTCCGGCTCATCTACAATGAGAACATCCCCCCTCTTGAGTGAATAATTACTGATCAGTTGCTGCAATACGGTAAATATCTTTAAACCTGCCGACATATTAGAAAATTCTATTTTTTCATTAATGCCTTCATCCCAGAATTCGATTGTTCCATTTTTACTTTTCTGCAAATGTCCATGTGTAATATTTTCAGCAATATCCTGCACAATCTTTTGATTGCGTTCCTGCTCCTGCTGCTGCGCAAACGTCAATTTTCTTTCTGCCGACAGACTGCTTAACAATTCCCTCGTCGGCAGCGTCATCCCTCCTGTGCGGTTGGAACGTCTTCCTAAATTCTGACAAAAATCCAAAACACTATGTGTTTCAATATAGATAGCGTTTTCCTGCTGAAGTGTGAGTATTTTTCCAATGATACTCATCTTATTATGCTGAAATGATACCGAAGATGTTACTGTCTTTTCTTCATCTGTCTTTCTATAATTTACAAATGCTGTCTTTTCTGTACCAATTGGATTTATTTGGTCTCTAAAAACATTCTGGTAATATTGTTCCACAAAAAAACGTACATACTCATCAAGATTTCTATTCAAAATCCTTACTATTTCTTCAACTGGTTCTTCTATATCGCTAGTATCCAGGATATTATCGGCACAATATTCTTTAATTATTTTCTTTGTCTTTTCATAGATCTCATCTTTCTCCCACTTCTCATTCTCATACGCTTCTAAAATATGCTGTGTCAGTTCCTCATGAGCCTCAAAAAAGAGCATGATATCATCAAAATCGTTATTCTGCTCAAGCCACTGTTCCAGTTCATCCTCTATAGACTGTCTTTGATCATTCCGAATCTTCCCGGCAATATTTTTCCGGGCATTTACGGCTGCAAATACGCTCTTCGCAATCGTGCTTTTTCCCGTTCCATTCAATCCTGCAATCACAGTAATGCCCGGCAGCTCAATACATGCCTCTTTTATTTTACCCACGTTCCGAATTTGAATTTCGAGCATATTTTCCTCACTTTCAAAAAGCAATCTCTAGCATATGATTATACTCATATTATATTCCCAGTATAGTGGATTTTTTGAAAAAAGACAATAAATATGATTGCTTACCTGTTTCCTATCTGTAGGATTACAATACATGTGTTACAACTGAATAATTAAAATGCGAGGATACCGCTCTTATGTTATATTTGAATCACCACAAAACAAATTTACCAAAAGGAGCATCCTCGCATGGCAAGTATAACACAAGATATGAAGTATCGTCTATCGCTAATTAAATACGCCGAAAGGTATGGTGTCACAAAAGCTGCTATCAAATACAAAACCAACCGGCAGTATATTTATCGTTGGAAACGTCGTTATGACGGTTCTATTGAATCTTTGCGCGAACTTTCCAGACGCCCTTATCATCACCCAAATCAGCATACGCCCGAAGAAATCAAGCTTATCAACGACATGCACAGACGTAATCCTGATGCCGGTCTGGTTGTCTTTTGGGTAAAGCTCATGCAACGCGGTTATACCCGATCTATCCCTGGTTTATACCGTTTTCTTCGTAAACAGGGACTAATGGCTATTAAACCACCTAATCCTAAATACATTGCTAAGCCTTATGAACAGATGAAATATCCGGGACAACGTATTCAGATTGACGTAAAATTCGTTCCATCTGCCTGCCTCGTCAACGAAGCAACGGGACAAAAGTTTTACCAATATACCGCGATTGATGAGTATTCACGCTGGCGTTTTGTAGAAGCTTTCGAGGAACACAGTTCCTATTCTTCCATGGTATTTCTTCAGCATTTGATAAAAGCATTTCCTCTGCCTATTGAGTGTGTTCAAACTGATAATGGGCAAGAGTTTACCAAACGATTCTCGTACAACGTCCGCGAGGGCAATATAACCCTTTTTGAAGAAGAATTACTCAAACATGGAATTGAGCACCGGAAGATTCGTCCATTTACACCGCGCCACAATGGCAAAGTAGAACGCAGTCATCGCAAAGATAATGAACGATTTTATGCAACACATACCTTCTATTCCTTTAGTGACTTTTCAAAACAATTACAGATCTATAACAAAAGGGATTATATCCGTTTTCCAATGCGTCCACATGGCTGGAAGTCACCACAGACTGTCCTAAAGGAATTTATTGAGTTTGATGTAACATATGTTTGACAAACCTACAATCTTACCAATCACTTTGCGCCTAAATTATTCTATCTGCAGAATTCCTCAATCTGCCGTTCCATGCATTCCACAATATCCCCCCGCTTTAAGTAGCAGTCTGACCACTCCACGATCTTCTCCATGGTCTTTTCCACATTCCAGACTGGTTTCCAGCCAAAGGTTCTCTTAATCTTAGAGCAATCCAGCTTCAGGAAATTTGCCTCATGAGGACCACCATCATACTTGTTCACCCATGTAACCTGTGTACCAGTCTGTTTCTCCCACTCTTTACAGAAAAGATCTACCAAATTGCCTGTCGTCCAGCAATCTGTCTCATCCGGTCCGACATTATAATTTCCTGCAAACTTCTTATCTTCATACTGAGCCCTTGCAATCATCAAATATGCTGCCACCGGCTCTAACACATGCTGGTAAGGTCTTGTCGAAAACGGGTTACGCACAACAATCTCTTCTCCTTTTTCTACCGCCCTGATGCAATCCGGAATAATACGGTCAGTCGCAAAATCGCCTCCGCCGATTACATTCCCTGCTCTACAGGTTGTAATAGCAGTATCACTGTCCTGAAAAAACGATTTCAAATAGCTGCTTGTTACCAATTCCGAACAAGATTTGGAATTAGAGTACGGATCATAACCATTTAATTCCTCGTTCTCACGGTATCCCCACTCCCACTCTTTATTAAGGTACACCTTATCTGTCGTCACATTCACAAAAGACTTCACACATGGATTTAAACGCACACATTCCAGAATATGAACCGTTCCCATCACATTTGTCTCATATGTATATACCGGATTCTGATACGATTCCCGCACCAGTGGCTGCGCCGCCATATGAATTACAATTTCAGGCTGTACTTCTGCAAATACCTTTTTTAAGTGCTCCAGATCACGGATATCTCCGACAATTGAATTCATTCCATCCGCAATCCTGCACATCTCAAACAGACTCGGATCGGTAGGTGCCTCTAACGCATAGCCCGTCACCTTTGCTCCCGCCATAATGAGCAGTTTGCACATCCACGACCCCTTAAAACCGGTATGTCCGGTAATCAGCACTCTCTTGTCTTTGTAGAATGATAAATCCATTATTTTCATACCTCTCATATGCTTTTGCAAAAGCAGCATACTATTCGGCTCATAACACTTTGCGCTATTCCACGGCTTCCTTAATCGTCTGAGCCATATAGTCAATCATCTCATCTGTCATTCCGGGATATACACCTACCCAAAATGTATCATTCATAATACGATCTGTATTCTTAAGTTCGTCGACAATACGGTATCCCTTTCCGCTTGCTCTCATCTGATCAAAGCATGGATGTTTTGTCAGGTTTCCGGCAAACAGCATTCTCGTCTGAACGCCATGATCTTCTACATACCGCACAACTTTATTGCGGTCTACACCTTCCTTGCAGGTAATTAAAAATCCAAACCAACTGGGTTTTGCATTTTCACACGGCACCGGAAGAATCAGTTTGTCCTCCGTTCCTGCCAAAGCTCCCTTTAAACGATCAAAGTTTGCTCTTCTTCTCTCTACAAAAGCCGGGAACTTCTCAATCTGTGCACATCCAATTGCAGCCTGCATATCCGTTGCCTTTAAGTTGTATCCAAAATGAGAATATACATACTTATGATCATATCCTAACGGAAGTTCCCCATACTGGCAGTCAAATCGATGCCCGCAAAGGTTATCCTGGCCGGAGCCGCATACGCAGTCGCGTCCCCAATCCCTCATAGAGCGAATGCACTTATTTAACAATGGGTTGTCCGTATATACCGCTCCGCCTTCTCCCATTGTCATGTGATGCGGCGGATAAAAGCTTGATGTTCCGATATCTCCGATTGTTCCTGTAAACTTTTCTTCTCCGTTCATTGTATACTTCGTCCCAAGAGCATCACAGTTATCTTCGATTAACCACAGATTGTGTTTGTCGCAGAATGCCTTCACTGCCGTCAGATCAAATGGATTACCAAGTGTATGCGCCGCCATAACCAGCTTCGTCTTCTCAGACAGTGCTTCTTCCAGCATTGCAACATCCATATTATACTGCGGAATCGTCACATCAATAAACACCGGAACCACACCATACTGAATTGCAGGCGTAACCGTTGTAGGGAATCCGGCCGCGACGGTAATCATCTCATCTCCCGGTTTTACCTGACGCTCTCCCAATAACGGAGATGTCAATGCCATAAATGCGCAAAGATTTGCAGATGAACCTGAGTTTACAAGCGAACAATAGCGGACACCCAGATACTCCGCAAATGCCTTCTCAAACTTTTCCGTATATCTTCCGGATGTCAGCCAAAACTCCAATGCCGAATCCACCAGGTTGCACATCTCTTCGTGATCATATACTCTTGCCGCATATGTAATTCGATCCCCCGGTTCGTATGGTTTTTTTTTGTTGTGATAAGTATTGCAATATTCTGCAACCATAGTTAATATTTCTTTTTTTGCCTGCTCTTCTGTTTTATTCTCAAACATTTTTTCTTCTCTTTCCCTACCATGACTTCCATGGCGCATTCCCACTCTGCCACAAATTCTCCAGCATATCCATCTCACGCTTTGTATCCATACATTGCCAGTATCCATTATGCGTGTACGACATTAGTTCCCCTTCAGCCGCAACTCTTTCCAGGGAATCTCTTTCAAAGACGGTATCATCACCTTCAATATAATCAAAAATCTCCGGCTCTAATACCATATATCCGGCATTGATTGGTGCGCTGTCCATGAAACTTTTTTCTCTGAATGAATGTACCGCATTATCTCCGCCAATATCCAATACGCCCTTTTGCTGCTCTAACATAACAGCTGTAAGCGTTGCTATTTTACCGTGCTGTTTATGGAACTCTACCAATTTTGCAATATCTACATCGCACACACCGTCGCCATACGTCATTAAAAATCTTTCATTTCCTATGTATGGTTGAATACGTTTGATTCTTCCGCCGGTCATCGTATTTAATCCGGTATCTACTACTGTCACTTTCCACGGTTCTGCGTGCTGATTATGCACAATCGTCTTGTTCCCTTGTGTAAAATCAAACGTAACATCTGATGTATTAAGAAAATAATCGGCAAACCACTCTTTAATCATTTGTTGCTTATATCCGGCACAAATGATAAACTCATTAAACCCATAGTGGGAATATTCTTTCATAATATGCCATAGAATCGGCATTCCCCCTATTTCAATCATCGGTTTCGGTTTATACTGTGATTCTTCCGATATGCGCGTTCCTAATCCCCCCGCTAACAAAACAACTTTCATCTGCTGTTCCTCCCTGCCGCACTGGTCCCCTAATCAAAAAAAGCAGTCACTCCTTGGGGAAAGATTGCTTTTTCTGTTGGTTTGCATATAGATCTCCGATATTACTCTTAGCTTAATGCTGCTGTTCTTCTGCAATGTAAAATAACTGTCATTCAAATTATAGTGCTTTTGTCGTTACATATCAAGTTTATCTAGGACTTGAGTTTCCGCAGTTTTATCCACAGACCTCTGATTTTATTCCATTCATTATAAACAACTTTATGAAAATGCCCAAAATATAAGGAATCTGACTTCCTTTTGATGTAAAATTAAGCTACCAAACAAAAATCTTACTAACTAAAACTTCCCACACCGGTACGGTGTGTTGAACCTTGAAAATTCAATATTTCAGCCAATAAAAAAGGCATAAACCTAATCCATTTGGTATAATGGAATTGACTAGAAACCATCTTTACAAAGGAGATTTATGCCATGTCCAGTATACCACAAAATCATTTCAATGAGAACGATTTAAGTGATTGTGTTCAGAGATTTTTTTCCAAATATCATGTTAGTAAGCTTCTTGCCAGATGTAATGGAATGAAAGAAAAAGGTATTTCGCCTGTTTCTCTGCTTCGTTACAAACTCAGCAACATTTTTGTCGGAAGAAGTATGTATATGCAGCAACGGACTGGCTCTTTTAAGGAAGATTTTCAAAGAATACTTTCTACCGTTTCCTTAATTCTGCCAAAACAAACTGGCTTCGTTTTACTTCTCTTCTTGCAGCAGATATCGTCAATCATGATATTCGTGACCTGACAGATCACGAAAGGAAAAATGTCTTTATCATTGATGATAGTCTTTTCAACCGCACCAGCTGTAAGAAAACAGAACTGGGATCAAAAGTTTTTGACCACACGGATTTGCATTTCAAAAAGGGCTTTCGGATGCTTACTTTAAGCTGGAGTGATGGAAATACACTAATACCTGTAAACAGCTGTCTGTTAGCATCTGCAAAGGATACAAATATCATCGGCCCGGTAAAGGACTTTGATCACAGAACTCTTGCAGGGAAAAGACGTAAGCTTGCTCAGACAAAAGCACCAGAGGTAATGATATCTTTATTGGATACTGCCCTTCGTGCAGGACTGAATGCAGACTATGTCCTGTTTGATTCCTGGTATTCCAATCCGGCACAGATCACCGCCATTCATTCGAAAGGTATGGATGTGATTGCCATGATCAAGAAAAGCAGCCGGATCAAATATTCATACTGTGGTGAACAGCTGAATATCAAAGAGATTTACTGTCGGAATAAAAAGCGTCATGGCAGATCAAAATATCTGCTTTCTGTTGATGTCATGGTAGGAAAGGAAAATCCAATTCCAGCAAAAATCGTATGCGTAAGAAATAAAGCGAATCGCAAAGACTGGCTTGCTTTTATCTGTACAGATACTACTCTTTCTGAGGAAGAGATCATCCGCATTTATGGAAAACGCTGGCAGATTGAGGTTTTCTTCAAAGCCTGCAAATCTATGCTGAACCTGATTGGGGAATGCCATAGTTTATCCTATGATGCACTGACAGCCCATGTAGCGATCGTGTTTACCCGATATATGTTGCTTGCAACAGAACAACGCCAAAATGAAGATCAACGAACTCTTGGTGAATTGTTCTTCTTCCTTGTTGATGAAATGGCAGACATTACTTTCAGCCGATCACTTGGCATCCTGATGGGTGCTCTAATGGCAAGCCTTCAGGAAATCTTAAAGCTCAGCGATGAACAACTGGCGACTTTTACCGCTGATTTTGAAGCAAGACTACCGGAATATCTGCGTAAAGCGCTCCATCCCGAGGCTGTAGCAACATAAATCACTATTTTATTAGCTGAAATATTGAATTTTCAAGGTGCGAATCCCATTTTAGGTATGGGAAGTCTTAGTAATTAAAAAACCAAACCAGCTCGGCTTTGCATTTTCACACGGTTCCGGCAAAATCACTTTTTCATTAATACTTTCAAGCTCCTCATGCAGCCGCATAAAATTATGACGTCTCTTTTCAACAAACGCCGGGTATTTTTCAAGCTGTGCACAACCAACCGCAGCCTGCATATCCGTTGCTTTGAGGTTATATCCAAAATGAGAGTATACATATTTATGATCATATCCTAATGGCAATTCACCGTATTGTCTGTCAAAACGATATCTGCACAGGTTGTCCTGACCTGATGCGCAGACACAGTCGCGCCCCCAATCACGGAATGAACGAATACACTTGTTCAATAACGGATTGTTCGTGTAAACCGCCCCCTCTCCCATCGTCATATGATGCGGCGGATAGAACGAAGATGTTCCAATATCTCCGATCGTCCCCGAAAATCTTTCTTCTCCATTGATCACGTACTTTGTTCCAAGAGCGTCACAATTATCTTCAATCAGCCACAGATTATGTCTATCACAAAATGCTTTTACCGCCGCCAAATCAAACGGATTTCCCAGCGTATGTGCCGCCATTACAACTTTTGTTTTCTCCGATAATGCTTTCTCCAGCATCGTCACATCCATATTGTACTGGGGAATCGTCACATCAACAAATACGGGAATCACACCATACTGGACTGCAGGCGTCACTGTAGTCGGAAACCCCGCCGCCACCGTAATCATCTCGTCTCCCGGTTTTACCTGACGCTCTCCCAACAGCGGTGATGTCAATGCCATAAACGCACACAGATTCGCAGAGGATCCGGAATTTACAAGCGAGCAGTATCTCACTCCCAAATATTCTGCAAATTTCTGCTCAAACTCTGCTGTATAACGTCCTGCCGTCAGCCAAAACTCCAACGCACTGTCTACCAGATTACACATTTCTTTACTGTCATATACACGAGACGCATAAGGGATACGGTCTCCCGGCTCAAACTCTTTTTTCTGGTTATGATAAGTATCACAATACTTCTTCACTAATCCCAGAATTTCTTTTTTTGCTTCTGACTCCGTTTTATTATCAAACATAACCTTTCCATTTTTCTGCATTTGCCAATGCCTTCTCAATACAAATCAACCTCTGTTTTTCACATGAACTGGACTGAATGCATCCATATCCAACAAAAGCGCAATCTTATATCTTTTCTTTAATATGACTCTCGTCATATCTTCTGCGGTAGGTAGCATCTACAATCATATCTCCTATAAATCCTGTTGAAAACATCTGAACTCCCAGCACAAGCAGAAGTACCCCCAACACAAGCAATGGTCTGCCGCCAATCGCGTTTCCCATCAGCTTTAGCACGAGCAAATAAATACATATGATTCCGCCAGCAAGTCCACATAGCAGCCCCCCCCTACCAAATAAGTGCATGGGTCTGTCATAATATTTTCCCAAAAACGCAACGGTCAGCGAATCAAATAACCCTCTTAAATAACGTTCAAAACCATACTTCGATTTGCCGAATTGCCGCTTATTATGATGCACGCTTATCTCCGCAATGCGAAAACCCTTTCTATGAGCCAGAACAGGAATGTAACGATGCAATTCTCCGTACACATCAATAGCATCGATTACTTCCTTGCGATATGCCTTGTAACCACAGTTAAAATCATGCAGCTGCACCCCGGAAAGCTTTGCTGTAACCTTATTAAACAATTTTGACGGCAGGCGCTTTTCCAGCGGATCCTGTCTCTTCTCTTTCCACCCGCTTACCAAGTCATATCCTTCATCTATCTTTGCGATAAAATTCGGGATTTCTACCGGATCATCCTGCAAATCCGCATCCATAGTAATCACGATTGTACCATGTGCATTTCTAAATCCGCTCTCTAAAGCCATTGCCTTTCCAAAATTCTTCCGAAATGAAATCAAATGTACCCGTTTATCTTTCGCAATTATCTCCTTGATTACCGTCGCCGATTGATCCGTGGAACCATCATTCACGAAAATAATCTCCGTTTCATATTCATCCGGCATATTTTCTAAAATTTTGTCATACAATATCTCTAACGACTTCTCTTCATTATATACTGGCACTACAAACGATATTAATCTGCTCATGGCAATTGCGCTCCCTTTCCATTGGTTCTTTTGATTTTCCAGTCAACTTCGATGATTTTCCAGTCAACTTCGATGATTTTCCGTTTTTTTTCTAAACACTATTTTTTTTCTTAATATATAATTTACAATTATTACTACTACCGCCATGATATATTTAGCAATCTTTTTATCAAATGCTAAGCCGCCTACCAAAAACGGAACTCCAACAAGATCTATCGTTCCGGAAATTCCTGTCGTCACGATATACATTCCCAATTCTTTTAGCAATTCTCCGACATTTGCGCATCTACTCTTAAATACAAAGAATTTATTTGTAAAATACGAATATACCTTACTAAAAATCCCCGCAATGATATTGGCAATCCAATAATCTAACACAATGCAGAGTACATCATAGGAAAAAAGATTTAATATCGTTGTTGTCGCTCCCAGCAATACATACATCATAAACTCTTTATTATGTATCTTCGACCATATTTTATCTTTCCACCTCAAAAGATGCCTTGTAAATCGCTTTTTCATAGTCTCTTTCTTTCCGCTAAGTTATTCTGCATACCGCAATTGTCCAGGGAAAGCTTCTGGAATATATTTGCCCCCTTCAGTCAAACTATGTACGTATTTTTTAAATCCGCCATACGTCCAATGATTGATATGATCAATCGGATTTCCGAATCTGCTGACATTTTTTAATGTCAATAAATTTCCCATGCAAAACCATGGTTCACTTGGAACCGTCAAAAGTATGGTGTGCGAAGCCACACGCGTAAGTTCCCGCAGTGCACGATCCGGTCTTTCCAAATGTTCCAGCACTTCCGTACAAAGCACCAAATCAAACTCGTTTTTTTCAAACGGTATTGCATAAATGTCTCCTTGCACAAAAGATATCTCTTGATTTGCCGCTTTTGCAATATCTATCGCTTCTCTTGTATACTCAAGCCCAATCAACTCAACATTTTCAACATTTCTGGCAAGCAAGTCTGTTATAAAACCCTCTCCGCATCCGGCATCCAAAATTTTAACCACTTTGTCTTTATCTTTTTCCCTGATCTGTTCGCAAATTTGCTGGACATAGCCAACAATCTTTTTATTCAAACGCTCTACCATCTTGCGTTTTAATGGATTTTTTGTCATATATTTCTCATAATTTCCCGGATTATACTGCATATTTTTCCTCACTCTTCCTGTAACCATCATTTTGTTAAAATAATAAACTCTGAAATTCCAATCGGAGGTTTTATCACCCGCTCAATGGGTTCCAAAATCGATGTTGCAATTGAATATAACTTAGATTCTCCTTCATCTATGCTTGTAGAAAAGCTTCCTCCATTATCCTTTTTCAGCTTTCCCTTAATCCAATAAGGCAATATTCCCATAAAATTCATATACTTATCCTCTATTACCTGAAGCTCCGCTCTTTTTGCCTTCACCCGAAGTTCCCCCTTTGTATATCTCCGATAATGTCCCACATTCTTATCCATATAGCAATATAATCCCGGCATCGCTGGTACGCAAATAATAATAGTACCAGAATCCTTCAACAATTTTTTCATATTGGCAAGTGCTTTTCTATCATCTTCTATATGCTCCAGAACATTAATCAGAATAATGGTATCAAATTTATCATAAGCACTGAAATCATCTTTCATAATATCTGCCTGTATTGCTTTAAAATACTGATAATTTTCAAATCGTTTATTCATAATATTGACTTGGTTCTCAAACAACTCCGTTGCAACCACACGCTCCGCTTTATCAATATAAAAACTGATCGCCGTTCCTACACCTCCACCAATATCCAAAACTTCTTTTCCAATATATTTTTCATACATATGATAAATCCATTTTGAGTATCGATCCAGCTTATTCCATGCATTTAAATTTTCTGTGATATTATTCTGTGCCATCCTGTATGTACCTCTCCCTTCTATTTCACTTATTTCTAACCAAGCAACTATTTTAAAACCTGCTCTTTATCCCATGTATATACAACAATATTTTCAAATACCTGTTTATCTGTCCATGAACCAAATGTATTCAAAATACCTTCTTCCGTCATACCGGCTTTCTTTTCGGATGTGTCATCCGTAATAAGAAAATTCCCCGCCTGTTTTGCCCATGTCGATTTGTTCATCCACTCCTGTGCATGCAGACATATCTTTTCATCATTTACTGCATAACATGATACTGGAGATATCGTAAGTTCTCCATTCGATTCATACATAACAGATGCAGCACTCCAAAATGTAGCAAATCCATTTTCATATCCATTTTCCACAAGCCACTCTGCCGCCTCAATCCTGCCGGAATTATCTGGCTGTTTTAACGTAAAATCCGGAAACATCAGTATCAACGTACAAAATGCTGCAATCAACACAATCATCGCCTTTTTCTCAAACCGCTTTCGATTGTCCATCCATGCCAGCATTCCTGCCGCAGTATATCCCAGCAAAAAAGGCTGTAGTAAATGCAGATCCGGTGATGTTTCAATAACTGTCGAAAACGTATATGCACCAAAGTTTATAAGCGCCATTGCCAGGAACAATTCTACAAGGCATTTTTCCTTATCACTTTTTTCAAATCTCCATAACTCAACTGTCAATTTTATAAACACGATAATACCAAATACTGCACAAACAACTTCTCTCGAAAAAACACTTTTTCCCCAAAAATCGACCCCATACAACCTTAGCACATTGCAAAATCCATTTACCAGATTATCTCCAATCTTTTCGCTTTCCGTAAATACTGTGCTCAATCCGCCTACCTTGGCGCCTCTTCCACACTCCCATACTTTCAAGAAAAAGACATATGCTACCAGAGACATTCCACCTGTTGCCAGAAGCCAACGTCCCTTCTCTTTAAAATTTCCTCGCCAAAAATCTAATATACCAATCAGAAATACCGGTGCGCATGCAGTATATAAAAACATATTGTTTGTTGCCGCAACAACTCCCATGCATATACCTACTATTACTGCCAGACAATAGGTTTCTTTCTCCCTTTTTACCCAGCAATAACATAATGTGCCCATAGATGCAATATATGCCAGATTTTGCGTTCCGGCATTCAGCAGCATGGAATGCCTTGGAACCAGACTCACAAATACAGTTAGTAACAGAAAAATCTTTAGGTTTTCTACCTGTCTGAACCTTCCATATTTATACACCACAAAAAGCAGAGAGCATATCATCGCCGCATAATTAAATGCTGCAAGCAGCAAAATAATACTGTCATGGTACCCAAATAGTCTAGTAACCAGCAATTGTTCAAGCATTGGCAAGCCAAATGTGCCCGTCGAAAACCACCAATCTTTTAGAAAGAAGTTGCCATTAACCCAATCCTTCCCTGTAAATAGCAGACAGACATCGTCTAAATGTACCGCCATTCCCATTCCAAAACGAAATCCTGCGGCTATTATGGTTATAACAAGTAACGCTATTACTGCAGTTAATGCATTTTTTCGAATCTTCATCTCGGGTATATCCTCATTTCCAAGTCACTTTAAAATCTTTTATCATAAATGTTTTCTTTATAATCCCTTTCGGTTCCTCTAAAACATCTAAATCACTTTTTAAATAAATTTGATTATCTCCCGGCTGCAAATCCAGTGTTATATTGACAACTTTTTGGTCGTTTTCTTTGTAATTACCCGATACATTTATCAAATAACTTTCATCTTGCAAATATAACATCATTTTATTATCATAATCTGCATACGAATTTACGCGAAACGACAGTATTGCCTCCCGCGCAACGTTGGTTCTGTTGCAGACGGTTATAATACCATTTCCATCACACCATCTAAATTCCAATCCATCTCCATCCACGCTTTTGTCAGAAAATCCCTCTATGTTTGAAACAAATGGCATTTTATAATAATCTTTATTTGCTGTTCCAATTTGACGTAAGTAGCTTTCGGAAAAGCTTGTTATATTCCAGAAACATTTTGTTCCATCTTCGCTATATATTGGCTCTTCTCCAAGAAAATTTGTCATATCTGTCACAAATGTACCTGCATCATATGTTTCCGACTTATTCATATAATTCAAATCAACATAGATTCCACGATAATCTTCCAATGTAATCTGCTCACACAGCTCTTCTACCGATATTTGCGACAGTTTTTCTTGCCATGCAGCCTCCTTCGTTCCCTTTATACTACCAAAACTCCAGATCAAATGGTCTGAATACAAATAACCATCCACCAGGTCGTATCCGCCGCCTTCTGGAAACATCATATATGGCAGTTCATATATTCTGGTTCCTTTCGGCATTACAGATTCAATCTCCGCCACAAATTTCTCTGTGCTGTCCGTTTCTGCAATAACCGACTTCTGATATTCATTATCATATTTTACAGTAGAATCAAATACCGCAACCGCTGTTACAAGGAAAAGCAGGGTAATCCACACAGTCTTTTTCGTTTTTTCCCGTAATTTTTCTGAGATAATTCCCAAATATATAATCGAATACGCTGCAATATACAAAGATATCCTATTATAGGTTCTTATCTGAGGCACAAGATAAGCCACAATTGCACCGATTCCCCCAACTGTTCCAACCAAAATTGTACCAATGTTCAGCACCGCCAGGCTACTGATTTCCTTTTCTTTTTCCCTTTTCATCAGTTGAAACAGCAGTAAAGCGAACCCCACGCTCACGATAATACCAAGACTAATATTTATATTTTCATTTTCACCCACATGATTTTTATAAATCTCACTTATATCTGCCAGTTTCTGTATTCTGTGATTTGCTCTCGGCATAAGCAGATTGATCAGTTTCATTCCATAATGCTCCGCCTGATCTGCGCTCCTCGTATAGGCGGCCGCCTTCGTATTAACCCCGGTTCTTATATAATGAATCAACACCGGACTATACATTGCAATTGTTCCCAATATTTCAAGCAGCAACAGTTTTATATTTCTAAACACACTTTTGGCTGTTTGATCCCGAAATGCAGAAATAAATATGGCAATTGCAAGTACATAGCAATTAAACGCACTCCACATCACATCTGTAATTGATGTAAAAATAACAAGAATACAAATCCATGTATATTTTTTGTTTATACTAATTTTCCCCAAGGTGACCGTTTTTTCACCCCAGACCTGTCCATCTGCGATCCATATACTGATTAGGACCGCAATCGGAACTATAACATAAAATACAGAAGAAAACAAATGATGTAAGCGCAGTTGATGCCACGGCAAAAAAGTAAACAACATCCCCATTACCGCACTTGTTGTACGCGACATTTGCAGTAGTCTTGCCACGATATACATCGAAACCGCACACAAAAAATAGGTTGCAAAATACATGATATTATAAATCAGGTCTACATTATCCGTAAAGCATCCTAACAATCGGACAATACTAAACTGAATAAAGTCCCCCATAGAATGATCATATAATTCGCCCGCCCCACCATTTGTCCTCGCATTTTCAAAATACCAGCCAAATTCACATGTATTTTTTATTGTATATTCTGCATATTTTATATCCGCCTCATCTTTCGACGAAATCAATGCATATCTTATATCTGCATCATGATATAAACCAAATAGAATTACACCAATCAGCCCTAACATAATAATAAATGGTAAGATTTTCCACACGCGCTTACTTATTAATACATTCATTTTAATCTTATCTCCAAATTTGCCACACGTTTTTGTAAGCCATCCGTTTTTGTGCATACATATGAATCAATCAATGCCTCTGTCTTTCCATTGTTTCTCAATGTGATTTCAACCGTATCAATGTCTTTCTTCACATTGAATTCGTATACAATCTTATTCTCTTCTTTGCTTAAATAATTTATCTCAACCGTCTTCTCTCTGAAATTGTATCCGATTTCAGCATCCAGTTTCTGAAGGTTTTCCCCTTCTATACTGACAATATATGCCCCTTTTTCAAGATAAATATAGGGTCCATACTGTTCTTCACCGGCTTCTAATACTAATTGTCCTTTCTTTGTCTTGATAGGCTTATCATCTACAAATAAATTTGTACTGTTTAATTTCAATGACATAGAACCGATATTCATTTCCTCGCACTCCAGTAAATCCTGATAATACTCGAGAACATCATGATATCCATATCCCATATCTCTCTCGTAATAATAACCATCCACCAGAAGATCCGATGATGTGGATTCCAGCAGAAATTCTACATCATCCTCATCCTTTTTTAGTTCAAATTGATAGACAAGCTGATTTTCTTCCGATTTAATGATTTGACTATTGATTACCTTTGTGCCCTTCCCAGCTGTAACTTTAACTGTTCCCTCATCCAAACATTTCCCTACTACTGTAATTTGATACTTGCCAGCCTCCAGGTCAATATATGGACCAAACTGCAAATCCCCTTTTTCTATCAAGCATTCATTCTCCACCTTGCCCTTGTTATACAAATATAACTCAGAGGTATCAACACTGGTTATTTTTATACCTTTAATTTCATTTTCTATCGCAGTACGCATTCGTTGTAACTGCTCTGTACTATAATTTTCTAATAGCTCATTTTTATAGTTGACTATATCATAAAAATATAGTTCACCACTCTCATCTATAACCGGTTTTTCACCTGTTAAAATTTCAATTTCCTGACATACATCGCTGAATTCCTCTTCCGTACTATAACTCTGGCTGTCCACAAATACTCCAGACATATCCAGTACAGAAATAGTATTAAGCAACGACTCTACCCCGGTTTCCTCAACTTTCTTAAAATACTTCTTATATCCCGCATTCCATTCAGAATACGACCAGCGCAGTCCATCGCTGCATACATATGATTTAATTGCGGCAAATGGTTTGTTATCCGGACCATAATAAGGTTCCCTCGGAAGCATGTATATAATGGCATCTTCGCCTACTAACTGTTTTATATCTGCAAAATAGTTCTTCAGTGAATAGTAATCTTTTTCCTTCTCATCATACGACCATTCATAGGAAATCTTGTCCGCAGTGTATAAAGAATATGTTGCATATTCTGCAGAGGTCTGATCCCATATTCCAAATAATGTCAAGGCAGAAATTCCTGCTAATTCCATATATCTTTTTATCTTCCAGTGAACGATTGCATTTTCAAGTGAGATACAGATCACCGTCAAAGACGCCAATGCAATAAAAATGGACATTCGATTAAAGCACCGAATAGCAGTCGTCACGAATATGCCAATATATGCAGCCAAGCCACCCTGACATGCAATAAGAATAATAACAATATTGATCTGTCCCATGCACTTGACCAGCTCATGATCTGTCTTATAAAGTGATTTACAAAATACACCCAACAAGGATAATACAAGACCAATAGACATAATGATTCCCAGTACAACCGTACAATTTTCATTTGTCAGGTTAAATACTTCACTATAATATTCTGTAAAATCTGCCAACGCCTTGATTCTGTGTCCCTGCACTGGGAAAAACAATGCCGCGACTTTCAGCGCATATCTCTCAATATCATAAATATTTCGAGTTGCTGCCGCTTCGCTCATCATCGAATTTCCCCATAATACCGTCGGCATCACATAGAACAAAACGATCGGGGCAAAAATTGCAATTGTGTCATAGACCCCCACTGCTATTTTCTTTATGTCCTTTTTGCTGATACAATTAAAAAACGCCATAACCATTATCAGCATGACTGCAAAAACCGAATAGTAAATTCCATTCAGTCCAATCAAGAGTCCCAAGACAAGATTGACAATTTGTCTCTTTGTCACTTTGAGTTTCCCTATTGAAAAAACATTCTGTTTCTGTTCATAACTGACCACTCCCGCTGCATCCATGATCAGCCACAGACATAGCGGAATAATATAACAACCGCACAGCCAGAAGTGTTCAATTCTCATATAATGATATGGCAGAAAATTATAAATGATTGACCCAAATACGGCAATGGAATACCTGATTCCCAGCTTTCTTAAGAATAGATAAGTTGTAATTGCAGTCAGAATATACGTTAGAATCCAGAAAATGTTGATTACGACGGCTGCATCTTTCACAAATAAAATAATAACTCTAATAATTATCAATGGTAAAATATAATCTACCATATAATTATCTTCTTCCATTGGGGCTGACCAGTAGGATCTATGCCAGATTCCCTCACCCTCTATCATGCCTTTTACGGTTGCAACCGCTCCAAGTCCGTCATTCTGGTAGGAAATCGGCACATTAATATCCTTATTCCACAACTGAAACACAATTACTACTGCTATTAGCGTGATAATAATGTTTACCACTAATGCAATTACTTCCTTTTGCCACTTTTTTTGAATCATTCTATATCCTTGCATGATGTTTTTTGAAAGCCAAAAATATCATATCCCTTTCTTTTTTCTCATTTCATGAATTAATGTATAAATTCATTACTTTTTGCCGTATGTCTTCTCTTCTTTGATCTTCACTTTAAATATTTTCAGCAATACATAAACACAAATGGTAACAAATACATATTCCGTATATAAAAAGTGACTCATAAAATATACATCTCTATTTTTAATTGACAATCTTATCGCATCCACTAATACCGGTACTATCAATATGCAATACGGAACAAATAAAAGTTTCCTTTTTGAGAGATCATTTCCCTTCTTCTCACGCGCAGCAAAACCTACGCCCTCTTTCTGAAACAAATTATTTTTTACTCGCCATTTTAATTTAGACAGATAGGTTTTTCTCGTTAATCCTGCATCATGCACGACAAAATCATCTTTCAACATTGCTGCCTGATTTGTCGTTGCCACCATATTGGAAAAAATATTAGCAGCAAAGCTCTGGTTATCCTGCATTTCGTGATACACTTTTCTTGCATACTCTATTTCAAACATATTTCCAAGCGCATCAAATAACGGAAGATGTTTTGCTCCATCAAACCGAAAAATATATCCCTCATCTTCCTCTATATAGGAATATTGCTTTCTCAAATCTATGCTTCTATCATATCCGTTGAATCTATATACAAAGTTGGAAAATGGATCCCCTATAAAATTTGCATAACGTACTATACCTGTTTCATTCTCCTTGCATCGCATTCCTGTAGATACAATATTTTTCACTTCTGGATGCTTTGCTAAAAATTGTATTCTCCGTTTCAGGGAATTCATATCTGCAAATATCTCATCCGAATCGATGAACACCCCATATCTACCCGCAGCTTCCAATACACCTATCTGCTTTGCAATTTCAGGAAGTCTTTTTTCATTTTTTAAAATTTTCGCTCCAAACCGTTCCGCAATTTTAACGGTTTGGTCTGTCGATCCTCCGTCGATCACTAATATTTCAATACATTCTCTCGGAAGCGTCTGGTTTACAATACTTGTTAATGATTTTTCTAATGTGCGTTCTGCATTAAATGTTGGCATAATAATTGAAATTTCTATTTTATCCGACATAATTTTTTCCTCTTATTCATTCATCTCCCTGTTTTCTGTGCAATGTTTTCTATAAACGTTTCAAACTCGTTTCCTATTTCGATGTCCAAATATTCTTTCGAAAACTCATAAGCAGCCTCTCTCTTCTTTTCATACTGCTCTTTATTCTCGATTGCATCTTTCATCATAACCCAAAGCCCATCAGCACTCTTTTCCTTGCAAAGATAGCCAGCTCTTCCCTCATCAACTGCATCCCGCAATCCTTCCGTATCATATACGATACTCGGTGTACCGACATATGCAGCCTCGGAAATTGGGATTCCCCAACCTTCCCTATTAGAGGGAAAAACCAATGCCGTTGTTCTACTCAATAATTCTAACTTCTTTTCTTCGGATACGAAGCCCCAACAAATAACATCGGCATCTTCCTCCGCATCACCAAGCTTCATACCGTATTTTTCGCATATTGGCATAATTTTCTCTTCTACATACTTCTCATTCTTTTTTCCCAGAATCCATAGCTTTGCTGTGGGATAATCTGATTTCAGCTTACCAATCGCTTCTACTGCAGCATCAATTCCCTTATAGATAACATATCTGCCTACATATGTGAATGTCGGTTGTTCCTCTTTTGGAAGGAATTCATCCTTTTTCCATGGCTTAATTTTCATAGCTATTGGAATAATCTTTACCCTGCTGTCCACAAATCCAATATCTAACAAATCTTTTTTTGTTGAATTGGATAACGCAATTGTATAGTCTTTTCGATAGATTCGCAGAAGTGGTGTTTCCATTAACTTCCCGATTGTGCTGATAGGAGGTTTTAAATTTATATCCCAAATCTCTCTTGTAAGCTGATGAATATAAAAAATTCTCTTTTTTCTTTTTACCCAAAATGGTGTAAAAAATCGATGTGTATTGCACTGATCCACTACAAAATCAATATTTTCCCGATTCCTTTTATAATACCCAAAAGCATACAAGATAACGCTGAACACAGTTCCTTTTCTAATATAATTGACGCCATCAATCACCTCATCATCTGCCAGATTTTCGTACTGTGCAGCCAGATGAATAATACGGTAACGGCTCATGTCCATTCCTCTGAGCATCTCATGTGTCTGTACCTCCGCACCTCCTGCCGTCGGAGACTTTATATCTCTCCAAGACAGAGATAAAATAGTCTTTTTTGTGCTTGGGCTCAGTTTCTCTGTATATTTCATACTTTTTTCTCCTCATTTTTTTTCTTTGAGTTGTACCGTATATATTGCAGATATAAGAAATTCACTACAAATGCTACCAATAATACACATCCCGTCATCGTCATCAGCTGTACCACTGATTCATGAAACCATACGCTGAACACTATGACTGCAGCTAAAGCTGTAACCATCACAGTACCAAACACCTTGATCCTGTCAATGGCAAGCAGATAATTCATCATAACCGTAATAAATGTTAATGCCACCACATATACACAGATCGCCGGTAAAATATGAATTGCCTGCATATAACGCTCTCCAAATAAAAGACTAATTACCAGTTTCCCAAACAATACCATACTAACCGCACATATAACCGCCATACCCCCGCCATACAACATTGCTTTCCAGAAAAGTTTCTCCGTACTCTCCCCTTTCTGATGCTTTTCCACGACCATTGGGAAAAGTGTTGCCACAAGCGCCGTAGATACATACATGGCAATCTTGCCTATCACTGATGCGGAAGAATAGAGTCCTGCCTGCGTGTCATCAAAATATGCCTTTACCAGCAAAATATCGCCATTCGTCAACGCTATGACACATCCCTGCGCCACAATCGTTCCAAACGAATATCGCAAAAACTCTTTTAAATCAATGCCATGTCTTGCAGACTCTTTGTCTTTGTGCAAGATATATTTTTTCATATAATGCACACCATACACAATGGCAATTCCTGTTCCAAGCAGAAGCGCGGTAATAATGCCGTACACCTTCCAACCAAGCAACACCAAACCTATACTGAAAATCAATTTCCCGGCTGCAATCATAATAGACTGCATTCCATACTGAAAAAAATGTTTCATTCCCTGAAGTGTTCCGGAAGTAATGGAGTAACACAGGTTAACAATAGTGATTACCAGTGCCCCAATCACATAATACTTGGAATCCAGTGCAAACAATATAGTAATTTTATTTAATAGGATCAAAATAACAATCGCAAGCACCAAACCAATGCAGGAAGCAAACTTCAGCATTAGGTGGATCACATCCCGAATACGATCATACCGTCCGTTTGATGCATTCAACGCAATGTATCTTGCAGAAATCATCGTAATGATTGTAGTTGGAATTGACAACACTCCCACCAACGATACTACTGTATTCGCCTGCGCATACTGCTCCACTTCCATCAGATTTCCCATTACAATCTGGAATAAATAATTGCAGACATTTGCACTCATCATGAGCACAAACAGTAGGAGACTGTTTTTTTCAAATTCCTGTTCTGTTTTCTTCATAGTTCTCAATCTTTCATTTCCGTATTTTCATCTAGCTTCTCAGCTTTAGCGATATAAATTGGTCGATTTTTCACTTCCATATAAATACGTGCCAAATATTCCCCAATAATTCCAAGTAGCAGAATAATAATACTTCCTATAAATAAAATAGCAAACATAATAGAGGCATATCCACTTCGAGTTCCATCTGAAATCAGCATATTTAGCACAATGTATATTCCGTAAACTAATGCGGCAATCATAACTGTAAAACCCAGGTAAATCGCTCCGCGAAGCGGCGCGGTCGCAAAAGACATAAATCCATTCACCGCGTACCGCAGCAGCCCGGAAAAGGACCATTTCGTATTTCCCGCCGCACGCTCTACGTTCTCATATTCAATCCATTTTGTATCAAATCCGACCCAGGCAAAAATCCCCTTTGTGAAACGGTTTTTCTCTCCAATTGCCAGCACGGCATTCACAAATCTTCTAGACATCAGCCGGTAATCCGTTGTTCCCTGTTCCATCTTTGTTGATGTCAACTTTGCTGCCATACTGTAAAACAGTCTAGAAAAGGCACTGCGGATCGGCGGCTCTCCATTGCGGTTTACTCTTCTGGCACCGCAACATTCATATCCTTCTTCTATGCCTTTTACCATATCAAGAAGCAACTCTGGCGGATGCTGTAAATCTGCATCCATCAACGCTATGTAATCCGCGGTTGAATTCTTAAGTCCCGCGTAAATGGCTGCCTCCTTACCAAAATTTCGTGCAAAGGAAATGTAATGCACCTCGTTTTCATCTGCACGCTCACTGACCTCTTTTATCTTTGCAAAGGAAGCGTCCCCACTTCCATCATCCACATACAAAATCGACACCTGATACTCTGGCAGCTTTTTTGCCACCTCATGAATACTCTGGTAAATCAGGGGAATACATTCCTCCTCGTTGTAACAGGGAATTACAACTTCAATCCGCTTTTTCTTCTCCATTTTGTTTCCTCACTTTATCTATTTTAGACTGCTGTACCTTCTCAATCTCATCCAGTATCTGCCCACGAATACTCTCATATGCAAAATCTTTCAGTCTCTCATCCTGCTTTTTCAGGATCTCACTCCGGTACTCTGCATCCTGCATTACGCGATTCATGGTCTCCGCCACCATCTCCGGTTCCTTGGTCTCCACCAGCACTCCGCTGCCGCCAAGCGTTCCCGGAATAGCCGTGGAAGCATAAGCAACAATCGGTGTCTCAAAGAACATCGCCTCCACCAGCGGCACACAAAATCCCTCATGCTCACTCATGCACAAGAAGAGATCCGCAATTTTATAGTAAGCCAGGATTGCGTTAAACGCAATGTGTCCCGGGAAGATCACGTCCTCTGCCCCGCATTTTTTAATAACATCCTGTAAATACTGATAATACGCATCTGTCTCCTGATAATTCCCGACGAGAAAAAGTCTTGCGGTCGGATCGTATTTCTCCTTGTATGCCGCAAAGCAGGCAATCACGTCCTCAAACTTCTTGTTCGGCACGATTCTTCCGACAAACACAATATTCGTTTTCCCGTCGGAATAGCGGGTTACCACATCCTTATCCGGCTCCTGCTCATAATCTTTGAACGGAATCAGAATCGGTGCCACTGCGATCGGACACTGATACCCCATGTCGATCAGATCCTTTTTATTGAAATCCGAGACAACGATTCCGTAATCGATCGCATCCTTCATGCCTTTGATCTGAACCAGACCTTTTCTCGTAATAATCTCAGCCTTCTCATCATATCCGTGGAAAAATTCCGGCGGCGTCACATTGTGGTAACGCAAAACCACCTTTGCAGTTGTCTCTTCAATCAGTTTCTGGAATCCATCTTCCGATGCATAGTGATAAATGATGATATCATCTTCTGTCAGTTCAGGCAAAAGATCAATATTATACACGTTCTCTTCCTTTATCTTCGGATGAACAGCAAATGTAAAGATTGCCGTCGCATATCCTGCTCCCTCGAGCATATGTTTGATTGCAAGCGCATCATTACCGACCGCATCTCCAAAATTAAGAGAGGACACCAGCTGTATGATGCGTGGTTTCTTGTCCGCATTCAGTTCAAAGATTGATCGCATTCCAAGCTTCGCATTTAACTGTGTCACCTGGAGCTGTAACTGTTCAATGTGGCTGCGTAAAATATCATTTTCTTCCATCAGAAGCGTATGCATCCGGTCATAGTCTTCCGCCATATTGGCGACAATCTGATTATAATCCTTCTGTTTTCCCCATGCGGGCATTACATACCACCTGATACACTTGCGCACGATATGCTTCAATCCGCGAATGAATGCGCCAATAACCGGAATATCATTCACGATCTCTGGTTCTTCAACGCTAAGACTTTCATATGCCCGCTGCAAATTTTGTCTTGAAAGATTCTGATTGGTGCGCAGTTCAAAGCGAACCTTTTCCGGTTTCCTCATAAACCACTTCTCCTCTGATTCGGCAATTATATAAATGTGATCTTTTTGACCACAATATCTTCCTCTGTTACATTTGAGAGAACAAATTCCAGATTCTCCGCCTTTTCTCCCAGATATAGGTTCATTGCATTAAATCCATTCTTTAGCTGCATCTCACCCAATCTGACATTTCCGGACTCCTTGGTAACTGTAAGCACCGGTGTTGCACTTCCCTCATAGTTCACTTCCACACACAGTTTATACTGCATTGGTGGCATGGTCAGATAAGGACCGTACATCACTCCTCCATTGTGAATGACCAGTCGATCCTCCATCCATTCACAGGCACCGTTATATTTCATCTGTTTCACCAGATTCTCATCATCACGCGCAATGTCGGATAAATAGGTCAGCAGTCTGCTCTGCTTGACCTCCGTTGCAAACGTTCCAACTGGAATTGCCTTCAGATCCGTCCCCTTTACAGCGACCCATTCGTCCGCTCCTATCGAAAAAGCAAGTTCGGCATGTTCGCAAACCTGATCCACCGAATAAGCAAGCGTAAGGCTGCCCGTCTTCCCAGGCTGATACAGATGAGTGCTTTCTCCCTTTTCATCCGTATAGCAGATATCCTGCAAACGGAAGGTGCTCGCCGCAAGCTGCTGCGCCTTCTGTTCCTGCTTCGCCTGTTTTTCTCTTTCTTTTTCCTGCTCTTCGTGGATCTTCTCCCGCTTCTGTTCTGCGGTCTTCACTCCCATATATTCCAGATACTTCTCATGTACTTCTTTCGGCTGTCCGTCCATCCGTATCCTGCCCGCATCAATCCAGATACTGCGGTCGCAGATTTCCTCGATCTGTCCGAGACTGTGCGATACAATTACAATCGTTGTGCCGCTTTTTTTTATTTCCTGCATCTTTTCAAAACATTTTTCCTGAAAATGTGCATCTCCCACAGCCAGGATTTCATCAATCAGTAAAATATCAGCATCCACATTGATCGCAACGGAAAATGCCAGACGCATATACATACCGGAAGAATAAGTTCTTACCGGATTATCGATATAATCTTCCAGCTCGGAAAAAGCGATGATCTCATCAACGCGCGCATCGATCTCTTTTTTGCTCAAACCGAAGATCGATGCATTCGTATAGATGTTCTCCCTGCCGCTCATATCCGGATGAAATCCGGCTCCAAGTTCAATCAGGCTTGAAACTCTTCCTCTCATATCCACGGTACCGCCATCCGGGTAGATAATCTTCGTCAGCAGCTTTAATGTTGTGCTCTTGCCACATCCGTTATGCCCGATCAGACCGACTGCCTCACCCTTTCGCACGTTAAAACTGATCCCGTTTAACACCCAGCGTTCCTCATATCGGTTACGCTTGCGAAACAGAACCCGCTCTTTCAGCTGACTGCCCTTGTCCATATATACTTTAAATTTTTTTGTCAGATTTCTGACTTCTATCGCATTTTCTGGCTGCATTTTCATACCTCTTTTTTATTCTGCCACACATAGTTCCGAAAAGTATTTCTTATATTTTTCGATCATGACATCCCATGCAAAATTTTCCTTCACATACTTCTTGCCCTGCAGCGCCATGGTACGTGCTTCTGCGGGATGCTCTATGATATAATCAACTGCTCCCTCGAACTCAAAATAATCTTCAAAATACAGTCCACCATTGGAGGAAACAGCAAAATTCTGTGTCACGTTGCAGTCTTTATGCACCAATACCGGTCTCTCACACAGCCAGCTCTCCATGATAACATAAGAAAAACTTTCATGCTTTGACGGCTGGCATAACAGTTCTGCCGCCGCATATGCATCGTACTTGTCCTGAATCGGCACAAATCCAAGATCAATGACATGATCTTTTAATGCCCTTGGTATTGTAATATCTCCACCACCAAGCAGTACCAGTTTTAAATTCGTGTTCCGACGGAACAGATACTCATGATAATAGTCTAACAACGTATAGATATTTTTGCCAACATCTTTTCTTCCTGCATATAAAATAAATGGATCGTTGATATGATACTTTTCCCGGAATCTCGCCGCATCATATGTCAACTCTGTATCTACACCAAGTCCCATCGTTACTGCTTTCATGTGATCCACATCAAAAATACGTCTGGTAAGTTCTTCCTCCGGCTTTGCATTGAACATCATTCCGGCAACTCTGGAAAATACGTCATGAAAATTCTTCAGGTAAACATAACTTTCCTCATGAAAACACGGAATCATGACCGCTTTTTCATAGCACTCCTGCACTCCATAATAGGTAGTTCCAAACATATATGGAATAAAGACAAATGCCGCATATTCGTCCTTGTGCTCTCTGATGTACTGATAAAGATCCGGACTGTTGATCATCTCACGTACAAACGTCTCTTCTTCCTTCGCAGTAAGAGGCATATCACCGTTCATCAGCTTCAGATTGACCTCGTCAAAGGCATGTACATTCCGTTTGCGCACCTTAAAGCGAAGCACAGGAATCCCACCGCTCTCAAAAGTCTTACCCGGCCTGTAATAGTTGCAGTTCCAATTAGAGTGAAACTCTTTCACGCAGGTAGATAAAATCTCCACTTCCATTCCTGCCGCGAACAAATGTCCTGTGATGTCCCGGAGTGCCGCCTCTGCGCCTCCCGATATATTTTCACCATACCACGGTGTTACAAACCCGATTTTCTTCATGTTTTCCTACCTTATTTCCCCTGGATAATCTTGTCGATGATCTGTAAAAACTGTGTCTTTACTTTTTGATTATCAAAATCCTGCAGACGAATCCGCTGGTTTTTTAAAATTTTCTCTTTTAATGCCTCATCCGCCAGAACGCGGTTTACCATTTCCGCTGCTATGATCGGATCATTGTCAGGAAGCAGCAAGCCGCTCCCCCCCATGGTCCACGCAATTGCAGAGGTATCTCTTGCCACCACCGGAACATCAAAATACATAGACTCCACGATCGGCACACAGAAGCCCTCATGTTCACTCATACACAAAAACACATCCGCAAGATGGTAATATGCCAGTATCTCATCAAACTTGATCTGCCCGGTAAAGATCACATCCGCAAGACCAAGCTCCCTGACATATGCCTCCAGTTGTTCATGGTACTTATCAATCCCGGCATAAGAGCCCACCAAAATCAGTCTGGACTTCGGGTTGATATAATTTTTATAATAATAGAATGCCTGAATAATATCTTCCTGCTTTTTGTTTGGCACCACGCGGCCGGTAAACAGAATATTCACATAATCATCGTTATATCTGCGTAGGATGCCGGCATTTGGCTTTTTCTCATAGTCCTCAAACGGGATCAAAATCGGCAATACATCAATATCGCACGTAAAACCATACCGGATCAAATCCTCTTTGTTGTATGCCGAATCCGCAATCGCATAGTCGGCAATCTTAGCCAGCCGTTTTGCTGCCTTGATCCCCTGCGCACAACTGGAACTTGCATCTCTGTTATATTTTTTGAAATACTGTTCCGGCGTAATGTTGTGATACAGGATGACTTTTTTGCCGCCCAGCTTCTCAATCTCGTAATTTAATTTATGTCCGGTGGACAGATGATAGATCACGATATCATCATCCTCCAGCTTCTCCAACATATCAAACGGCTGTGCCGTTCCCTGCGGTAGGCGCTCATCGATCACCGCCGCGTAGATCTCTGTCTCATAGCCCGCTTCCAGCAGCGCATCCTTCAATGCACGGGTATCGTTTCCAACCGCATCCCCAAATGCCAGAACCGGCAAAATCTGAACTATCCGCATGCTCTATTCTCCACACTTTTCTTCTAATCTCTTGCACTTTTCCTCCAGTGCTTCCACCTGCTGCTGCAGTTCCATAATCTTGACGGCCTGCTCATCCTGCATTTTAGCGTAGAGCTGTGTCATTGCCGAGGTTGTATAAAAGTTAAACTGATTCTGCTCGTCAATGATCGGCTCCACATAGAATTTGATAAGCTTACGGATGATCTTCTTGAAAAAAACTGCCAGCCGGTTGCCACCGATCAGTCTCCAGCACTGTACCTTTCTGGTACTGTTCATGCGCTCAACCGTCAATCCGAAATGATCCAGCTCGAAATAGTCATCGATCTCATCTGACATTTCACCTGTCTTCGCTGCCACATCTGCAAATTTTAATTCATTCTTTGTATAACCACGCTCCGCAATCTGCGTGCGGATATCCTGCATGATCTCTTCTACATTGATCTGTTCCATCTGTTCTGCCATAATTCTCTCTCCAATTCTACAGTTCTTCTGCAAATCCCTTCTGCAATTTTACAAAAACCAGTTCTCCGATCAGGAGAATACCTACGCCCAGAACAACTGCTGCCGCCAGTGTGCTAAGCTGCGGTGTAGTCTTATAATACAGGATATCCCTGTATGCGTTGATAACCGGTGTCATCGGATTCATATTCCAGATGCGCACCAGCGTTGGATAGGATGCCAGTGCATCCAACACCATCTCCTGTGAATACATGACCGGTGTCAAAAACTGCCATGCCATGGCAATAATACTCAGAATATAAGCAAGATCTCGCAAATATACTGTCAGTGCAGAGGTCAGAAGTGCAATCCCCAGACCCAGTATATATTCCACAATCATAATAATCGGCAAATAAAGCATAGCCACGGGATTGACCCCATAGCCGGTCACAATCAGAACTGCGAATACAACCAGGAAACTGAGCAGCATATTCACGAACGAACTGGTCATATAAGCAATCGGCATTACCTCTCGCGGAAAATAAATCTTTTTCACCATATCACCGGAACCCAGGATGCTGGTAGCACCCCCGGTCAATGAAGAGCTGAAATAAATCCACGGAACCAGCGCCACAAAAAGAAACAGGTAATACTTATCAATTCCGGAACGCATAATAACGGAAAATACCATTGTATACACCAGAAGCTGGAGCAGCGGATTTAAAAATGTCCAGAAAAATCCCAGCACCGAACCTTTATATCTTCCCCGCAAATCCTTTCGCACCAGGCGAAAAATCATCTGCCGGTAATTATATATCTCTTTTATTCTTTCCATAATATCCCTCATTTTACAGCATACATCGTAAGTACCAACTTTTACTCTACCATACTTTACTCTTCAGCGCAACTTTCACGCCCGATCCGCCTGCGCATCATCTGCCGCCTGCAGGATCGGCGCCAGCCGCTCCTTTAACAGCGCCGTGATCGTCTGCGCCCCCAGCACCTCGTTTATTTTCGCTTTTCCGTTCTTTGCAAGTCTGTCATAATATGCCGGATCTTCATACAGCCGCCGCAGATAGCCGGCTGCCTCCTCCACATCTGGCTCCGCCCACCGGTAGCCCTTTTTGTAGTTGCCGGACGTCTCCTGTATCTCCACTTTCCGGAACGATACCATGCAGGCGCTGTCCGCATCCATGAATTCGGTGTTCGACGACCAGTCTGTCGCCACACAGACCGTGTCAAGCAGCATAGCCTCCGCCATCACCAGCCCGAAGCCCTCCGCGCGATGCAGCGACACAAACACATCCACCGCCGCAATCAGGCTGTTGACCTTCGGCTTGTCCAAAACCTCCGCAATCAGATACACGTTCTGATAGCCCTTCGTCTGCTCGCGCAGCACCTCCAGATCTTCCTGCTTCGGATTGTTCATCTTGATCACTAATCCGACATGTTCATCCTCCACCGGAAACGCTTTTTTATAGGCATCAAGCGCTCCCACCGGGTTCTTGCGCGCCATGGTGCTGTTGGTATCGTACATGATCAGATATAAGAATTTGTCCTCCGGAAGTCCAAAGTCCGCCCTGCCGCAGTTTTCGTCTTTTCCTGCCGTCACATAGTACGGCAGCGTGTACACCGGCTTGTCTGTCACCTTGCGGATACTGCTGCTCGCAAATTCCGAGGGTGTCCAGATCTCGTCGAAAAATTTGATTGCCTCCTGATATTCCTGCGGGAATTCCTCCAGCTCCCACAGCCAGAATGCAATGTTGTAACGGTCTCTCCAGATGTCCTTATTCAGATACAGATACGCCAGTCCTACCTCCTGCGGATTCACATGGAACAGATTTACCCGGTAAGGATAGTCCTCGCGCATCTGGTGTTCAAAGCTGTGATCCCCGCGCCGGACATTGCCGTCAAGCTGAAAATTATAAATTCCAAACGGGATCTTTGATAATTCCAGTTCATTCGCCAGCAGGCGCATGCTCTGCCCCAGACCGATCTCCGCCCGGATGTCGCCGATCAGATTCACACCCGCCTCTTTTTTCTGGTACTCCGCCGGATGAATCGGCTCTTTCTGATACTTTTCCATCAGCCGCTTTAAGTAGGCAAGCTTTGCCGCCCGCAGCAGCTTCTTCGGAAGCAGCTTCTTTAATTTCTGCTTATGATCTGCGATAAAACGCACCATTTTTCGTTTCATGCTATTTTTTCCCTATCGTCTCCAAGAATTCTTTTAATCCGCCCGCCAGGCGCTCCTTTTTGTAGCGTCCGACGACCGCTTCACACAGGCTCTCCGGTATGCTCTCTTTTCCGTCCTCCTCAATCTGCCGCATCGCATCGGCAAGCTGTGCCACTGCATCCTCTGTGTCCAGCTTACAGTAGCGCACCGCATCGCCCGCAATCTCGTGAAAGATCGGAAGATCACTCACCAGAACCGGCTTGCGGTAGGTCAGCGCCTCAATCACCGGCATGCCGAAGCCTTCCGCCCTGCTCGGGAACAAAAAGGCGCTGCATGCGGCATACATCCGGTACTTTTCCTCCGTCTCCAGATACCCCTGGTAACAGACACCGTCCGTCTCTTTCTGGCACTCCCCGAGCAGCGTCTCGATCACATCCGACCGGATCTTTCCTGCAAGGTACAGCTTCTTTGTGCCGCCGTCCTTTCTATAGCGCACATACGCTTTCAGCAGAAGATCGGTTCCCTTCCGCTCTTCCAGATTGCCGATATACAGAAAATATCCCTCGTCACGGAGCGGCAGTTCGGGCATCTCCTCGGTAATGATATAAGAAATACAGGACGGAAGCGCCTTTGCCACCGGATAATACTGTTCCACCTGCGTCTTCGTATCCAGGGAATTGTAGATCACTGCATCCATGTGGCGGAGCGTTTTCCCCAGATTCCACTTGAAATAGTGCGGATAAAGTCTCCCGTATCCGTACGGTGCCGTGATCGGGAAAACATCATGCACAGTCACTGCCGTCTTTCCATACGAATTGCGGATGACCACCGGCGTCAGATTGTTCACTTCCCAGAACAGATCTGGTTTTACCTCATTTATTTTGTTCTGCACAAAACGAAAATAGGCATATACCCCGATACTTTTTTCGACAGGTGTCCCATATCGATGTATCGGAATATGTGCCTCATCCAGCTCTTTCATCGCCGCACTTTCAACCACATCCGTAAGTAATTCCATTTTCATGGTATCATACTGCATTAAGCCACAGATAAAATTGTACAGGTACATTCCCACGCCGCTCGGGCGCTTCCCGAGCGTTCTCGCATCTATCAGAATCTTCACTTTTTCCCTCTTGCTCCTGCATATTTCTTACATCCGGCTGCCGCATAACAGCAGAAATAGTAGACTGCCTTCCATACGGGAATCCCCATATAGCGGTATACGCCGTAGGTCATCCGCGCTGATTTGCCCTTCTTTCTGGACTTGCCGGTCTCGCCCAGCCTGGATTTTAATAAAGGCTCGTTTACACCGGCAAAGGTTTTCCCGTCCCTTAACATGGACAGCCACACAATGTAGTCTTCGTGCAGCTCATCGTGTGTCATCGGATACTGTAGGGCGTCCTCCCTGCGCATCAGCACGGAAGAACACGGGATGACGTTCCCCTTGAGAAGTCCGTGATACGTGACCGTCTCCGGAACCTGCACGATCTTCGTGGTAGAGATCCCGTCGGCGTGCATCAGTTCCCTGCCCGCATAGCAGGCGTCTGCCTTTGTCTCCGCAAGCCGCTTTAGCTGACGCTCCGTCTTGTCCTCCTGCCACCAGTCATCCGCATCCAATATCGCCACATAGGGCGTCGTGGCACAGGCAACCGCACGGTTGCGCGATGCCGCCGCCCCGGCATTCTGCTCGTTTTTTAGCACCGTGATCCGGTCGGGATACTCTTCTGCATAGCGCATGGCAATGGCATACGTGTCATCCGAGGATGCATCGTCCACAATAACCATCCGGCACGGCACGGTCTGTGCCAGCACGGACTGTATACAATTTTCAATATAGGATGCAGCATTGTAAGCTGCGGTGATTGCCGTCACCTGTATCATTGAAATCTCCTAATCTTTCAGTGCCGTCTGCTGCGTTTCATCCACTCCCTCGGTATTCTCCTTCTGGAAGAGAATCTTGAACGTCAGCAGCATAATCTTGACGTCGAGCCACAGGGAATAGTTCTCAATGTATGTGATGTCGAACTTCAGCTTGTCGTACGGCGTGGTATTGTATTTTCCATACACCTGCGCGTATCCGGTCAGTCCGGCCTTCACCTTGGTGCGGAACACGAACTCCGGAATCTCCTCGGCATACTGGTCCGCGATGACCTGGCGCTCCGGTCTCGGTCCTACCATGGACATATCGCCCTTTAAGATATTAAACAGCTGCGGCAGCTCATCAAAATGAATATTGCGGATGATCTTTCCGACCGGCGTCACGCGCTTGTCGCCCTTTGCTGCAAGTCTGGCGCCGTTTTTCTCGGAATCCATGCTCATGCTGCGGAACTTGTAGATCATAAAAGGCTTCTCATCCCTGGTCAGGCGCTCCTGCTTGTAGAACACCGGACCTCCGTCGTACAGCTTGACCGCCAGTGCAATGATTAACATGAACGGCGACGCGATCACAATACCGATCAGTGACAGCACAATATCGCAGGTTCTCTTAATGATGCGCTGATCGATCGACAGTCCCTGATTGCGCGATAACAGCAGCGGCGTGTCGAACAGATGGATGTCGTCCGCTCCGCGGAAAATAATGTCTGAGATCTTCGGTGTGACATAGGTCCGGATCGACTCCTGGTAACAGAACTTCATGATCTGGTTCCTCGCCTGTGCCGGCAGATCGCAGAGCACCACCGCATTGTATTCGCGGATCATCGGGTAAAGCTTCTCATGACCGATCTCATAGCTGACCGATCCGCAGATATTGTACTTGTCACGGCGCGTATTGATCTTCGCGATCAACTCGTCCGGCGCATAATGTCCGTAGATGACAAGCATCTGCCGCGGCGGGTACAGCTTGGCATAGAGTTTTCTTATGATGTAGATCCACGGCAGGATGAAGACTATCTCAACTGCCATAACGCCGAGCATAGGTGCGGGCTCCACATAATCACGGCAGATCAGGCAGAGCTCCAGATAACCGACGATCCCGCTCAGTAAAATGGATAAAATATGGGACAATGCAATATCCGTCATCCGCATATAGCCGATATTATACCCGCCAAATACCTTCGTAAAAAAGAAGATCACCAGCACATACAGTCCGACGACCGCCCAGTTTCCACGGCGCCAGAAACCAAACTGCTCCTCGTAAACAGTGTACCAGATGTAGCCAAAGCAGAATCCCTCCACCAGCAGAGTGATCAGATTCGCTCCGTAATTTAATAGATGCTTATATTGCTCTCTTAATCTCATTCAGTTCGATTCCTTTGCTATTATTCCCTAAAGTATATCACATATGAACCGGCTGTGCCATAGCAGTCGTACCCGGCGCTCTCCATCAGCGTCTGATCGTCATAATCCGCTTCCAGGATCACGCAGTTGCTGTTATACTTTTCCGCCATGGCAATCTGGTTGTCGACTGCCGCCGGCACCGCCACAATGCTTGCACAGTCACTGATGAACTGCTTCTCTGTCTCATCTTCGGTCACAGTATCCTGTGCGATCATCCGCTCGATCAGATCCTCTCCGTAGAGCAGATTCACCGAGGCGTCCAGCTCGCGGATCTGTGCGCAGACCGCACGCGGCGCGATCATATTCTGTATGTTTCTGCCAGACTCCCGCAGCGCATCGTCGAGTTCTGCAATCTCATGCTCCACATGGTATGCATTCTCCGGCACGGCAAGCTTTGGCGCCGTAAACTGAAAACTCATACTAACCGCCACGAGCGCCGCACACACCAGCACGCCGAGCGCTCCCGTCCACACATGCTTTGTCCCGACCGCAAGCTCCGTCACCGGGATTGCAGCCGCGACCGCCGGAAGCAGCAGGAAAAACATTTTCCAGTAAGACGTCTCCATCCAGAAGGTGCTGATGTCATTGTATCCAAACGGATTCCCCACAAGTACCAGCATACACGCGGCGTAGGCCGTATACATGCGGCACCCGCGGCTAAGCCGCTTCCACTCTGCCATCAGAAAGAGAAGCGCTGTGAGAGCCAGTACCAGACTGATGCCCCCGGTCCCGAACTGCCGGAATTCACTTTTTAACAGTTGATAGACTGCCTCCATCTCTCCACCTCTTTATCAGTGCCGCAGCCAGAGCCACTCCCCACACAAATGTCACAAAAAAGAATCCTTTTTCATACAACAGCTGTCCCGCAGCCGCACTCACCACATAATACAGAATCACATACGGCTGTCCGAACGCCTCGATCTCCCGCAGCTGCTTCTTCTCACCCAGAGCAAGGAGCACCGTAAGCGGGAGTTCTCCCAGGAAGAAAAGCGTCTCCCCGTTCCAGCAGTTCTGATATAATCCAAATGCCACAGACCAGTCTGCGATCAGCGAAACCGCATATAAAAGCCACACCACGATCTGAAAGCACCATTTTTTCTTCGTGTCATGTTTAAATAAATATTCCGCCCACGCGGCATACACCGCCATATAAAACGGAAGTAAAAACACCGGCAGCAGAATCCGGACGAACTTTGCCGGGTGCAGATTGCTCATTCTGACATACACGGCATAGTAAGCCGCAACCGGCGCCGCCTGCTGCGCATCGAGCATCTCTTTCTCATAATCCATCATGGCGTCACGGCTTTTCCCTGTCATGGCGTCATACTCATACAGCGAATCCGTCATGTACATGGTCATGACCTGCTCCACCGTATGCTCGTCCGTCCGGTTCGCCGCAAATCCGCCCGCGACCGCAAGGATAAGCACTGCTGCAACTGCTGTGAAAAGCAAGCTTGTCCTGCTTTTGATCCGGATCAGCTCGCGCATATGCCATCTATAAATTATAACGCCTGTCGACAGGATTGTCAAAACAGCGAGCAGGACGCAAAAGACCTTCGTCAGCTTCGTCAACGTCCATTTTCCGTCGAGTGCAATCCGCGCCAGCCCGTAAAACAGCGCCCAGATCGTAAGACTCCCGATCAGATACGCCGACCGGCGTTTTCGATACTCCCTCTGCGGGAACAGTCCGAACAGACACCCGGTCAGTATCGGAAGAACCAGCCACACAAAAGCGAGTATCACTGTTTTCAGAATTGTAAGCATCTTCCCCGTCCCTCCTTACTCTTTCGCACACCGGTATACTTCATATCCTTCCACCGCGCCGACATAGGTGAGATCCAGCTGCTGCAGGTATTCCGCGGAGTAATACCGGGTGTTGCGTACAAAAAAATCCACCTGGCGCTCTGCAAAAATCTCGTTCATAATCGATGCGTCAACCTCGACACCCTTCACGAACAGGGAAACCGCCGTGCTGTGATCGTCATACTGCCCGTCCACCGGAAGTTCTTCCGTATCTGTGAACATGTAGCGCGCCATCTCCGTATTGTTGACCGCCTCGATCACGGTCGGATCGTACTGCCTTATGCTGCTGTACATCTCCTGATCGACAAGAATCACCGGATTCTCCTTCTTGGAAGCCTCCGCAATCAGTTCCGACGTCTCGAGCACCCAGGAATCTATTTTGTACACGTTTTCATCCGGAATGTACTTTACCAGACTGCTCCCGCACAAGAACACGATGCCAAGCACCACCACCCCGACGGCGAACTGCACTTCTCTCTTTGCTTTGCGATTCACAAGACGCGCCAGCAGATAGGCACACAGAAATTCCGCCGGAAGCAGCCAGTAAAAACGCATATAGCGATCCTCCCATCCCATCTTCTCGATGATCGGACGCATCAGGAACGGATTATATACCGTTGCCAGCAGAATCAGAAACGGCCAGACAAACAGTTCCATCAGTTTCTTATCCTTTTTGTATACAAGATACACCAGGCAGCCCAGGTACGGCACCAGATACAGCGCTCCGTTCCAATATTTCCAAAAATTCTGATAAAAGAAATCTATTTCCGCCATTCTTTTCCCTCAACCTACAGAAAACTCAGCACACCGGCAGCCAGACACGGCAGCACCGACAGCACCGCATACCCCCAGTATTTTAACTTCTTCCTGCGAAGCAGCACTGGGAGGAGTCCGACACCCAAAAGCATCGGTATCATGAACACGCCGCTCATCGACATCGTCGCCCCGGCGAACGCAAAGACACCGAGCATGATCCAGCACTGCTTTTTCTCCGTCTCCTCCGCCGCCAGCACAATGGCAAGCAGCGCAAGCGGAAGATATACATTCGCCAGCATGGATTTCGACTCTGCCATGCGCGTCCACAGATAATAGCCCGGAACCTCGCCGAGATTCCAGCACAGCACACTAATGAGCGCACGGATGATTGCCGTCCACACCGCAACCGCACGGTTTCCTTTGGAGAGACGCAGGGCAATCTCATAGACCGCCAGATTGGCTGCCACGATCTCGATCACGCCCATGATCCGGTTGACCACCACCAGCGGATGCATGAAAAACAGCTTCGCTAAAAACGCGATCAGCATGGAATAACTGTCGTGCCACGCCACCGCTTTTCCCACATAGACGCCGGTATACGCATCGTACTGGTACATGGTGTCCGTGTAGAGCGCATTGATTGCATTCCCGTTATAGTAGCTGGTATCATAGCGGCTCACATACAACTGGTTTCCCATCCCATACCAGATCTGAACCACCAGCAGCACGAGAAATAGCAACAGCCACACATCGCGCGCGGGATACCGCATCCAGGATCCGCCCTCTTTTCTTCCGGCTCTGACCAGATACACCACGCCAAGCGCCACGGCAATGACAAGCACCGCAAGTGCCGTGTAGAAAAGCACATGGAACGCCGCACCGCCCGCCTCGGTGAAAATATCCACAACGGAGAAAATCCCGAGGAAAAGTGCCATACCGAACAGCCACAAAAAGCCCGGCCCTTCCTTCCGCCCCATAAGACGGCAGACTCCCGCCCCCAATATCCAGAAAATGCAACTTAACACCACCAGTCCAATGACGATCCCCAAAGCAGAATTCATACGTTTTTTCCTTTTTCTATTCTCTATGCCACTTTATAACTTCATATTTTCCGGTCTTGCACAAAATATCCATGTCATCCTCGAAGCCATGCCCGGATACCCACCTCTGGAAAGTCCTTGCGTCTGCCTTTGTGTTCGTAATCAGAATTGTAATATCTTTCTGCTCACCAATCAGTGTATCTGCAAGCAATGCATCCAGTTTCTCTTCTCCGTTCGTCAACACATAAACGCTCTCATAACGACCGAGTAACGGGAAGCACTCGTACCCTTCCGCATGCTCCCGGATCAGAATCAGTCGATCTGTATCTGCCGCCTCAAGCGCCGCCTCAACCTGATCGCTCACCCGCACTTCCGTGTTCTTATTATAGTAAGTATACACCAGACTGCTGCAGGTGAAAACCACCGCAAGTATCGAATATACCATCTTGATTCTGTGAGGTCTTTGGGTTGTCTCTGCAAAGAAATTCAACTCCATTACAATCACAAGAAACATCAACGGATATGCCACCTTAAAATAAGGAAACCGGGTGGTCAGAACAATCAATGCACAGTAGCCTGCCAGAAGCCATTCCAGCCAGACCAGCCGGTTATCTTTTTTCTCCGCTTTTCTAACGGATCGAACAAGATTTATAACAAACAAAATGCAAAATCCCGCCATCCACAGAACATTTCCGAACACCGACGCAACAAATCCTGCCGCACTCTCCTTAATCGCCTGTGCCGGTGATGTGCCAGTTCCCGAAAGTTTCGAAAACAACCCCAGTACAGACATTGGATCAAGCAGAATACCGATTCCGACCGCCAGAATACCGCAGATGAGATAGCGCCTCGTATTCTTTTTCCGCTCCTGCCCTGTTAAATTTTTCTTCAGCCAGACCAGTGTCGCGATACCAAGCACAACTGCCCAGACTCCGGTTGTATAATGTGCAATATATCCCAGCGGATAAAGTACCAGCAGCCCCGCAATATCCCGCCGCACGGCTTTTTCCATGCCATCCCGCATCGCCTGATATAATTTTAAATGCACCAGCAAAAGTGCGAGTTGAAATGCCATGGCAAGCATATAAGCACGCAAATATGTACTTAAATCCAGGCAGCCCACCGAGCACCCGAACAGCAGGCACACCAAAAGTTGTCTTTTTGTATCCGCAGTAAAGTATCCGGCAATGCCATACAGCAAAAGTAATACCGCCACAAGCGCCACCGCATTGACCAGAAAAGCACTCCATTTTGTTGCACTGATCGCAGGGAACAGTGAGCCAGACAGATGCACCAGTTCATAATACAGGTAGGAATTGGCATCATCCCCCATCGCATTCAAGTAGACATCCCCCAGATGTAAGCGCTCATCCTCACGAATCGAGAACCAGTCGCTGATCTGCTCCTTCCCATACCATCCGCATTCCTCCGGTCTGGGATAAGAAAAATAAGCAGCACCACGCCTGTTTTTTGCAAGATCCATTCCAAAGGCGGCAATGTTTTGGATCGTCTGCGCCACAGAGTCTGTGAGAATCTCATCTTCGAAATATGCACGGATTCGTCCGGTCGACAGCATCCATCCTTTATCCGTACTGTTCGCCATGCCATAGGTGACGACCTCATCCCCGACCAGATAACAGTCAATCGCCATATATCCTCCCGTAATAGCAAGAATCAATATAATCACTGCCAGCAGTGCCACACCATGCCTGATTTGCTTTTCATCTGTTTTCATATGTTTTCCCTTTATCCATAGTTTCTAGCGATTTTGTAACCGTTCAAGCCCTTTGTGCAGCAGCTCCATCACGGTGTCGTTCCGGAAAAGGAGCAGACAGCCGAAATAGACCGCTGCCGCCGCCGCAATCAGAACGAACAGCATGACAGGCACCGCCCATGACAGATGTTTGAGCCAGCATACCACCGCCGTCATCGCTGCCAGCGCCGCGCCCAGACTGATGACATAGTTCCTGCCGATCGCAAGGTGATAGCTGCATCTTGCATGCCACACCAGCACTGTGGTCACGGCGATCTCCGACAGAACGGATGCAATCGCGGCACCGCTCTGCTGCATGGACGGAATCAGCAGGAAGTTGACTGCTGCATTGATTACCGCCCCCGCAATCGTTGCGTGAAGAATTTTTTGCTCCTGCCCGGTTGCGATCAGCACGATGTGTCCCAGGAAATACGCCACCGAGAACACCAGCACCAGCACGCTCAAGATCCGCAGTGTTCCGATCGACGGCAGAAATGCCTCTCCGAACAGAAACGGCACGATATACTCTGCCGTAATACCAATTCCAACCGTACACGGCAGTGCCAGAAGAAGCATAATCTTAAAACCCCGGCTGAGCAGTTCGTTGCATCTGTCATATTCTTTCTGCTTGTAGTGATAGCTGATGCGCGGATAGAAAACCGCCACAAGCGCGATCACCACCGTGTAGGTCATGCGCACGATCTTCACCGGATTGGAATAATATCCCACGCACGTCTCCCCGTGGTAATATTCCAGCATGATGGTATCTAACATCGTGTAGATCTCCGTGGCGATCGTGGATGCCAGCAGGATCAGCACCGGCTTTAAATGTCTGCCCGGATGCAGACCCGCGTCCGGTCTTCCGATATATTTCCGCAGATTCCACGCGTTTAGCAGGTTGTTTCCCGCCGTCGCCACGCAGAGGATAAAAGCGTAGATCACATAATCTTCCGCCTTCTTTACAAACAGAAGCATCGCCACAAACGAAAGAATTTTCACGATGATGCTTCTGGTCGCAATATAACTGTACTCCTCCATACCCTGATAGAACCAGTCAATGTTAAAAATATTTAAAACCAGCATCAGACCCATGATCTGAAACAACAGCTTCCGGTCCGCAAAATGCGGAAAATTGTCCACAAACACATAGTACGCCACAATGCACATCAGTGTCGCGGCAAGATTGATGAAAAACAGTTCCCAGAAGGTGCGGCTTCGCCCCTCCTTTGTCTCACCGCTCTGCGCGATCGCCTTTACGCCATAGGTCGGAATCCCGAGCGACGCAATCAGCACAAAATATGCCACAATCGTGTTGGCATACCCGACGCGGCCCACGCCTGCCGGCAGAAGAACTCTCGAGATATAGGAAGTGGTAATAAGCGGAAAAAGGGCCGTAAAGCCCTTATAGATCATATTAAATATAGAGTTTTTTACCAGTGATTTCTTCTCTGCCATACGTTCTTCCTCTATGATTCTGTCTATCCCAGCCGCCCGAGGCGGATCAGAAATTCTCTCTTCCAATAAAACACATTCCGGTGCCAGAACCCGGTTTTACTGCTGCCGCACACGGTCCTGATACACTGCATTCCGGCGTAGCGCTTTGCCAGCCGGCGGAAATTCTCGTTGTATGCGTGATTGATATGCCCCGTCGAGTGATGGATCAGCACCACGTCACAGACGTAGACGTTCCCGCCGTGCCATCTGGTATGCAGACAGCGCTCCACGCCGTACAGATGCCAGTTATCACACAGCTTTTCATCAAACGGATTCTTTTTAAAATGTGCCGTGTGCCCGCCGAAAAAACATTCATCCAGCGAATCGCACGCCCTCATTCCCGAAAATGCCTGCTCGCCGGCTGCGGCAAGCTCTCCTGCGCCGTGCTGTACTCCGGATAAAACGATTCCCTCGGCCTCGCCAAACCGCTTCTTCCTTCCCGGAATCGTCCCCGGCACAATCCCGGCAACGCCCAGCAGATCCTCCTCCCCGGTCTGCGCCAGGTATCCGGCAAACCGCGCGAGCGTATCCTCCCCTGGAAGTTCGACGTCCTGGTGGGCGTAGATCACATACTCCGTCTCCACACGCGCCGTCGCGGCATTCAGTGCAAGGCTGCACGATGCATATTGTCTGTTGCAGTTGTCCATGCCGATCAGCTCATACCCGGTATTCTGTTTTGCAAGGGACGCCTGCAGCCTCCCGTATTGTTTCCTGTCGTTGTAGCAGCAGACGATCGTTATCTTATTTTTCATATTTTTTCATCAGACCGAGAAACGCCCGGTACGATTTGGTGATCTGTGTATAGTAAAAAATCTTGGCGTCGCATACATCGCTGTACAGCTTCCTTGTCGTCACAGCCTCTTTATGAATGCAGATGACCTCCGGCGAATACAGCATCCGCAGTCCGCTCTTTGCCGCCAGATAGTAGAGAATCTCCTCCTCCGCATACAAGAAGGTGCCTTCCCAGAAGCCGTCATACACTTTGAAGAAATCTCTTGAAAATACAAGACAGCATCCGTGGAGCAGCACTCCCTCGCGCTCCTCGCCGACTCTGCTGTCCGCCGCTACCGCCTCGCCGTCCACCTCGCGGGTTGCTCCGGTGCTCCGCGACAGATCGCCTCCATTCTTCTTCCCCAAAAGCAGCCTGGACATCCGGTAGCTCATCGCCCGGATCCAGGATGATAAGATCTGCTTTCGCATATAGTTCAAGGTATAACTGCGCTTCTCCGCCACCGGGTTAAAGTGCTGCGTGCGGGTCGCGTCCACAACATCCGCGCCCAGTATCGCATACGGCTTTCTGTCGTAGATCTCAAACAGGCGCTCACAAAAATCTGGCTGTTCAAACAGAATGTCGCTGTTTGCAGCGACGATCAGATCCGGATCATAGTGCTCTCTCGCATAGCGGATGCCTAGATTATTCCCTCTGGCAAACCCGAGATTCTCTCCCGACGCGATCACGCGCACCCGTTTTTCATCGATAAAATGCTCCACAAGCCACTCCTCGCTCCCGTTTCCGGAACCGTTGTCCACGATGACAATGTGCATGTTTTTCCAGGTCTGCGTCGAAAGGATCGACTCTGCACATGCGGCGGCTTCCTCGTATGTTTTGTAATTTAAGATGACATAGCAAATCGTTCTCATCGGCACTGTCTCCCTGAATTCTTATGCGCCCGAGTATCTGGTCTTCGTGCCAAGGATAATGCGGACATACGGGGTGATGGAACGCACGATTGCCGTTCCGAGTCCAAAATACTTGTGCAGGAAATGGAACCAGTCCCGAAACGGCAGTCCCTTTCTGCTCTCCTTGAGCTTCATGCGCTGCATCCTTGGCAGCGACTCGTCCTGCCAGGTTCCCTTTAAGCTGCCGTCGTTGCACTGCCCGATGAATTTCGGGAAAATACGGATCTCATATCCCATCCGGCTGATGGCAAGTCCGTAATCAAAATCGCCAATGCTGTGCTGATAAAATGGATCAATCGACACTTTCATGAAAATGTCATGCGGAATGATCGCACAGTTCGCGTTAAACGTGTCAAAACAGATGTCCTGCGCCTCCGGACCGTACTTTTTGTACTTGATGCCCTTGACGTACTTGATGCCGCCGTAGCTCATCCTGCCGTCATCCCCGCACATTGCCCCGACCATGACCTTATCCGGTGCAAACAGCGGGAGCATTTCGTCAAAAATGCCCGGCACAAACTTCGTGTCGTCGTTCATCAGCATATAATACTCGTAATCGGGATGCGCCTTTTTCGCATGCTCGATCGCCTCATACATGCCGCGGTTCCAGAACAGTCCGCCGTCGCCGTTGATTAAATCGATCTCATACGGCATCGCCGCCAGCATCTCATCCGTGCCGTCCGTGCTGCCGTCATTGACAATCACATAATCAAAGGTGACGTTTTTGTTCTGCCCGAGCAGTTCCATACTCTGCCTGGTCAGCTCTCTTCGGTTATAACAGGTAAATATCGCTAATACTTTCATCTGATTCTCTCCACGTTCTGCACTCTGTGTCTTGCTGCGCAATCCTATATTTGACCGATATAGTTTCTGCGAAACACAATGTGATAGATATGTTTTAACAGGTTCGGCTCCGATTCATGCAGCAGCGCCCGCTTCATCAGCCGGTGTACCTCAGGGCGTTCCGCCACCTCATCCGGGAATTCCGTGACCGCGTGATCCGTCGCCAGATGGTGGTCAAAGACCGGTTCCCTGCTCTCTCCACAGTGAACGCCGCTTCCGTCCCATCCCTCGTTGCTCACCAGCGAGTGCAGCGGCGAGAGGATGTAGCCGTCCCGTTTAAAATTCGTCCAGTACCAGCGGATCGCCCAGGAATTCGTCCCCGCATCCGTCTGCTGGTCCTTCATAATCTTATAGAAATTGTAAGTGTTATCGTAATTAAAGCGGCGGCGCAGCTTTGCATCCTCTTTCATCCGCGTCCAGTCGCTGCATGTCGCATCAAAATGCCGCCAACGGTCTGCCCAGGTCGCCCATGACCAGCTTGTCCCGGTCAGCGTGTGAAAATAGGATTCACACGGCAGTGTGACCGTATCCGCAAAATGGGAAAAACCGGTCACGCCGGTCACATTGGGATTCTTCTCGTAGCGCGAGAGCGCATCATTCATAAACCGCAGGAAATAGCGGTTCGTCACAAGATCATCCTCCAGAACGATCACGGTACCATAGCGCTCTATGATCTCCGTCACACCCTCGATCACGTTTCTGGCAAGCCCGTAATTTTCCTCCCGCGCAATCAGCGTCACTTTGAAAAAGCCGCCCGCCTGCGCCACGTAGTCGCGGATTTCCTGTACTTTGCCCCGATCCGCCTCTTTTTTTGCCGCGTCGGAGAACACGAACAGTTCCGTGTCCTGCGCCAGTTCATTTTTCGCCAGCGCTTCTATGGTGCGTCTGGTGTGCTCCGGTCTGTTGTAGGTAAATAAAATCACCGGCGCCGTTTTTTTCTCAGCCATGTCTCTCCTCCTGCCGATGTCCGTCTACTCCTGCTCTCTCGCCCATTCCACGTATGCTTCTATGCCGTCGGATAGTGCCATGTGTTTCTCATATCCCAGCTTTTTCAACAGGGAGATATCCGCTCTCCAGTTGCGCGGGTCGCCCTCCTTGACCATGCCGTTAAAGGATACGACGTCCGCATCCGCGCCCAGCTTTCCGGCATAGATCTCCGCCAGCTCGCGGATCGATACTTCCTCCCCGTTCGCGACATTGATGACGTTCTCCGGTCCGTCATAGGCAAGGATCAGTTCGATCGCACGTACAATATCGGAGACATGAATGAAATCTCGCGTCTCCTCGCCGGTTCCGAACAGTTCGATTCTTCCGGTGTTCTGATATTTCTGATAGATATCCCACAGCAGCTGCTTGCGCAGTCCGTTGCCGTAAGCAGAAAAAATACGGATGCTGCGGATGCGATAGCCGTGAATCCGGTTGTAATACTCGCAGAGCTCCTCCGCCATGTGCTTGTGCAGCCCATAGGGGGACATCGGCGCCGCAGCGTCTGACTCGCGCACCGGAAGCTGTCTCGGATTGCCGTAGATTCCTGCACTCGAGAGGAAAATGATCTGCGGTCTTTTTTCAAATGACTTCAATGCCAGAAGCAGCTGATAGAGACTGTGCAGATTGCCGTCGAGATCCGCCATCGGATTGACCACCGAAGCCCCGACATTGGCGCTTCCCGCGCAGTGCAGAATCACATCCGGCTGCACGCCGGTAAAGATCGCCGCCATCTCCGCGGACTCCTGTGACATGTTGCACTGATAGTAGGTCATGGTGTCGCCCGGCTGCCTGTCTCCACAGTAATTTGCCGCCAGATCCAGTCCTGTGATCTCGTATTCTTTTTCAAAATATTCCTTTGCGTGTCTCCCGATAAATCCGTTGACACCGGTTATCACCATTTTCTTCATATTCATCCTCCGGCACAAGGCCATCTTCCATTACACGAAAATCTTCTCCAATGCCTTCGCGTACTCTCCCGCCTCGCGGTACATGTTTGCCATTCCCGCCATCATATCTCCTGCAAAATATGCAGCTTCTTCCGGCCGGTCTGCCCTCTCTGCCGTCGCCACGATCAGATCTGCCAGTGCATCCGGATCGTGCGGATCAAAGAGTGTGCATTTTTCATTCTTCTGCTCTCTGTGTACCGGAATGTCCGACAACAGCACTGCCTTATCTAACACCTTGGCGTCCTCCAGCACCGTTCCCCAGCCTTCGCAGAGGGACGGCTGCACGATAAAGGCGGCATTTTTCATAATACAAAGCTGCTCCGTGCGCTCCACAAAGCCCAAAAGCCGGATGCTTCCCGCCACCGGTTCAGTCTCCATGATCGCTTTTAGCTCATTGATGTATTCCGGGTTGCGGTAGTCTTCCAGATTGCCGGTAAACACAAAATCATAATCCGCGAGAAGTCCCCGCTTTTTGATGCGCTCGATCGCGCGCACCGCGACCACATGATTCTTGTGCTTCCAGAACTGGTTCGGCAGATAGACGTACTTTTTATGCAGTCCGAATTTGTCCGCCACCCCGCGCTCTAACTCCGGCGTGATCGTGCGCAGTTCCGGCTCTATATAGGAGACAAAATGCACCACCTGCGTCCTGCATTTGTGTTCCGGATAAAAACGCTCCAGATCATGGCGTGCATCCTCACTGCTTAATACCAGCGTATTCGGAAGTTCTGTCATCTTCCGGTCCGTGACGTCCTTGCGCGCCAGTTCCTCCGGCTGGAAGAATTCCGGCAGCGTCTTGTGCTGGAAATCCGGAATCCAGAAAATGCCGCGTGAGGCAAACAGGCTGCCGATCTTGTTGAGTTCCAGCGCATAGCAGTATTTCACGCCGTGCAGCCAGATCAGGTTCATCTCGTAGAGCGCCAGCTTTGCCTTGTTCGTCCCGTCGTAGATATGCAGGTCGATGCGGTTTCCGAAGCAGGTAAAAATATCCGCATGTGCGGAGTCGATCAATACCACAATGCGGTATTCCTTTTTTATCTTCTCACTCTCCAGACAGCTGAATATGATATTTTTTAAGTAGTACAAACCGCCGATCCATCCGCGGTTTCCAAGTCCGTTGAACAATATTTTTTTCATCTGACAGCCTTTCCCATCACATAGCAGAGAGCATCGATGCAGCCCTTTGCCACCTCTTCAAATGCAAATGCATGTGCGCGCTCATAGCTGCGCGTTCCCATCTCCTTAAGACGGTTTTCGTCCGCAAAAATCTGATCGATCTTCTCTGCAAACGCATGTGTATCCTCCGGGTCGACGATGTAGCCGTTCTCCCCCTCCGCCACCAGGTCAAACGCACCGTCGGCGTACTTTGAGGAGATCACCGGAAGCGACGCACACATCGCCTCTAAGATCACGAGTCCGAAACAATCCTCTCTGGTCGGCAGGATGAAGACATCCGCGTTGTGGTACAGTTCGCGCAGCGGCTCCCCCTCCACATATCCTAAAAAGCGGATACGGTCGGTAATTCCAAGCTTTCCCGCCTGTTCCGTAAGAAGCTCCCGCTCCTGTCCCTCGCCAACAATCGTAAGGTGAATGTCCTCGCTCGTCTCTGCCAGCGCCGGAAGCAGAAGGTCCAGCCCCTTTCTCTGGATCAGGCTTCCCACATACAGAAGTTCCCTTCCGCTGTAGTCTTCCTTTTCGCGCAGATATTTCTGAATGTCGACCGTCAGATAGGAGAGAAAACATTTCTTCTCATCCGCCCCGTATGCAATCTGCGCCTGCTTCGATGCGGTGCTGCTCGCCACGAACGCCGCCGCACGCTTTATGATGTAACTCCGCGAAAGCCGCTGCACCTTCCCGATATTTTTCTCCGAATTCAATGTTCCATCCGTCCAGCTGATAAATGGAATCCTCTTCTTTCTGCACCAATGTACCGCTCGCAAGATCGTCGGGTTGTATTCCATGGCAAATACAAGATCCGGCTTTATTTCTGCCAGCAGCTTCTCCACGCCGACCGGAAGGAACACATACCGGTCATCAAAACGCTTGCGGATAATCAGTGTCTTTGATTTTAAGAAATGGTAATGGCTCAGTTCCGCCAGTTCCACACTCCATTTCCGGTTCTCCATGCCCGCCCCGGAAAAAATGATATGAAATTCATACTCCGGATAGTGCTTCTGCAGATATGCAAAAAAGTCCACCCGGTACGGCGACGGAATGTTCGTGATAAATACAGCTTTTATCATTTTGATATATCCTCATAAATCCTGATCAGTTTCTGGTAATTGTCCTCCGGGCGAAGACGCTCGGCATAAAAGGCTCTGGCGTTCTTTTTGAGCACCGACAGATCCATCGCATCAAACGCGCTGATCTTGTCTGCGAGATCCTCCGCGGAATTGTAGGTAAACTTCACGCCGGTAATGCCGTCCTGCACCATGCCGTCCATGTTTCCGACTCTTCCCGCAATCACCGGCACGCCGTAGGAGTACGCCTCCGCGATCGTCATCGCAAACGCCTCGTAGCACTGCGATGTCATGATGACCGCCTTCGCCTGATAGAACTTCTCCGACATCTCGTCCTTCTGCAGATAGCCCAGAAACTTTACATTCTCCATATGATGTTCCCTGACATAGCGCTGCATCTCTTCCATCATCGGCCCGTTTCCCGCCACATACAGCTTCTTGTCCGGCAGTTTTTCAAAGGCTCTGACTGCAATATCGATTCCCTTTAAGGCTTCCACGCGCCCGGCAAACAGGAAATATTCTTCGTCCGAGCGCACCTCGTTCGGCACGATCTCCTCCGCGAAGGTAAAATTCGGCTTGATGTAAACCCGTTCCGGATTCACGATCTCTTTCTTTGTATCCAGCGATTCCAGCAGCTTCTTCCGGTTGAACTCGGTCAGACAGATAAAATTCACCCTGCGGTATGTCCCCACAAACCTGTGAATCTGCAGGATGGCGGCGCTGACAAAAGACTGCAGCTTGCTGTTCCGGTAGCACTTGTGCCGGATGGCGCAGCCCATTCCGTGCTGCACACACTCCTCGCAGATCACATTGTCCCGGAAAAAAGATCCCGCCGGACAGAGCATGCGGAAATTATGCAGCGTCTGCACCACCGGCACCTTGCAGCGGAATGCCGCGTAAAAGACGGACGGGCTGACCATCGTCAGCGTGTTGTGTACATGCACGATGTCGATCTGGTTCTCCCGGATCAGCTTTTTTACCTCGCGGTAAGTCTTAAGCGAGAACACCGCGGTAAACGGCAGGAACAGCTTTCCCACAATGCCCTTCTTCGCCAGCTCGCTGTTGGAGCGGTAGTACGTGTAGACCTTGTGTCCGTGTTCCTCGAGCAGGCGCTTTTCATTGCGCACCACCACATCTTCCCCGCCCGGGATCTGATAAAAATTGTGTATCTGTAAAATGCGATAATTCTTCATAGACTTCCTCATTCCGCCGCACATACATCATCCCGCTTCTTCTCCAGCAGATCCGGATAGAGCAGAATTCCGCACAGCAGCACAAACGGATTCATAAAACCATTCATGATAAACTGTTCCAGCACACCGTAAAGTGCAAACGCCGCGATCATGACCAGTTCTTTGTAATAGCCGCCGCGGTAAAGCCGAAACAGCGTTTTCGTCACACACCACAGGAAAAACAGCGCCACAATCGCACCACAGTACAGGAACACAAACATGTACGTGTTGTCAATCAGCCCGTAATACTGTCCGTAAAACAGCTCCTGCGCCCGCGGGATCAGTGAGACTCCCTGTGTCTTATAATAGCTGCTCATGATATAGATTCTTCCCGATACCAGATGGTTCAAAAGACGCATCACGGAATTGCCGCCATCGTAGAACAGCATCGTGCACAGACTGAATACTGCACCGACCGGAACTGACAGCGCGAGAACCACCTTCCACCGGTCCTTTGCAATCTTTTCAAAAATAATCAGTGCCCAGACAAAGAAAAAGACTGCGATTCCCGTTCTGCAGTAGGTAAATTTGTAGAACAAAAGCGCGGTTGCCGATGTTCCGGCGAACCACCAGACATTCAGTTTTTTATAATTATAATATAGCAGAAGCAGCAATGTCAAAAAGACCGCAAGAAACGCCGTGTTCGGCTCATTCATGGCAAAGCTGTACACCGGTATCTCCACGTAGCTGCTGTCCGGCGTCGTTTTGTAACCAATATCAAAGACCCCGAACGTTGACCCGATTACCAGCATAGCCAGACAGAAGACCCGGATGTACACCGCCATCTGAATCATCAGCTCGAACCTGCAGTTCTTCATGGCAATGATCGTCATGAAAAGCAGCAGCCACGTATTCTGCTTCGTAATCACGGAGAGCCCGAGTCCAAGAGCCAGCAGCACCGCAATCCACGCAATCTCACGGAGCGTGTAGCGTGTGGTCACAATCTTGATCGCCCAGAAGCTCATGGCAAAGATAAAGAAAAATTTGTATATATTATCGCCGTGATCGTACGCCAGTGCTTTCATCAGGATATTGATCGCAAAATACCCGTAAAACGCCGCGACTCCCACGCTCTCCCAATCACTTGTCCGAAAAAATGTCTTGATTCTATCCATACCGTCCTTTTTGCCTTCCTGCTACCGCGCTATGATCCGATTCTGGAATACACCGCATATACGTCTTCGATCACAGCAATCTTTTCATATCCGTATTCCGTCAGATCCTCGGGGATCTGGTGAAAAGAAGTATTAAACACTATATATCTGCAGTTCTTATTTTTCGCAATCTCCGTGACACGCGCCACATCCGGATGCTCGCTGCTCATTTCCTCGTAGACCTGCTGTTCTTCCTCCCCGATGCCGGAGATAAAGCCCTCCGCATTTCTTCCGTACAGCAGACATGCGGATGCAGAATATTGTCTGACACTGCATAAAAGCTCGTTCGGCACGATAAGCGTCTCCTGCCAGTCAACCAGCCGGCTCTGCACCAGATCCGCAATCTCAACTGCTGCCTGCGGCAGTTCGTACACATTCGACCGCTCCCCGTAAGTCTCCGCCGATAAAACCGGCTTCCCGGTCACGAAGATACAGACACATGCCACCGCCACCACAACAATGCGCAGTGCCTGCTTTCCAAGCCGGTACGCCATCCTTACCACCGCATAGGCGATCACGAACGTCCACGGAAGCATCCACAGCAGCCGCCAGTACACCCCGCTTAAGAAGCGGGTGCCCACATATTTGTAGAACACCGGGTTGAAAAAGAAAATTCCCACCAGCACCGACGGCCAGAACAATCTGTGCCGCTCCTCCTTCCCTAGGAAGAAGCAGCAGACCAGCGCCGCCGCAAACAGCAGCAGATGGACGAGACCGGCACGTCCGCCGGTAAATTTTACAAATTCCCCCCACAAAGCCAGTACATAGCCCATTCTTTTACTCCTACATCAGGTAATATCCTAAAAAAATCACACACGGAACCGCTGCCAGCCAGATGGCAAGCGTCTTTCTCCAGTTCCTGTAATAGCAAAAATCCAGCACGCCATAGACGGCAAGCAGAACCGACGCTGTCACGATACCAATTCCGGAAAGCATGCACGTGCCCACACCCGCCACATAGAGAAGCGGAATCCAGCGCTTCCACGCCTCTTTCTTCATGATCTGGTAAAACAGATAGAAAAACAGCGGAAGCGCGAAGCTTGCGCAGACTGCCTTTCCCTGCCAGATGCGCAGTAGCAGCATGGACGCCAGCGTGTGCGTCGACGTGTAGCCCGCAAGGTGAAGCACGGAGAGCACGATTCCGAAGAGAAATGTCTTCTCCCAGTCTCCGCCAAACAGCACCTGCCCGATCAGCAGATACAGGGCATAGCAGATCAGAATCAGGAAAAACGGCAGATACGCATGCGACAACGCCGCCGGTGCCATATTTCCCTCTTTGGCATGCATTGCGACAAACATCGCCCACGGCGAGGTCAGATCTTTGCGTACCTCCCCGGTATCCCAGTACATGTAGTCTGCCGTGATCGGATCCTCCCGGTACATGGTGTCATGTACGACCGCCGATACTTCCTCCGCCACAAAGCGTGAGTCGTCATCGTCGCTATGCTCGTAACGCGCGGGGATATATGCCTGCAGCAGAATCAGAACCGCCGCAAGAATCCCAAAGACAATCGTCCACGTTCCGTTTTTCCCATGCCCAGTTTTCTTCACGACTGCGCCGTCCGCCGTCCGCACAGTTGCATCCGCTGCCGCCGTCCCAACAGCCGCGACCCCCGCCCGGTGTCCCAGCCAGATGACAAATGACAGCACCGCAAGGATCTGCAGAATGATACGCCACAGCAGAAGTGCCTGCGTCAGCGTTTTCTGCATCATCACAAACGGCACCAGCACAAGCTGTGCCGTGGCGAGCATTGTCGCAAAGCCGAACACCCAGGCGTGCAGAAGCTGACTCGCGCACTCTCTTATTTTCAAAAAATCCGTCCACAGCAGGCCGATCCAGGCCGGCACGAACACGAACATCCCAACCATATAGAGCAGGCTCTTACAGCTCATACACCAGAACTCCTTCAAGCACGATTCCCTGTACTGCCGCCTCATTCTTAAGACGATACAGTGTCTCGTTATTCACTCCGCCTCTTGCACACACAACAAAGTTCTTGTCACAGAGCTTTCCTGCCGCAAAAGCATCTGCGCTCTCTGTAACATTCGGGCTGTTGATGACAATGTATTCATAAGTATCCTGCATTTCCTTCACATAGGAAGCAAAACGCTCGTTCATGACCACGTCAAAATTCTTCTCCTCAGCCACATCTCTGCACAGTACGTCCAGATAGCTGTTCTGCGTCGTCGGCACCGGGCGGCTCTCGTCACCCAGAACATAACGGCTGATGGAATTGCCTGCCTCCTTGCCCTCCGGCTCCTTGACCAGATCGATGAGCAGGGTCTTCTTTTTCTCATTTGCAAAGCTCATGGCAAGCTTTAATCCGGCATCCTTTTTGAAATAACCGACCGGCATACAGTTCACACTCACGCCCTTGTGATCCGCTCCGCCCTGTTTTTCTTTTAAAAACAGCGCTAATTTCTTATATACTTCCTCTTCATTCGCTTTTCTGGTCTTCACGTCATCGATGACCGGAATATCCAGACATGCGCGCACTTCCTCTGCGCTCTTCGGCTTCCGGTAGAGAATCAGCCAGAAAGTATACAGCGCTACCTCCGCAATGATTCCAAGCAGTGCACCCGCCGCGATTCCTTTTTTCACGCCGCCCTTGAAATCGTCCTCAGAGATAAAGTAATTCTCCGCTTTTCTGGTCTCGCTGTTCGGATACGGTGCGTCCAGCACGGTAAAGCAGGTCTCCCCGCCCGTGAGCTCACTGCCCACCTGAAGTGTCGCATCAATGATCTCCTGTGTAAATGCAATGGCGCCGTCCTCATCGGCGATGCTGAACGTTCCGGTATCAATCGGATACTGCAGATAGATCGTAACCATATCTCCCGCTTCGCCCTGCAGCACGTCGAAGATTCCCTGATACGTCTTATAGTCCAGATCGCATCCCGTCTTCTGCTGCACGAGTTCATACGCGCGGTAGCTCTGCGCCATCTTAATGACATTGTTCGCGCGCTCCGTGGAGGCACTGGTGCTGTAGTCTGCCACATACAGTGTAGCTGTCACCTGTTTTACATTTTCATATACACTCTGCTCGATAAAAGGCTTCAGAGATTTGTACTTGTAGCCGCCAAGCACCGCTGCGCACACTGCGGCACAGATCAGCGCCAGCCACCATTTGCGCAGATTGCACTGGATGATTTCCGCAATACTGTATTCCCTGTCTAAGCGATATTCCTGATTCATATGATTCTCCTTCCTTATTCTCCGCCCTTCTCAAAAACAACCTTGATCGTTTTTAAGATAATTTTTATGTCAAGACCGATGCTCCAGTTATCAATATACTGTACATCCAGCTTTACCACATCCTCAAAGTCCTTGATTTCATTTCTTCCGCTCACCTGCCAGAGTCCTGTAATACCCGGCTTCGCGCTTAAGCGGCGCTTCTGATGGGATTCATACTGCCGGAACTCATCCACTGTCGGCGGTCTTGTTCCAACGAGACTCATATCTCCCTTTAACACATTGTAGAACTGCGGAAGTTCATCGATGCTGGTCTTGCGAATAAATTTGCCCACCTTTGTGATGCGCGGATCGTCTTTCATCTTGAACATGAAGCCGTTCATCTCGTTCTGGCTCTCCAGCTCCTTCTTGCGCTCCTCCGCATCCTTGTACATGGAGCGGAACTTATAGATCTTGAAGAAGCGGCCGTTCTTTCCCACACGCTTCTGTGCGAAAAACAGCGGTCCCGGCGATTCGATCAGAAGCGGCGGCGCTAAAAATACCGTAACAACCGCGGTGATCGCCAGACCGACGATCGCTCCCGCGATATCCATCAGCCGCTTCACAAACAGCATCTTCCAGTCATAATACTGATTGGAAAACGTCACAACCGGAACATTTCCCATCATATTGAAATTCTTGTGATAATCGTCAAACCGTTTCAGCAGCTCGATCGTGATATGCACGGTTGCTCCCATATCCTCGAACGCTTCCACCACTTTTGCCAGAGATTCCCCGGTATCGTACGGAACGTTTAAGAACACTTCGTCCACAATCTGTTCCTTCGCATACTGGAACATGGTGTCGTAGGTCGCCACGACCGGAATTCCCTCATACCAGGTTCCGATCTGGTTGTCGTCGATGATCGCAATGCCGGTCAGACGGTGCTCCCAGTCTTTTGCATTCTCGATCTCTGCAAGCGTATCCTTCACGCGGTCCGTCGTGGTGACAAGAAACAGCTGGTTCGTCCCCCGCTTGTTGCGGTAGATGTGCAGCAGATAATACTTGATCGCCGCGTGCGCCACGAAGAACAGCACCAGGTTCATCCCTGCGATACAGAAATATACGCCTCGGGAGGCATCCGCATTGTTATGCTGCAAAAAGATCGTCAGCGCTGTCACAAAAATCATGATGACGCTCGCCTCAAGCGCCGCCCAGAAATCCCTGGCAAGGTTGCGCCGGATAAAATTCTTCTCCAGATCCGAGAACAGCAGGATCAGCATGTAGATCACAAGCACGATGCCAAAGCTGTCCATCAGCTCGGACTTCATGTTCTGCACGGACACGTTCCGGTATAGAACCAGCCACAGATAGCCCCCACCGAAATAACTGATGACAAAGCAGATCAGATCCGCCAGAAGCAGCATGACTGTCTGAATCTTTTCTTTTGATTGGTACATAATAAACCCTCTCTTTTATCCCTCATAGATGCTTTCCCGGTTGCCCAGAGAAAAGTATATGCAAAAGCGCTGCTCCGGCGCCGCCTGCCACACACAATCAAAGCCGAACTCCGGATTTTCCACCCGACGGAGTTTAAACATCTCTGCCACATCCGCCCGCGCTCTTCTTGTAATCTCCGCCGCAAACTGCTCTCCGCCCGGCGCCGCCACCCGGATGTTGACCGGAAGGCATCTCCCGTCCCAGGTCTTTGCGAACGCCCATCCGGAACAGACCCTGCTGCCGTCCTGGCACTCCGCCCGGTCGATATGGTAGAGCAGCTTTCTCACGCGCAGATACGCCGACTCTCTCACAATCTCTCCGCCGTCCCCGGCTCCATCAAGCAGCGCCTCAAACGGAATGATTCTGGTTCCCATCCGCCGCTGCATGCTGCGCACCGGAAACGCCCCGGCTCTTAAATACTCCTGAAAATGTTCTTCCATCCGCGCAAAGCATTCTGTCTCTTCCTCCGTGAGACCGGCAGACTTCAGCCAGTCCGCAAGACTTTTTCCCTCTGCCTTAAAAATCTGGTAATAGGCATAATAGACTGCACGGTAGATCAGATATTTCTTCGGCACCGGAAATGGGAACGTCCACTCGTAATCGATGACGGTCCACCTGCTGTCCGCGGCGGCTTTCCCGCTCTCCACGAAAATATTGGAAAATATCATATCCACATCGCTGACTGCGGCGCAGGGTATTCCCTCCGGGAGCTTTCCCTCCCCGAATACCTCCGCAAACTCCGGCGTCCTGTCAAAGGGAATCTCTCCTCCGCTGCCGGACACACGGTCTGCATACGCCGCGACCATCTGTTCCACGGTCTCCCAGTCGCCGGCTGCCACCGCCTGTTCCATGAGATGCTGCAGATTGTCCCCCTGCACAAACGGCGACACGCTTCTGCATCCCCCCGGCACATCCTCCGTCGTACAGGGGCAGAAGGTGATGCGGCTGCCCGCGTATGCCGCGTCCAGCTGTTTTCCGAGTTCTTCCTGCCTGCGGATATGGTCTCCCGCCTGTATGGTACAGGCGTACTTATATACTTTTTTCTCTCCGGCTTCATCGGTTACTATATCCGTCCGGATACGGAACCGTTCCGCCCGCTCATTGGAATATTTTGAATAAATCGTTCGTTCCAAACGCGCTATCCCTCCTGCACGGCTTCGATCAAAAAGGAATTGGAGAACGTCTGAAATACGCCCTCCTCCAACAGGGAATCAAACATCACACGCTCGTTGAAGCATGCCACCCTGTCACGGTCATAATTGCTGCGCCCCTCGGCGAGTTCGCCTTTCTGCGGCAGCCACTCGTCCGAGTAGATCACGGACGGGAACTTGTGGTCGGGATAGGGATAGTAAAACGTCAGTCCCCCAAATCCCGCAGCCTGCAGCAGCCCGGTGTACTCTGCCCGGCTGTAGCTTCTGCCAAAGCGTCCGACCGCCGCCGCATCCGGATAACCGTCAATTCCGGTAAAATATCCGCCACAGTATTCTTCCTGACATCCCGCGAGATATTTCAGCCCGATCCGGTTGGCGTCCGCCACGTAAAGCTTTCCTCCCGGCGCAAGCAGCTCCCGTAACGCCGGAAGCTGTTTTTCCCAGCGGTAAAAATGACCGGCGATCAGGATCGCATCGAACCGCCCGTGCTCCGGAAGCAGTCTTCTTATGTCAAGCTTCTCCCTCTCCTGCGGTTCCATAAAGCGCTCTCTTAAAATCTTCTCCTGCAGTTCACTCTCCGCAAGCACCGTCACGCCGCCCGTCATTGCGAGCAGCTTTCCGGTCAGCGCCCCGCATTCAGGATTACATTCCAGAACCCGCATATCCTTATCAAACGGCAAAAAGCTCACCAGATTCTCCCGGATCTGCGACAAATGATACAGATACGGGTAAGATGCCCGCTGTTCGATGATGCCCGCATAATCTGCCTTACTATTCTGTTTTATGGTCTCATACAGTTCCTTCAGAACTTCTGCATCCTCCATACTGTTCCTCCGCATCCCTCTGCTGTCTGACATGCCGTCGGTGTTCCCTGCTCTTTTATTCCTCCACACGCTCCACGGTCGTCTCCGAATTCATATCATAGAAACCAACCGTATTCTTGTCCGATATGACCGTAACGCCCACCACATCATACAGCCGGTGGTACGCACGGAACTCGCCGCCCACGTAACCGGTACAGCTGATGGACAGCAGATACTCGCCGCCCTGCAGATCCATATTCTGTTTAAAGGAAGCCACATAGATCTCTCCTGCCCGCGCCAGCCCGACGCCGACCTTCTCGTACATGGTGTTCGTTCCCGTGACAGCGGTTCCCTGCACAGTCTTAAACGTATAGGTAAAAATCGGATCCTGAATATCGGTGTGAAACTGCACCTTTGAGCGGATAGTAAAAGACGTCCCCTTCTGGATACAGCTCGTATAGCTTCCGTACTCGTCAATCACCGCAAAATCAATGATTTCCGCTTCCCCGGTTCCGTATTCATTCACCTGCGGATTCAACTCATAGTTGGATTTCCACAGCTTCTTTGTCCCATTTTCCTTCGCGTCCGCAAGCACCTGTCCGCTCGCAATATTCTGCGACTGATTTAACAGCACTTTCTTGTACAGGTTGATCGTGTCCTTGGGATTTCCTTCCGACAGCTTGACGCCCTTGTTTAAAAGAATCACGCGGTCACAGTATTTTGCCACACTGCTGATGTCGTGGCTGACAAAAATAATCGTCTTGCCCTCCGCCTTAAAATCCTCAAACTTTTTATAACATTTTGCCTGGAAAAACACGTCTCCGACCGACAGCGCCTCATCGACGATGAGGATCTCCGGATCAATGTTGATCGCCACCGCAAACGCCAGACGCACAAACATACCGCTGGAATACGTCTTGCACGGCTGGTTTACAAATTCACCGATATCCGCAAATTTCAGAATATCGTCCAGCCTTGCATCCATCTCCTCCCTGGAGAATCCCATCATCATGCCGTTGAGATATACGTTTTCGATGCCGGTGTATTCCATGTTAAAGCCTGCGCCAAGTTCCAGCAGCGCCGAGATTCTTCCGTCGATCTCGACCTCACCGCTTGTGGGTGAGAGCACGCCTGTGATAATTTTTAAGATGGTAGATTTGCCGGAGCCGTTCGTTCCGATGATTCCGACCGTCTCACCTTTTTTCACATCGAACGTGACATGGTCGAGTGCCCGATGTTCCTTGAATCTGCCTTTTCCCGCAAGCCCCAGTGCGTCAAACAGCCGCTCCGAGGGTCTGTTGTATAGCCGGTATACCTTGCTGACATCTTCTACCCTGATTGCTAACTCATCCATTCAGTTACAAATTCCTCTCTATAATACATCCGCAAAATGCGGTCGCAGCCTCTTGAACACGGTTGTTCCGAGAAACAGTAGCACTGCCGTCACAACCCAGAAATATACGGTAAGTCCCATATCCTCCCAGAATCCGATGTGATTGATCAGCGCGTTCCGGTATCCCGAAACAATGTAGTACATCGGATTGAGTTTCAACACGGTAATCGCCCATCCCGGTATCTGCACCATCGTCTCAAAGTTCCACATAATCGGTGTCACCCACATGCCGATCTGCAAGAGGATTCCCACCACTTCTTTCATGTCGCGGAAGAATACCGTCACCGCACTCGTCGCATACACAAGCCCTGTCGCAAACAGAATCATACAGAAAGAATAATATACGACCTGAAGTGCATACCAGTCCGGCATATATCCCATACAGATGAAAAGCACAATCGTAAACGCCACAAAAAACAGATGCGTAAACAGCGCCGATATCATTTTTACCACTGGGAGCATATCGATCTGGAACACAACTTTTTTTACCAGATAGCTGTACTCCACCAGAACACCGGTGCCGCCGTTTAGCGCTTCCTGAAAATAAAACCACGGCACAAGTCCCGCCGTCAGCCACAGCACGAATGGAATCTCAATTCCGGTCCGAAGATCCGTCGCCTTGGAATTCAGTCCCTTCTCAAATACGAACCAGTACAAAAGCACCGTGATTACCGGCTGGACGAACGCCCAGACCACACCAAAGTAGGAGCCTGCAAACTTCTTCTTGATGTCATTTTTTGCCAGATTCCATACCAGGCTTCTACTTCCGATCAGATGATGAAGCAGTGATGTATCCTTTTTCTTTCCTGCCATCTATGTTCTCCTAATCTCTTTCTATCCCTCTGCAGGCGCATGTTTTTCCTTACTTTATGCCGTGCGCCGCCTTATATTCTGCGAAGCTTTTCTGCACTTTATCCTTGTCGGATAAGATCAGATCCGCCGCTGTCATTCCTTCCGGCATCGGCCATTCCACGCCGACCTCGGCATCATTCCACAGAATACCGCCCTCATCGTTCGGATGGTAGAAGTCCGTTACCTTGTAGCAGAACTCTGCCTCCTCCGACAGCACGATAAATCCGTGCGCAAAATTCTTCGGCACGAAAAACTGCTTCTTGTTCTCCGCGGAAAGCAGCACGCCGTACCATTTGCCGAACGTCTTCGATCCCTCTCTTAAATCCACCGCAACGTCAAACACCTCGCCGTTTACCACACGGACCAGCTTGTCCTGCGGATAATTGATCTGAAAATGAAGCCCGCGGAGCACGCCCTTTTTCGATGCTGACTGGTTGTCCTGCACGAACTGGCAGTCAATCCCTGCCTCCGCAAAATCGTTGTAATTGTAAGTTTCCATAAAATATCCGCGCGCATCACCGAATACTGCCGGCTCAATAACCTTCAGCCCCTCAATGCCGTTGCAATTCTCTGTTACCTTTATCTTTCCCATGTTCTATAATCCCTCCGCGATTTCCATCAGATATTTGCCGTAATCCGTCTTTAAGAGTGGCTGTGCCAGCTTGATGAGCTGGTCTCTGTCGATAAAGCCGCGCTTGTACGCGATCTCCTCAATGCAGGAGATGTATAAGCCCTGACGTTTCTGGAATGCAGACACAAAATCTGCCGCAGCAAGCAGCATGTCGTGGTTTCCCGTATCCAGCCATGCGAATCCTCTTCCAAGCGTCTCCACGCTCAATGTTCCACGCTCCAGATAAGCGTTGTTGACAGAGGTGATCTCGATCTCCCCGCGTGCGGACGGCTTGACGTTTTTCGCAATCTCCACCACGTCGTTATCGTAAAAGTAAAGTCCCGGCACCGCGTAATTGGACTTCGGATACTCCGGCTTTTCCTCGATGGACAGCGCCTTGCCGTTCTCATCGAATTCCACGACGCCGTACTCTCTCGGATCTCTGACATAATAGCCGAAGATCGTCGCACCCTGCTCCTTTTCCGTGCGCTCCGCTGCGCTCTTTAACACTTTGGAAAAGCTCTGTCCGTAGAAAATATTATCGCCGAGCACCAGTGCCACCGCATCATTTCCGATAAATTTTTCACCGATGATAAATGCGTCCGCGAGACCTCTCGGCTGCTCCTGTACTGCATAGGAAAAACTCATGCCGAGCTGGCTTCCGTCTCCGAAAAGCTCCTCAAACACCGGCAGATCACGCGGTGTGGAGATGATTAACACCTCGCGGATTCCCGCAAGCATCAGGGTCGATAACGGATAGTAGATCATCGGCTTGTCATACACCGGCATGATCTGTTTTGAAATCGCTTTAGTCAGCGGATAAAGTCTGGTACCGGAGCCTCCGGCAAGTATTATTCCTTTCATCTGAAAATCCTCCCATTTTATCCAATATACGCCACGTCCATTAACATTTGTAATGGACACAGCTTAATTTTTTCTTAATTTAAAACGCAAACAAGCAGTATCGCCCAAAAGGCGGTACTGCTGCCTGCATCAACTATCTGTTCTGATACATATCCTCATAATATTTCTGATAATCACCGCTGGTGACATTCTTCATCCAGTCCTCGTGCTCGAAAAACCACGCGATCGTCTTGCGGATGCCGTCCTCGAACTTTGTCTCCGGCTCCCAGCCTACCTCTGCCTTGATCTTGTCCGGTGCAATTGCATAGCGTCTGTCATGTCCCTTGCGGTCTGCCACGTAAGTGATCAGATCTTTGCTTACCAGCTTTCTTCTCGGATCGTCCGCCGGAAGCATCTCCTGTAAGGTATCAATAATAATCTCAATAATCTGGATATTCTGTTTTTCGTTGTGTCCGCCAATGTTGTAAGTCTCACCGAGACGTCCCTTTTCCTGCACCATATCGATGCCCTTCGCATGATCGTCGACATACAGCCAGTCACGCACATTCTTGCCGTCGCCGTACACCGGAAGCTTCTTGCCCTGCAGCGCATTGTTGATAATCAGCGGGATCAGCTTCTCCGGGAACTGATACGGTCCGTAATTGTTGGAACAGTTCGTGATGTTCGCCGGGAACTTGTAGGTATCAATGTATGCCTTTACCAACATATCTGAGGATGCCTTGCTGGCTGAATACGGGCTGTGTGGTGCGTACGGGGTCGTCTCATAAAAATAAGATCCGTCATCCTCCAGGGAGCCGTATACCTCATCCGTCGATACGTGTAAAAACTTCTTGTCCGCCTTAAATGTGCCGTCCGGAAGTTCCCATGCTGCTTTGGCGCAGTTTAACATCACTGCCGTTCCGAGCACGTTCGTCTTCACGAAGACCTCCGGATTCTTGATACTGCGGTCTACATGGCTCTCTGCAGCGAAGTGAACCACACGGTCAATGTCGTTCTCCGCGAAAATCTTCGCAATGGCTTCCTTGTCCGTAATGTCCGCCCGGATAAACGTATAATTTGGATTGTTCTCAATGTCCTTTAGGTTCTCAAGGTTTCCCGCATACGTGAGGACATCCACATTGATGATGCGGATCGTATCTCCGTATTTGCGGAACATGTAGTGAATGTAATTGGAACCGATAAAACCGGCTCCCCCTGTTACCAGATAAGTTCTCATATTAACCTCCATTATCTCCAATGCTTTCTATCTCAATCCAGCACAACTTTGTTGCCATAAGTCTCTTCATTTTATCATAGATTCCGTTCCAGTACAAGCTTGTATACACAGACCGCCGTTTCACCTCTACCACCAGTCTGTCGGCATCTGCTCCTTAACCTCCGACAGCCGTACCACAACACAATCCTCCGTCACAAGAACCGATCCCTCTTCCGGGAAATCCTTCATCTGTCCCGCCAGTTCCACCGCGTGTCTCTTCTGCTCTTCCGTTGCATCCTCCCGCAGCACGTTCCCGGTATAAGCCTGTACAAAACCGCAAATACGGTGTGTCGCTCCGGTCGGGTTCTCCATACTGTAATCCCAACCGTAGAACGACCAGCCATACATCTCGGTCCGCCTGCACCACTCTGGGAGATCTGCCTCCTGATAGCCCACAAACACCACCGGAAGCTGCAGCAGTTTCCCTCCGTCTGCCCCGGCGAAGCGCTCTAACAGCTGCTGGGTTTTCTGCTCATCCTCCCTGCAGCGTATCTCATCGGTCACGGCAAGGCGCAGATCATAGCCGGTCTGGACCGCAATCACAAGGCAGATGCACAATCTGCAGACGAGCAACAGCCAGTAACCCGTACCGCGGTCTCTGCCGTTCCAGAGTTCCGCAAGCCGCTCCGTCACATACATTCCCAGGAACGCTCCCGCCACCGGAAGCGCAAACTGTGATCTCGTCACGATCATCTCTCCCATGTATGCCGTCAGAAGCAGCGGCGCAAGCACCAGTCCCGCCAGTCCAAGCAATGAATACCGGATTTTCTTCTTCTCCCACGGAAGTTCCTGTTTTTTCCGGCAGGCAAGCACACTTCCCGCCAGCACAAGCAGAAGCACCACGCCGCATCCGTAGAACGAAAAATTTCTGGGGCCATGGCCGAGCAGCAGATTTTTCAGCGTGCGCAGCACATTCTTGATACATGCGAGCGCAGGCAGTCTTCCCCAGCCCATCTGGCTGTCCATATAATCCGAAGACACCAGAAACGTGCTCATATACCAGTGATAGCACAGATACACCACACCGAAATGTATGATCATCCAGAGAATCTGCCGGCGATATCCGCCCTGCTCCCGCTCCGCAGTCAGCTCCGCCAGAAAGAAAACGAGGCACACTGCGATGTAGTAAACCGCCAGCGCCTGATACGATCCCAGACCGATAAATAACAGAACGCCCGCCGCAAAAGCCCGGAGCAGATTCGTTACGGTTCCGGCGCCGATCCCGCTCATCAGGAATGCCGCCTCAATCAACAGCAGCATTGCAAGCGCCACTTCCGCCTGCTGCAGGGAAAAATAAATCTGATAGCACCAGATGTTGGACGTCACATAGAGGAGCAGGAAAATCCAGTACCGGCTTTTCTTTTTCCCGGAACGCTCATAAATGCCGAACGTCAGAAGATTGGCTCCCAGCCAGAAAAACAGGAAGAACAGGATCCCGCTTTTTATAACCTGATGTGTTCCAAGCCCCAGAAGGTGCTTGAGCCACGCCAGCTCCCACCGTCCGATCGCAAGCCATCCCAGACTGCTTCCCGGATGGTTGATTAACTCTTCCGTATCAATGCGGATGTTGCCACAAAAAACAAGATAACCGAAACAGATCAGCATTGCCGCCATTGACGCAGCGAGCAGCCCCCAGTATTTCCTCACATAGTCACGCAAATCCCGCATTACAACACTCTTCATCTGTTCCGGTTATCCTTTCCCTTTTCTGTCGGTATCTCTCTCAGCCCAAATGCTGCATATATTCATCCAGCGCGCTCTCCCAGTCAGCCATACGATAGCCGTCCGTCAGGCGCATCATGTAATTATCCAGAATGGAATACGCCGGTCTCTTCGCCGAAGCAGGATTCATTGCCGCATACTCCTCACTTGTCACATGTCTGACGCGGGTATTCTTCCCGGCACGCGCAAACACTGCCTCCGCAAATGCCGCCCAGTTGGTATCCCCCTCGCAGGTTGCATGGAACAGTCCGTAATTCTCCGTTGGTTCATAGTGATGAATCGCACGTGCAAGTTCCACTGCACTGGTCGGCGAACCGAGCTGATCGCATACCACGCTCACTTCCTCATGGTTCTCTGCGAGTCTCAACATCGTTTTGGCAAAATTTTTGCCGTCCCCGTACAGCCATGCCGTGCGGAAGATAAAATACTTTCTCGCGAACGCCTTCACGAAGCGTTCTCCCTCAAGCTTTGTTTTGCCGTATGCACTGACCGGTCCCGGCTCATCGAATTCCGTATACGGTCTCGTTCCGTTTCCGGCGAACACATAATCCGTGGACACATGTATCAGCTTTGCGTCAACTTCCGCAGCAGCGATGGCCAGGTTGCGTGGGCCGATCGCGTTAATGCGATACGCCGCATCCCACTGTGTCTCACAGGCATCCACATTCGTGTGCGCCGCACAGTTGATGATAACCCGCGGACGCTCGGCGCGGACAAGCGCCAGCACGGCATCCACATCGGCGATGTCAAGTGCTGTGACACCATCGTCCTCCACCACATCTGTGTTGATAAACGTTACGTCTTCCTTTGCATACTCTGCGCGGATTGCGCGCCCCAGCTGACCGTTACAGCCGGTAACCAGTATCTTTTTCATCCGGTTTTCCTCTCTTACTCTTCTATTCTCCAAGTCCGTTCTCAATGGCATTCACAAGCGCCGCAAGCGCTTCCTGTTCGTCTTCCCCCTCGCATACCAGCTCAATCTCATCGCCCGATTTGATGCATGCACCGAGCACGCTCAACACGCTCTTGGCATTTGCAGTATTCTCACGGTACCGGAATGTGATGTGCGATTTGAACTGCATCGCCTCCTTGCACAGGATTCCTGCCGGTCTAAGATGCAGCCCCGTTGGATTCTTGACTGTGACTTTCTGACTTACCATGCTCTCTTCCCTCCAATGAATAATTTTCCTAACAAAGTCTCTGTCTCTACAGCATAATGCGCGTAATCAGATCCGCAAGTCTCTTCGCTTCCTCGTCAATCACCTTCTGATCTTTCCCCTCAATCATAACGCGCACCAGAGGTTCGGTACCGGACGGCCGGATCAGCACGCGTCCCTCACCGTTAAACTTTTTCTCCAGTTCCGCGATTGCATCTGCAATCTCCGGATACTCCATAAAATGCTCTTTTTTGTGATTCGGCACCTTGGCATTGACAAGCGCCTGCGGCAGAACCTCCATGATCGCTGCCAGCTCTGACAACGGCTTTCCGGTGTCCACCATCACTTCCAGAAGATGCAGGGCGCTCAAAAGCCCGTCTCCGGTCGTATTGTCATCCAGGAAAATAACGTGTCCGGACTGCTCACCTCCGATATTGTATCCGTGTTCCCGCATGTTCTCCAGAACATACCGGTCTCCGACTTTTGTTTTCTCTACGTGGATTCCCTCTTTTTCTCCCATCAGAGTAAATCCCAGGTTGCTCATGATCGTCACAACAATCGTATTCTTCTTCAGTCTGCCCTTCTGCTTCATGTAGTTGCCGCAGATTGCCATCACCTGATCGCCGTCTACCAGATTGCCCTTTTCATCGACCGCAAGCATACGATCCGCATCGCCGTCAAACGCGATACCGGCATCCGCCTTCTCGTACACAACGCGTGCCTTCAGCTCATCCATGTGGGTAGATCCGCAGTTCGCATTGATGTTGGTTCCGTCTGGGTCGGTGTGAATCGCCACCAGTTCCGCGCCAAGATCGCTGAGCGCCTTGACGGACGTGTAATACGACGCACCCTCCGCGCAGTCCACCACGATCTTTTTGCCGTGCAGATCGACCGGAACACATTTTTCCATAAATTTCACATATTCATCCTTCAGATCAAAACGGTATTCGATCTTTCCCACGCCGGATCCGATCGGAAGTACCACGTCCTTCATGTTGTTGCGGATCAGCGCTTCAATCTCATCCTCCAGTGCATCGGAAAGCTTGTAGCCCTCGCCGTTGAAGAACTTGATTCCGTTAAATTCCATCGGATTGTGCGATGCCGAGATCACAACACCCGCATCTACTTTATGCTTTCTTGTCAGATAGGCAATCGCCGGCGTCGGCATAACCCCCACAAAAATGGCGTTTGCACCCACGGAGCAGATTCCCGCCATCAACGCGCTGGCAAGCATTCCTCCCGATATTCTGGTATCGCATCCGACAATGATTGTCGCCTGATGTTCCGTCTCTTTCGTCAGCACATACGCGCCTGCCTGCCCAAGCTTGGTTGCCAGTTCGATCGTCAGTTCCGATCCCGCCACGCCACGCACGCCATCCGTGCCAAACATTCTAGCCATATTCTATTTCCTCCATGTTTTCACTTTTTTACGGATTGTTGCTGCTTCTCTCCGCATCACTTCCAGCTGCACCGTTCTCAGTGGCTGTCTTATCCGTTTTATCGGTTTTATCCGACTTGTCAGCCGCATCGCCTGCAGCGGCGGTGCCGGCTGTATCGTTCGTCTTGCTCTCACTGTCTGTCGTATCCGTATTATCCGAAGTACCCGTTTCGGCGGTGTTGTGGTCGGTAATTGTCACCGGCAGTGTCACTGTTCCAGTCACCCAGCAGTGCTCCTGCTCCAGCGTGATCTGCACATTCAGGTGATGCTCGCCCGCTCCAAGGTTGGATGCGTCCGCCGTTCCGGTAATATCTTTTGCAGAGATTCCCGCAAGCTCGCTCTCCGCTCCGCTGATCTCTACCGCGACCGTGCTCTCCATGTAATTTGCATTGTAACCGTCGCGCACATTCTGAATGGTAAAGTTTGCCACTGGCACCTCGTAAGTCGCCTTGACAACCGGCTCCACCTTCGCGGTCACCTCTACTTTTGCATCCGAGTTCAGCACAAGCGCCGTTTGACTCGGCAGATAGGAACTGATATCCACCGTTGTGGTCAGATCCTCGGTGATACCGGAAATGTCCAGCACCTCCTGCGGAATGGTGATCTTGCTGACGGTATTGAGCGTTGCCGCCTCGCCCTTGATACGCACATTATCCAGGCTGCTTTCCACGCCGGTAAGCACATAGCCGTCCGCCGGTTCGCCCTTCGCCTCAAACTCCAGCGGCACATCCTTGGTATTTAAGATCTGTGCCGAAATATTGACTGTGGACAGACTGAGTGTCAGCTTTGTCGTGTCGATCACGTTGCCGTCGGCATCATATAACACTGGCACAACGGAATCCGTCACATCCGTGGACATACCTTCCACATTGATCGTCGCCACCGCCGTATCAATCTGACTGACGATGGATGCCGGTCCCGAAACCTTTAACAGGTTGGAGCCCACGATCTGTACCGTGCCGAGTGCACAGCCGTCCATCACGGTTCCCTTGGTTGCCGCCGTAATCGCCTTCTGGCAGGTGCCGCGGTCTTCCAGCGCCACTTCCAGATAGAGCTGTTTGGAGACGACGGAGACTTTATTGCTATACCGCTTCGCGGTGATCGTCACCGGCACGCGGTAAATTCCGCTTCCCTCATCGTACTCAATATTCTCCATGTCCGCCGTTGCTGAAAAATCGGCATTGGATAATTCATCGTGCACGCTGCGCGCAGCCGACACGCGGAATGACACTACGTTGCTGCTGGCCAGCGGTTCATAATATTTGTTCTGCGATGTGATATAGTCCGTATTCTCCGCTACAACATTGGTGGTATAGGTCTTTGACGTCGTCGGGTCGTCAATGTTAATCACGACTACCCACAGCACAACCGCCAGTATGACCGCCAGTATTTTGAGGCTAAAATTATTTGTTATCGTTTTTCCGAGCCGTTTTAGCATCTTTCAGCCTCCTCTTCCACAATGCAATCTTCGATAATTCCCGTTCCCGCCTCTGGATGTACGTCAGCTTGTTCTTCAGAAACTCGGCATCTACATTGCGGTAAAGTTCACCGCCGAGCGCAATCGACACTCTTCCGGTCTCCTCTGACACAACGATTGTCAGGGAATCGCTCACCTCGCTGATTCCGACAGCCGCACGGTGTCTCGTTCCCAGATCCTTGCTGATCGACAGGGAATCCGTAAGCGGCAGATAGCAGGTCGCCGCCACGACTCTGTCCCCGCGCACAATCACGGCGCCGTCATGGAGCGGTGTGTTTTTTTCAAAAATATTGATCAGAAGCTGGCTTGTCAGAATACCGTCCACCGCGATTCCGGTGCGCTCATATTCCGAGAGAACAATCTCATCCTCCACCACAATCAGGGCTCCGGTCTTCACCTTTCCCATCTCGTAGCACGCCTTGACCATTTCATTAATGGTCTTATCCGAGAACTTCCCCGTATCCTCCTTTGAGGAATCAAAGGAAAACAGGAACGCCAGAACGTTTTTCCGTCCGAGATTCTCAAGCGCCTTGCGCATCTCCGGCTGGAAGATTACAACCAGAGCTATCACCAGGACGTTTAACGTATTCCTTGCAATCCAGATGATCGTGTTCATCTGGAACAATGCTGCCAACAGAACGAAGAGCAGAATCACCATCAAACCGCGCAGCAGCATCCATGCTCTGGTATTCTTGATCCACACCAGCATATAGTAGATGAGAAACGCTATGATTATGATCTCCACGATATCTGTTATGGAGATTTTTGGAAGATTCATATAAAGAGACGCTTTCTGCCAGAAAGCATCGAGGGTAGCTAACATGTTCTGCACGCGGTCCACTTCCTTAATCTAATAATTCTTCGTCGATATCCATCTCTTCCGCAAAACGCTTCTTCGTGAGACGTTCCTTTTCGTCCTTCCCGCTGAAACGCTTTACCTGCTTGTTGGTGCCGGATACCACAGCCTTCGGCACTGCTTTTACATAGTAGTAATATTCATCATCCTCAAACTGCAGCCGCTCTGTTCTTGAGTAGTCGAGGTTAAAGAACAGGAACTGTATCACAAATGCAATCAGAAGTGAAATCACATTGCCGACCAGCACGCTCACCGTCTTACCGGAAATTCCAAGCAGCATATAGCCCGCAATCAAACCGATTGTCTCGAACAGAATACCGGATGCAATCGCAATCTGCCATGCATTCGCGATAGACATTCTGCGGATCAGATATACAATAATCAGCGTCACAGCCATGATGCCGAGCACGAGGTACATTTCCTTGTTGCCGAGAAGCTGGTTTAACGCCACCACGATCTTGGAATTCGCCTCCGCACTCTCCTCCGCCGCACCGCCGAGCAGCTTTTCATTCTGCCGGACTCCGTCGAGGAAAAAGTAAACCACCGTACCGCAGATCACTGCAAATACAGAATATGCCTCCTCCAGCAGTCCCATTCCAACCGGAATCACATACGGGATATTCAGCCGGAAGCAGATCGGCGTCAGCAATACGCCCATTCCCTGTCTGGGAGCAAAACGAAAATAGATAAAATAGATCAGCACAAACAGAAGAAGTGCGACCAGACATACCTCAATCGATAATGCATACATATCCGCCAGTATGACGACCGCCGCAATAAAGATCGTGCCGCCCACAGGCAGGATGGCACAGAGCAGTCCTAAAATCAGCGCCACCGGTGTGGAGCTGACCAGTTCCATGTAGCCGATGTTCCTGTCAATCGTCATCAGCGCCGCAAACGCCACGATAAACTTGACGATCGGTGTAATGTACACTTCGTATTTTCCGTAGAAGCGCACCAGTTTTTCTTTGAGTTCCAATAAGGTTGTCATTCCATGCCTCCCGCTCTAATCCCAGTCTTTATGATCGGATGTCCGGAGGCGTTCTTCCCTCTCATACATCTGATTCACCTTTTTCAGGTTGTTGTAATACTTCTTCACCTTGCGGCGTCCCTCTGTGTATTTCATGTTAAATATTACCCACGTGGCTCCGAGGTAAATCACCATAAACACCAGATACGGCACTACCGCTGTCATGACAAGCCCCTGGATATCGAACTTGTTCAGCTTTGCAAGCAGCTCTTCCGTCGCATACAGCCCCCACATTCCCATCAGAAGCCCGTAGCAGATGGTTCCTGTCACGAAGCTCCCCAGCAGACGCATGGAAACATAATCTTTTCTCGCATACTGCGTCATCGGCTTACACTGTTTCCCGTCATTTGTATCAAACTGTGCCATCTTAATCAGGTGGCGCAATCGTTCTTCATTTACCATACAGTAGTTATCCTTTCTCCGCCCTGCCGTTCCAGCCTGCGCAGGGCAAAATTGCACGCAATTATGCATTCTTTTTTTATTATAACACAGCACTATTTATTTTCAAAGCAAAAAACAGAGCCCGATACCCAGGCCCTGTTGATTCTCTTGGTATTATTTGAGAAAACGCATGCGGTTTTTATCCCGCTCTGTCTCCTGCGGCTGCGGCGGCTCCGGCTTATGAATCGACTCTGCAAGCGCGTTCGCCATATTGTTCTTGCACTTCTCGCAAAATCTTCCCGTGCGGATCGGCTTGCCGCAGGTCTCACAGACAATGCCGTCTGCTCCTGCCACGGAAAGTGACAGACGCTCCTCGCGAATCCACTGCCGGATCTGCTTCACCGACACATCCAGCTCCTCAGCGACCGTCTCCACACTTGAATTCGGATTCTCCTCCAGGAAAGCCTTTACCTCCTGGAACTTCTCCTCAAGCTTTTTCTGACACGCCGGACAAAGCGGCGCTCCCCCCATATAGTTAAACAGGCGTCCACAGCTCCTGCAATTTCTCACTTCCATACTTCTCAATCCTCCTGAATTCCCCTGTCAAAATCCCGCACCGATGCTGACGCAAATATAATAGATCCGCTCTGCGCCGCCCTTCAGCAGGACCTCCGAAACGGTATCTATCGTTGTTCCCGTCGTATAAATATCATCCACCAGTAATATTTTCTTATATTTTACTATATCTGCTGCTAATTGAAAAGCATTTTTTAAATTTGCCGCTCTTTGTCCGCCATTTAACTCCTTCTGCGGCACCGTGTTCCGCACACGGCGCACAAGCCCGGCGTCCACGGGAAGCCCCAGCTCCCCGCCAAGCGCCCGCGCGAATGTCTCGGCCTGATTGTATCCGCGCCGCCGCTTTTTCCACCGGTACATGGGCACCGGAACGATCACTTCGATTTGATTTTTAAAAACCCAGTCCTGATAAAGCGCTGCCGCCTCCCTCGCATAATACGCCGCATATTCGCGCCGGTTTGCATATTTAAACCGGTACATGGACTGCCGGATATTTCCCTGATACACAAACACGGCTTTCCCCTGGCAGTACGCATGCCTGCGCTTTCCGCAGTCCAGACAGAATTCCGCCCGCTCGCCATCCAGCGGCTTGCCGCATCGCTTGCACACCGGTTCCTCGGCAAGCCGTACAGCATCCGCGCACCTTCTGCACGGGACACATTCCGGCACCGTCACGCGGTCGCAGATCGGACATCTCGGCGGATAGACGAGGCCAACGATCGTCTCCGCCACCCACCGCAGTCCGCGTCCTGTTTTTTCTTTTCCTGTTGCAAAATCAGCCTGCATTGCATTTCCCGCTCTCCCCCCGGTCATCTGATTCCGCTTTATCCTAGCATGTCCGCCCCTTTTTTGCCATAAACATTTTCTTAATTTTTTCTTTCTTTATTTTAAGGAACGGTTGACGAATATACTTTTCCTCATTATAATTTTGTCTATTAAAAGCATTAAAGTTTTAATGCAATAAAGGAGGAGATGCTTATGAAAAAAGCACACAAACTGATTTCGGCAGTCTTAGTCTCCACGATGGTCTTATCCATGACCGCATGCGGCAGTGGAGAAAAAACGTATAAGGTAGGTATCCTGCAGCAGCTGGAGCATCCGGCACTGGATCAGGCAACGCAGGGATTTCAGGATGCCCTGACCAAATTGATGGGCGATTCCGTCACCTTCGATGTGCAGAACGCACAGGGCGAGCAGGCGAACTGTTCCAGCATTGCCACCACCTTTGTCTCCAACAATTACGATCTGATCCTCGCCAATGCGACGACCGCCCTGCAGGCTTCCGCGGCGGCCACCAGCACAATCCCGGTACTCGGAACCTCCGTGACGGACTACGCAACCGCGCTCGACATTGACGACTGGACCGGCGCCACCGGAAAAAATATTTCCGGCACCTCCGATCTGGCTCCGTTAGACCAGCAGGAAGATATGCTCGTGGAACTGTTTCCAGACGCCAAGAATGTCGGCATCCTCTACTGTTCCGCAGAACCGAACTCCGTGTACCAGGCAACGGAATTCGGAAAGTATCTGGATGAGGACGGAATCTCCCACAAGGAGTACACCGTGGCAGATTCCAACGACATCGCCTCTGTCGTACAGAGTGCTGTCAGCGAAGTAGACGTCATCTACATTCCGACCGACAACACCATGGCAGGCAACACCGAAGCGATCGACAACATCACACGCCCGGCAGGCATTCCCGTCATCGCCGGCGAAGAAGGAATCTGTTCCGGCTGCGGCGTTGCGACGCTCTCCATCAGCTATTACGACATCGGCTACAAAGCGGGCGAGATGGCTTATGACATTCTGGTAAACGGCAAAGATATATCCACAATGGATATTGAATATGCCCCGAATGTCACCAAAGAGTACAATGCCGCGATCTGTTCCGATTTAGGCATCACGGTTCCGGATGATTACGTGGCAATTGATGCCGAATAATATTTTTCCTTACAAGGGGGTTTTTCCTGATGAATTATTTTATGTCGCTTGACCCGCTTGCCCTCTTCCGTTCCATGCCCGGCGCTTTCGCCCAGGGCATGGTCTGGGGACTGATGGCACTCGGCGTCTATATCACCTATCGTCTGTTGGATTTTGCGGATCTGACCGTGGACGGTTCTCTTGCAACCGGAGGTGCGGTTGCCGTCATGCTGATCCGCGGAGGTATGAGTCCGTGGGCAGCACTTATTTTTGCCTTTCTGGCAGGCATGGCCGCCGGTTTCATCACCGGTATCCTGCATACCGCTCTCGGCATTCCGGGCATTCTGGCAAGCATTTTAACCCAGATTTCCCTGTATTCCATCAACCTGAACATCATGGGCTGTTCCAACCAGGCCGTCAGTGTTGACAAGTACCCTCTGGTGGTCTCGCTCCGCTACCTGTCCGACTCCAACAGCACCCGTGTACAGATTTTTGCGACATGCATCCTGTTCTGTTTTGCAATCGTTGCGATTCTCTATTGGTATTTCGGCACGGAGCAGGGACATGCCATCCGCGCAACCGGATGTAATCAGCAGATGGCGCGTGCGCAGGGAATCAACACCAACCTTCACACCGTCATTGCGCTCATGATCTCCAACGGTCTGGTCGGTCTCTCCGGCGGTCTGTACGCCCAGTATCAGGGTGCGGCAGACGTCAACATGGGACGTGGTGCCATCGTCATCGGTCTCGCCGCCGTCATCATCGGGGAAGTCCTTTTCGGCAGACTCTGCGCCGGGAAGAATCTCGCTTTCGCCTACACGCTGTTTTCCGTAATCGGCGGAGCGATCATCTATTATATTGTAATGAATGTGGTTTTATGGTTAAAGCTTCCTTCCGACGATCTGAAGCTTTTCTCCGCGATCGTTGTGGCAGTATTCCTTGCCATTCCTTATCTGAAATCCACACGCAAAGGAAAGGAGCAGTAACACCATGGCAGAAATGTTAAAAATAGACAATATCAAGAAAACGTTTAATCCGGGCACCATCAACGAGAAAGTAGCATTAAACGGCGTGAACCTCTCTCTCGAGGAGGGCGATTTCGTCACCGTGATCGGCGGAAACGGCGCCGGAAAATCCACCACCTTAAACGCCATCGCAGGCGTGTGGCCGGTGGATTCCGGAAAAATCTATATCGGCGGCGATGATGTGACACGCCTTTCCGAGTACAAGCGCGCCAAATATCTCGGACGCGTCTTTCAGGATCCTATGACCGGCACCGCGACGACGATGTCGATCGAGGAAAATATGGCGATCGCTGCCAGACGCGGACAGAGCCGCGGGCTCTCCTGGGGCATTACGAAAAAGGAGCGCGACGTCTACCGTGAGATGCTTGCCACCCTGGATCTCGGTCTGGAAGACCGGCTTTCCAGCAAAGTAGGGCTGTTGTCCGGCGGTCAGCGCCAGGCAATCACGCTGCTCATGGCTTCCATCCAGAAGCCGAGGCTTCTGCTTTTAGACGAGCACACCGCAGCACTCGATCCGAAGACAGCCGCCAAGGTGCTTGAGATTTCCGACAAAATCATTGCAGATCATCACCTGACCGCCATGATGGTCACCCATAACATGAAGGACGCCATCGCGCACGGCAACCGCCTCATCATGATGCATGAAGGCCGGGTCATCTTAAACATTGCCGGAGAAGAGAAGAAAAAGCTGACGGTGGAAGATCTCCTCCATCAGTTTGAGAAGGTCAGCGGCGAGGAATTTGCAAACGATAAAGCGCTGCTGTCGTAACCACAGGGAAAAAGGCATAACGCGGTCGCAGGATATTTCGGGAGAAGAAGCTGTCCGGATGAAGTGAGCGCAGGCGGAAGCCTTTTGTGTTTCAGGATGTAACGGGCACAATCCCTTCTAATCGCAAAATCGTGTATTTCTAATCCGTGCAGCCGTTGCCTTTGCGATGATCCGTGTCTTTCCAAGTTTGGAGCACCCCCGCGGAAGCTGTCCGCAAGCTACAGACAATTTTAGGACTTTTGTGCAGCACTTACCTGCACTCTAAGCATAAAACATAACCGCGCGAAGCCGATGTCTGAGTCGGCATCTGCCCTATTTTCAATAGCAGATGCCGGCGAGTTCCGGTTCGCGCGGTTTTATGATGTCTATGCGTGAGTGCAGTTAGTGCTGCCAGAAAGTCCGCTCATTGTCTGCTGCTTGACGGACAGCTTCCGTGGGGTGTTCAAACGTGGCAAAGACACGGAACCTAAGACAACGATCGCACGGAAGAAATACGGGATTTTGCTCCAAAGAAGGGACTGTGCCCGTTGCATCCTGAAACACGAAGGGCTTCTCGCCTGCATTCGTTTTCCCCGGATATCTTTTTCTCCCAAAATATTCCACGGCAGTGTTATGCCTCCTTCAGGCGGTCACACAGCCCGCTGTATCGTTTTTGCTGCGACGTGTTCTGTACCATCTGTGCAAATGTTACTTCATTGCCGACCAGCGTCACACATTTCCGAGCGCGGGTGACCGCTGTGTACAGCAGATTCCGGTTCATAAGCATCGACGGTCCGGACAAAAGCGGAATGACGACCGCCGGGTACTCGCTTCCCTGCGACTTATGTATGGTAATCGCATACGCCAGTTCCAGTTCATCCAGCAGTTTGTATGGATATTCCACCATTCTGCCCTCATCAAATTCCACAGTCATCGTCTCCGCGAAATCGTTGATCTCCCGGACAATTCCCATGTCTCCGTTGAATACTCCCGTTCCTTTATCCACAGACAGACCGTATTTTGTGCGGATTTCCCACTCTAACTGGTAGTTGTTCCGTGTCTGCATGATCTTGTCTCCTTCACGGAACAGAATATCGCCGTGTTCCTTTTCACGCTTCTGCGGAGACGGCGGATTCAGATAGCGCTGCAGTATTCCGTTTAACCGCTCTACGCCCAGCAGTCCCTTGCGCATCGGCGTCAACACCTGTATATCGTACGGCGTCGCATCCACAAATTTGGGGAGTTTCTGCTTGATCAGCTGCAGTACCACGCTGATAATCACATCCGCGTCATACCGCTTTAGGAAAAAGAAATCCATGCTTTTATTGTCCAACGTCACTTCTTCGCCCTGATTGATTTTGTGCGCATTCACAATGATGTCGCTCGTGGATGCCTGGCGGAAAATCTTCGTCAGCATGACCACATTGCACTCGTGCGAGCGAATGATGTCTCGCAGAACACTTCCCGGTCCCACACTCGGCAGCTGATTGACATCCCCGACCAGAATCAGTCTCGTTCCAACGGCAACCGCCTTTAACAGTGCATGCATCAAGGAAATATCCACCATGGACATCTCATCGATAATCACAACGTCCGTCTCAAGCGGATTCTGCTCATTCCGCTCAAACCCTGCCGCACCGTCCACACCGCCGTTCAGTTCCAGCATGCGGTGTATGGTTCTAGCCTCAAACCCGGTTGTCTCACTCATGCGCTTCGCCGCACGTCCGGTGGGCGCCGCGAGAAAAATGTCGAGTCCTTCCATCTCAAAATACTTGATGATCGTATTGATCGTCGTCGTTTTTCCGGTACCCGGTCCTCCGGTGATAATCAGAAGTCCGTTGCGCACCGCCTCTTTGACCGCTGTCATCTGGTGCTCATCCAGTTCCATTCCGGTCTGCTTCTCAATTCTGCGAACACGCTCCTCGATTTCCAGATCCGGAACCTCATAGCTGACATTGAGCTGTTTTAACATGGTTGCCGTATTTGCCTCCATGTAGTAAAAGGACGCCGCATAGATCTGCGTCTGGTTTTCGCCCTGCTTCATGATGATTTTCCGCTCGATCGCCAGATCCATATACTGCTTCTCGATCTGCTCCTCCCCGACCTCAAGAAGCTGTCCGGTTCTTCTGGTCAGTTCCTCCTCCGGCAGGTAGGTATGCCCCTCTGTGGATGCCTGAAGCAGCACATATAAAATTCCGCTCCGGATCCGGAAATCAGAATCCATGCGGATTCCTACCCGGACAGCAATCTCGTCTGCCGTGCGGAATCCCACACCCTCAATGTCGTCCGCCAGCCGATACGGATTCTCACGGATAATCCCGTATACCTCCTGTCCATACTGCTGATATACTTTCACTGCCAGGTTCATCGTGATGCCGTACTGCTGGAGGAAAATCATCGCCTGCCGCAGATCACGTTTTTCATTCACCTGATCCGCAATCTCCATCGCCTTGCGCTCGCTGATTCCCTTTACTTCCGCCAGCCGCTCCGGCTCCTCCTCGATAATCCGAAAGGTATCCGCCTTGAATCTGCGCACAATCCGCGCTGCCAGCGCCAGACCAATTCCGCGGATCGCCCCGGAACCGAGATAGCGTTCGATGGCTTCCTCATCTTCCGGCGCTTTCTCCTCAAAACTTTCGACCTTAAACTGTTTGCCGTAAGTAGGATGATCGGTATAGTCGCCGGATGCCTCGATGTTCTCCCCCTCTGCGATCGCCGAGAAGATTCCCACGCAGGTAATCTCCTCCTCCCCGCTCACCAGATTGAGAACCGTATATCCGTTGTCTGCATTTCTGTATATAATATGTTCCACATATCCTGCTAACTTTTCCAAATCATTCCTCCCGCCGAAAAAAGCAGAGAACCCGTCACCTCTAACGGTGACCGCCCTCTGCCTCGTTCATTCTTAACTGCCGGCATCTATTCTATGCCATAGTTCCGTTTCATCTGCTCATAAAGCTGCTGCGTATAATTTTCTCCCACCTGATCCACAATCTCATCTGCCATCAGTTCGATCGTGCTGTCCATGTGAAAATCTGTCAGCGTACTGAGAGAAGAATCCTTATCCTCGTCATCATCCGAAATGAGATTCTCCTTTACTTCCTTTAATACCTCTTCCACAAAGTAGGACTCAAAATCCTTGCAGACCGAGAGCAGTTCTTCCTCGCTCGAACCGGAGGACACACTACTGATCGAATTCTTCAGCGCCGACGCGCTGCCTGCGGCTGCGCTGTTCTGTGCATTGCTGACCAATGATGAAATACCGTCTATCGAAAAACTCATACTTTACGCTCCATTCCGCTTATCATCCGCTTACCGTTCGCTTATCATCTGCTTATCGTTTCAGGTTGTTCGCCATCTCCAGCATCTCATCCGATGTCGTGATTGCCTTGGAGTTCAACTGATAGGCACGCTGTGCGATAATCATATTGACCATCTCGTCCGCCACCTGTACATTGGACGCCTCCAGATAATTCTGGCGAACCTGGCTTCTGGTAAGACCTGCTGTCGTATTCTCATTCATTGCCGCACCCGAAGCTGCTGTAACTTCCAGAAGGTTGTCACCCGTTTTCTCAAGGCCGCTCGGGTTGTTAAACTGGAACAGTCCGATCTGACGGTTCATATTCACATAAGTTCCATTTGCTGTCGTGTAACCGATTCTGCCGTCGCTCGATACTGTCACACTGCTGGAACTTATATTGGCCGGAAGAACGATCTGCTGGTTATTGCTGTCCAGCACCGGATAGCCGTCCGGATTGGTCAGTGTAACGCCGTTGGTTCCCACTGCCCACACAAAATCTCCCGCTCTGGTATAGCGTGTCTCGCCATCTGCGCAGCGCACTGCAAAAAATCCGTCTCCGACGATTGCAAAATCGGTATCATTCTCACTCGCCTGCAGCGCTCCCTGTGTGTACACGGATGTGACTGCCGCAACTCTCGTTCCGAGTCCCACCTGTGCCGGAATCGGTTTCTGCTCTCCGTTTGCACTCGTTGTCTTCGTCTGAATGGTCTGGTAAAGCAGCGACTTAAACTCTGCCTTCTCCTGCTTGAATCCAACCGTATTCACATTGGAAAGATTGTTTGAAATATTGTCCACGTTCGTCTGCTGCGCAAGCATACCGGTTGCCGCAGTATAAAGTGCCCTCATCATATGTCAGCTACCTCCGTCTATACATTTCCGACCTGATTGACCGCCTTATCCAGTGTCTCATCAATCGTGTTAATAACCTTCTGTCCTGCCTGATATGCTCTGGAAATCGTAATCATATTGACCATCTCAGAAACAACATTCACATTGGACGACTCCAGCGTTCCCTGCACGATCCTGCCGTCTGCCGCCGTCACCGTTCCTCCGTTCACAAGGTCGTACATATTCTCACCGTACTTCGCCAGATAGTCATAATCCGCAAAATCGACGATGCCGATCGTTCCAACCTGCTGATCGTTCTGATAGATATTGCCAAGCTCATCCACGGTGATCTTCTGGGTCGGATCCACCTGAATCCGTCCGTTCACATTGCCGTTTCTGGCGTCATTTGCATTCAGGACATAATCGCCGTCCTTGGTCACCAGATAGCCCTGGGTGTTGACCGTGAACGCTCCGTCCCTTGTATATTTTACGGATGAATTTCCCTGCTTATCCGTGTAGGCAATCGCAAAAAATCCATCTCCCTTGATTGCAAAATCCGTACTGTTATCGGTAACCTTGAAACTTCCGGTACTGTAATCCGTATACGTCTCACCGATATGAACGCCCATGCTGATTGTACCCAGCTTCTGCGCAAGACCGTAAGACGATGTATCTTTGATCTTAATTGCCAGCTCATCTGCAAATGTCTGGGACGTTGTGCCTTCTTTCTTATAACCATTCGTATCTGCATTTGCAAGATTGTTGGAAAGCACATCCAGACGCTTCTGTTCATTTATCATTCCTGTATACGCTGTATACAATCCCTTTACCATAGACTGCTCCTTTTTCTGTTACCTCTTGTAACTTCTGCCTGCTTCTCACCAGAATCCATCAGACACTCCCGCATCCCAAGGGCTCTTTGTTGTTTATATCGTCATAACTGCCGTCAAACTTAATCGTCGTCGCGCTTTCCGGACAGGAACTCCACGAACTTTCCGGTTCCGACTGCCACACAGGTCATCGGCTCCTCCGCTGTCATGGTATTGATGCCCGTCTTGTCCTCGATCAGTTCCTCAAGTCCGCGAAGCAGTGATCCGCCTCCCGTGAGAACGATTCCGCGGTCTGCCACGTCCGCCGCAAGCTCAGGCGGCGTCTTCTCCAGCACCGAGTGTACCGCTTCCACGATCTGCAGTGTCGGCTCCTTCAGCGCCTCTTCCGTCTCCTCGGAAGAAACGGTTACCGTCTTCGGCAGACCGGTTACCAGGTTACGGCCTCTGACGTCCATGGTCTCATTCTGTGCCAGTGGGAAACAGGAACCGATCTTGATCTTGATGTCCTCCGCTGTGCGCTCACCGATCAACAGATTGTGTTTCTTTCTCATGTAACGGACAATCGCCTCGTCAAAATCATCTCCGGCGATCTTGATGGAAGTGCTGACAACCGATCCCCCCAGAGAAATCACGGCGATGTCCGCGGTACCGCCGCCGATATCCACGATCATGTTGCCGCATGGTCTTGAAATATCGATTCCGGCTCCGATCGCTGCCGCAATCGGCTCCTCGATAATCGCCACCTCACGCGCACCTGCAGAATAGGTCGCATCCTCAACCGCTTTTTTCTCGACCTCGGTCACTCCGCTCGGCACACACACGCTGATGCGCGGCTTGCGGAATGTCTTCTTGCCAAGTGCCTTCTGGATGAAATACTTGATCATCTTCTCGGTGACAGTATAATCAGAAATAACACCCTGACGCAGCGGACGGACTGCTACAATGTTGCCGGGCGTTCTGCCGAGCATCAGTCTCGCTTCCTCTCCGATTGCCTTGATTTTGTTTGTATCACGATCAAAAGCCACTACTGACGGCTCCTTTAACACTACACCTTTGCCTTTAATATATACCAGGATACTTGCAGTACCAAGATCGATACCGATGTCCGTACTCATCATATTCTAATCTGCCCCTTTCTTTTCTCTGCCAATGGTTCATCTATTCGTTGAATCTTTCTTCACGTCCAAAAGGACATAAAGATGCATTTAATCATATTTTTACATATACAGCATTATTATATACAAAAACTGGGATTTTTCAAAGCTTTTTTTCGCCCGCGCCGCCATTTTTGAAAAAAATAAGAATTTCTTCATTTTTTGTCCGGAATATCATATTTTTTCATTTTTTCATCACGTATTCATCACATTTGCGGGTTATATTTTTTTACGTACTAAATGGTGTACCAAACATACACCGCCCCGGAAATATTCCTCAAATATTCCGCGGTTAGTATAATTTTTCATAACTCATACCTTCCGGCGCAAACACCAAACGCCGGGAGGTACTCCCCGGGTATAACGAATTTTCATCCATATGAATTTTCGATGCCATATATTTCACAACATTTCTCTGACCGCAGATGTCAACACATCTGTTGTCAAAAAAGGCACTGTATGCTGCGTGTTTTCCGCGTTTGCATCCAGTGCCTTCTCCTTGTTTCCACTATTTTTCCAGATATTTCTTGACATACTGTCCGGTGTAGGACTCCGGTATCTGCGCCACCTCTTCCGGTGTTCCCTGCGCAATGACCGTTCCACCGCCGTCTCCGCCTTCCGGTCCCATGTCGATGATGTAATCCGCCGTCTTGATCACGTCCAGATTGTGCTCAATAACCACCACGGTATTGCCGCCGTCGGACAATCTCCGCAAAATCTCGATCAGCTTGTGCACATCCGCAAAATGAAGTCCGGTCGTCGGCTCATCCAGAATGTAGATCGTCTTTCCGGTGCTTCGCTTGGAGAGTTCGGTTGCCAGCTTGATTCGCTGCGCCTCTCCTCCCGAAAGCTCTGTGGACGGCTGTCCCAGTTTTACATAGGAAAGTCCCACATCGTAGAGCGTCTGAATCTTGCGGTGGATGGACGGCACATTTTTAAAAAACTCCAGCGCCTCCTCCACCGTCATATCCAGCACATCATAAATGCTTTTTCCTTTATACTTGACCTCAAGCGTCTCCCGGTTGTAACGTTTTCCCTCGCAGACCTCACACGGCACATAGACATCCGGCAGGAAATGCATCTCAATCTTTAAGATTCCATCCCCTCCGCACGCCTCGCAGCGTCCGCCCTTTACGTTGAAGCTGAATCTTCCCTTTTTGTAGCCCTTCGCCTTTGCATCCGGGGTCGCCGCAAACAGATCGCGGATCATATCGAACACGCCCGTGTAAGTTGCCGGGTTTGACCGTGGCGTTCTGCCGATCGGCGACTGGTCAATATCAATCACCTTATCCAGCTGCTCCATGCCAAGAATCTCATCATGCTCTCCCGGAATGCAGCGTGCCCGGTTCAGGTCGCGCGCCAGCCGCTTATAGAGAATCTCATTGGTCAGGGAGCTCTTTCCCGAGCCGGACACGCCGGTAATGCAGGTCATAATCCCGAGCGGTATGTTCACATCGATGTTTTTCAGGTTGTTCTCCCGTGCGCCTTTGATCGTCAGAAATCCCGTCGGTTTTCTGCGCTCATCCGGTACCGGGATCTTGATTCTGCCGCTTAAGTACGCTCCCGTGATCGACTTCGGATTCTTCATGATCTCCTGTGCCGTACCGCAGGCGACCACTTCTCCACCGTGTGAGCCGGCTCCCGGTCCGATATCCACAATATAGTCCGCGGCAAGCATCGTATCCTCGTCGTGCTCCACGACAATCAGCGTGTTGCCGAGATCTTTTAAATTCTTCAGCGCCCCCAGCAGCTTATCGTTATCGCGCTGATGCAGTCCGATCGACGGCTCGTCCAGAATGTACGCAACCCCGACCAACCCGGAACCGATCTGCGTCGCCAGACGGATACGCTGTGCCTCTCCTCCCGAGAGAGTACCGGTCGCTCTGGACAGGGACAGATAATCCAGTCCCACTTCATTCAGGAATCCGACGCGTGCGCGGATCTCTTTTAAAATCTGATCGCCGATCCGGTGCTGCTGCTCCCCCAGCTTCATCTCCGCCAGAAAGGCATTGAGATTCTTCACCGACATGGATGTCATCTCATAAATATTTTTATCCGCAACCGTCACCGCCAGAGACTCTGCTTTCAACCGCTGTCCCTTGCAGGTCTCGCAGGGGGTAATCCGCATGAACTGCTCATATTCCTGCTTCATGACCTCCGACCCGGTCTCCCGGTATTTGCGCTGTACGTTTTTGATCAGTCCCTCAAAAGCAACATCATAAACGCCTTCCCCGCGCTGTCCTCTGTAATGGACTTTCACTTCCCTGCCGTCCGTTCCGTAGATCAGGACATGGCGGATTTCCTCCGGGTATTCGCAGTACGGCGTCTCCAGCGAAAAATGATACTCCTCCGTCAGCGCCTTTAAAATAGCGTATGTGAAACTGGACGGATCTGTACAGGACTGCCAGCCCATCACCTGGATGGCGCCTTCCGCGATCGAGAGACGTTTATCCGGAATCATCAGATCCTCATCGAATTCCATTTTATAACCAAGTCCGAAACAGGTCGGGCACACGCCGAACGGATTGTTGAAGGAAAAACTTCTCGGTTCAATCTCGCCGATGCTGATCCCGCAGTCCGGGCAGGAAAAGCTCTCCGAGAACTGAATCGGTTCACCGCCGATCACATCCACGGTCATGAGTCCGTTTGCCAGTGTAAGCACATTCTCGATGGAATCCGCCAGGCGCTTCTCAATTCCTTCCTTTACCATGAGACGGTCCACCACGATCTCGATATTGTGCTTCTTATTCTTGTCCAGTTTGATCTCTTCCGACAGTTCATACATGCTGCCGTCGACAATCACACGCACATAACCACTTCGCTTCGCCTGCTCAAACAGCTTCTGATGCTCGCCCTTTCTGCCGCGCACAACCGGCGCCAGCAGCTGGATCTTCGTGCGCTCCGGCAGTTCCATGATCTGATCGACCATCTGGTCAACCGTCTGCTTTTTGATCTCTTTTCCACACTTCGGGCAGTGCGGCACACCGATCCGCGCATAGAGCAGTCGGAAGTAGTCGTAGATCTCCGTCACCGTTCCCACCGTTGAGCGGGGATTGCGGTTCGTTGACTTCTGATCGATCGAGATTGCCGGCGACAATCCCTCAATCTTCTCGACATTCGGCTTTTCCATCTGCCCCAGGAACTGCCTTGCATAGGAAGACAGCGACTCCATATAGCGCCGCTGTCCTTCGGCATAGATTGTATCAAATGCGAGGGACGATTTTCCCGATCCCGACAATCCGGTCAGCACGACAAATTCATCTCTCGGAATATCCACATCAATATTTTTGAGGTTGTGCTCATTCGCTCCTCTGATTTTAATATATTTTCTTTCGGACGTTTTCTTCATTGTCTTATCCTTTCTACAGATCACGCAGCATCCCTTTGAGTTCGATCATCTTGTCGCGGTATTCCGCCGCCGCCTCAAAATTGAGATCCGCCGCCGCTTTTTCCATCTTTTTCTGGATATCGGCGATCAGTTTCGTCAGTTCCGCCTTGTTCATCGACTCCGGAGACTTCTTGAAATTCATTTCTTCCTTTGCGATCTTCTTGGAAACAGAGATCAGTTCCCGCACCGACTTCTGAATCGTCGTCGGTGTAATGCCGTGTGCCTCGTTGTACTCCTGCTGGATCTTGCGGCGCCGTTCTGTCTCCTCGATCGCAACGCGCATGGAATCCGTAATCGTATCCGCATACATGATCACATGTCCCTCACTGTTGCGCGCCGCCCTGCCGATGGTCTGGATCAGCGACGTCTCAGAACGCAGGAAGCCTTCCTTGTCCGCATCCAGGATTGCCACCAGGGTAATCTCCGGTATGTCCAATCCCTCACGCAGAAGGTTGATGCCCACCAGCACATCGAACACATCCAGACGCAGATCGCGGATAATCTCCGCGCGCTCTAACGTATCAATATCGGAATGGAGATATTTGACGCGGATCCCCAGTTCCCGCATGTAATCGGTCAGATCCTCCGCCATTTTTTTCGTCAGGGTCGTAATCAGCACCTTGTGGTGGTTCTTGATCTCCTTGTTGACCTCACCCACCAGATCATCAATCTGCCCCTCTACCGGGCGCACCACAACCTCCGGATCGAGCAGTCCCGTCGGCCGGATAATCTGCTCCGCGCGCAAAAGTTCATGCTCATCCTCGTATACGTTCGGCGTCGCCGAAACGAACAGCATCTGGTCGATCTTGCCCTCAAATTCCTCAAAATTCAGCGGGCGGTTATCCTTCGCAGACGGCAGCCGGAACCCGTAATCCACCAGCGTGCTCTTTCGTGACTGATCCCCCGCATACATTCCGCGGATCTGCGGAATTGTGATATGGGACTCATCCACGATAATCAGATAATCATCCTTAAAGTAATCCATCAGTGTGTGCGGCGTCGCCCCCGCCGGAAGCCCCGCCAGATGCCTGGAGTAGTTCTCTATACCGCTGCAGAATCCCGTCTCTTTTAACATCTCAATGTCAAAATTCGTGCGCTCCGCGATTCTCTGTGCCTCCAGCAGCTTGTCCTCGCCCTTAAAATATTTCACGCGCTCTTCCAGCTCCGCCTCGATGTTATCGCACGCTCTTAAAATCTTTTCCTGCGGCACAACGTAGTGGGAAGCCGGAAATACCGCAAAATGCTCGAGCCGGCACTTAATCTCGCCGGTCAGCACATCAATCTCCGTTATACGGTCAATCTCATCCCCGAAAAACTCCACGCGGATCGCCGTATCGCCATAGTTTGCCGGGAATATCTCAAGCACATCCCCACGGACCCGGAACGTGCCGCGATGAAAATCCATCTCATTTCGCGTGTACTGAATATCGATCAGCGCACGGATGACCTCGTCCCTGTCCTTCTCCATGCCCGGGCGCAGCGATACCATCATGCCAAGGTAATCCTCCGGGCTGCCCAGACCATAGATACAGGAAACCGATGCCACAACGATCACATCTCTCCGCTCCACAAGCGCAGCCGTGGCAGACAGGCGCAGTTTATCTATCTCCTCATTGATTGCCGAGTCTTTTGCGATATAGGTATCCGTCTGCGGCACATACGCCTCCGGCTGATAATAATCATAGTATGACACAAAATACTCGACTGCATTCTCCGGGAAAAATTCCTTCATCTCCCCGTAGAGCTGCGCCGCCAGTGTTTTATTGTGAGAAATAATCAGTGTCGGCCGGTTCAGCTGTTCGATGACATTCGCCATCGTAAATGTCTTGCCCGAACCCGTCACGCCGAGCAGCGTCTCAAACTGGTTGCCCTCACGGAATCCGCGCACCAGTTCTTCAATCGCCTGCGGCTGGTCTCCGGTCGGCTTGTATTTGGAATGTAATTTAAAATGATCCACTTGCAAATCTCCTTTTATGTTCTCATAAAAAATAGAAAGCGCCCCTTCCCGGCTGTGCAGTACATGTCCGGAAAATCTTTAATGCTGCAAATCGGAAATTACCAACGCTTCATGTTCTTCTCAAACTTCCCGGTATATGCCTGCTTCAATTCATCTGCCGTAATTCCGTAACAGAGCATGACATCATTGTAGTACATAAGAACATCTGCCATTTCCTCAACCAGATCTTTTCTCAATTCTTCCTGGGTCAGGGCATTCACTGCACCATGCTTTTTGACAATATCAATCACTTCACCTATTTCACCAACCATCCAAAGCATCTTGTTCTGTCCTGTTTCCGGACAGATCGGTTCCCATCTGTCCTTGTACTTATCCTGCAAGCTTCTCTGCATTTTCTGCATTTCGTTTATACTAAAATCTTCCATACCACATTCCTCCACCATATCCCGACTGAACCCATTCCGGAAACGGGAAATTGTTCTATTGTTCTTTCTATTTCTCTCAATAAGCAAGCCACAACTTGCAGTTGTTTATTCTACAATTTTTTTATCCCCAAAATACTGTGTTAAAATCAAAATTAGCGAACTACAAGCAAGTACTCCGTCCATAATACCTGCAGGTAACATAAACATCATCAGGATCATCGTAATGATACAATTTAAAATAGACAATACCAGTCCCCACATTCTATTTTTCCACAATCCAACTGCTCCTATGACCCTCACAATACCATAAAGCATTCCCATTATAAGCATCAAATCCATATTTTCTTGAAAATACGGAACAATAAACGAAATATACTCATTTATATTAAACTTATCTGCCCCTAATATAAATATGGGAATGAGGCAAAAGCAGCCGCCTATTTCCATAAAGGCTCCATGAATCATCATCAACACTGATGCAATTTTATATTTCTTCATCAAAACATTCCTCCCCTGAAATAGTTCTGCAAATCAAAAATTTTCACTTTTTTGCAGCTTAATAAGTTGAACCTTGCCATCCATTTTAACATCCTTGGCAACAAAATCATACTTCTCAAACAATGAAATTCTGCAAGTGGAAAGTTATACCGTTATTTCAATCTGATTTTCCTCTATTGCAACAACACAGCTTTCATAATAGCCATCGCCTGTTGTGCGTGGACCACTGTCGACCGGATATCCTGCTTCTTCCAGTTTCATTGTCAATTCATCCACTTTTTCTTTACTGCCGACGCTGAAAGCAATATGGATTAGACCTGTTCGGTTAAGTGTTTTCTTCACATCCTCCATATCCGGCTTATTCATTATCTCAAGTCTCGAACCGCCCTCAAAAGCAAGAAAATATGGCCTGATTTTTCAGTCTATCTCTCGTTCCAACAGCCCCTAACAATCATGATTTTTCCGATTCTGCAAACTTGAATTTCATGCGCTATTTGTTTATCAACCATTCCATAGTTTCAAAATTCAAATATAGTTCTATTTCTTTTCCCCATGTCAAAAATTCAAAACAACTGATTTTTAAAATATTCTCTCTCCATTCAACAAATTTCAAATTATCAGCATTAATGGGAAGAACTATGTTTTCCATATCGCTAATCTTAGTATTTGCAAACATCTCAATGCCATAGCCGTCTGTAACTAAAATTTTTCCAAATGGTGTGACTGTTATATCTACATATTCTGGTTGTGAATAATATTCCATAATTTCACCACCATAAATATCTAGCACATACATATAATCAGAAGTCAAAACAACAATAATTCCTAATGTTGTAGAACAAGATACCCCTCTATATTTACCTCGAAATTCACCACACCAAATATCGTCTTCTTCGGTAAATTTTATCCATGTCCAATCAGTTGAATTCCATGGACTTTTTATATCATAAATTTTTTCAATATATTCCCCTGAATATGGTTGTTGAATATATTCTGCTCTAGAAATCATTTAAACGCATCTCCAAAATACCGATTTTTATTGCTAACAAGCAGACATTATCTTTCATATAAAATATGTAAATCTCCATCAACAAATCCAATACCTATTGCTTGATATTTTTTTAAACTTCCAGCATATTTCCCAAAAGAAAGGTATTCATTCAATAAACCAATAAAAAATGTTTCCATTGATTTCCAATCACTTTCACGCTCTATCATAAAAGGATTATCTCTTGTAGCAAATACTTCATCACAAGCCCAATCGTCATTATCCCTATCGAATGAAAATGTGCCGACTAATTCAATAGACCATTTATTATCTGTATCTTCATATAAATTAAAGTTAATCGCTTTTATTTCACTATTCAATTCATTCTTTAAGATCAAATCTAACCATTCAAAGAAATCTTTGTTGTTTTTATTCGGTTTTAATTTATCAAATAATCCCATACTTCGACCTCCACAAATATCGATTTCTCGATTTCAAAAACTAGAAGTTATCTTTTTCTTCCTAAATATCGGCATACTTTTGATTTGTATTGCAGGTACTCATTTCCAAATGCTTCTATCAAAAAATCTTCCTCTACATTGACTATCTGTAAATGAAAAAATACCACTGCAAAACCTGTGGCAAAGCAAAGGAACCAATTAAAGAACGAAAACAATATTCCTATATACATTAAATCAAAACCCAAAAATGCAGGATTTCTGCTAATAGAATAGATGCCCGTTGTTACCAAATTGGTCTTTTCTTCTTTTTGCACACCTGCTCTCCAATTCTCCTTCATCTGTGTAACAGAAACAATAAAAGCAAGTACACCGAACATTGTTATTACAACTCCTGTAAATTGCAACACAATATGTGCTGTTCCCGAATAAAACACAATACTGATAATCTGTATTACAGGAAGCAAATATGTGATTATTTTAAGAGTCACTTCTATAAATTTGACAAATCCCTCTTTTCCTTTTCCTAATTGATCTGTCTTTATGCCTTGCTTTTTCTGACTAATCAGCTTTGCAAAATAGCAGATGTAGAACACTGCCATCAGTGAAATTGTAACAATTTTTATTATCATCGTGTACCTCCAAATTGCGATTTTCTCAATTCTCCAAACTTGAATTTACCTTCTGCTCATATAAAATATATCAATAGCTTTACTTGCAAACTCTGCTGTGCCAACTCCTCCAACATCATCAATATTTTCCGTAAGTTCTCCTCCACCGGCATACATTCTTCCAAGACCGCATAAAATCTTATCAGAACATGTATAAAAATGATCTGTAATGTAATCCTGAAGTTTCCTTACCTGCAACTGCACCTGTTCATCTTCTGGGTCCATTTCTTTCATTTGTCCGAATTCAACAAATAATTGCATAAACTCATTTGCAACAGTAGCTTCATCGTCTTTCGTCCAGTTCTTTGTTTTCTCTTCAAACTCCTTATACTCAGAGGTTTGTCCCCATTGTTCTTTTGCTCGTTTAGAATACTCATCAATCTTTGTTGTATCAAATACTTTAAAATCCATATATTTCACTCCTATTCCTTTTATTCCTCGAGCGAAACTAATAAGATTTTCAAGATGCTCTTTTTTCATAGTTAGCAATTCAATCTGCTGCTCTAATGCTTTGTTCCTGTCAAAGTTAGGGGCATCAATTATCTTTTTAATCTCCTTAAGCGGAAATTCCAATTCTTTAAACAGTAAAATTTGTTGCAGCCTTTCCAAGGATGTATCGTCATACAACCTATAACCTGACTCTGTATATTCAATAGGTTTTAAGAGACCAATGGTATCATAATACTGCAGAGTGCGTATACTCACTCCTGTTAATTTACTTACCTCATTCACTGTCATCATTGTCATTTCCTCCTCTCGATAAACATATCGTAAACTATTACGTTGCGTAGGAGTCAATAGTTTTTCAAAGAAATTTTCAAAATTAACAGCTTGATAAATTTAAATTTTCCTGTTATACAAACTGAAAGTTTCTTTTTCTTGATAAATGGGGATTAGTTTTCCTTTTTTCCAATCAGCAATAACCACCTATGGTCAAAGCATATTTGTCCCTCCTTGATATAGGGATTAAAACCTGTTTTATCTCCACCATTCAAATCGTATTCCATTTTATCAATAATATCTTTTTGAATATCCTCTGGTGTACTTGTCAAATCCATCCAACTTTGTAGATTTACAGGAACAAGTGTTGTTTCTTCAAGCTGAAGCTCAAAAGCATCCTCAAACAATGCTTCAAATTCTTCTCTGCTAAGTATTCTTGTATGTGAGTTATCACGCATCGTTTCAATAGCGTCATTAGTTTCACGCAATTCTTCTGTAGTCGCTACCATATCCCAAATAACAAGTTTTCCACCTTTTTTCAAAACTCGTTGCATCTCCCGAAAAGGCTTTTCAGGCTCAACAAAATGGTGCAATGAAAGTCTTGTAATCACAAGGTCAAATGTTTCATCTTCAAAAGGTAAGCATTCCGCATTCCCCGATACAAATGATATGTTCTGAATACCTTCTTGCTTTGCCAGTTTTTTTCCCTGCTCCAACATTGCTTCTGTCAAATCCAAACAAGTAATGTCCTTAACATAAGGAGCCACTGCTCTTCCACATATACAGGTTCCAGCAGCAACCTCCAATGCATGTTCATTGCCCTTTGCCTGAATACTACGAATCAAATAATCGGTATATTCTGCCTTAGACATATGATATGAAGCAAATTTCTCTGCTTGTGTACCAAATGATTTTTTCACTTCATTATAGTTATTCATAAACTTTTACCTCGCTGTAAACTTCAAAGTTTCTGTTCCTTACAAACTTCGATTTTAATGTCTCTATTATACCATAATGATACTATTATAAAAAAGGAAAAAGAGCTCCTTCGAGCTCTTTTGGGTCAGTTCTGCAAACTTGAATTTCTATTTGTGTTGCCATGTCATTACATAATCTTTTTCTCCGGTAGCCTCATCTAAGCCACTATGCTGAATCTCAAATCCTTCTCTCTTATAAAAAGATATTGCCCGTGCGTTCTTTTGGTATACGTTCAAGTGCAACTTATTCCTTTTATCCTTTGCATAATTCAGCAGAATTTTACCTATACCCTGCGATTGCATTTCACCAGAAACAAAAATGCCCTCAACATATTCATCATTTAACCCTATAAAACCCTGTATTTCTGTATCATACTCATACACATAAACCTCTGCTAGTAACAACGCTTCTTTTACTGATCTGAAATTGCTTTTCCAGTATTCGGCGGGGATAAAGTTATGTGCCTTTATATTTGTATCCAACCATATATCTGCAACTTTATTTATATCATCCCTTTGAAATTCTCTAATCATAACGGTGACTCTCCATAAACTTGAATTGTTCGAGCTTTTCAAATACTAACGTCCTTAATTCTGTTCAATAATTGATTTATAGTAGTTATCAAAGTCAGCAAGTTAATTAACAATTGGAAGCATTTTTGTTCCGAGTTCCGTTAAGCCGTATTCAACTCTCGGTGGCTGTTCATGGTAATCGTGGCG